>OIZI01001162.1_pt1 | contig 11814 bp, 7 predicted proteins | sample 1588441 | NCBI WGS metagenome assembly OIZI01 (sample SAMN03283284) | human gut metagenome | biome: human-associated habitat; material: feces | host: Homo sapiens | place: Peru | collected 2012
TGGCTCGCCGCTGTCGCCCAGCCGCATCTATTGGAGCGGGCAGGGACAGCCGCTGTATTTCCCGGAGACGCAATATATCACCGTCGGCGACATCAACCAGGCGGTGACGGCGTTCGGCAAGCAGGACGGCGTGCTCATGATCTTCAAGGAACGGGAGATCTACAGCCTTTCCAAGCCGGACGGCGTGGTGTCCATGGACACGGTGGACGGGCATGTGGTGCAGGAGGAAACGGCGACCTGCGAATATTTCCCGCTGACGCAGATCCACGGACAGATCGGTTGTATGGCGCCGCAGACGCTGTGCCTTTGCGGCAACCGCCTTGTGTGGGCGGACGGGCTGGGGGCGGTGTATGCCATGATGCACGGCAGCGCCTTCAACGGGTTCAGCGTGCGCGAGGTGTCGTCGCTCATCGCGCCGTGCCTTGCGGACATTGACGCCGCGGCGTGGAAAAAGGCGTCGGGCGCTGTGTATGAGGGCTATTACCTGCTGCACAGCGGCTCGACGGTGTATGCGCTGCGCCTGGACGAAAGGGCGTTTCGCAGCTATGCGGGCAGCGGCGACGACAGCACGGCACAACAAAAGTTCGGCTGGTTTATCTGGCAGCTGCCGCTCGGCACATATGTGACGCGCCTTTTCGGCAACGGACGGCAGGCGGCGGCGATCGCGTGGTCCACGGACAGCGGCGGCACCTATATCGAGCTGCCGCAGGTGCTGGCGGACGAAAAGGCGGATCTTGTGAACGGGGTCCCCGACCGCGAGATCCCCATCACGGCGCGCATCGCCACAAAGGCATATGCACTCGGCGACAACGGGCGGTGCTGCCGCCTCATTCGGGTGCATGTCGATCTGCAGACAGCGGTCGACACCACGGTGCACTTTGCCTATCGCACGGACGGCAGGGAGGCGGGCGATGCCGCCGTGCTGCGGGAGGGACCGTTTGACGGCGTGTGCCGTCTGACACCGAACTGCATCCGCGTGCGCCGCGCAGGGCTTTGCCTGGAAGCGGTCGGCAATGTTGCGCTTTTTGGCATCCGCCTGATCTACAGATGTTGAAAAGGAGAGAAGATCTATGCCGAGTTGTATACGCACCGTGGATTTCACGGTGACGGAAAAGGATATATCCCCCTCTGTGCCGCAATGGGCTGGCGTGCAGGGGGAGCATCAGGCGACCCGTGTGCGCTTTCAGCTGCCGACATCGCTGACGGGCGACGGCTTTGTCTATCGCGTGGAATGGGTCGACGGCATGCAGTCGTTCGGCACGAGCGGCGCGCTTGCGGCAAGCGAGGACGGAAAGGTGTCGTTTTTGCTGCCCGCATCCTGGACGGCGGCGGGCGGCACGGCGGAGGTGCGGCTTTGCGTCTGCAAGGACGAGACAGATGCCGCAAACGGGCAGGTGTTTTATTCCGCCGTCGGCAGGCTGACGTTTTCGCCGCGCGACGAAAATCTGCCGTCGGTCACGGCGGCGGAGAATATGCTATATACCGTGATGGGAGAAGCCGAGCGTGCACTCAAAAAGGCGGCGGAGTGTGTGGACAGCGAGGTGGTGGACGACACCGGCTGTGTGCGCTTCGGCGGAAAGCTGGCGTTTGCCTATGGCAGATTTGACGCCGATGCCAATGTGAGCACCGAGGTCATGATGCCCTGCACCTTCACCAATGTCTGCTTTTTGCTGGTGCAGCATGAGGACACGATCATTCCTGTCACCGGTCGCACCTACAGCAGCTTTACGATCAAGCCGACAAAGAACATCGGAAATGTTTTCTGGTTCGCCGTCGGCACGCTTGACGAAAATTGAGAGGAGAGGTTTTGACTATGCCGAAAATTTTTCTGTCCCCGGCGTTGCACGCCGCGGACAATCCCTGCTCCTACAGCAAGGACTGCGGGGAGAACATTCACTGCGGAAAGTATATGGACGCGCTCATTCCGTATCTCGATGCCTGCGGCATTGAGTGGCAGCGTTCGGACAAGAAAAACACGGGAGCGGGCTATGCTAAGACGATCGCGCAGTCAAACGCCTTCAAGCCCGACATCCACTTTGTCAAGCACACCAACGCCGTCGGTGCACACAACGCGAAGGGCTCGCGCATTTATGTGTGGCCGACCGGCAACGGCAGGAAGCTGGCGGAGATCATGCTGAAATACAGAAAGACGTTCTATCCGAACGGCGGCATCATCAAGGACAACACCACGCTGACCGAGATCCGCGCGACATCGGCTGTCTGTGTGTATGACGAGCTGGTGTTCCACGACAATCCCGAGGACGTGAAGTGGCTGCATGAGCATATGCAGGAGTTTGCCGCAAACGACGCAAAGGCACTTTGCGAATATTTCGGCATTCCGTTCAAGGATCCCTATGCCGCGGCGCAGCCCCCGAAAGAGAAAAAGCCGACGGAGACAAAGACTTTGTATGCGGTGCAGGTCGGTGCCTATGCAAACAGGGGAAATGCCGAAAAGATGGCGGAAAAGCTGAAAGAAAAAGGCTTTGCCGCCTATATCACCAAGAAATAAAAAAGCGGGAGGCAGACAAATGGATCATGCGAGTATCACCTCGTTTTTATCCCTTTTGTCCGCCGCGGGTGTCATCGTCGCGCTCATTACCAATCTGCGCGGGATGCGGGCGCGGGATGAACACAAGGCGGCGGAGCTGTCCGAAATGCGTTCGGACATCAAGCATATCCGCGGGCAGGTCGACAAAAACGATGTGTTGATGGCAGATGTGCGCGAGCAGCTGGACGCGGTCAGAGACCGCGTGACACGGGTGGAGGAGTCCACCAAAAGTGCGCACAAGCGGCTGGACAAAATGGAAGGAGCAGAGGGATGTATATGCAGGGAATCGTCTTGACATTGGTGATGGCGGTGACGGTGGAGGCACTGGTGGAATATTGCCGTACCGCCGTTGAAACGGTGCGCGGCGGCGGAAAACTTGCCGCCTGTTTGCAGGGGGCGGCAATTTTGGTGTCTGTCGGCATCTGCCTTTTGTGCGGCGCCGATCTCTACGGTGCCTTGGACATCACGTTTGCGTGGCGTCCGATCGGCAGCGTGCTCACCGGCATTTTTGCCGCAAGGGGTGCGAATTTTGTTTCGGACCTTGCGGGACAGATGAAAAGCATTTTGGGGAAATAAAGGGACGGGAGCTGTTCGCATGGGGGACAGCTCCCGCTTTTTTACTGTTGACAAACGCGGAGAAGTTGAGGATAATGTATACATATAAAAAGATGGGGGGTGTGCACATGGACAACGCATACGGACTGCAGATCACGGCTCTGCTGCGGGGCGGGCTTTGCGCGGAGACGGTCACGCTGCACACCGCCGTCGATGTGCAGGCGCTGACGGACATTGCCGTGCGGCAGGGGATCGTTGTGCCGCTCTTTTGCGGACTGCTCGGCGCGGGCTTTGCCGCCGGGTCGCCTGAAATGACGCCGCTTTTGAAGGCATACGGCAACGTCGTGTATACGGTGGAGGCACAGGAGCGGGAGCTTCGTGCGCTGTTTGCGGATTTTGCGGCGGCGGGCGTTGACTTTATGCCGCTTAAGGGTGCTGCACTGCGGGAACTGTATGCGCGCCCCGAGCTGCGCGCGATGGGGGATGCGGACATCCTCATCCGCACCGCGCAATATGCGGATGCCGCCGCTGTGATGAAAGCGCGCGGGTTTGTGCAGGTGCAGGAAAGCGCGCACGAGTGGATCTTCCAAAACGATGCGTTGCAGGTGGAGCTGCACAAATGCCCGTTTGCACCGTATGAAAAAACGCTTTACGGCTTTTTCGGGGACGGCTGGGCACACGCCGTACCGCTCGGGAACTGCCGCTTTACGCTGTCGGACACCGACGGCTTTGTCTATCTTTTTGCCCACTTTGCCAAGCACTATAAAAACGGCGGTGTCGGACTGCGGCAGCTTGCCGATCTGTGGGTCTATCGCCGTGCAAAGGCGGTGGACGAGGACGCCGTCCTTGCGGCGCTCGACAAAATGGGTTTTGCCGCTTTCTATCGGCATATTTGCACGCTTCTCTCTGTGTGCTTTGACGGCGCGCCGCCGGCTGCGGACGATCGGCACACGCCGTTCATCCTGCGCTTTTTGCTGTCCGGCGGCAGCTTCGGCACGCCCGAGGAAAAGCGCGCTGCCGCGGCGGCACGCACGGGCGGCACCGACACCGCCGCCATCCGCGAAAGGGAGACAAGGCGGCTGCTGTTCCCGCCGCTTGCCGACATGCGGCTGCACTATAAAGCGCTCGAAAAAGCGCCGTTTCTGCTGCCGCTTTTCTGGCTTTGGCGGGGCGTGCGCACGCTGTTTACACCGCACAAGATGAAAGAAAGGCTGCAGGGCGTGAAAGCGCTGTGCGCAGAGGATGCCGCGCGGCACAACGCGGCGCTCGCATTTGTCGGACTGACGGCGGACGGGGGGTGAGCGGGATGGATAATCTGCTTCTTGTCGCCGCAAAAGAGGACGTCCGCGACCGACTGGCGGCACTGCTGGCAACGCTGCCGCAGGTGCGGGTGCAGACGGCGGTGGACGCAGAAAGTGCCGTTTCCTGCGCACAGGGGGCGGACCCGGCGCTTGTGCTGATCGTGTCTCCGCTTGATGAGGAGGAGCGGCTTTGCCGCACGCTTTTGGACGACACCTATGCTTCGGTGGTGCTGCTGACCTCCGCAAAGGAAGCGCCCGACGGCGTCATTGCGCTGGAGCCTAATATCACCCCGCCGCTTTTTCTGCAGCTTTTGCAGATCGCGCTGCAAAGCCGCCGCCGCTTTTTGGGGCTGCGCACGGAGAACGCCGCGCTGCACAACAAGCTGTCCGAGCTGCGGCTGGTAAACCGCGCAAAATGCGTGCTCATCCAGTATCTCGGCATCGGCGAGGCACAGGCACACCGCTATATCGAAAAGCAGGCGATGGATCGGCGGGTGTCCCGCACCGAGATCGCCAGAGAAATTCTCAAGACCTATGAACTGTAAGGATAAAGGGGTAGAAGCATGGCACATCCCATCCGTCATTTTCGCACCATCACGGCACACCGCCACCTGGTGATCCGCCACTGCCGCCGCGCGGGCATTTTCTGGCAGGGACTTTTGCACGATCTCTCGAAATACAGTCCCGCCGAATTTGCGGTCGGCGCGCGGTTTTATACCGACGGCACGCGCAGTCCCAACGAGGCGGAGCGGCAGAGCTACGGCTATTCCAAAGCGTGGCTGCACCACAAGGGGCGCAACCGTCACCATTTTGAATATTGGACCGACTATGACCCCGTCACCAAGCGCATCCGTCCGCTGCCGATGCCGGATCGCTATATCATCGAAATGGCGTGTGACCGCATCGCCGCCAGCAAGATCTATATGAAGGATGCCTATACCGATGCGTCGCCGCTTGCCTATTATCTCCGCGGCAAGCCGACGCGCTTTATTGAGGAAGAAACGGCAAGGAAGCTTGAGGACATTCTGACGATGCTCGCCGAAAAGGGCGAGGATGCCACCTTTGCCTTTTTGCGACGGGCGGTAAAATACGGTTTTTCACAAAAAGAGCGTGCGAAATGAAATCGCGCGCTCTTTTTTTGTGCATAGTGCCGAAAATGACTCTGAAAAATCAGAAAATATGCCATCTTGCCAATTTTGCGGGGGGTGGTATAGTATATATTGTATGTAATGCACAACTATGTGCAGAAAAGGAGAGAGATGTATGAACAAAAGCGGCTTCAAACGCGTGCTCAGCGTGCTGCTGACGCTTGCCATGCTTTGCGGCATGACAGCGGTCATGGGGGCTTTCCCCGCGGCGGCAGCGGCTGAGGTGGAGAAGTTCAAGGCGAACTTCTCCGAGCTGCCCGTCGGTACGGTGAGTCTCACCGACACCGAAACGGTCAGCTGGCTCACAAGCAAATTTGCCTTCATGTATTTCCAGGAAGGTCGCTGGTTTGAGCGTCCGAACGTCAACGGCTATGTCGTGGACGCGGACGGCAACAACCTGACGGCGCGTGCCGACAAGGTGGTGACCTATATTCCCGATGTCGTGAACAAGGGCGCGGGTGCCAGCTACCAGTGGGTTGACGGCACGGGCTATAACGGCTCGGCGGGCAACCACGGCTACGGCTTCTCCTATTGGACGGTGAGCGGCGCTGCCGGCAGCACCTATTCCAAGTGGCTCAGTTGTACCAGCTTTACCTATAACGGCGGACTGAACCGCAAGGCGAATACCATGTGGGTGAAGAGCGCGGACGGCGATCTGGCGAAGCTCAAGAATTTCACGCTGGACATGGACTTCATGCCGACCGACGAGACGACCAACAAGATCGGCAGCACCATTGGCAACAATACATACGGCATGGGCAACGCGCCTTATCGCGACACGCTGTCGCTGTTCTTCCGCGCGGATGTGGCGGGCAACGTGTATGATGCGAACATGCAGATGCTCGTTTTGGAGCCGAGCGGCAAATTCTATGCCGGACAGGGCATGTATCTCAACAAGCACGATCTCCTCAACGGCACGATGCCGGCGCTGGACCGCTCGACGGCGTATCATCTGACGCTGACGGTCGTGGGCAATCAGATGAAGGCGACGGTCTATAACGGTTCGAAGAAGATCTGGAGCACCACCTGCGACATGGCGGTGGACGGCGCGGGCTATATCGGTATCGGCGGCTCCTGCGCCGGCGCGCGCTATGGCTCCATTGAGATCACCCGTCTGAACGACGAGGGCGATCCGGTGGACTTTGGCGATGAGACCGACGGCTACGGTTTCGGTGCGGACTTTGATTTCCTTACGCACCGCACCGATGACGAATACGGCAAGAACAATGTCGGCGATACCTATGGCAGTCAGTACTATTATAACGGCAAGGCCGGTGTGTATTACAAGAACAACGGCAAGGACGCCAAGTGGCTCGAGTATGTCGGCAAGGGCAACATCACGGCGGCGTTTGACGACACCTGGTATGTCGCCAAGGGCACGACGGTGCGCGCTTACCTTGAGGACAGATTCTCGTTCTATTTTAACCAAGAGGGCGGTCAGTTCACGATGGACTCCCCCTATCAGACCTCCGAGGAGCTCAAAGCGGAGAGCTATGCGCCTGCGGTGAACGGCGGCGCCTGCGCTCAGTGGAAGCTGACGCAGAACGGCTATCTCATGGCGACTTATGTCTGGGCGGGCGGCGAAATGCTGCGCAAGACGCTGACCATCGCGCCCAAGACGGCTTCGGGCGATTTCAGCGCCAAGAACTTTGTCACCGAATTTGACTATAAGATCGGCGACACCGCGAAGACCGAATCCGGCGTACTGCTGACCTTCCGCTCCGCAGAAGCGGGCAGAGTGATCAACGGCGGCAACAACAACAGCTTTGCCGACAAGGTGACGCTCGTGTTCCACGCAAACGGCATCGGCATCTATGACAATGTCAAAACGGCATATACCTATAAATACTCCGCCAACTACAAGGGCGGCCTTCTGGACGCGGACGGCAACCCGACCGAGCAGTTCGCGCTGTGGAACGACGGCGCGACCGTGTCCGAGGCGCATGTGTATGCAAAAGCGGTCGGCAATCAGCTGAAGCTGAAGGTGACCGATCTCACGACCGGCGCGGTGGTCGCCGAAAAGCAGGTGACACTTGACCGCACCGATGCAGGCTATCTGTATTATACCACCTGCAACTTCGATTCCGGCATTGCCAACATCCGTGTGGACCGTCTGAACGAGGACGGCGACGTTGCGGGCTTTGCAGCACCGACCGATTTCACGCTGGCGACCACGGCGGCAGACGGCGACATCACTGCCGGCTCCGAAACGGAGACCTATCTGAAGAGCAAGGTCGACAGCTATTATGACAACGACGGCACGCTCTCGTCTGCTCCGTTTGTCTCCACCAGCGGTGTCGGCACGTTCTCCTATGTTTATGACAAAAAATTCCAGGGACAGATTCCGAGTGCTCACCGCAGCACGGAAACACACCTGAAGGCAGTTGCCACCATGGTGCCGAAGACCGACAACGGCAAAGCGGCGGTCATGAAGAACTTTGAAATGAGCTTCACGACGCGCTGGGCAGAGGGCGCCTGGAACGGCTATCCGAACGCCTCCATCGTCATCGGCGGCAGACAGCAGACGGCGGGCAAATTCACCACCGCTGCGGGTCAGGTGGAAAACAAGCAGGGCGTTGTCGTCATCAGCTCCACCGGCATCACCATTGCGGGCGGCAGCGATCTGACCGACGATGTCTACACTTCGGCGGACGCCGAGACCTTCTCGTCGGCGCTCAGTCCGTCCGGTTATTGGAACCATTACAAGGTCAAGGTGCGCGTTGTCGGCTCGAAGGTCACCGTCACCATCGGCGACAACACCTACAACGGCATCTGGAACTACAGCGATGCAGGCTATCTCGCCGTGGGCCTCAGCACCCGCAGCATGCAGATCGGCGACATCACGGTCACCCGTCTTGACGACAACGGCAACGCGATCGACTGGAACGAGGAGACCGAGGAGGTCATCCCCACCGGCTGGTCGTTCACCGCAAAGGGTCTGACCTCTTACCGTGCCGCCACCACCGTGGCACAGCGCACGGAATTCCTCAACAAGTTTGACGGCGCTTTTGATGTCTACTATAACGATTATAACGACGGCGCCTATGACTATCGTCACAACGCGAGTGTGGTCGGCAACACGGTCGGCTATAACTACGGCTGGCTGACCGGCGAGTGGATGGAGCTGAACCTCACACCCACCGGCTACGGCGACGACGATATGGAGCGTCCGCAGACCGAGATGCGCCAGATCGGCACGCTCGTGCCGAAGGACAGCGACGGCGAAGCGCTGTATCTCAAGAACTTTGAACTGCGCGGCAGAATTCTCAACCATCTGAACTCTGTCAAGAGCACCTACGGTGCGGCTGTTGTCGGCTTCCGCATGGACGCGCCGGGCAAATATCTGAACAGTGACGGCTCGGCGGCGCAGGCATCCTATATGCTGTTTACCACCGACGGCGCCAAGGTCTATGAAAACGGCAACCTCATTCACGAAAAGGCGTTTGCTTCCACCTATATGGACAGCCAGTGCACCTTTACCATCCGTGTGGTGGGCAACAAGCTGACCTACACGTATGCGGCGGCTGGCAAGGAGACCATCAGCGACACCGTGACGCTTTCCACCGACTGCAAGGGCTATCTCGGCTACGGTCAGACTACCCGTCGGCATATTTACAGCGTGATCGGCTCCAACATGTACATTAACGCGCTGGACGCAAACGGCAACGCCACCCCGATCAAGGAGCCTGCAAAGCCCTATGGCAACGGCGATGTGCAGACCGAGGAGACGACGGACGGCGAAAATGTCACCACCACCGTCACCGTGACACCTGACGAGGGCTTCGAGCTGAAAGCCGGCACGCTCATCGCGGTCGATGAGGACGGCAACCGCTATATCCCGATGCGCGTCGGCTTCAGAAACGGCGGCAACGCATCGCAGTACACGGTGACCGCTCCCTCCTCTGTCACCTTCAAGATGGAATTTGTGAAGCCCACCGTGGCGAACCCGAACATCGGCAACGTCGGCGTTTCGGTGAACACCGCGAAATACGGTCTGCGCTTTGTGTCCCGTCTGAACCGCACGGTGACGGACGGCGTCGAGTATATCACACTGGACGGCGCGAAGGTCGCCGTGAAGGACTACGGCATGCTGATCGCGGCGGAGTCCGCCGTCGGCAACGGCGTGCTGCTCACCAATGAGCTGGCGGACGAAAACAGCTATGTGAAAAAACTCAGTGTGCGTGACAACCAGGTCTATTTCGATATTTGCGATGACTATATCGACATGAGTACCTGCATCACGAACATCGACAAGGTCGAGGGCGGACTGACCATGAAGCTGGTTGCCCGCGCCTATGTCATCACCGCGGACGACAAGACGCTGTATGCCGACATGGCAAGCAGCACCTATGAGCGCGTTTCCGGCATGAAGAGCGTCTCCTTTGCCGCGCTGACGGCGGCAAACCAGGTGCTGGCGACCGGTCGTGCGGGACAGGTCGGCAGTGAGTTCCAGATGGACTGGGTCAACTCCGGCTTTGAGATTTCCGGCGATCTGGCGGATAACCTGCGCGTCAAGATGACCAGCTCCCGCGTGGACAGCCTGCTCAACGTGCAGGTCGACGACGGCGCGGTGCAGATCATCCATGTGCCGCAGGGCACCTCCACTGTGACGCTTGCCAGCGGACTGGCGGGCGGCGCGCACACCGTGCGCGTCATCGGCGGTACGTCGCTGCGCTTCGGTACGCTGAGCGCTACCGAGCTGCAGTATAACGGTACACTCTATGAAACAAAGCGCGACGGCACGCAGCTGCGTATCGAAGTGCTCGGCGACTCCATTTCCTGCGGCTGGGGTCTCGATATGCCGAAGGGTCAGACCTATACCACCACCGAGCAGGTCGCCGGCTCCAACAGCTACTACAGCTATGCGGGCGTGGCGGCAAGAGAGCTCGGCGCCGATCTGTCGGTGGTCGCACAGTGCTCGCAGACCATTTCCGAGATCAACAGCTATTGGAAGAAGCTCAACAAGCGCTCCGGCGCGGCGGCTTGGGACTTTGCAAGCCATCAGCAGGATGTCGTGGTCATCAACCTCGGCACAAACGATGAATGGCGGTCCGGCTACCAGGATGCCGCAAAGGCGCTGACCGACGCGAAAGCGATCCTTTCCGATGTGCGTGCGGCATATCCCGACGCCTACATCATTTGGGCATACAACATGATGGCAGCCAAGGACGACTTTGCCGCTTCCTATCTTGCCGCCGTGCAGTCGATGAACGACAGCGGCGACAGCAAGGTGTTTGCGCTGAAATTCGACTCCGACAAGACCTACTATGAGGGCCACCCGGCGCGTGCCTCGCACGAAAAGAACGGCAAGGAGCTTGCTGCCTTCATCAAGGCGAACTGCACCGAGCTGTTCGGTCACACGACGCACACCGAGACGATCGGTACGCTGACCGATGCAAACCACGTGATCTTCAACGGGCGCACCACCGCTTCCGGCACGGCGCGCACCATGGACTACGGCAGCACCGGCATCACGATCTCCGGCTATCTGTACGGCAAGCTGTCCATGAACATCAACTTCGGCAACACGAGCTATGACAGCTTTGTGCTGAATGTCATGGTGGACGACGACGCCGACAACGCAAAACAGGTTTGGGTGAAGGCGGGCGACACGAATGTGACGCTGCTCGAAGGACTCGGCAGAGGACACCATCGTGTGGAGATCACCCGCGGTGCGGGCAACTGCGGCACGCTGACCATGAAGGACATCACCTACACGGGCACGCTGGCAACGCCGACGGTCAATCCTCTGCAGATCGAATTCATCGGCGACTCCATCACCGCGAGCGACGGCATGCTGATCAAAGCCTATGGCGCTCCGTCGATGAACACGTTCCTCGGCTATGCCGCCAAGACGGCGCGTGCCATCGGTGCGAACGTGAACAATGTGGCGGTCTCCGGCGCGAAGACGGCGGCAATGCGCGACAGATTCAACAACTGGACGGGCGAAAACGTGCAAAAGCAGATCGTGGTGATCAATCTCGGAACGAACGATTTCGGCTGGAGCTCCTCTGCAACCGCCTCGACGCAGGACGGTCTCAAGGATACCTGCCTCGGATTGATCGCGGATGTGCGCGCGAAATACGGCGCGGACACCTACATCATCTGGGCATACGGCATGATGTTTGACAAGGACAAGGATTTCCCCGCGGCAGTCGTGGAGGAATACCGCACGACCAACAACGACGAGCGCGTTTTGTGGTGTGACCTGTCCTCCGCAAAGAACAACGCCGGCTACGGTCAGCATCCGGATGTGGCGGGC
>OIZI01001164.1_pt1 | contig 11795 bp, 5 predicted proteins | sample 1588441 | NCBI WGS metagenome assembly OIZI01 (sample SAMN03283284) | human gut metagenome | biome: human-associated habitat; material: feces | host: Homo sapiens | place: Peru | collected 2012
CTGCAAATCTGCCGCCTGCTGTGCGCCAGATAATACCCAGTAGGATATGACGCAGAGCATCACATCCACTGGGCAAGGCTGCCGTCCTTGACCTGCGCAAAGAGCTGCGCTCTCTGCACTCTTGCGCCGAACAACCTGACAGACAAGACTTTGCAAAGTCCTCTCTGCCAGCTTGCCCGGTTCTTCTTCGGTGTCGGTCTGCCTGCAAGCTGTTCCTGCCCGATCTCCTCCGGCGTATGGTTTCTTCTTGGTGCGCTCGTGTCGTGGCGGCACTTCTCTGAAAAAACATAGTGGCTTGCAGCCGATCATGCAGTTGTCAAGGTGCGATGTAGTTTTGTAAGAAGTTGTAGATTTTCAAAAATGCAAGCAAGGCTGCTTTTGAAAGTAGTTCCCACACCTTATACAAACTTAAAGGGGTGTTTTTAAACCGTCTTTCCGAAAAGTTCAGAATTTTTTCACTTTTTCAAACAACCCCTACACCTATAACATTCTAAAAGGGGTGTTTGGCATACGGATTTTCAAATTTTGTTGAACTGCCTAATTTTAGGATATAGATTTTGTTTATTTTCCACTCATAAAACTAGAGGAAAGCCGTTTCACAAAAGATTTTGAAAGCCCCTACACTAATAGGAATCCGCAGAGCCGTTTTGGAATACAGTTTTAAAAATTTCACAATTTTGGACAAAAAGAAAAACGGCAAAGTTCACAATGGAACCTTACCGTTTCTGGGAATGCTGCACAGCAGCACCGTATTATTTGTTTGGGCTTATTATTTCATAACTGCGTTCAGCAATGTCTGATAGTCACTCACCACATCGTACACCACGTTTTCATCGTTCAGTGCCTTGAAATGTGCGCGGGCACAATCAATTTTCGCTTGTTCTACCGGGGTGATGTGATTGAGCTTCATGGAATCCAGTGTGCCTTTGGTTTCAGCAACAAAGTAGATGTGCTTGACTGTGCCCTCATAGAACGCAATCGCCCAGTCGGGATTGTATTTTCCAACAGGTGTGGAAATATAGAACCCATCCGGCAGCTTTACATAGACTGCCACATCACGGTTCGTATCGAGGTCGGCGGCAAAATCACGCTCATTGCTTGAGTCGTAAATCAAATGGTCATACAGATGCCGCTGTACTTTCATAACGTTCGTACCGAGCTTTCCCTTCAAGGTCGGCTCGGTGAAAATGTCCGTGTCGTAATGTTCATCCAGAATATTGTAGGTGATATGCTGGATGATGGCCGTTGCCTTTTCGTCATTGATGAGGGCAGCTGCTTTCAGAATGAACTCTTCCGGGTTATCCTTGAACTGATCGAATACTGCTTTTTCAATGCCAACCAGAATCTGTACAATCGCCTTGCGGGTCAGCTTGGTTTCAGCCACCAGCTTGCCAATCAGGTCATACTTGACGCTCTGACTGGCGTGAATTTTGGTCTGTGGGTCATATTTATGCTGATCCGCTTTTGCGAAAGCAGAGCCATCTAACAGAGAATCCTTGGATTTGATCTCCGTCATTTCACCGGATTCTACTTTGAAGTAAATCTTCGATACATTCAGATTGCGGTTGAGCGAGCGAATGGACTTTTGCACCAGTTCATCTGTGTCAAAATCCACCACATAAACCGATTTCGGGCTGATTTTGCTCCAAAGGGCCTTGAACTCCGGCATGGCCAGCTTGTCCGGGTCGATTTTCAACTCCACATTGTTGGAACGTGCATTTTCAGGCAGCATGACCTTATCGCTGTAAACAGAGTCCAGCAGGTCAATGACCGATGCTGCACAGTCTGCAACTTCTTCTGCCACCTGCACCGCATGATTTGCATGATCGGCATAGTACTTATCCGTCAGCGCACCATGGCGGTCCACATAGCCATTCTGCACCAGATCAAAGTAGATGGCAGCGGCGGTATCTGCATCCACAATCTGCTCGTTGCCGTTTGCGTCCGTAAGAACCTTGCCAACAAACAGGGCAGCATCCACCTTTCTGGGACGGTTCGCAACTGCTTCGGCCAGTTCGCTTTGCAGGCCTTTGGCGAAGCTGTCATAACTTTCGCTGGCAATGACAGTCAGAATGTTGATGTTATGCACATCGTTGCCCAGAACATTCGCATCCATGCGTTCGCCGTTCTGGTTGACACACAGACGCAGGCCACGGCCAACCTCCTGCCGTTTGCGGACTTCACTGCTGCTCTGTTTCAGCGTGCAGATCTGGAACACGTTCGGATTGTCCCAGCCTTCCCGGAGGGCAGAGTGTGAGAAGATAAAGCGCACGGGGGAACGCTTGGGGTCCCGGTCAAGAAGAAGCTCCTTGTTTTTCATAATCAGGTCATAGGCACTGATGTCATTGGAGGTTTTCTCCCGCTTGTCATCGCCTGCAACCTGATTGACAAAATGGCCTTTCTTATCCACCGAAAAATAACCCGCATGGGTATCGTGCGCAGAAATTGCTTTCAGGTAGCGGATGTAATCGTCCTCGCCCAGCGAAAGCTGCATCTGGCCGACAATATCCTCGTACTCCTGCTCAAACATCTCTGCATAAATGCCGTTATAGGGCTGGCCAGCGGCATCATAGCACTTGTACTTGTCCACTTCATCAATAAAGAACAGGCTCAGCACTTTAATACCCTTGTGGAACAGCTGACGTTCCCGCTCAAGATGCGAAAGGATCGTTTCCCGAATCTGAATGCGGCGCAGCTGGTCCTCGTCCACCTTGCCGACCACATCTCCGGCAAACAATCGGACACCATTCAGAAATTCAATGTGGTTGTCCCGGCCATCGATCTCTTTCACCACATAGCCATCCTTGTATTCGTCCAGATTGCCGGAATAGTCATAGAGGTTGAATTTCAGCCCAACGGTGCGCGTTACCTTGCGCAGACCGGATTTTCCCTTGCAGTCGAACTGGATCGTTGCCGTAGGGTCTGCCTTGGAAAGATTGATGCTTTCCAGATAGACAAACCCATCCGTAGCGGTACTGCCGGATTCCGTAATGCCTTTGACCACGATTTTCTTGACCAGACGCTTATTATAGGCTTCCATTGCATCCAACCGGTAGACCATGTTGTAGATGCTGTCTGCACGGTGGGTAGCCGAGTAGCGCAGGGTGATCATCGGGTTGAACTCTTTCATCCGCTCTTTGGTCTGCTTGCCCTCCACCGACTGCGGCTCATCAATAATCAGGATCGGGTTCGTCTTTGCAATAATGTCAATGGGCCGACGGGAACGGAACTCGTCCAGCTTCATATAAATACGGCGGGCATCTTTGCCTTTGGCATTGAACGCCTGCGAATTGATGATCATGACATTGATGGAGCTATCCGAGGCAAAGCGGTCAATTTCGGTCAACTGCGCAGAGTTGTAGATAAAGAAGCGGATCTTTTTGCCGTACTCCTCTGCAAAGTGATCCTGTGTGACCTCAAACGATTTATACACACCCTCACGGATGGCAACACTGGGCACGACCACGATAAACTTACTCCAGCCGTAATGCTTGTTCAGCTCATACATGGTCTTGATATAGGTGTAGGTTTTGCCGACACCTGTTTCCATCTCAATGGTAAGATTATAGTGTCCCTCCAACTGCTTGGATGGCTCAATCTGGTTGGTGCGTTGGATTTTTTGCAGGTGTTCCAGAATAATACTGTCGTTCAGCTCTGGTACAATATGTTCATTGCGCCAGCCTGTGAAGCTCGTTTCCATATCGGTCTGGTAAATGCCGCTGCCGTTGTCGATGCGGTAATTCGTGGTCAGGTAGGGCTGGCCTGCAAAGACGTCCACTACCGCTTTTGCGGCATCTGCCTGAAATTTCTGGTGTTTGAATTGAAGTTTCATCTGCTGCTCTCCCTCAAATCACCTTGACATCGGTATCCGGCGCATACAGCTTGAAAATCTCAAACACATTGATCTTTTCCGGGCTGCTGGCAAAGGAAGAATCCCGGAACACTGCACGGCGCGGCTTGCGCTTGGCGATTTCCTTGATAATCGTTTCGGGCACATTGCTGTCAAAGCAGGCAATCAGCGCATCGGGAACATTCAGCGCAGCATCGCCGGGTGCGTAGGTATGGACAGTGCAGTTGTCGATTTTCTCAGACCGATACGGCATGGACAGCGGCAGTCCCCAATCCAGCAGACAGCCAAACAGCAAATCAAGGTCGGTGCGGTCCTCTTTGATGTTGCTTTCCAAATCTTCAAGATTGGTCTGGGAGTATTCTTCGGCAGAATAATAGACGTCCTTCATATTGGTATCGTCCAGCTTGAAAACGCGGAAGCCCACATCTGGATTCTTGCTGATATCCACCATTTCAATCGGCGGCTTTCCATCTCCAGCGTCAATCGTTTTTACAATTTTAGCAGTGGTATCATCGCCCGGCTTAGAGCCATCCATGCGGTTCAGAGGAACGCACTTCCAGCAATCATCTTCCTGCTTGATTTTTTCGCCAGCTCTGCGAATACGCTCTTTTCCAATTTCACAGATATTCTTATATCCAGCTTTGTAGGCCTCGCTCTTTTCATCGCAAGGCTCGGGCAACTGTACCATGATAAACTTACGGTGGCCGCCATCTTTAGCGTTTAACTGCATAACAGCATTTGCCGTCGTTGCTGAACCAGAGAAGAAATCCAGACAGATACAGTCTTTTGTATTTCTGTATGATGCCAATAACTTCTCAATCAATCGTGTCGGTTTCGGATAATCAAGTATTTTTTGAACACCAAAGATAAGTCGCAGCTCCTCGTCTGCATCTTCATTTGAGCCCCATCCAGAACGATTCAGATTATTCAAATCAATCGGTGCATTATACGATACATCTGAATCATCTCCGACACGCGGCAACCAATCTTTTAAGGTTTTATATCGTGTTTCATTGACAATTCTACGCAAATAAAGGTCTCTTGTAATATACAACTCTTTCTTCTTTGCGTACTGCGTCATTGCGCTTTGCGAATAACGCCAATTTCCTTCCAAAACCAAGTCTTGTGCCAACATACTGTTTTTTATAACCAAATCAGAATGAAGGACAATGCTCATGGTCGTATCACTTATTTCAGTTCCTTTAGGCAAAAAGTAATTTTTTTCTTTATATTTGCTGATAATGCCAGAAGGAATCGTTCGTAACTCTCGTTTATTAACTGCATTTATACAAGGATATGTTTCTGTATTTGTCTTAATTTCGCCGATTAGACCCTCAAAAGAATTGGCGTCTTTGCAATACACAACGATGTATTCTTTAACATTCGTGATGGAATTTGAAAGGAATGACCCCTTCTTTTTCTTTTCCCACACTAGTTCCGCGACAAAATTAGAAGCGCCAAATATTTCATCGCAAATTGATTTTAGTGCCGAGACCTCATTATCATCAATGGAAATAAAAATCACACCATCTTCTGAAAGAAAATTTCGGGATACCAGCAATCTGGCGTAAAGCATAGAGCACCAGTCCGAGTGAAAACGCGGGTTGGATCTTGTGTTTTCTTTAAAAAGTTTATTACCGTCATCATCTCGTAGCCCTATACCATCTTCATATTCAGAAGTCTCCATAGTAAAATCATCAGGATAAACAAAATTATCCGTTCCCGTATTATACGGCGGGTCAATGTAGATCATTTTGACCTTGCCCAGATAGCTCTCCTGCAGCAGCTTGAGCACTTCCAGATTGTCGCCCTCAATGTAGAGATTCTCGGTATCATCCCAGTTCTTGCTTTCTGCCGGGCAGGGGCGCAGGGTCTTGCGGATGGGCTTGTTGGCTTCCACAATGGATGCTTTTTTGCCCACCCATGTAAACTCGTATGCTTCATCCCCATCCACAACGTCCGGCGAGAGCATCTGTTTCAGCAGTTCAAAGTTGATACCGCGCTTGTAAACCTTGTGGTCGGGGGCGCTTTTCTCCTCGTCCGGCATTTCCGTGATGCAGTTGGGGAAGAGCGCGGCGATTTTATCAATGTTCTGGGCTGTCAGGTTGGGGGTTTGCATTTTCAGCTTGTTCATTTGGATTCTCACTTTCTTCTATCTTCAACAAATAGATATTTCTGCATCGCCTGTTTTGCCATTCCTTTCGCATTTCATCAACAGACTTTCCAACGATTTTCGCTTCAAGATAAAATTCTTTCCACTGCAAATCCTGGTACAGATTTTCTTTTGATGCTTGCTGAATCGGAATGCCAGAAGAAATATTTGCATGAATCAGGTTCCAAACGGCAGTGTTTTCTGGATGCTTTGCGTTTATTTCATAAACCTTTTGGCGCGCCGCATCTTCATCGAATGGAATTGTTTGCAAAATTTTCCGAATATCATCAATAGTTGACCGCATATCTGCTATCTCGATAGCGGTATAAAGCGAAGAAAGATCGTTATCCATCTTATAAATCCTCCTTTGTAAGTTGTTCCAGATTCTTTTTAAGTTGTTTCAGCTCTGCGTTCATCTCGACCTGACGATTGAACTGCTTTTCTTTCCGAATCTTATTCTCCAACGCCGCAATCTGCTTTTGCAGTTTTTCACGTTCCGCAGAGCGTTGGATGTTCTCCGCAATGCTGTATTCTGTACTCCAGTTCTCACCCTGCAATCGGGCAATCTGCCGCACCAGTCCATCGTAAACCGCATCTAAGCTCAGGCCGCTTATCGTAAGGGACAATTCCGTTTCCGGCATCCAGTCTGTATGCAGATAGCGGCTTACCTTGGTATTGCCGCTTTCCGATGTGTCTTTACAGCCGATCCAAGCCTGTACCTTATTCTCATAAGAAAGGACAAACAGAATGTGATATGGGATTTCGCAGTTGATTTGGCGCAGAACAACTTCATCCAGCTTTGGCCCGGTCAGACACAGCTCGAAAATCTCGATCTCTGTCACCTGTTCCCCGGCAGTGAGATTCAAAGTAGATACAGCCAGTTTGTTGCGCCAGTAGATATAGCGCAGCTGGTCTGCAAACAATCGCTTGACTGCCGCTGGAACGGCAGCATTTTCATAGAACTTCTGTTTCGGAATCCGTTTGTTAAACTCCGTGGAGGGTGGAAAGCCCAGCATTGATCTCACCTCTTATTGTACCACAAGGAAGCAAATCAGTTCAAAGTCATCCAGCCCGGAAATCGAAGAAAGCAGGGCCGTCGTACCACCCATCTTGAACAGACTGTCAATATCGCTCTCTTCCTTTGCATCCAGAATGGACTTGATGGCCTCGCTCAGCAATTCAGAATAGGCAGACATGTTTTTGCCATCGTCCGTGGCCTGATTGAACTGTTGGCAAAGGCTCTGGTCGGGTTCGGTTTTGCCTTTGCAGAGCAGCCGCAGACGATCCAGCAGCTCTTTCGGAGAAAGATAATCACAGACAGTCGAGCCATCCTGCCCAATATAAACCATATAGAATGGGTGCAGACGGTTTTGCTGATCCACATTGATCTCATTGTTGATGTTTTTCAGAACAAAGATCACACCCGGAGGGGCATCGGGCGTAGATGCAACAATCGCGTGCATCCCAAGCGGCGTATGCTCCACATCATCATGTTTCTTCATATAGTCCAGCAAGTCCAGCCGGAACTCATTCAACCCCAAGTCCATGATGGAAATGCCGCCCGACATTTCTTCCAGATCAACTACCTCATTCTTTAACCGTTTGAGCTGTGCGCTGCGATATTCCAAATCGCCTTTTTCCTCCGGGCTGATGAGGTTATCATCCCCTGTGGAAGTCATGACTGTCAGCTTCATTCGGGTTTCCACGCGGCCTTTCAGGTTGATGTACTCATCCAAATCCACATCCGGCCAGAAGTTGACCAACTGGATGCAGCGATTCTGGCTTCCGATGCGGTCAATGCGGCCAAAACGCTGGATAATGCGCACGGGATTCCAGTGAATATCATAGTTGATCAGATAATCACAGTCCTGCAAGTTCTGGCCTTCGGAAATGCAGTCAGTGGCAATCAACAAATCAATCTCCGCATGGTTTGCATTCGGCAGGCTGTCCCGCCGCTTGGAAATGGGCGAAAAGCAGGTGAGAACTGTATTCAGATCACCGCTGAGTTTGGGAATGGTTGTTTTACCATCCACACTGCCGGTGATTTCGGCAGTGTTCAGCCCAAACTTTTGCTTTACATAGCCGGAAACATTCTGATACAGATAGTCAGCAGTATCTGAAAACGCTGTAAAAATAATGATTTTTCGGTTGCCGGGATTGATGGGATGCCTTTGCTTTTCGTCAATCAGGCGCAGCAGTTCTTGCAGCTTGGCATCGTAGGCAGGGGTGATATCCTGCACCATCAGGGAAAGGAGTTCCAGATTTTCAGCATCCTTTTCCAGATCATGCAGCCACGAAACGTGGTCCATATCCGCAAGGTCAATTTTCACTTTGCGGCCGACCGTAAAAATGTCGTTGTTCTGGTCATCATCGTCCCAATCGGTTGTGTCGGAAATGTCATTCAGCTCCAGCACACGGCTGCCATTTTGATATGAACGTACCGATTGCATGGTGTCTTCAATCAGTTTGCTGATTCGGTCAATCGTCAGCCGGAACGCATAAACAGAACTTTCCAGCCGTTTGAGTAGGTTAATGCTCATCAGACGGCGGATTCCTTCTTCACGGCCTGCCTGCGTCAGTCCCTTTCCATGCTGGCTGGGGTCGATGTATTTGGAGATTCGAGAGGACAGAATAAAGCTGGTTGGTGTGTAAATGTGCAGCGTCAGCGAATCCAGTACATTATAAATCTGTTGGTAATTGATTGCATTATCAAGGCTTGTCAGGCACGGCTGCACAGAAATCGGCTTCAACCGTTCCGGGAAAGTACCAACATCAGAAATATTATAGTATTTTTCGATATGTCGGCGAGAACGTGCAATCGTCACGCTGTCCAGCACCTCAAAGAAATCGAAGTCCAGTGCCGCAAGCAGCGCATTTGTGGTACGCTCTGTGACAGGGAGCTTGCTCCATGTATTGAAAGCCTTTTGCGCCTGTCGGAAAATTTCATCAATCGGAGACGCAGTATTCAGCTTTTCATTGATTTTTCCGGCATCTCCCTCATAGGCAAGCGCAAGTTGATTTTTCAAATCCACAAAACGATTATTTACGGGTGTTGCCGAAAGCATCAGCACCTTGGTGCGCACCCCAGAACGAATCACGCGATTCATCAATTTTGTGTAGCGGTTTTCTTTCTCATCAGTAGAGGTATTACTGCCATTGCGGAAATTGTGGCTTTCGTCAATCACAACAAGATCAAAGTTCCCCCAGTTAAGTGCAGCAAGGTCAATACCGTTAGAGGTTCCACCGGAACGGCTCAAATCCGTATGGTACAACACATCGTAACGGAAACGGTCTTCTACCAGTGGATTGTTGACGTAGTTGCCTTTATAGATGTTCCAGTTTGCTGCCAACTTTTTGGGACAGAGTACCAAAACGGATTTGTTGCGATTTTCATAGTACTTGATTACAGCCAGTGCAGTGAACGTCTTGCCAAGGCCCACGCTGTCTGCAAGAATGCAGCCGTTATACTGTTCCAGCTTGTGGATAATGGCCAACGCTGCATCTCGCTGAAAGTCATAGAGCATATTCCAGATTTTACTCTGTTTGAAACCTGTAGCTTCATTTGGGAGATTGTCTTCTGACACATCCTCCAAAAATTCACTGAAAATATTGTAGAGGGTGAAGAAATAGATAAAGTCCGGGCTGTTTTCTCGATAAGCTGTGCTGATGCTTTGTAATACAATGTCTGTAACATCCTGAAGTCGAGAAGAATCATTCCAGATTTCATCAAACAGCGACAAGAAATAGCGTCCGTTTTCAAAGGCTTCGGTTCGCTGAACAGGGTAGTATGCGTTGTTTCCGCGTTCACAACCAAGATCAACCGTTGTAAACCCACTGATTGGCATATAGGAACTTTCACCAACCGTCATGAAACCGGGCATTTGCTCTCCGCTGACGTTGGAACGAAATTTTACTTTCCGACGCACCCAGTCGGCACATTCTTTCGCCAGTGCTTTTTGGGTGAGTTCATTCCGCAAGCGAACCTCAAATTCTGTGCCGTAAAGGCTCTTTTCACGGGTCAATTTCGGAATATAGAACTCTCGCCGCTCTTTTGGCGTGTTCTCCTGCACAAAGGTGGGCGAAGTGAAAATAAAGCGAAGTTCCGCAATATCTTCCAACTGTTTCTTTAATTCCTGATATGCATAAATGGAAAAACAGGCCGCAGCAATGGATATGCGACTTCCTTTCTGCATGGTATCCTGTAAATCTTCCCGAACAGTATGGTTGATATTATCCAGAATTTTCATAGAAGAATCCCCGCATTCGACTGACTAAAGCGAAAATTAGCTTTCAACGACAAGATACAATAATTCATTTTAATGATACTCTAATCAAGTTGGAAAATCAATCGTTGCTCAGGCAGAAAAAGCTCGGCAGGCACTAAATAGATAAAAAGTTTTGAATTTGGCCTTCAAATAAGGTATAATGAATTTGCAAACGCTAAAGATTAAGAAGCGAGTAGGTGATACCATGCCTTTCCCCCTCGACCATTACATTGAAGCCTCTCATGTGGATTACAAGGAACGCCTTGAAGAGAAAAAGCTGCGCAGTTGGCTGAAATCCGTGTCGGCATTTGCCAACACCGAGGGCGGACACCTGATTTTTGGCGTAAAGAATGAGCCGCGCGAGGTCGTAGGATTGGAAAATCCGCAGGCTGTGGTAAGCAGATTGACGGAACTTATCAAAGTCCGTATTGACCCTACGCCGCGCTATCGGGTGCGGGAGGTCGAAATAGAGGGCAAGTCCTGCGTTGATCTGGAAGTACAGGACGGTCCGGCGTATCCATATTATTATGCCTTTGACGGTTCTCATACGGCCTATGTGCGGCATGGCGACCAGTCCGAAGAAGCCACTTCACGAGAACTGAACGAACTGATTTTGCAGGGCATGAACCAGACCTTTGATGCCCTGCCCAGTTCCTATCGAGTGGGTGATGTCAGTTTCACACTGCTGGCCGCTACATTTAAGAATTTGAAAAAAGAGGATTTTGACCTCGAAAAAGACTTGCCCTCCGCAGGATTAGTAACAGATGATGGACAGATTACGAATGGCGGCCTGTTACTCTGCGATCAGGGTGTTCTGAAACAATCCCGTATTTTCTGCACTCGCTGGAAAGGCAACTACAAGGGCAGCATTGAAGAAGATGCTCTGGATGACAAGGAATTTCAAGGCGCAAGTCTGATTACGCTGCTGCAAAATGCGGAAGATTTTGTCCGCAACAACAGCAAAAACCCGTGGAGCATCCGTGGTATGACCCGCGAAGAACGCAGTGACTATCCGTATAAGGCCGTTCGTGAGGTGCTGGTCAATGCGCTGATCCATCGGAATTATCAGATTCTTGGTTCGGAGATTCATGTGGAAGTGTTCGATGACCGACTGGAGATCACTTCGCCGGGCGGCATGATGAATGGCCGCAGGGTGCAGGATATGGATATCCGGCACATTCCGTCTATGCGGCGCAATCAGGTGATCTCAGATGTGTTCTCACGGCTCGGCTTTATGGAGCGCCGTGGCAGCGGCATTGACCGCATCCTGAACTCTTATGTGGAAGTAGCCCAGAAGCCGACTTTCTACTCGGATTCAGATTTCTTTATCGTCACACTGCCGAATAGAAGTGTAGCAATGCCGGCACAGGTCAGTATGGAAAGTGTAGAGACTCAGCCTGCAAAAGTATCGACTTCTTCAAAAAAAGTGGCAACCTCGACCCTAGAAGTGGCAACCCCACAAGAAAAAGTGGAAACCTCGACCCTAAAAGTGGCAACTTCCCAAGAAAAAGTGGCAACCTCAGAAAAA
>OIZI01001166.1_pt1 | contig 11791 bp, 10 predicted proteins | sample 1588441 | NCBI WGS metagenome assembly OIZI01 (sample SAMN03283284) | human gut metagenome | biome: human-associated habitat; material: feces | host: Homo sapiens | place: Peru | collected 2012
CTCCATGGTGTCCCGGTCACGGACGGTGACGCAGTTGTCGGCGGGGGTGTTCTCGTCGCCTACGGTCTGGAAGTCTACGGTAACGCACAGAGGGGTGCCGATTTCGTCCTCCCGGCGGTAGCGCTTGCCGATGGAACCGGCATCGTCGAAGTCCACCATGAAGTCCTTTTGGAGCTGGTGGTAGATTTCCTCGGCCTTGGGGCTCAGCTTCTTGCTCAGGGGCAGGATGGCCGCCTTGAAGGGGGCCAGCGCGGGGTGCAGGTGCAGCACGATGCGGATATCGGGGTTGCCCTTCTTATCCTGGCCCACAACCTCCTCGTCGTATGCCTCACACAGGAAGGCCAGGGCAACACGGTCGCAGCCCAGGCTCGGCTCAATGACATAGGGGATATAGTGCTCGCCCTTCTCCTGGTCGAAGTACTCCAGGCTCTTGCCGGAGGCCTCCTGATGGCGGCCCAGGTCGTAATTGGTCCGGTCAGCAATGCCCCACAGCTCGCCCCAGCCGGAGCCGAAGGGGAACTGATACTCAATATCGGTAGTAGCCCGGGAATAGAAGGCCAACTCCGCGGGCTCGTGGTCCCGCAGCCGCAGGGATTCCTCTTTAATACCCAGGGACAGCAGCCAGTTCTTGCAGAAGTCCTTCCAGTAGGCAAACCACTCCAGGTCCGTGCCGGGCTGGCAGAAGAACTCGCACTCCATCTGCTCAAACTCCCGGGTACGGAAGGTGAAGTTGCCCGGGGTAATCTCGTTGCGGAAGGCCTTGCCCACCTGGCACACGCCGAAGGGCAGTTTCTTCCGGGTGGTCCGCTGGATGTTGGCGAAGTTTACGAAGATGCCCTGGGCGGTCTCGGGCCGCAGATAGACGGTGGAGGAGGAATCCTCGGTAACGCCAATCTGGGTCTTGAACATCAGGTTGAACTTCCGGATGGGGGTAAAGTTGTGCTTGCCGCAGTTGGGGCAGACCACTTCCTCGTGCTCGGCCACGAACTTGTCCATTTCCTCAAAGCTCATAGCGTCCACGTTGACGCTCTTGCCCGCCTCGCAGGCCTCAATCAGCTTGTCCGCCCGCTGCCGGGAGCCGCAGCCCTTGCAGTCAACCAGGGGGTCAGAGAAGTTGCCCACATGGCCGGTGGTGACCCAGGTGGTGGGGTTCATGAGGATGGCCGCGTCCAGACCCACATTGTAGTCGGACTCCTGGACGAACTTCTTCATCCAGGCTTTCTTCACGTTGTTCTTAAATTCCACGCCCAGGGGGCCGTAGTCCCAGGCGTTGGCCAGGCCGCCGTAAATTTCGGAACCGGCGTAGACATAGCCCCTGTTTTTGCAGAGGTTTACAATCATATCGAGCGTTTTTTCACTGTTTTTCATTTTTCTTCCCCCGTGTGATCATTTTGGTTTTGTCTCATTATAGCGAAGCCCACGGTCAAAATCAAGAAAAATCCGCATTCTTTTGGAAATTGCCCGGGGAGATGGGCCTGGGAATAATTTTTCCCATTTGGGGAATGCTCCTGGAAAAGAGAATATCAGAATTTTGGGGATGCCCATTTTATGCCGGGGACGATTGAGGTACATCGTCCCGAAATGTGACGAACCTGGGCGTGCGGTTATGCGCATAGACCGAAGGACTTGCCAAAGCGACAGCCGAGACTGATGAGGGGCGGTAGAGACTGACGGAATGGGTAAGCTTAGGCGAATTCGTACGATTCAGGGGAGCCAATGGCTTGTACGTATTCGCCCTAGGTTTCTCCGCACCGGTTCTGCGTACCGCCCTCATCCATAAATTATGGTATAGCTGCCACCGGCAGCTATAGAAATTCCAAATTCGCTGCGCGGAGCACCACCGCTGAGGCGGTCCCCCTTCTCCAAGGAGAAGGTTATGAGCTCCCTTCCGGGGGTATACGTTCATCTGTCATACTCAGTTCGGAGCGTTTTCCGGCGGCATGGCAGCCGCCCCTACATTGCCCGTAAAAGGAGTCTTTTTATGATTTTATCCTACATCCGGACCATTATTCTCTATCTGGTGCTGATTCTGGTGATTCGGCTTATGGGGAAGCGGCAGATTGGGGAGATGGAGCCGGCGGAGTTTGTGGTGACCATGCTGGTGGCGAATCTTGCGGCCATCCCCATGCAGGACGGGGGCATCCCGCTGCTCACGGGGCTGATTCCCATCCTCACGGTGCTGGGGGTGGAGCTGGTGCTGTCCTGGCTGATGCTGCAAAGCGGGGTCTTGCGGCGGCTTTTTTGCGGCAAGCCCATTCTGCTCATTGACAACGGAAAGCTCCTCCAGGGGAATCTGCGGCTGACCCGGGTAACCCTGGACGAGCTTATAGGCAAGCTCCGGGAGAAGGACGTGCTGGACATTTCCCAGGTCCAGTACGCCATTTTGGAAACCGACGGCAATGTCTCCGTCTTCCCCTATCCCCAGTTCCAGCCCGCCTCCGCCAAGGACGCGGGGGTGGAGGTCAAAGCCCAATCCATGCCCATTGTGGTGGCAGAGGATGGCAGGATGTTCCCGGAAAACCTGAAAAAGGCGGGGAAAAGTGAAAAATGGGTGGAGGAAATGCTCTCCCAGCACCGCGCGTCCTTAAAAAGCACCCTGCTTCTCATGGTGGACAGCAACGGCAAAACCGTTTTTATTGAAAAGGAGCGGCTATGACCAGAGGAATCATCGGAATTTTGCTATTGCTCCTCCTGCTGGCAGCGGGACTGTTTGTCCAATGGACCATGGACACCTTACACGGCCCCATCACCGGGGAGCTCACCCAGGCCGCCGGGGCCGGGGCCCGGGGGGACTGGGATGCCGCCCGGCTGCACCAGGAGACCGCCCAGCGGGGCTGGCGAAAATGCTGGTGCCTCACCGCGGCCTTTGCCGACCACCAGCCCATGGAGGACGCAGACAGCCTCTTCGCCCGCCTGCCCGTCTATGCCGCCCAGGAAGAGCGCGCCGAATTTTCCGCCTGCTGCCGGGAGCTTGCCCGCCGGGTCCGGGCCATCGCCGATGCCCACAGCCTGACCTGGTGGAATCTATTGTAGCGTATATCCCCCCGGGGGGCTTCCGAATGGTCCGTTCTTCTGATAAAATAGCCAAAATAAACGGAACAGAAAGAGGCTATGGACATTGGAAACGGAAATTGAAGAGCGGGTCAAAAGCTACTGGACCCGGCGGTCCCATGATTTTGGGGCCGTGCGGAAAAACGAGTTGGCAAACGCCATGGGTACCCGGTGGCTGGAGGAGCTTCAAAAGCACCTGCCCCAGGGAAAACCCCTGGAAATTCTGGACGTGGGCACCGGCACCGGATTCTTCGCGATTCTGCTGGGGCACTTGGGCCATCACGTGGTGGGCATCGACCTGACCCCGGCCATGCTGGAAGAGGCCAAAAGCCAGGCGCGGGCCCTGGGTGTAACGGCGGAGTTCCTGCAAATGGATGCCCAGGCCCTGGACTTTGGCGACGGGCGGTTTGACGTGGTGCTCAGTCGGAACCTGACCTGGACCCTGCCGGACCCCAAAAAGGCCTATGCCGAATGGCTGCGGGTTTTAAAGCCCGGGGGCATCCTCCTGAATTATGACGCGGACTACGCCGCCAACGTCCGCAGTGAGAGCACCCAGAACCGGTCCGTAGCCCCGGACAGCCCCTACGGCCACGTGGGCATGACCCAGGAGATGCAGCGGGAAAACGATGCCATCACCCTGGCCCTGGATCTGGGCAAGGCCCGCCCGGCCTGGGACGCGGTGACCCTTGCGAACCTGGGCGCGCAGTGCTGCCGGACGGATTTGACCGTGGGAAAACGGGTTCTGGGCCCCTCGGACTTAGAGCACGCCCCCATGTTCGGCGTATTCGCCATTAAGTAAATTTTTATCAAAATGCATCCCCCCAGGGGGCTTCCGCTCAGGATTTCGGTGTGCTACCATGAAAGAGCGGTAAGCGTAACACGGAAAAATTTCCTGCAAACGACCGCGCTGAGGCAAAGCGCGGTCGTTTTTTCACAGGTTTTCAAAATGGGGGATAAACACATGCATTCTTTCGCAAGCTACGAAGAAGAAAATATTCACTATTGGACCCATCGGGCCGCGGGCTACTCCGGAGTCAACCAAGAGGAGCTGGCCACCGGCCAGAAGCAGGTCTGGAGCCAGGTCCTCTCCCGGCGCATCGCCGCCCGCTTCCCGGAGCGGGACCCGGAGGGCATCCGGGTGCTGGATGTGGGCACCGGCCCGGGCTTTTTTGCCATTATCCTGGCGGGGATGGGCTACGACGTAACGGCGGTGGACTATACCGCCTCCATGCTGGAGGAGGCCCGGCGCAACGCGGGGGCCCTGGCGGACCGCATCAACTTCCGGCAGATGAACGCTGAGGAGCTTCTGTTTGCCGACCACAGCTTTGACGTACTGGTCACCCGAAACGTCACCTGGAATCTCCACAACCCGGAGAAGGCCTACGGCCACTGGACCCGGGTTCTGGCCCCTGGGGGACTTCTATTAAACTTCGATGCCAACTGGTACCGCTACCTGTGGGACGAGGAGGCAAAACGCGCCCACACCCAGGACCGTGAGAACCTGGCCGTTTCCGACGTGCGGGACGAAAACGCCGGGACGAACGTGGATGCCATGGAGGCCATCGCCCGGCAGACCCCCCTGTCCATGCGCGCCCGCCCCGCCTGGGACCTGAAAACCTTGTCGGGTCTCGGCATCCAGGCCAGCGCGGATGAGGAAATCTGGCGGCAGGTCTGGACCAGGGAGGAGCGTATCAACAACGCCTCCACCCCCATGTTTCTGGTGGAGGGCCGAAAGGCCCCGGCAGCCTTCCGGAGCGCTGCAAACTATTAAGCGCATATAAAGGGTTTCTGTTTTGAAAAAATACATTATAAAGCGGCTTTTACAGCTGATCCCCATTCTGCTGGCCATCACCTTTCTGTCCTTTGCCATGATGCGCCTCGCCGGCAGCGATGCTGTGGAACAGAAAATGGAAAACACAGGTTCCGGTCTTTCTCAGGAGGTGGTGGATGCCGCCAGGGCGGAGCTGGGCCTGGACAAGCCCTTTCTGACCCAGTATTTCGTCTGGCTTGGAAATCTGCTCCGGGGGGATATGGGCACCAGCTACATTTCCGGGAAGAACGTATTTTCTACGTTTGTCTCCAAGCTGCCCGCCACCCTGCTTCTGACGGCGGTCTCCATATTGCTGACCGTTGTGATTTCCATTCCTTTGGGGATTCTGGCGGCGATCAAACAAAACCGTTTTACGGATTATCTGATTCGGGCGGCAAGCTTTCTTGGCAACAGTATGCCGAACTTCTTTGTAGCGCTGCTTCTCATGTATCTTTTCGCCATCCGGCTTGACTGGTTCCCGGTGATTGCCAAGGGAGTCAGCCTGCAAAGCGTGGCCATGCCCAGCCTAACCCTGGCGATTGCCATGTCCGCCAAATATCTGCGGCAGATTCGCGCCACGGTACTGGACGAGCTCAGCCGGGACTATGTGCTGGGCGCAAGAGCCCGGGGGGTGAAATTCTCCGTGACCATGTATAAAAGTGTCCTGAAAGCCTGCCTGGTGACCATTATCACCCTGCTGACGCTGTCCATCGGCAGTCTGCTGGGCGGTACCGCCATTGTAGAATCCATTTTCATGTGGGATGGCGTGGGAAAAATGGCTGTGGATGCCATCAGTATGCGGGACTATCCCATTATTCAGGCCTATGTCATGTGGATGGCGATTATTTACGTGTCAGTGAATCTAATCACGGATCTGAGCTACCATATCCTTGACCCAAGAATCCGTCTGGGAGGTGTGGAGCAATGAACGGCGAAACAACCGTCCGCGTCCAAAAGGTCAAACGCAGTCACATCAGACAGCGGCTCTGCATTTTCCTGGCGCTTGTGGTCATTCTGATGCTGGCGGCGCTGTTCTCCGAGCAGCTCGCGCCCTACGACCCCTACGCGCAGAATCTGGACGAGGCCATGCAGCCGCCCTCTGCCCGGCACATCATGGGGACAGACCGCCACGGACGGGATATGTTCTCCCGCGTTCTGGTAGGCGGGAAAACCAGCATTTATTCCACACTTGCGCTGGTAGCGGCAATTTCCGTATTCGGCACCGTGGTAGGTACGCTCTGCGGCTACTATGGCGGCCGGGTGGATTCCGTTGTCATGCGCGTTTCCGATGTGTGCCTCGCCTTTCCGGGGCTGGTATTTGCCATGGCCGTGGCCACACTGCTTGGCGGCGGCATCGGCAACGCGGTACTGGCGCTGGCTGTCATCAGCTGGCCCAAATACTCCCGGATTGCCCGAAGCCAGACCCTGGCACTGAAAAGCAGCTCCTTTGTCCACGCGGCGCGGCTTTCCGGCAGCGGCTCCACGCGGATTATTCTGCGGCATATCCTTCCCAACATCCTCGGCCCCATCCTTGTAACAGCCATGCTGGACATCGGCACCATGATGATGGAGCTGGCAGGCCTGTCCTTTCTGGGTTTGGGTGCCAAACCGCCTATGGCGGAATGGGGCAATATGATGAGCTCCGGTAGAAGTATGCTCCAGATGTATCCCTGGATTGTCCTCTCTCCGGGCATCGGCATTTTTCTCTCTGTTGTTCTGTTCAATCTGCTGGGCGATACGGTCCGGGATTATCTGGATCCCAGGGACAGCCGCTCCAGATGAAAATACCTTAAAAGGTGAGAAAGGAAGAAAATAAATGAAGAAACTGATTGCACTGCTTTTGGTCCTGTGCATGACCGCCGGTGTTCTTGCCGGCTGCGGCGGCTCCAACGGAACCGCTTCCACCGCCAACGGCAGCGCCGAGAAGGCCCCCGCCGCCAGCAACACTCCCGCCGCGAAAAAGGCTTTTGTCTTTGGCGACACCACCTTCAACGCGGAAAACGAAGAACCCAATGTGAACCCCCATTACGTCTACGCCGGCTGGGCCTGCATCCGCTACGGTGTGGGGGAAACCCTGTTCAAAATCGACGATTCTATGGAATTGCAGCCCTGGATTGCAGAATCCTATGAGCTGGTGGATGAACAGACCTGGAAGATCACCCTGAAGGACGGTGTCTGCTTCTCCAACGGCAATGTCTGTGATGCCGCCGCCGTGAAAGCCTGTCTTGAGCACCTGGTTGAGGTCCATGACCGGGCCCGGGGCGACCTGCAAATTGAGCGCATTGACGCGGACGGCCTGACTCTGACAATCCACACCGCCGTGCCCGTCCCCTCCTTCCTCAACTATCTGTGCGAGCCCTACGGCTGCATCATTGATATGACCGCCGGCATCACCGACGACGGGATTGTGGTTGGCACCGGTCCCTACGTGGTGGTAGAGCTGGTAACCGACGACCACCTGTGCCTTGTAAAGAACGAAAACTACTGGGACGGGGACGTACACATTGACGAGCTTACCGTCCGCACCATTTCCGACGGCGACACCCTGGCTCTGGCCCTCCAGTCCGGGGAAATCGATGCTGCCTACGGCATGGCCTACGCCAGCTATCCTCTGTTTGAAAACGATAGCTTTGCCTTCACCGGCACCCAGACCAGCCGTTCCTTCTATTGCCAGATGAACTACACCTCTCCTGTTATTCAGGATCCCGCTGTGCGGAAGGCGGTTGCCATGGGCATCGACAAGGAGGGCTTTGTAAATACCCTGCTGGACGGCTACGGTTATGTGGCTACCGGTGCGTTCCCGGACACCGTGGCCTTTGGCGGCTCTACCCTGAAAACAGAAACCTATGACCCCGAAGGGGCCAAGGCGCTGCTGGAAGAAGCCGGATGGGTGGACACCGACGGTGACGGCATCCGGGAAAAGAACGGCCAGAAGCTGACCGTCCGCTGGCTGAGCTACCCCAGCCGTCAGGAGCTGCCGCTGCTGGCAGAATCCGCCCAGGCCACTCTGAAGGACATCGGCATTCAGGTGGACCTGAACGTCACCGCTGACCACACCTCCATTGCCAAGGACCGTACCGCCTGGGATATCTATGTTGGCGCGAATGTCAACTGCGGACTGGGCGACCCCACCAACTTCTTCTCCACCCACTGTCTGGACGCGTCCACCAAGAACCGGGGCGCTTTCCACAGTGACCGGCTGGAGGAGCTGGCCGTACAGCTGAACAGCACCTTCGACAAGGCTGAGCGGAATCAAATCGCGATTGAGATGCAACAGATTCTTCTGGATGATAACGCCTTCATCTTCTGCTCGTTCCTGCGGATGAGCATGATCAGCAAGGCAAACGTCACCGGCCTGACCGCGCATACCAGCGATTTCTATGAGCTGACCGCGGATTTGGACATAAATTAACCAAAATGATCAGGAGGCAACCGCCGTATGGCAGAACTGCTAAGCTTTGAACATGTGGAAATCTCTTACGGCGGAGACCCCGTTGTACACGATGTCTCTTTTTCCGTAAAGCCCGGCGAGATCCTGGGGCTGGTTGGGGAATCCGGCAGCGGAAAATCCACCCTGATCAAGGCCGCCATGGGGCTGCTTGGGGACAACGGTCTGGTGACAAAGGGCGATATTCTGTTTGACGGAAAAGACATCCCCGACTTGCCGGAAAAGGAGCTCCGCAAAATTCGCGGTGCAAAAATCGGTATGATTTTTCAGGATGCCGGGGCCTCCCTGTGCCCCATCCGCACCATTGGCGCGCAGATTTACGAGAGCATGTCCGCCCATATGGACATCTCCAGGGCGGATGCCCAGGAACAGGCGTTCGCCCTCTTTGAAAAGCTGCACTTTCAGGACAGCCGGCGCATCTGGGACAGCTATCCCTTTGAGCTCTCCGGCGGCATGAACCAGCGGGCGGGCATCGCCATTGCCATGCTGATGAATCCCGCCGTGCTTCTGGCGGACGAGCCCACCAGCGCGCTGGACGTGGCCGTCCAGAAGCAGGTTCTACTGGAAATGAAACAGCTGCGGGAGCTGTTCGGCACCGCCATTATTCTGGTAACCCACGACATCGGCGTGGTGTCCGCCATGGCCGACGCCGTGCTGGTTCTGAAGGACGGCCGTAAAGTAGAATACGGCCCCGCCCGGAGGGTGCTGCAAGCGCCGGAACAGGCGTATACCAAAAAGCTTCTGGCAGCGGTGCCGAAGCTGCGGAGGGCATAAATGGAACCGATTTTAGAGGTCAGCAATCTGAGCAAAACCTTTCATACCGAACATCAGGGAGATTTTACCGCCGTAGACCGGGTGAGCTTTCAACTGTTTCCCGGACAAACCCTGGGAATCGTCGGGGAATCCGGCAGTGGAAAGAGCACCCTCGCAAAGCTTCTGTGCCGCCTGACCGACCCAACAGAAGGCACCATCCGCCTGTGCGGCCGGGACATTACCCGGGCCAGAGGGAAGGAGCTGACCGATGCCTACCGAACAATGCAGATGGTCTTCCAGGACCCGATGGGCTCCTTTGACCCCCGGAGAACCCTGGGGGACGGTATTGGCGAGAGTCTGCGCAACGCGGGTGTTTCCAAAGCGGAGACCGCCAAAAGGGTACGGCTCCTTTTGGACCAGTGTGGACTGCCGGGTGAATTTTCCAACCGCTACCCCTACGCGGTCAGCGGCGGGCAGTGCCAGCGGGCGGCCATCGCCCGAGCCCTGGCAATCGAGCCGCGGCTTTTGATCTGCGACGAGGCCACCTCCGCCCTGGATGTCACCGTGCAGCAGCAGATTATGGAGCTTCTAACCCGTCTTCGGCAGGAAAAGGACATGTCCTATCTGTTCATCTGCCACAATCTGGCCCTGGTACAGAACTTCTGCGACCGGCTGCTGGTGATGTACCGGGGAAAAATCGTCGAATCCGGCACCCCGGACCAGGTCATTTTCCATCCCCAGTCGGACTACACAAAGCTGCTGATTGATTCTATCCTGTAAGTAAGGCCGAGGCCCCGGCGGGGCCTCGGCCTTACTTTGTCATCTGCTATTCTTTTTATATTCCCTTATCCACCGTCTCCTGGGCAAAACGCAGAACGATTGCGGTGCCGACGGCGGCGCAGACGGTGCCGAAGGCCAGGGTGGGGCCGATGCCGAACGCGTCAATCATGGGCCCGCCGATAAGGGAGCCCAGAACAGAGGCCAGGGTGTAGGTCATGGTGTAGTAGGCCTGGCCCTTTACGGCATCCTCCGGCTCCATGACGGCGTTGATATAGTACACGGAGGCAATGGCAATCAGCGCCCAGGCCAGCACCTGGGTCAGCTGGAACAGGTAGTAAACCGTCACATTGGGAGCAAGCCAGGAGCCCAGAATTTTAATCAGGAAGAAGAACCCCGTCAGCTTCATCCAGAAGCCGCTGTCCTTCCAGCGGAGCATCTTCGTAAAACACAGCATGGTAGGCAATTCCGACAGGGCGGCCAGGGCCATGGCCAGGCCCATATGGCTGCTGTCGCCGCCCTTGGCGCGGATAATCTGCAGGGTAAAGCTATTGAGCAGCACATGGCTGATATAGATGAGAATACAGCCCAGCAGCACCCCGGTAAACCGGGGGTATTTTTTGAAAAAGGCCACGCCCTGGGCCCCTGCCGTTTCCATTTCCCGGCGGGGGGCACGCTCGGTGGGGTACAGGCACAGGCTGCCGAGGAAGAGAAGGGAAAAAGCCGTGATGGCCCAGGGCACCGGTCTGCCCCCCAGCCGGGCGGTGATTCTGCCCAGCCCAAAGCTCGCCAAAGCAAAGGTCACGGAGCTGGTGCTTTTGGAGACCCCGTAGTTGAGCTTTTCCCCGCAGTTGATGCTGGTAACGCCCAGGCCGTTGACCAGGGGCGTTTGCAGCTGCAGCAGGGCCAGGGCCCCGGCATAGAAGCACAGGGCGGCGACCTTATTTTCTCGGAAAAGGAGCAAGCCGCCTCCGCAGGCCGCCGTCAGCGCCGCCACTACCAGATTGATTGCCTTTAGGCTGGGCCCCCGCTCCCGGTCCGCAAGCCCCGCGACCGTGGGCTGCAGCAGGGCCGAGGCCAGCCCCGCAGCCGCAATCAAAGCCCCGATTGCCCCGCTGGAAAAGCCCAATTCCAGAAGATACAGGCTTACATACCCGGAAATTGCCGCGTAAGTCATCCAATACGTGCCGTGGATCAGCCCATAGCGGGCCGTCAAAGCTGTTTTCATAGGGAAACCCCTTTTCTCTTCATATTTCCGAAATTATGATAGCACGTATGAAAAATTTTTCAATTTCTTTTTTTCCGCAAAAAGTAGGAAAGGGGCAAAATCCGTACTTGTTTCCCGCCCCCGGGGGGTGTTTCCGTCCGTTTTGTACAAAAACCCCCCGGGGGGGATGGGGAAAACCACGTGAAATGTGGCTAAAAAGCCGATTGACAATCTTGATTCCTATTGGTAGAATATTATCGATACAGTATTGGTTCGGCAATACCTGCGTGTATCAACAGGAAAGAATTACTTAATTAGGAGGAAATCACATTGAAGGATTGGGCATATCTGACCACTGTCGAAGAGATGGAAGCGGCCACCGATTCTCTGCTGGAAAACGGCAAGAAGGTCGGCGCTGATTCCTGGCAGCAGCGTGTCAAAAACCAGACCCCCCATTGCGGCTTCGGCGAGAAGGGTACTTGCTGCCGTATCTGCTCCATGGGCCCCTGCCGCATTACCCCCAAGGCTCCCCGCGGCATCTGCGGCTGCGATGTTCACGGCATTGTAGGCCGTAACTTCCTGCGCTTTACCGCCGGTGGCTCCGCCACCCACTCCGACCACGGCCGTGAAATCATGCACACCCTGCACCAGGCCAAGGAGGGCGGCAACTACCAGGTCAAGGATCCTGAGAAGCTGATCCGCATCGCCAAGGAATGGGGCGTGGAGACCGAGGGCAAGGACATCT
>OIZI01001171.1_pt1 | contig 11759 bp, 8 predicted proteins | sample 1588441 | NCBI WGS metagenome assembly OIZI01 (sample SAMN03283284) | human gut metagenome | biome: human-associated habitat; material: feces | host: Homo sapiens | place: Peru | collected 2012
GATTAAATCGTTATCAGATTTCATTCTTGGATTTTTATACAGAGCGAGGAGACATTCGATGCGAATAGCGAGCTATAAGGAGATAAGGAGAATGTCGACGACACTATGTATAAAAATCCATATGAAATTTGATTCTGCGATTGAATCAGCGTTTCCTTAACATACGACGTTTTTCTCCGCTCAGGATGACGAAATGCGCCGCACCACCTCCGTTGAACCTATAGAACGTATAGAACCTGCTGAACCTCTTTCGCAAATCATCAAGGGACGGCACGCCCCACGGGCTAACCCTTAAACCCTTCTTCCCATTTCCCAAATATGTTAGAATAAATGAAAACGATAGCCCATCTATTTCCACGGAGGAACCAATCATGAAAAAAGTCATTTTCGATATAGACGGCGTCCTTTTGAGTGAAGAACGCTACTTCGATGTATCTGCTCTGACCGTATGGGAGATACTCTACAGCCCTTCGTACATGGGACTTCCCAGCGAACGCGACGATTTTAATGCGGATCGTATCACCGAAGGGCAGATCGCAGGCTGCCGCAGCGTGGTGTGGGGGAATGACGCCCTGCTTTCTTGGCTGAAAGCGCGCGGCATCAATTCGAACTGGGATATGGTACACGCCGATCTCATCACCATCCTCTGGCTGATGGCAGAAACCTATAAAAAACGCTCCGGCGGAGAAAAAATGTCTTTTACCTTCCACCAGCCACAAGACTTGAAGCGCGCCGGACAGGAGCTCATGGGACTACCCATGCCGAAAGCAGAAGACGTACTCGATCGCTGGGAGAGCGCTGTCCCTGAAGGCCTTCAGGGCGAAGAGGTCTTCCATGCCCTCAAGGATGCCATGGCGGATACGATCGATGGCGATCTCTCTTGGGTCGACCTTCGCTCCGATTTCTGGAAGATCCATACCGAAGCTTTTCAGGCCTGGTACCTTGGAGACGACACCTTCATTTCCCTCCTGCATCACATGCCCTACAGCGCAGGAAAACCGGGCTTCCTCTCCCGTGAAGTCCCGCTTGCGCCCGCCGCTCACATCCTTTCCCTCTTCCGCACGCTGAAAGAGCGCGGCTATGACATCGCCATCGCGACCGGCCGTGCCAGAGAGGAGATGGAGATCCCCTTCAAGCTGTTCCACTGGTACGAGGAATTCGATCCCTACACCATGGCGACTGCCTCGGATGCGGAAGAATCAGCCGATAGGCTCGGTGGCCCCGTCCTCGACAAGCCGAATGCCTTCATCTTTTCCTGCGCCATCTTCGGCAGAGATCCGGACAACTACAAGGCCTACTCCGAAGAGACCATGCAGCCGGCCAAGGAGGATGAGATCTACGTCTGCGGCGACTCCTACTCCGATGTCATCGGCAGCCGCCGCGCCGGTGCGAAATGCATCGGCATCCTGACAGGCCTTGAAGGCAAGGACGCGATCCCGATGTTTGAAAAAGAAGGCGTCCCCTATGTAGATCGCGTGACGGATATTTTAGAGAAATTGGAGCAGAAGTGACCGGCAGCAAGTGGCTGGTGACTCGTACATTTCGGTTGCCATTTCCCTTGCACTGTCATTTCGAGCGAAGTGAGAAATCTGTTTCGTCTGAGGGGAAGGTGGAGCGGGATGGCGGACAATGGGAAACCTGATATATCCTCCATGTGCGTGATGGAGGCGGCCTGAACAGTAAAAAACGCGGGAAAAAAGAACTTTGAAGATCTTTCTTCCCGCGTTTTGCTATATGAAATCGGAGTAGCTGTTTCCCCGACGGTAACAGGGGTGAGTGACTTGAATACCACTTTCGGGCATCGCCCATATATATGCGCGGCACAGCCGCCACCACCATCCCTAGTCCCTAGTCCCTAGTCACCAGTCACTAGTCACTCATTCCGGACAGCAAAAAATATCCAGGGAACGCTTTCTGCCTTTACCCAAATGCAGGCGGGACACGGAATCGGCGCCGGTGTGGTCAAATGTACCAAAGTACGGACGTCCTGGCTGTCGTCGGTGCTCGGCCTCGCAGGGGGCAGGGAGGCGTGGAAAGCATTGATTTCCCGGATATTTTTTTGTTTGTCTTACATGTTCAGCCTTAGACAGGTGGGGGAAAAAGACTGACATTTCCTTGTCCTGTCCGATGAGCCGGAGCGCAAAGCAAGATCTTCCTTTCGTAAGGCTGCTCTCTGTCGTATTTCTTAGCGCTAATGAATTCTGGAAATCAGAGAACAGCCGCGAAAAAGGTGCACACACGATGCGCCCTTGGCTTCATGTCTGTATTGTATACCTTCTTTATGAAAATTGCAAGTATGCGTCTTACAAGTAACTCACAAGAAATAGTGGATCGCTAAAATCTATCAAGTTACGAGCGCATATATATAGAATCATCTGCCGTTCACGTGTTCTTTTATTCACATGGCGGATTATGTCGTGATAAGGAGAGGCCGGCAGATCAATCCGTGAGAGGGCGTTTCTTATTTTTGTTGAGATGATCGGGGAATCCATTACGGATAGCCGTCCTTTTAGGGGGAATACAACTTATCATATGAAAATTAGAAATCAGAGGTACAAGGTTAACAAAAATAAAATTAGATTAAAAACTATTGGACAAAATAAGTAGTTTATGATAGTCTCTTAGAAGGTCATCACTGAACAGGGAATAGGTGATGAGGATTTTCATCTTTGCCGTGGAAACTCGGACACACTGGCTCTTGATGGAGATCATTTTCTTCCCGCTCATTTTACATTTTGAAAAGAGGAGAATGGTTATGAAAAGAGAAATGTATAAGGTGCTCACTGCTGCCCTCATGCTCACAATTTCGGGGGGGGTAGTAGGTAGTGCCGCTGATACTGTACTAGATACAGTGTATGTATATGGAGATAGAGAACAGGCGGAACTCCAGCCGCTTGGCTCTCTTGCGTATCAGACGCAGAATGTAGGGCTCTTAGGAAATAAAGATGCTCTCGATACGCCATTTACCAGTATGTCGGTAAGTCGTAAATCTATAGATACTTTTGCATCCCCCATGAATGGTGTCATGGATGCATTAGCATTAAATCCATCGGTCAGACCTGTGGGCGCTGGAATTGCGAACGAAGTTTCCATCCGCGGCTTTAAGGTGTCTGACCATTCTTTGTACGTCAATGGCATCCCGGGGCTTTTGAATCAGCAGAAGTTAACAGATGTATATATTGAAAATGCCAATGTCATTTCCGGACCTAATATCGGCGTAGCTGCGACGAGTGCGAATCAGGCGGTTTCCGGTACGATTGATTTCCAGTCCAAGCGTGCACAGTCTACACCGAATACAGATCTAAAACTGACTTATCGCGGCGGATCATCTTTCCAGCAGATGGTCGATGTAGGCAAACGATTTGGCGATAAGCAGCGCTGGGGTGTTCGTGTCATGGCGGACAACATCGATGGAGAAACAGCGGTAAAAGGGGAAAAGCTGACACAGAGAGACGTCTTCGTTAATATTGACCAGAAAACCACAAATAGCAAGACAAATATTTTGGCTGGCTATAACTATAATAAACAGCAGGGGATGGTTTCATATGGGGTAGGGTTTGATTCTTCCCTTACCTCTTTGCCAAAGCCTTTGGATGGTAGTAAGACTTATGGAACTGATTGGACTTTTAATGAATATGATAACTGGATTTTAGGAATCAATCATGAGCAAAAATTAAATGAGCACATGACTGCTTTCATGAATGCCGGATATCATAGAGAAGATTGGTACGGCTACTTGGATGGCGATCCAAAAATCTTAAATGCAAATGGTGATTATAAGGTTTCTGCGGATGTGTATCCACTGGCTGTTACTAGAAAATACATCGCGCTCGGATTGAAAGGTAAATTTAAGATTGGTGCAAGTGAACATGAATATGTAGCAAGTGTGGATAGAAACTGGGCAACAAGCTATGGCGGAGAATGGAAGGATGCCTTTGGTATTGGTAAACCCAATTACTCTATCCAGGGAAATACGAATCATCCATCTGCAGGTGTTGCGCCAAATACCAATCCATATGCCGCACCATGTCCGAAATACAGAGAAACAACCATTAACGGCTGGCATCTTTCTGATACTGTTTCTTTCGGCAATGGGAAGTACCAGTTTATTGGCGGACTTCATGGACAGACGTTAAAAAAGCATAGTGTTTCTAATGGTATTAATGGAACGGAAGCTAAATATGATGCCGTAAGTCCAACATTGGCTTTTTTATATAAACCAACTGATAACTTTAGTGTATATGTGGCTCATACGGAAAACTTTTTCGAAGGTTCTATGGTAAGCACCAAAGTAAGCTCTATGTATGATGCGTATTATGAAAACGCAGGGCAATATTTGGATCCTTATAAATACAAGCAGAACGAAATTGGCTTTAAACTCAAGTCTGGCAACTTACTTCATACGTTAAGTGCGTTTAAAATTGAAAAACCAAATTATGGTGATGTATGGAAAGACGGAAAACTCTACTATGCTGAATTTGGTAAGCAGAAGAACAAGGGGATCGAATACTCCTTTGCAGGTTCTGCAGGAAGCAAATTTGACATTGTGGGCGGGTTTACCTATTTGAATACGAAACAGGCTACCCAGGATGCTAATAATGGCAAATGGGTCAATGGTGTGCCGCAGTGGTCCGCTACTGCAGGCGTAGTTTTCAAGCCGAGCGAGAATGTCCATTATATGGCAAGAGCGCGCTACATGGGGCATTCCTATATTCAGAATGAAAAGCTCAAAGTCCCCTCTTTCTTCCTGTTTGATGTCGGCGCTGACTACACGACAAAGTTGAATGAAACACCTGTGACCTTTAAAGCCATGGTTTACAATTTGTTTGATAAGAAATATTGGAACCCAATGAATAGTAACAGCCTTGCAATTGGTATGCCAAGAACATTCACTCTGTCTGCAGAATTCCGTTTCTAATCCAAAGGAGAAACAACCTATGAGCAGAACTATTCGCCGGATGCCTCTGGCGCTCATCACGATCATTCTCACCGTTCTGCTCCTCTTCTCCTGCCTTCTTGGGCTGAAGCTCGGGTATCTTTCTGTGTCCTTGTCGGGGATCGTATCGATCCTTGCTTCGCATCTTTTGGGAAGTGCGCTTCCTTCGGATATTGCGATGGGCATTGCGGATGCGGTCTGGGATCTTCGGCTCCCGCGCATCCTGCTCGCGCTGGCGGTCGGGATGGGGCTTTCGCTGTCCGGCATGGTGATGCAGGCAATGTTTCGCAATCCGATGTCAGACCCTTACATCATGGGCGTGTCCTCCGGGGCATCGCTGGGGGCGGCTTCTGCCGTTTTCTTTGGCGCGGGGGCGGCTTTCGGGGTATCTGCGATCGGATGCGGGGCATTTCTCGGTGCCTTGGCGTTGTCGCTCATTCTCGCCATCGCGGCAGGCCGTGTGGCACCGGGGGATTCATCCTATCTCCTGATCTTTGGTGCGGCGCTAGCGGCAGTCTGCGGCGGGATCACGAGTGTGCTGGTGTATATCGGATCCAATGCGACGGGGATGGATGTGACGCTGTACTGGCTGATGGGCTCTGTTTCCTTCGCGAAACTCCTGCCGACGCTCTCTGTGCTAGCCATCGTGCTTGCTTTCATCATTTTTTTCTCTACACAGGCAAGGATCCTGAATCTGATGCTGGAAGGGGAGGAAACTGCTGTCCCGCTGGGGCGGCAGCTCCTCCCTTTTCGGCGTCTCTATCTGGTGATGAATGCACTCCTGATGGGAAGTCTGGTGACGCAGGCGGGACTGATCGGCTTCGTAGGTCTTCTGGTGCCGCATGGCTGCCGGATGGTCATGGGGGCGGATCACAGGAAGCTCCTGCCTGTATCCGTTCTTTCGGGAGGACTGATGACGGTCTGGGCAGATATCTTAGGACGGATACTGATCCACGGTGTGGATATTCCTTTGGGTGTCAGCTTATCTCTGATCGGTGCGCCTGTATTTCTGGGGATGCTCATCCGGCGTTCGTATCATTTTGGAGGAGAAGGGGCATGAATATTTCAGTCAATCATGTATCTGCCGGTTATGGGGGAAAGCAGGTGCTGAAGGATGTGTCGATTTCCTTCGAAAGCGGACAGCTGACGGGCATCATCGGGCCGAATGGGTGCGGGAAGAGTACGCTTTTGAAGTGCATTTACCGTCTGCTTTCGCCTTGGTCTGGGGATATCCGGATCAGTGATACGATCTTGAAGGATCTGCCGTATCGGGAAAGTGCGAAGCGCGTCGCGGTACTGGCACAGCACCACGCAGCCGGTTTCGACTTTGATGTAGAAGAGGTCGTGCTGATGGGGCGCACGCCTTACAAAGGGATCACGGAGGGGAACAATCGCGAGGATCGTGACATCGCGCATCGAGCGATGAGGGAAACGGGCGTGGAAACATTAGCGGAGCAGAGTTTTTCTTTTCTCTCCGGCGGGGAGCAGCAGCGCGTGATGCTTGCGCGGGCTCTCACGCAGGAGACACCTTGTCTCATTCTGGATGAACCGACGAATCATCTGGATATCACCTACCAGCTGCAGATCATGGATCTGGTGAGCTCGCGTCATTTGACGGTGCTTGCGGCCATTCATGACCTGAATATCGCAGCCATGTATTGTGACCGGATCGCAGCGATGAAGCATGGAGAGCTGGTCGCCTTCGGCAGACCTGAAGAGGTCTTGACGGAGGAGCGGATCTGGGAGCTGTATCATGTGAAGGCTGAGGTTTTCCCTAGAAAAGATGGAAGACCGGCTGTGATTTTTGAAAGAGGGGCTATCGTATGAAGCCGGCTTATCGTGTGACGCTCATCAGTCTTCTATGCCTGCTCCTGACGCTCTTCTCGCTGGGGTTTGGAGAGATCTCCCTCTCGCCGGCAGAGACTTGTCACTATCTGTATCTGGCGCTCACTTCGCCGGAAGGGAGTGGGATGGTCGAGCAGGATGTGCTGCAGTTCATCCGTCTGCCGCATCTTGTACTTTCTTTTTTCATCGGGGCAGGACTGGCCGTCTGCGGGGCAGTGATGCAGGCGGTGATGAAGAATCCGCTGGCGGATCCGTATCTATTGGGGATTTCCTCTGGCGCAAGTCTGGGCGCGGTGCTGGCGATCGCACTCGGTATCGGGATGATCGGGAGCTTTGATGGAATCGGCGCCGCGGCTTTTCTTGGCGCCGGACTTGTTTCCCTTCTGATTCTTTTGATTTCTTCGATCAGCGGCAAAGGAGAGGGATTGACACTGCTTCTGGCAGGCTTTGCACTCAATGCAGCCTGCTCGGCTGCTGTGAGCTTCTTCGTCACCGTGGTGGCGGATACGTCGAAGACGCGGTCTATCCAGTTCTGGATGATGGGGAATATCCGTGCTGACTCATGGATGGCGATCGGCATTTTGGCTCTTCTGGTGACGGCGGGCTGTTTCTATTTCTTCTCTCAAAGGCGCATCCTCGACCTGATGCTCATGGGGGATGATCTCTCGCTGACCATGGGGCAAAAACTTTCGACGTATCGGAAAGTGTATATCGCTGTCATGGCGCTTCTTGTCGGAGCGATGGTGTACATGTCGGGCATGATCGGATTCGTTGGGCTCATTATCCCGCACGGCGTGCGTCTCCTCGTAGGGAGCAGCCATGGGCGGCTTCTTCCACTGACGGCACTGACTGGAGGGACATTCCTCTGCTGGGCGGATATTCTGGGAAGAAATGCGATCTCCGGACTGGAGCTGCCTGTGGGCGTCATGGCCGCACTGGCAGGCTCGCCCTTTTTCCTGTGGATGCTGATATCCAGAAAGCAGGTGAGAAGATGAAGAAGGCTTGGCTTCTCTCGCTCCTTCTGCCGCTCTGCCTATCAGGCTGTCAGTTGCAGAAGTCTCCTCCTGCCGAGGAATATTCGCGCCCCTTTGTGGAGAATATCAAGGTAGAGAACTACTATGAGACGGGGGTGAATCGGGAGTACTTGTCTGATGTGCCGCAGCGTGTGATCGTCATCGGTGCGAATGAAGCGGAGACGCTGCTGGATCTTGGCGTCGAAGAGGCCATCCTTGCCGCTGATGATGGGCAGAATAGTCAGCGGTATGGCATCAAGGCATCGAATGAAAAGGCCTTTCAGCGGCTGCCTCGCATCGGCCGCAGCACGATTCAGGCGGAGCATTTCCTGGAGATGCATCCTGATATGATCATCGCAGAGCAGCAATTCTTCTCGAAAACCCGTCTTGGCAGTACGGACTATTGGAACAGCAAGGGCATCCTCACCATGGTACCGCTGAATACCACCTCACCGGGCAAGCTGAATCAGGTGGAAACCGTAGAGAAGGAAATGAAATTCATTCGTGATCTAGGGATCATTTTTCACAAAGAGGAAGAAGCAGAGAAAATCGTGAGCGCAACGGAAAACCGGATTCACGATATAGCGAAAACTGTGGAATATCATAAGAAACCGAAAGTCATGATTCTCGATCGTATGAGCATCCTCGCTTCTTATGGGCGAAAGAAGATCGCAGGGGATATGGCTGCCTCTATCGGTGGTGTCGTCCCGGATACCACGGCGGCGGTCAGTGATGAGATGATGATGAAGCTAGACCCGGATGTCGTCTTTCTTGTCGTATATCGCGATGAGGAGAAGGAGCTGGCATGGCTCCGAAATAGGCCGGCTTTCCGGAATCTGAGCTTCGTCAAAAATCATCGTCTTTATGGGATACCGCTGAAATATGTGTATGGTCCGCAGACGCGTACCATCGATGCGATCGGCTATATGGCAGAGCGCATGTATCCGGGGACATTTGATTTTCCTAAAGAGTATGATTTTCATTAGTGATGAAAAAAGAGCAGGAGAGATCCGGCTCTTTTTTTATCATGGAAAAAATGGCATAGAGAATGCTATTTCAATGAAATTTAGCTGCAGGCCAATTTGTGATATATAAAGGATTTATATTGCTTTTATCTTTAGTACGGTGTAATATGGAAACAAGAAATGGAGTTAGAATGCATCATGAATGCATTTCTGCAATCATGAGCTTGTGAGTTTTTTTCTTTCTGAAAGGAGAATATTCTTATGAAAAAATGCATGAAAAAGATCCTGATGGCGAATATCGCAGCTGCGATCATTTGTTCTACGGGGGGGGTAACATCGGCGCAGGATAGTCTGTATGAATACGGTATGACGCCGGTTTCTATTGAGAATGGTAAGCTGGTCAGCGGCGATGCCATTCATAATGATGCAGCTACAGCCGACGTTCAGACAAGCAATATGACTGGCACAACAGACCAATACTACGGACATTTTTTCTTCGGAAATGCAGATATTAAGAATACATCGTTTGACAATAATACTCTCAAAACGGATGGACCCAATGGGGTGGTCTACTTCAACTCCAGCGTAAAATTATATCCAACTAGCTATGAAGTAGAGACGCCCAATACCGTGACCGTTACGAATTCCTCTTTTAACGGGAATAAGATCGAAAGTACAGGTGGTACCGCCAGCATTTACTCGACTTCAAAAGCCGGTGCAGTGATGATTAAGGGGACAAATGTCACTTTCAATGATGTAGCATTCAATGATAATGCAGCAAGTGGCGGAACCCATGCACAGGCGATGGGTGGTGCAGTTTATCTGGACTCCACATCCAATACAGCTAACCATGATGGACAAAAGAGAGTCTTGAAAGCGAGCGCGACTTTCAATGTCACCAAAGATACGACATATGCAGGAAATAAAGTATTCGGTGTCGATGCCTATAGCGACACGTATGGCAGCTACGCCAAGACGGGCGGCGGCTTCATGTACATGGATCGTGGCGGTGAGGCGAATTTCAATGTCGCCGACGGTGTGACACTGAAAATCGGGAAAGATGGGGAAACGGATGCTAATACTGACTCCATCGCGAGCGCGATCCGTGGTAGTCATGCGGATTATGGAGAAAATACCATCAATAAAGAGGGACTTGGCACCCTGACTGTCAATGGCAGTATGAGCGGATATCATGGGGATCTCAATGTCAAAGAAGGAACCATGAATATCAATCAGTCGCTCGCCGGAGATGCGAAGATCTCCGTATCTGATGGGGCTACATTGCATCTAAAAGGGTTAGAGCTTTCCAGCCAGTCTGGTACTATTTCGGTAGCAAATAAAGACGGTGTGATGAGCTCAGTCACATTACCTGATAGAGACGGCAGTCTGGTAGCAGAGACCGGTTCGAATGTAACAGCAGAGACCATTACGTTGAAGGCCAAGTCCTCTATGAAGGTCGAGACGGGTGCGACTGTCAAGGCGGACAGCGTGGCTGTCGCAGATGATGCTACATTGAGCACGGCGTCTCATTCGAAACTGGATGTGGAGAAGGTATCCGTCGATCCCACGAAAGAAGGGAATGTCCAGTTGCGCGGTGATTTCACGGGCAAGTTAACGGATAGCAACGGCAACGTGCTGACAGCAGAAGAAACGAAAAAAGTCATGGCAAAAGCAACAGGGGATAATTCTCGTGTCGATATCGAAGCGCAGAATGGGAAATCGGCCACTTCGCTGCTGCAGGGGGATGATGGGTCCTTCACCATTCAGAACAAAGATTATGCGAATGGCGGAGCCACCAAGGTTTTGGCGTCCTATGACAAAGACGGCACCTATGATGCACATGGAAATGATATGAAGAATGTGGGCGCTATTTCCGCCAAGTCCCTGAGTGTCGGTCAGATCGGAGATGTGGAAACGGCGATCAACAAGAATGCAGGTGATATCCAGAAGAATGCAGCTGGTATTCAGCGTCTGGATGGCCGTATCGATAAGGTGGGGGCGAATGCGGCGGCTCTGGCAGCCCTGCATCCGCTTGATTACGATGCATCGGAGAAATGGAGTGTCGCTGCCGGTGTAGGCAATTACGGCAGTGAAAATGCAATGGCTGTCGGCGCTTTCTATCGCCCGAATGAAGATGTCATGCTGAACATGGCAGGCAGCTTCGGTTCTGGTGAAAATATGGTCAATGCCGGTATTTCCTTCAAAGTGGGACAGCGTGGAATGAAGGCGGCAAAGGCTGAAGGTGCGGATGTCAAAGCACTGCAGGAGAAGGTAGAAGCGCAGGACAAAGAAATCAAGGAACTGCGTGAAATGGTAGAAAAACTGGTTGCAAAAGCATAAGACAGTATTTCTGATGAGTTGTTAGTCGGATGATCGAAGCCGCTCTGCGAAAGCAGAGCGGCTTTTTAAGGATCCGTCGTCAAGCAGCTTTATTTGAGCGCCATTCTCTGAGTCACGCCCCATTATACCCTTGGCTTTGAGGGTATAATGGGGTATAATTCTGCATAGAATAGTATTTCACAGGAGGTGCGCTATGGAATTATCCGAGATGCAAACCCGCGTGGCGGAGCTGGAACAGCAGATTTCTGCTCTGCCCGCTGGCTCTGTTACGAAGAAAACCGTCAGTGGCAAGGACTATTTCTACCATCGTTGGACGGAGAACAAGAAACGGCGGGAGAAGTATATTCCTACTGACGAATTGAAGGATTTCCGTGCTCAGATTGAGCGGCGGAAGGCGCTGGAGCAGGAGCTGAAGGCGCTGAAAAAGCAGCTGCCCAAGGAGAAATTTGTGAACCTTTCTGCGTTTACCACCAATGTCCGCACCAGCGAAGCGCTGCGTTCCTTTGCGGCGTCTGTTCGCGTCTATCGAAGGCGCGAGTGCTTCCGGCAGCTGCACGACTTTGTCTACGGAGAACCGCAGGACAAGGTGTTCATCCTCTACGGCCTGCGCCGGACGGGGAAAACCACCATGATCCGCCAGATTTTTGCGGAGATGAGCGA
>OIZI01001176.1_pt1 | contig 11741 bp, 7 predicted proteins | sample 1588441 | NCBI WGS metagenome assembly OIZI01 (sample SAMN03283284) | human gut metagenome | biome: human-associated habitat; material: feces | host: Homo sapiens | place: Peru | collected 2012
ACACCCCTGCCGACAAGCGAAGCAAGTATCTCAATCCCTCGCTTGCCGCCTTTCCTTATACCAATGGCGGACTCTTTGCCGAGCAAATAGACATTCCACAATTTACAGACGAACTACGTGAGACGCTCCTTCAGCATGCCTCACTCGATTTTGACTGGAGCGAGATTTCTCCAACCATCTTCGGCGGCGTGTTTGAGAGTACTCTCAATCCAGAGACTCGACGCTCAGGAGGCATGCACTACACCTCGATAGAGAATATTCACAAGGTGATAGACCCTCTGTTTTATAACGACCTTAGAAAGGCGTTCGAAGACTGTTTGGAGGAAAGCAACATCAAGAAGCGTATGCAGCAGCTTCATGCCTTGCAAGACAAGATGGCCGAATTGCGTTTCTTCGACCCGGCATGTGGCTCGGGCAATTTCCTCACAGAGACCTACCTCTCCTTGCGCAGACTAGAGAACGAGATTATCAAGCAGATATACAGCGTGGAGCAACTTAACGCCTTCGAGAATCCCATCAAGGTGAACATCCATCAGTTTTACGGCATCGAAATCAATGACTTCGCCGTCACCGTAGCCACCACCGCCCTCTGGATAAGCGAGGCGCAGATGATGGCGGAGACGGAGAAGATCATCCACCACGACATCGACTTCCTGCCGCTGAAGAGCTATGCCAACATCACAGAAGGCAACTCGCTAAGAATTGATTGGGAGGAAGTATGTCCAAAGGATAAACTCGACTATATCATTGGCAATCCGCCGTTTGTGGGAGCACGATTGATGAGCGAGAATCAAAAGGCAGACATAATAGCCATATTTGGTGAGAAATGGAAGAACGTGGGCAATATCGATTATGTGGGAGCTTGGTACAAGCGTGCCGCTGACTACATGAAAGATACCCACGTGAAAGCCGCCCTTGTATCTACCAATTCCATCTCGCAAGGTGAACAGGTGGCAAACCTTTGGCAACCACTCTTTGCCGAGGGTATCCACATCAACTTCGCTCACCGCACCTTCCGTTGGGACAGCGAGGCTTCACTCAAAGCCCATGTTCATGTGGTGGTAGTAGGATTCTCGTATGTGGATCATAAGAAGAAATACCTATTTGAGAATGGACAGAGGAAAGAGGTAAGCCATATCAATGCCTATCTGATAGAGGCTCCCGATACCTTTATATATAGTAGAAGCAAATCACTATGCGATGTTCCGAAGATAGGCATTGGCAATAAACCTATAGACGGTGGCAACTATCTCTTTGAGAAAGATGAGATGGAAGAGTTCGTCAAGCGAGAGCCAAAGTCGGCGGCATTGTTCCATCCTTGGTATGGCTCGGTAGAGTTTATCCATCAGAAGCCTCGATATTGCCTGTGGCTTGGTGACTGTTCTCCAAAGGAAATCAAGGAGATGCCTCTTTGCTATGAACGAGTGGAAAATGTAAGAAATGTGCGATTGGCAAGCACAAGTGCAGGTACACGAAAGTTAGCAGATACGCCAACACGATTCCATGTGGAGAATATGCCCGATGGTGAGTCTATCATTGTGCCATCGGTATCTTCCGAAAAACGTAAGTATGTGCCAATGGGATTTATCCCAAAAGGAACTTTTGCAAGCAACCTTGTACTTCTCATCCCAAATGCTACACTCTTCCACTTCGGCATCTTGGAGTCGAACGTCCACATGGCATGGATGCGAGCAGTATGCGGTCGCCTAAAGAGCGACTACCGTTACAGCAAGGACGTGGTGTACAACAATTTCCCTTGGCCTACGCCCACTGCCGAGCAAAAGGCAAAGATAGAGCAGAGTGCCCAAGCGATACTCGATGCCCGCGCCCTATATCCCGACTCCTCTCTTGCCGACCTCTACGACCCGACACTCATGCCGAAGGAACTCCTTCAGGCGCATCGCCAAAACGACCGAGCCGTGATGCAAGCCTATGCCTTCCCTGTAAAGATGACGGAGAGTGAGTGCGTGGCTGAATTGTTCAAAAGGTATGCGAAAATGGTAGAATAAAGAATTTGCAATATAAGCCAACAAGGGCATTTGCCGACATAATCAGCAAATGCCCTTGTTGCGATTAAGGCTCCAAGACTATCTTGCCTTTCGATGGATAACGATAAGCTTATATTCTTAATAATATCAAACTTTTACAGCATTGACAGTCACAACCCTTGCCACATAGCCATTAGGCAAAGATGGCATATCAACTACCTCATTTACAGGATGCTCCTTAAGAAACTCCTCCCAGGTAGTATGAACTACTTTTAATTTATTGTTCTCTTTCATATCTGAAATATAAAAACATTAACTTTAAACGACTTTCACGCTGCAAATATACACCTTTTATTTTTTATCTCCAAACATTCCTGCCTAAAAGTGCAAGCCTACCTCAAAAATATCATCTTAAATGGCTCTACGTTCGAATAAAAGTTGTACTCTTGCAATACCTTTTTTGGCTCTAAGTATGTTTAAAATACCACTTAGAGAGACTTTGCAACTTGGTGAAGTTAGAATAGACGCAAACACGGATTACAAAAACAAAGAGAGGCATAATCTTTTTTAAGGTTATACCTCTCTTTTCTTTAAAACAAATCCGCAGGTTCACAAAAAACAAGATACCCCAACCATACTTTTGCTCCAGATATATGCTTCCAAGCATCCTCCTATCCCGTATTATACTGAAATTTAACGAGATAACAAAACATATCACATTTTTATGAGGGACTTTTTAGAAGATTAACACACTTTTATGAGGGACTTTTCGAGCTATCTATACACTTTTATGAGGGAGTTTCTATTTTTTGTAGCACCTCCACAAAGTGGACTGTTCTTCAAACCAAGACTAGTTCCACAGAGCGTAGCACTTTTGCCGTGGTCGCACAATCTGCTGCCGTTGAGTAAGGGATAGAGGTGGAATTTTCGCTTGAAAATATGGGGAAACCTATCGGAGTGGCGGAAATGGTAAAGTAGAAGCTATGTAAAAGAAGGATGCTTTATACTAACGTTGCCGTTAAAAGATGTTTAATAATGCCTAAAATATGCCTTCCACTATTTTTTTGTCTAATAAAGGAAGCTTTATTATTGTTATTATCAAATATTATTTGTATTTTTGCAGCGTATGAATGTCATAAAGGTTATAACCCCAAATGCACTCAGACTTTCTTATTCAACTAAATACAAGAAGGCTATGGCTATAATTGATGTCGTAAAATACCAATTCCAAGAAGGAGAAGTAGTACATCGTTTCTTATCTGAAGGTTTGAGATGGGGAACGAGAGTCGTAGTTTATCCTGGGCAATTAGCATATTTTGCCAAGGATGGACAAATATGTGATGAATTTTCAGAAGGCACCTACACTCTTGACACAAACAACATCCCTGTACTCAACCATTTGGTAAACATTCCATACGGTGGCGACTCCCCATTTCAAGCTGATGTATGGTTTGTCAACTTATTGTCCAAGTTGGATTATAAATGGGGCACGGAAACACCTATTCTTATAGAGGATCCGAAGTTTGGCATCATTGTACCAGTAAGAGCCTATGGACAATATGGATTCAGAATCACAGATCCACGCAAGTTCATTCAGAATCTTTCTGGCAACAAAGACAGTTTCGATGGTCACGTTTTGCAATCTTACTTTAGGGGTATATTGCTTTCACATCTGACTGAAGTATTATCCAATAAGATTTTATCAGACAGAGTATCCTTCTTAGAAATCAATAGCCATTTGTTAGAAATATCAGAGCACTGCCATAAATACTTAACAGTTATTTTTGCGGAATATGGAGTGGAACTTCTAAATTTCAATATTATCTCCATTAATGTACCTGAGGATGATGAAAGCATACAAGAGTTGAAGAAAGCCAAGAGCATCATGGCACGCCTAAACATTACAGGCAAAGACACCTATCGTATGACACGTACTTTTGATGTATTGGAAACAGCTGCCGCCAACGAGTCAAATGGTGGAAATTTATTGAACGCTGGCATCGGCTTGGGAGCAGGTGTAACCGTAGGGCAACAACTTTTTACAAATGCCAGTACTGCGTTAGACGAAGTGCCTCCGGCTATCCATCAACAGATTTATTATATAGCTATTGGGGGGCAACAGAAAGGACCATATACATTGGATGAAATTCAAAGCCTTTTAAACCAGACACAAATTACCTCTGAAACACTCTGTTGGAAAAAGGGAATGAAGCAATGGCAAGCTGTCAAAGATTTCTCTGAATTTGCGAATGACAATTGCCCTCCTCCGATTCCGAATATTTAATCATTAATAAACATATGAGTTTAGTAGCAGCCAAATGTCCTAATTGCGGTGCTTCCATCATGCTTGATGCTGGAAGCCAGGAGGGATTTTGCTCTTATTGTGGTTCAAAGCTTAAAATACAAGAAGTTATCCAACGTGTCAAAATAGACAAAACTGGTGATGTCGGAAATTATCTGGCATTAGCCGAAGTTGCATATAGAGGTGAGGTAACTGAGGAAGCATACGAGTATGCCAACAAAGCGCTGGAATTAGATTCAAAGAATGTACAAGCTTGGCTCCTCAAACTAAAAGTAATAGAAACAGGAACCCGCCTTCATTTCGCAAAGAGAGCACAAGAAGCAATCGCATGTGGAAACAAAGTGATAGAATTAGATTCATTGTTAGCCCATAATGTATATTGTATCTGGCTAACAATAGCTAAGAACTTTCTTGATGCAAGAACAGCAGAAATGCCCAACACATCTCATTACATAGATGATTTTGAAGTCTTAGAGTCACAAGTCATGTCTATCCGTCGTGCTGTTCCTACAGACGAAATTACCAAGGATGCTAAGCTAACCAAATATACATTGGATTTAGCAGAGGCTTGGGGCGACTATGAGTATAATGCAAATAAATATGGAGATGTCATAGGATATGCTACTTTGAAGAAGTATCAGCAATGCTTAGATGAAATCTTAGCTGGAATACCTGAGGAAGAAAAGACAAACAATCCAAAGTTCAGAATCTTTTATGGTGACAATTCTCTCCATGCAAAAAAGCAAGAAAGCCCATCTCTGGATAATGAGAAAAAAGGTTGCATCTTGATGGGAGTGCTTATCTTAACAATTGCATTTATTGTTCACTATATCGTAACATTTTTCTTATCTCATTAGAGTTCTATAGGAACGACTTCAATTAGCGATCCTACACCTCAAGAAACATAACGCCAAAACAGCATGCAACAATAGAAGCACATGAAAGAAGCGACATACATAATCGGAACTATACCTTTTCTAAGTTGGAGAAAAAGCAACTCTGACATAGAGAGAATCATTCTTACTGGAAACTGCAAAATAAGTGATATAGAAGATTTGTCAAAAGAGTTCGTTTACACTTGTTACAAAGAGATTACTCTTGACAAGCTCAACATTGAGTCCATAATAATGGACTACGACAAGAAAGAGCATTCTTTTGAGGATTATCTTTACGGAGACATCTATCACCAAGAAACACAATTATCCCCATTACACAAACTTATATTCAACAGCCATGGGAACACGTCATTCGCCGTCGTTAAAGACACTATTTATTCACAAGACGGAAAGACTTTAATACATACGCCAGAAAGTACAGAGTTAATCATAGACCGTTACGTTGAACACATAGGCAATTATTGTTGCTGCAATTATGAGTGTTTAACTAAACTAACATTACCACAAGGGCTCAAAAGCATAGGGAAAATGGCTTTTTATTCTTGTGAAATAACCGAGTTATCTCTCCCCGATTCTGTCATTTCCATTGGAGAGGAATCTTTCTGTGGAACAGGAATTGAAAGACTTAAGCTCTCAGCAAACCTTCAGTCTCTTCCTGACGGATGTTTTTCATTGACCCTTATTGATGAGCTCAATATCCCTGCATCCGTTAAAAGCATTGGCTTCGAAGCATTCCATTGCGTATCTTTCATAGAATGCGTAAAAATACCAGAAGGAGTAGAAAGCATAGACAGTGACGCTTTTTGTTCACCAGCAGTTGTCTGTTTGCCTTCCACTTTAAAAGAAATTGCAAGAGATTTCTATTATGAGCATCCTGTTGACAATGGAGATAAGCCACCATATATAAGGATGAATTCTGCCAACCCTATCTTCTACTCGAAAGACGGATCGCTCTATTACAAGGCAACAGGAGAATTAGCTTTAGATTCAAAATACAATGGACTAAATGAAAGAATGCCATGGAGTTACAAACCGCCTTGCATCTCATAAAAGAAGAAATTGTCTTCGAGAAGGAGAACGCTCTGACTGAGACATTCCATCATTGATATAATGGTTGTTATGATTGCAGAACAGATTCGTCATTCCCCACAATAATGTTCCCAATCTATCTCGTTCAGGTATTTCTCCACTTGAGCCTTGATTTCAGGAATATTCTCCTTTGCTGTTGCCTAAAGAATACGAGGTAACATCTGCGAATAACCATGCACCAAAACATGGCGCATACTCGCTCTGAGCCTTTTCTTCACCACGAGCAAAAGACCCAAAGATCCATGCCTTTAACACAGGCTTCTTTGACATATAGTCATGGATTATACGTATAATTTGATATCTATCCATATTTACCTCCTCTTTTTAAATAGTTATTCCACAGCAAATATACATCTTTTATTTTTTATCTCCAAACATTCCTGCCTAAAAGTGCAAAACAACCTCCAAAATATCATCTTAAATGTCTCTACTTTCGAATAAAAGTAACAAAAGATATTTATAGTCGATTCAGCTCTGCATTACCGGCACCAGTTCCCTTGTACTTGCTGCGTGTGGTATTGAACTTATAGCGAAGGGTGAGCTGCAGGTCTCTCGTACCTCGCTTAGACACTTGCAAGAGTTCCATCTTCTGGTTATAGAGCAAGTCGGCATCCCAACATTTATAAAGCAGGTCGTTGCCTTTTATTTCCAAGGTAAGGGCATCCTTTAGGAATGACTTGCTGATGCTGACATCCAGCACATGCTGCTCTTTGGCAAGATATACGTTCATCGTGTTACCCTTGCTCTGATAGCGATAATCCACGTTAAGGGTGATGCCGCATGGCAAGGAGAAGGCATTATTGAAGTTGCCCATGAAGATAGGACGGTTCAAGCGATAAGATGCCACATCAGTATGGAGGGTGAACCAGGGTTTCTGCATGCCCAAGTTGATTTGCGGCGCCCAAATGCCTATCTTTGGAGCGGCACTGATGTAGGCGGTCATGCTCTTGAGACTCTTTACGTTCTTACGACTTATCATGGTAATAGCTTCGTCCTCAGGAATTTGCTCTGCCCAATAGATGATGGCATTGCGAGAGTCCTTGTAGTTGACCATAAACTGGATGAACTTCCATACACCAGATAATTCCACTCTGTGATTGGTTTCGTTGTCGAGATAAGGATTACCTGTTTGGCGAGTAAATCGATTCATATAAGATACATTGTTGCTCAGTTGACTATATGAAGGACGAGAGGTCTTTACCGAATAGCTCAACTGTGCCATTACCTTACCTATCTTCGCACCATAGCTGATGGTAGGAAAGAGGTTGCGGAAGGAGCGACTCTGCTCGGGCTGATAGATACCTGCATCATAATACTTGAATCTTACATACTCGTATCGCAATCCTGCCGTGATGTTTCCTATCGGGGTGAGGCGCGCATATTGGATGAATGGACTTGCCGTCTGCTCCTCCAACTTGCTATAAGAGTTGGCGAGGAGGTCGGTGCGATTCACTTCGTAGTCATCATTGCGATGAGTATTGATATACTCAGCTCCATAGGAGAGATTACCGCCTAAGAGAGGAGAGGTAATTACGAGTTTGGTAGCTACCATCTTGTTGCTCACACGATTCTTGGAGTTGATGTTACGAGAATCGTGCTCCTGGCTCTGTTCATCGCTATAGGCATAAGCCCTGTTTGTACTGAAATAGAGGTCGGTATTCAGGTCAATAGCAGTCTTGCCCAAAGTGCCGTTGTAGTAGGCATTCAATTGATGGCTAGAGCTATTCTTGTCAACCGTCAGACCATCGGTTTTGATATAGTCGTAAAACTTACCGTCGGCTGTCACCTGACTATCGAAAAAATCTTTTGAGCGAGAACAGCCTGGCGAGGTCAAGGTGTATCTCGCACCAATGGAATGACTGGCATTGAAATCATAGCTAAAACCACTGATAAGACGATGCGATTCTATACGACCTGTTACTTCGTTGTTGTTATGCTGTTGCCAAAGCGTATCTACATGTACAGTCTGCTCGTAGGTGGCCTTTTGCATCCATGTTGCATCAGAGAACTTATAAGTGGCAAAGAGATTCAGTCCATTATGGCGATAGTTCATGTTAACCTGTTGGATGGTATTATCGTGCTTATTGTACCAATACACAGAGCGAGTATCAAAGCCGAAACCTTCGCCTTTCTTCTTGATGGTCTTGATTTTGATTACCGCATTTACCGAAGCATCGTAGGTGGCTCCTGGATTCTGGATGACTTCCACACTCTTGATGTCGGAAGATTTGATGTTATCCAACTCACTGATGTCTTGCATCTTCCTGCCGTTGATATATATAATAGGTGTACCCTTGCCGACCACCTCATATCCATCTTTCTTCTTCACGATACTCGGCACATGCTTCAATACATCTTCTGCCGTACCCATCTTGCTAAGCACGGTTCCTGCCACATTGGTCAGCAGTCCTTCGTGGGTCTTCTTATATTGAGGAAGATGAGCTTTCACCACCACTTCGCCAAGTTCTTTGGAGAACTTATCAAATAGGGTCGTGTCGGAAATCTGTTCGCCGTTGATGTTCTGTGCCATCATCTGTGTTATAGTAATGCCACAGAAGGATGCTACTAACGCAAGTCTTTTCATTTTCTTACTATTCTTTATGTTGTTACTATTCTTATTTGTTGCAAAATAGCAAGGCAACGGCTATGCCAAAAACATAAACGACTGATTATCAGAACATATAGAAAAAAGGCCATAAGATGACCTGTCTAAATACTTGACACTGCTGTCTAGTTATTAGACAGAAAAGCCATCAAAAAGGTTGCGATGCGACATCATCTCCTTCATATACTCATGGTATTATTATTGTATTTTTGCTGCAAAAGACTGAAAAACAATGAGATAGCTAAACATATCACATTTTTATGAGGGACTTGCTGCTTTTTTGTAGCAGTTCCCCAAAGTGAACTGCAGCAACTTGTCATCAAACCAAGGCAACAATATTCACAAATAACTTTACAGATTAAGGTGTGACAAAAATATCTCTTAAGGGAAGATTTTATTTTCCTTAAGGAAAAATACAAATATCCTTAAGGGAAAATTTTCAACCTCTTCTTTCCCCATTTTATGGGTGTTTCTTCTAAATTGCCTCTTTCTAGAATATTATTTACACAGATACAAAAATGGTGTAGTAATCTACAGTCATTCTATTAACAACAGAATTTATTGCAATAGATTCCTTCCTCCCGTATCTTCAAGAATCTTCATTTGCTGGATGGCAATCTGGTTGAGTTTGATTAATCGCTCAGACTGAGGCATTCCATCATTGATAAATACGGCATTAAGGTTCTCCATATTCGATAGGCAAATAAGCTCGTTTATGCTGGCATAATCTCTTATGTTGCCTTTCTTGTCGGGATTCTGTTCACGCCATTGTCTTGCTGTCATTCCGAACATGGCGATGTTCAAGACATCGGCTTCATCGGCATATTTCAGGGCAGCCTGTTCACGAGTCACCTCAACTGGGATGAGATTTGCCTTGATTGCATCCGTATGAATACGATAATTTATCTTAGACAGCTCACGCTTGGCAGACCATCCTATCTGCTTTTGCTCCTCTGTTTTGAGACGTTGGAACTCACGGACGAGATATAGTTTGAACTCTACGGAAACCCATGATGCAAACTCAAATGCAATGTCCGAAATGGCATACGTACCACCATATCGCCCAGAAATTGCTTTTATTCCAATAGCATTAGTGGATTCCACCCACTTTGTAGGCGACATTGTGAAGGCATTCAATCCTGCTTCCTTTCTAAACCCCTCGAATTCGATGGGGTTAAAATTGATGTTATACAAACTTTCCCATATTCCAAGGAATTCAATCGTATTGCGATTTCTCATCCAATTTCCTATCACACCGTTAGGGTCTTCAGTATTCTTCTGCTTGGCAATGTCTGTAATGCAGATATAATCAATGCCATCCTTATTGATAGCCTTGATAATTTGGTCTTTAACTATTAATTTTCCCATTTCTTGTCTTATTGTTTCTTTTGCTCATATTTCTATGCTGCTCCATCTGTCCTGAGAAAACAACATCAATTATTGTTTTTATTCTCTGACTCGATAGTGCCATCATTTCCATTAGAAGATGGATTTCCGCTTGCTGTCGAGTAACCACAGTCGGCTTCCCGAGTGCGAATATACGAAAAAAATCGCTAAAATGGGAACAAACGAATAAAAATCGTATGACATTCTGAAATAAAGTCTGCTTTTTAACGGTTATTATACCATTTGCGCACGTTTATTGTCAAACAGGAATTGCAAATGTTACAAGAGACGGCGTTTCTTGTTAGTTACCTTGATTATAATTCGTCTCTTTCACAAAGCGAAGCCACTGATTCACAAAAATCACGCTACTTTACGCCATACGTTTGAAAGTTTTTGCTTACCTTTGCAGAAATCAAGCAGCATTATCGGAGAAGAAAACCAAGGACGTGGATATCTCCAGAATGGGAGTAAACTAACGAATTTCTTAAAATATCGTCAGTAAGCAAGCGTGCTTTCTTAAAAAACCATCAGAAAACGGCTTACTATCAAATAAAAGTCGTATCTTTGTAGCAGTAATCCTTGGAATGGTGTATAAAACTGCATTTGTCAAGGTAGAAGACGGCATCGTTTATCTGCCACTATATATGGTTGGATTACTTTAATAATTTCATTAAGTTTATGAAAACAGAGAAACAACAGAAAATTGCTGCCGCTGCTTTCGCCAAGAAATGGGAAGGCAGGGGATATGAAAAGGGAGAAAGCCAAACCTTCTGGATAGAACTCTTAACGGAAGTATTTGGCATCGAGAGTCCTTCTCTGTTCATACACTTTGAGCAACAAGCGCAATTAGACCATACCTCCTTCATTGATGGTATGATCTCGGCTACCCATGTGATGATAGAACAAAAGTCATTAGGCAAGGATTTGCGACAGGCCATCAAGCAGAGCGATGGCACACTCCTCACTCCTTTCCAGCAGGCACAGCGATACTCTGCTGTGTTGCCCTACTCCGAGCGACCTCGCTGGATTGTTACCTGTAATTTCTCTGAGTTTGATGTCTATGATATGGAGAACCCAAAGGGTGAGCCATCCCGTATCCTTCTCAAAGACTTAGAGAAGGAGTACTATCGCTTGCAATTCCTGGTAGAGCAACAAGGCATTCATCTGCAACGAGAGATGGAGATATCGATGAAGGCAGGCGAGATTGTCGGCAAACTCTACGATGCCCTTATCACTCAGTATGATGCCGACGACCCGCAATCACTCCGTTACCTGAACATTCTTTGCGTGAGATTGGTATTCTGCCTCTATGCTGAGGATGCAGGAATCTTTGGCAAACGAGATATGTTCCATGATTTTCTGGCTCATTATCAGACGGAAGATATGAGAATGGCTCTGGTACAACTCTTCGAGGTTCTCAACACCCCTGCCGACAAGCGAAGCAAGTATCTCAATCCCTCGCTTGCCGCCTTTCC
>OIZI01001179.1_pt1 | contig 11682 bp, 19 predicted proteins | sample 1588441 | NCBI WGS metagenome assembly OIZI01 (sample SAMN03283284) | human gut metagenome | biome: human-associated habitat; material: feces | host: Homo sapiens | place: Peru | collected 2012
GGGGTCTCCAGCACCGCCTGCAGCTTTCGTTCCAGCTCCCTGTCGCTCAGCACCGCCGCCCCCGCCGGGGCAGCTTTTCGCCCCAGCGCTGCCGCCGCGTTCCGCCGCAAAAAGGCTTCCCGCATCGTTTCAAAGTCCCGGTCGCTCTGCTTCATCCGCTCTTCGTCCGGCACGTCCTGTACGGTCACCTCTTCCTTCAGCGCGTCCTCGGCGCACTTGCGCAGCCGCTCCATGGCCCACGGCAGATATTCGTGTCCTTCCTCGTTCACCTGCCGGTAGTTGGCAATGCTCTCGTCGTGCAGCCGGTTCAGCCGCTTTTCGCCGTATCCCAGCACGTCCATGCAGGCTTTCGCGTACAGCGTCCACACCATGCCAGCGGCAAAGTCTCCCGCAATGCGCAGCTGCCGTTCCCGGTTGTTTTTCGGTGCCCGCAGCACCGGCACCCGGAACTCCTTCTCCGCGCCCTCCGGCAGCCAGCTCTCCCGCATGGCAAGGCTCTTGTCGGTGCTCGGGCATCCCTTGCCGTTGGCCGTCATGGCCACGTCCAGGCTCTGCATCCCCAGCTCTTCGGTGCGCCTCTCGATCCTGTTCAGCCGCTCGGCGCCCACGCCGAAGCACTGGTGCAGCGCAATGATGATGCACCACCGCGTCATCTCCGCCGTCCCGTCCCGCGTCAGGTCCATCTCCTGCCGCATGGGTTTCTTTCTGCGCGGCATCACCTTCATAGTTTCTTCACCGCCTTCCGGTACCGGTCGTGCAATTTTGCAAAGTCCTCCAACGAGATTTCCTTGTCTACCGCTGCTTTCTTCAGCAGCTTGTGTGCATCGCTTTCCTCGCCGATTCCTTTAAACCAGTCCAGCGTTTCCAGCGCCCCGTCCAGTTTCTTCTGGTACTCTTCCAACGTCATTAGTTCTGCACCTCCCCCTGCCGCTTCATCAGCTCGCTGATAAACGCCGCTTCCCGTCCTTCAAATTTTCTCTGCGTTATGGTCTTTCCCTGCAGCATGACCAGCAGCATCTGCCCCATCATCTCGCCGAACGCCTTCGCGCACTCCGCCTTATCCGAGTCCGGAATGTCCTTCTTCACGTCATTCACCACAAGGCTCATTGCACCCAGCAGTCCCGCAAATGTAACGTCTTTCCGTTTGCAGTGTGTGGCGTTCACCTCCGTCCAGAATGTCCCGTCCTCGTTCTTGCGGATAATGATTTCGATCGTACCTTTCATCTTTCTGCTCCTTTTCTTTTTTCACGGTTCCCCGTGTGCATTTGCCCACGCAAAAACCATTGCCTTGCAGTCTGCCAGCCGGTCGCAGATCTGCTTCACCGCTGCGTCCTGCATGTCCGGCGGCATCTGGTCCATGGTCATCAGCGCCGCGCCGGTGTTCTGTTCCAGCTCGTCGCAGTGGTAGTCCATCCGCTGCGCAAGCTTCGCTTTGTCCTCTGCCGTCATCCTTACTCTGCCTTCCGCTTTCCGGCCTGCACGGTGTTCTTCTGGCTGCGGTGCACGCGGCGCTTCTCCCGCTCTTCGCGGTCCTTCGCCGCAAAGTGCAGCCGCAAAAACGCCAGCGCCAGCAAAATCAGCACCAGCGCCGTTGCCGCCTGCCCGCCCGTCACGGCTGCGCCCACCTGCGCGTTGCCCTCCAGCCCCATGCTGTACAAAAGGCCCACGCACCCGCAAGCTGCCGCCAGCCACGCCCATACACCTGATTTGATCTTCATCTTGCAAACCCTCCTGCTTTGTGTTAAAGTTGTGGTGATAGTGGCCTTGTCAGATCGCTGTCATCCTGAGCCTGCCGGTGTTCGCTGCACCGGCGGGCTTTTTTGTTTGCTCCACCTGCGGGAAGAACAGCTCCCCGATCTCTTCCTGCCCGATGCCCAGCAGCCCGCACACCGCCGCGATCTCGTCGCTGCTCCACTTCTGCCGCCCGTTCAGCCGGCTGGAAAGCGTGCAGTCCGATATCCCGATGCCCTCTGCCACTTCCTTGTCCCGGTATCCGCACGCGCGGAACCTTGCCCGCAGCTTCCAGTACGGGATCTGGGTAAACGTTCCCCGGATCTTCGCCTCGGTCATCGCTTACTCCTCCTGTTCTTCATGTTCAAAACCTCCGTTCTTTTCCCTTGCTTTGCATCGCTAATCAATTCTTTGCCTTGCCTTTGCGTCTCAGCTCTATTCCTTGCCCTTGCATAGCCTATCTGGTCTATCCAATGCCGTTGCCTTGCTTGGCATATCAATGCCCTTGCCCGGCCTGTCCTCGCCATGCCTTCGCAGGTCATCGCCGACCAAAGCTGCGCCATTGCTGTGCTGTCCTTGCTGCGCCAATCCTTTGCTATGCTGTGCTGCCATCGCCCGGCCATTGCTGCGCTTGTCATCTCAATGCCGCTGCCTGTCATATCCACGCTCTGCGGTGCCTTCGCTCCGCGATCCTCAGCGTAACTAAGCCTTTGCGCTGCCAAACTTTGCTCTGCCCTTGCAGTGCCAGTCTATTCTTTGCCATGCCCCTGCTGCGCATATCAAGTCGTCGCACCTCATTGCCGTGCCTTGCCTTTGCAAATCTCCGCAACGCCGGTCTACGCCCTCGCCCTTAGTCCGTGATCTCGTAAGTAAACCGTCCCTTGCCGCTGTTGCGCCACTGGCCGATGCCCCGCAGCTGTCCGTAATCCATCCATTCCCGCACAGCCGCTTCGTGGGCGGCGTCCAGACACACCACGTCAAACTCGCAGCCGCTCCCCGCCGGGATCTCTTCGCTGTTTGCAAGGCTCACCCGCTCGCCCTGCGCCGTCTGCGCGCGCAACGGTCTCTGGCATTCCCGGATGTCGCCCGTGCAGCGGATGGGAATCATCCGCGGCTGTACAAAGATCAGTCCGTCGATCACCTTCTTGTAAGCGCTTATCTTTCCGCTCTCGTTCACGGCGCGCTTCTTTCCGGTCTCGGTCTTTCCGCCCACCCGGCTCAGCATGCCGCAGGCGTCCTTGAAAAATCCCTTTACCTGATAGTCGTACAGCACCGGCTGCCCGGCTTCGTTCCGGGGGAATACGGTCATCCCCTTGTCGGCCACGGCGTCCGCGCCAATGGCGGCCACCTCATCCTCAATGCTCGCCGCGTCCGGACTTTTGCTGGCGATAAACTCGCGGGCAATGTTCTGGTTGCTCGGCCAGGTGCCCAGCACCGGCTCGGTAAAGGTCAGTTTCACATGCATTCGTTTCATCTTCATACGCTCCTTGTCTTTGGGTTTACTTCCACAGTTCTGCTGCCGGCAGGCACAACAGCACGCCGCTCACCATCATCGCCGTGCCGTCCGTCCGGATCAGGATCATGTATCGTTCCATCATTCTTTCCTTTCTTTCACGATGATCGTGATTCCGGTACAGCCGATTGCACCATAGTATTCCGGGTAGATTTCCTTCACGGTGTACTTCTTTGCGATCCCGATCGGGCACAGCCCTGCCTCGTTAAAGTACACCGCACCTTCATTTCCTCCGGTGCTGATCCACACCGTCGTATCTTCTGCAATCGTTTTCAGTAACCAATCCAGTTCCATCTTCGTACGCTCCTTGTTCGTTCTCCCTTCTTTGTGCTACAATCAGCAAAAAGAAAGGATGTGTTTCATTTGGATACCACACAGCTCACTTTAGTTCTGTCTTCACTCACCGCGCTTTTTGCCCTGATTTCTCCATGGATTACAGCTGCCATCAACAACCGCGCCGAGTATAAAAAATTGTCTGCTCAACTGTTTTTTCATGCCAGAACAGATGCCTACCAGAATTTTCTCTCTGTCTGTGCGTCTGTTTCTTATCCGCTCAATTTGCAGGACACGCAAAAACTGCTCGATGCTTCTTCCCGGGCGCTGGTCTTGTCTGATACGCCGTTGCAAACAGCTATCAGCAGCCATACATCCGCTTTGCTTTCCTGTCCCGCAAAGCCTTCTGAAGCTGAGCTTCAGGCACTGATCGATGCAAAATCAGAACTCATTTTTGCCATGCAGGCCGATCTCAACTCATTTCGCTGACCCTGCGATCAGCAGCATTTCTGCTGTTGCAGCCACACTCACCGCCAGCGCGTACCACACATACCAGCGCAGCTGTTCTTTTGCCGTGCGTTTCATCCCTGCAATGCAAACCAGCATCCCGATCCAGACCGCTGCAATACAAACCGCTGCCATCCCCTTCACCTCCTCATGCGCTCTTCTCCGGGGTGTCGCCTGCGTTGATGCCGAACAGTTCATTCGGCGTTACGCCCAGCGCCTTGCAAATCGGTACAACATCATCCGATGTCAGCCGCTTGCGCCCGCGCAGCAGTGCGTTGAACTTTTTCGGGTCATATCCCGCAGCCCTTGCCACTGCCGACTGCTTCAAACATTTTTCATCAATGATCTTGTAGATCATGTCCGTTGCACTCATTCCATACGCTCCTTTCAGGTACAAGTTTCTTGGACATTTTTAAAATAGCACAGGTTTCTTGTTCCGTCAAGAGGTTTTGTCCAAATTTCTTGTACTTTTATCTTGACTTTTCAAGACGGCGCATATATACTGACCTTAGAACGATATTTTTTAGGAGGTGTTTCCCATGTCCTTTGCCAGCCGTCTCCGTCAGGCGCGGGAGCAGGCCGGGCTGACGCAGCTCGAACTGGCCGAAAAACTCGGTGTCACAAAAAGTGCCATCGGCAATTACGAAAATGGCGTCAGCAGTCCCAAGTGGGATGTCCTTGTGCAGATTTTTGATGTTCTCCATGTAGAGCCAAACTTCCTGTATCAGGATAGTTTCTCGCCGCCCGTTTCAGATTCTGTTAATCTCACCCCCGCGCAGTCGGCTCTCCTCTCCGCATTCGATCAGCTCAACGACGAAGGGCAGGATAAGGTCATCACCTACGCCGAAGACCTTAACCGTACCGGTTATTATAAAAAAGATGCTGCGGCTGGCGTGGCTGCAAAAGAAGCGTAAAAAATAAACCGCTCCGGCATAACCGGAACGGTTCTTTGCTATGGAGGATCTCATGTTTTCTTTCTATGATGAATCTCGCTATTCTTCTTTTTCCGATGATACGATCCGGAAAATGGATCCGGACGACCTGAAAGCGTATCAGGCAGAGCGCGACCGGCTGCAAGACACCCTTCTTGATTTTCAGGAAGGCAGGACTTCTCGCTCTGTCGGCTACCTTTCAAATGCCTACAAGCACTCCATCCTGCAGCAGGAAGAACTTTTGCGGGAACTCGCCTTCTATAAATCCCTCTACGATCAGGAGCATCAGGCTGTCAGCAAGGCCAGCCCCGACCTTCTTCATGTGTCCATTCTCTTGTGCGGTTTCTTCAGCTCCTTTTTGATTTTCTTTCTCCCCTCCTGGCTCTTTCCTTACTCCATTTCCATTCCCATTGTTCTCTCCGTTGCAGCCTTCTTTTATGCCTACGGCATCGTGGAGCATCTCGACCGCCGTGATCCGGACTTTCCTTTCATGTCCAAGCCCGCTCACAAGGTGCTTCTGGTTTTCTTTACCCTGCTTCCCGCGCTCTTCCTGCTTGTTTATTCCGTCATTGATTTTCTGCGCGGATAAACAGCGAACCCCTCAGTTGTTTCCAGCCGAGGGGTTCGCTGCCTGTTATCTGCCCAAAAAGAAAGTAGGAGGTTATCATGCCACGGTGTAAGCTCTGCAATCCGTCACTCCGCTTTTTGAGTATAGCCGGTTTTGGAGCTTTGCGCAATACGCATAAAAAGCGCCCGGCAGTGGTACGATGCACCGCCGGGCTGTACAAGGAGCAGTTCTTACGGAATAAAATGAATCTACTCGCGCGCCTGCCCTGCTATTGTAGCACGCTTTTGGCAGATGCGCAATCAGGAGGTGTCCAAACGTGAAAAAGCGTACCAATACCGCCGTCTGGAGCGAGCCGCTCCGGCAATGGAAGATCGGCGTGCAGAAAAACGGTGTCCGCAAATATTTCTATAGCGGCACGCCCGGCCGCAACGGCCAGCGCGAAGCCAACGCCAAAGCCGATGCCTGGCTGGACGATGACATCCGCGACGGCCGCAAAAAGATCTCCGCCCTGTATGCCGCCTGGCTGGAGGATCTTTCTCTCACCGTCGGCACATCCTATCTCCGGCAGTGCACGCTGTACGGCGATTACTACATCCTGCCGGTCGTGGGTGAGCTTCGCATCGATGAGCTCACTGAAGGCGATCTGCAAAAGGTCATCGACCTGAGCTATAAAAAGCGCTGCTTAAAAAAGGAGCGCCAGCGCCGATCCAGCACAAAGCCCCTCAGCCGTAAGACCCTCACGACCATCCGTTCCTGTGAAACCATGTTCATCAAGTGGTGCCGCCGCAATAAGTACACCACCCTTGTCCCCGAGCTTACCATCCCCAAGAACGCCCGCAAGGGTGAAAAGAAGGTCCTGCAGCCGGACGCGCTGCGCACCCTCTTCGAGGTCGACACCCGCCTGTTTTATGGCAAGCGGGTTTTCGAAGAGTATATTTATGCCTACCGTTTTGCCATTGCCACCGGTATGCGTCCCGGTGAGCTGGTGGGGCTGTGGTACGGCGACATCAAGGGCAACACGGTCAACCTCCGCCGCAGCATCAACATCCACGACGAGCAGACCACCGGCAAAAACGAGAATGCTGTCCGCTCCTTTGATATGAGCCGTCAGGCGCGCGAAGCTTACGAAGCACAGGTGCAGCTGCTGCGCAGTTCCGGCATCAAGCTGCAGTACACCACCCCGCTGTTCCAGATCCCGACCGAGCGCAGTCTCCTCAAGCGCTGGCAGAAGTACCAGCGCGACAACGGCATCGACCCGCCGATCACCCTCTACGAGATGCGCCACACCTTTGTCAGCATCGAGAGCGGCGTCCTCACCGACAGCCAGCTCAAGATGCTGGTCGGCCACAGCAAAAACATGGACACCGCCGGCGTCTACCGCCACGAGCTCAAAGGCCAGCGCGAGAACCTTGCCGACTCCACCACCGCCGCCTTTCTCAAGGCTTCTGCCGTCGGCTCCGGCGATGCCGTTGTCTGACTCTTCCACTGTTCAATTTTACCCCACTTTTTACCTCACTTTTTCTTTTACACCCGCTTTCCTTCTTGTTCTCCTGCTCAACTTCTTGTGCACTGTTCAACGTTCTTGCGTCATTTCCAAGTCATTCTTTTGCTCCCGCAGAACGTTTTTTCTTGTTCGACCCCCACTACCCGCATAACCAAAAACAGGCGTTGGTTCGTTAAGAATCAACGCCTGTTTCTTATCCTGACCCAGTTTTTGACCCAGTTCTTTATTTTTTGTACCGAAAGCGCTTCTGAAATAAACAAAAAACAGCCCCATGGAACCAAACGGAACCGCGGGGCTGTTGGCATCGTGCGCCGCTGCCATCGCTTCCAGCGCGTCCGCCGCGCTGCTCGGCGTCTCTTCCGGGAATAATCCTGCTCCGATCTTCTGCAGCTCCGGGAAGTCAGCATCCCACCGGCTCTCGTCGCTCACCCGGGCATTCTGAGCCTGCTTCATCACCTTCTTGATGGTCTCGCCCGCTTCCCGGCCGCGCCCGGCATTCCGCTCTCCGCTTTCCGCGCCACTTCGTCCGAAAAATATTTGGTAAAGTTCGCATCGTGGTTGATAAGGCGGTAGCAATCGAATATACTGAGGTCAGAAGAACCGGTAGGAGTGTCCATGTTGGAAGCGATTCCAGCATCGTAGTCTTGTGACCCGGTTCTTTTCTTATAAACAAAAAATCCACGGAGCATCGAATTTTCATCGATATTCCGTGGATTATTTCTGGTGCGAGGGAGGGGACTCGAACCCCCAAGGATAAACCACACGCACCTCAAACGTGCGCGTCTGCCAGTTCCGCCACCCTCGCATACCATATTCAATTGCAGCCCTCCGGCCCCTGAGGTGTTGGAGCCATCCAGCGGACTGCTCGAATATAGTAACACATTTCTCCCGTTTCGTCAAGTCCTTTCCGGCTTTTCATAGAAATTTTCGGCAGTCATATCTTAATAGAAAGCCGTTTCAAATATAAAACAACGTACGCGGGAGGTTTTGTGCAATGAAGCTCTCTGAATATCAGTTTCGGCGCAGAAAGGCAAGAGTGTTGGTCATCACGCTGTTTGCGCTGATTGCCGGGTTCGCGTCCGGGGCGCAGCCCCGTGTGACCGGCTGCAGCACGCAGGATCTGACCCCGGTACCGGACGCATCGGTGTTCTTCCCTGCCGCATCCGCCTTTGCGCCGGACAGCACCGGCGGCGGACCTGCTCCGGAAAAGTGGGTCTGCCTGACCTTCGATGACGGCCCCAGCAAAACCACGCCGGATGTGCTGGCTGCGTTGAACGATGCCGGGGTGCACGCCACCTTTTTTGTGGTTGCCACCGGCTACAATGAGAAGTACCTTCCCCTGCTCACCGAAGCTGCAGCTGCCGGGCATCAGATCGCACTGCACTCTGCTTCCCATGAATACAGCGACATCTACCGCAGCAGTGAAGCCTACTGGGCTGACATTGCACGGCTGAAAGAACGCATCGCGCCCTATGCGGATGCGGAGAGCATCCGGTATCTGCGCTTTCCGGGCGGCAGCACCAACACGGTCAGCCGGCGCTACGGCGGCAAGGGGCTGATGCAGCAGCTCAAGGCCGAAGCAGAGCAGAAAGGCTTCCAGTGGGTGGACTGGAACGTCTGCGCTGAGGATGCTGTGGGCGGCCACCCCAGTGCAGCCACCATTTACCGCAATGTCGTGCGGGAGACCGGCGAACAGACCCACTGTGTGGTGCTGATGCACGATTCCTCCACCACGCGCACCACAGCCGAGGCGCTGCCGGATATCATCCGGTGGTACGCGGATCAGGGGTTCACGTTTCTGACCGTAGCCGAAGCCCTGCCGGTTGGATGAAACCCTCTCAGGCGCGTCGCGCCAGCTCTCCCGAAGGGCGAGCTTCTGGGCTGCGTCACAAAGTTTTCGTTTTGTCCGGAACCTCGCTCCTATGGAAAAAATGCCTTTCCGAATCAAAGACGATGTAAGCTGCAAAAAAGGAATCGCTGCACAGGCCGTGCGGCGATTCCTTTTGCTGACTTATTCCATTAGTCCGCGTTCTGGCAGAACAGCGAGAAGGTGCGGTAGGCCATGTACAGGTCGGTCTTGTGGATGACCTCGAAGGGCGAATGCATGGACAGCACCGGCACGCCGATGTCCAGCACCGGGATACCGCGGTTGGCCACATACTTGGCGATGGTGCCGCCGCCGCCCAGATCCAGACGGCCCAACTCGCCGATCTGCCATGCCACGTTGTTGGCGTCCAGCAGGCGGGTGATCTTCCCTACCAGCTCGGCAGAAGCATCGCTGGCAGAGCTCTTGCCGCGGCTGCCGGTATACTTGAAGAACGCCACGCCGCGGCCTGCGTAGGTGCCGTTCTGCTTTTCGAACGCACCGGCCCAGGAGGGGTCAAAGGCAGCGGTGACGTCGGCAGACAGGCACACGCTGTTGCGGAAGGCAATGATATCATCCTGACCGGCAGCACGGCACAGCAGCTGCATGAAATGGAATACATACATGCTCTGCATGCCGGTGACACCGTCGGAGCCGATCTCTTCCTTATCGGTCAGCACGCAGACGGTGGTGTGCACGGGGTTCTTCGTTTCAATTTCAGCCATGAGGGCGGGATAGGCGTCCACACGGTCGTCGTGGCCGTAGCCGCCCACCATGGAGCGGTCAAAGCCCACGTCCCGGGCCTTGTGGGCGGGCACGATCTCGATCTCGGCGCGGGTGAAATCCCGCTCGGTGATGCCGTATTTCTCATGCAGCAGCATCAGGGTATTCAGTTTGACGGCTTCCTTGATATCGGTCTCTTCCACAGCGTCGGAGCCGATGAGCACATTCAGCTCTTCGGCCTTGATGCCCTCGCTGAGCTTGCGGTCGTTCTGCTCGGCACCCAGATGGGGCAGCAGGTCGGTGATGCAGAACACGGGATCGTTCTCGTCCTCACCAATGGCAAAGTTGACGCTGGAACCGTCGGCGCGGGTGAACACGCCGTGGATAGCCAGCGGCATGGTGCCCCACTGATACTTGCGCAGGCCGCCGTAGTAATGGGTCTTGAAGTAGCTGAAATGGTCTGCCTCGTACAGCGGGTTCGGGCGCAGATCCAGCCGGGGGCTGTCGATGTGGGCGATCACCAGACGGAAGCCGTCCTCAAAAGGCTTCTGGCCGATGGTGGCCGCGACCACGGCCTTATGCTCCTGCACAAAATAGATCTTCTGACCGGGGGCATAGACCTTTTTCGGCTCAAACTTCTCATAGCCGGCTTCCCGCAGCAGTTTTTCGCTGGCGGCGGCGGCTTCGCGCTCGGTCTTGGCCGCGTTCAGGAATGCCTTGTAACCCTCTGCAAAGGCGGCGGCTTTCTCCTTCACGTCCGCGCTCTTGTCGGCGGCATACTCCGGCTTGTACAGCAGCTGTTCCGCTGCCTGCTTTGCGGTGAGTTTCTCGCTCATTTTCGTTTATCTCCTCTCAGGTTCCGGCATAGATGCGCTGATAATTCGCGTAGCCGGAAGTGATTTTTTTAACGTAATGGTTCATCTGATTATAGGGGAAGCCCTGCAGGGTCTCGCCGTCGGACGAGTGTTCCTCCATCCGGAGCAATGCGTCCACGGTCCCCCACCCGCTGTGATAAGCGGCGGCGGCAGTTGCCACATCGCCCTTGTAGCGGTCCAGGCACAGGTGCAGATAATAGCAGCCGAAGCGGATGCTGGTCTCGGGATCATAGAGGTTGGCAAAGACCAGCCCTTCGTCCGGTGCGATCTTACTGCGCAGCCAGATGAACGTTTCCTCGGTCATCTGCATCAGACCCCGGGCGTCTACGCTGGAGGTCGCCTGCGGATCGAAACCGCTTTCGGTGCGGATGAAAGCATCCACCAGAAGCGGGTCGAGATCGTAGGTCTGCGCCCACTGCTCCACGATCGCTTCGTACTTGCGCGGATACAAAATGCGCTCGGCACGGTTCCACAGTTTCGGCAGCAGCAGCGCAGCACACAAAAGCATGACGGCCAGAAACAGCAGGCGGCGGTTGCGCTGTCTGCGGCGGCGGCGCTCTCTCTGGGCGCGGGCAGCGCGGCGGATGCGGGCCGTTTCCGGGTCATACTGCGGAATGTTCGGGCGTTGTTTATTCTGTTCGTTCAAACCCTTCTCCGGCACCTCCTTCCTGCATGAGCCGGGTGCAGAGCTGCGCCGCGGCAGCCTGCAGGCGGGCAAGGTCGGTATCGTTGCGCAGGACGTAGTCCGCCTGCGCCGTCAGCGTTTCCTCGGGGGTCTGCGCGTTCAGGCGGCGGGCTGCCATTTCTGCGGAGATGCCGTCCCGCGCCATGATGCGGGAAACACTGGTTTCAAACGGGGCGGTAACGACGCACAATCGGTCACACTCGGCCTGCGCAGCCGTACCCACAATGACAGCACCGTCCAGCACGAACAGCGGCGCACCGGAAGCCAGCGCGGCCTGCTTTGCAGCGCGGATGCGGCGCACGATCTCCGGGTGGGTCAGACCATCCAGAGCCGCCTTGCCCTCCGGCGTTGCAAAGGCGCGGTCGGCCAGCAGACGGCGGTTCAAGGTACCATCCGCAGTAAGGATATCCCCGCCGAACCGCTCTGCCAGCGCCGGCAGCAGCGGAGAGCCGGGCAGCAGAATTTCGCGGCTGATCTGATCCGCATCGGCCAGCGGTACGCCGTGGG
>OIZI01001180.1_pt1 | contig 11660 bp, 8 predicted proteins | sample 1588441 | NCBI WGS metagenome assembly OIZI01 (sample SAMN03283284) | human gut metagenome | biome: human-associated habitat; material: feces | host: Homo sapiens | place: Peru | collected 2012
CTCAGACCGGCCAGCGTTTCCAGCCGCTCCATCTCCTTGGCGCGGATGGCGTCCACCTCCGCCAGATGGGCGTCGGCTTCCTCGTTCTTCTTCTTCAGCTCTTCTTCTTTTTTCTCCAGAGCTTCGGTCTTGCGGTCCAGAGCTGTTTCCTTCTGGTCGATGCGGTTCTCCTGACGGGTGATCTCAGCGCGGCGCTGCTTGATCTCCTTGTCGGCTTCCGCCTTCTGGGCGTCCACCTCCGCTTTCAGGCGGAAGGCCTCGTCCTTTGCTTCCAGAACAGCTTCTTTTCGTTTTTGGTCTGCGGTCTTGATCGCTTCGTTCACCAGCCGGGTCGCCTCGGCTTCGGCACTGCCGATCTGGGCCTCGGCGGTCTTTTTACGGTTGTTGTAACCAATAAAATAACCCCCGCCGATGCCGGCAGCAGCTGCGATCACGGCCACGATCAAAACCAATGCGATCGTGGGCATCGTGTTCACTCTCCTTAACGTTAAAGTTCAAATTCAACGAAATGCTGGAGACGCTGCCGGGCAAGGCGTGGGCAACAAGACAAAATCAAGCTCTCAACACAAAAGAAGCCGAACCGGAACACACCACCGGAAAGACCCTTCGGGTGCGCGTTCTGCACTTCTTTTTTATTTACAAGGTTTTCATATAAAAACGGGCAGATGAAGCCCCATTGAAATTTGGTTGCGGAATACCCCTGCACACAGCGTCATGGATTCCATACTACTTCTTATATTACGAAACATTTGAAGCAATGTCAAGGGAAGCGGGCGCAATTTTGAAAATTTACTCCAGATACATCCGCCGCAGCCGCATCAGGCGGGCCGGGGTCAGGCCGTATTCGGCTTCAAGGTAAGCCTCGGCGCTGCCGCATTTTTCCCGGATGACGGAGAGCACCAGGTCCACCGATTCGGGGTGCACCCCTGCGATGCCCTGATAAAACTTCTTCTGTTCCGGGCGGGCGGCGATCTCGTCGGCATGTTCGGCCCAGATCTTTTCCAGCTCCGGGCGGCGGCATTCGTTCGTCCGGACGAAATCCTGACGGATCGTCTCGTCCGAAGCGCCCAGCGCCAGCAGGATCAGCATAGCCGCCACGCCGGTGCGGTCCTTGCCGCCGGAGCAGTGGAAGAGCACCGGGGTCTCGCCCACTTCCAGAGCACGGAACAGCTCCTTGTAGGCCTTGTTGCCGAAAAGCATCTGCCGGTACATGGCGTCGGCCATCCGGCGGCCTTCGTCCGGCATGCCTTCCAGCAGGCGTTCGCGGTCCTCCGGCGAAAAATCCACTTCCTTACCGTCGTCCAGGCAGAGCCCGCAGATACGCACCATCCGGGCACCGTCCGGCACATAATCCGGCATCTTCTCGGCCTCCTGCTCGCTGCGCAGGTCGAGGATGAGGCGCAGCCCAAGGGAATCCAGCAGCTTCCGGTCGGCGTCGCTCGTCAGCAGACCGGTGGGGATGCCCCGGTAGATCTGCCCCCAGCGGACGTGTTTGTCCTCATCGGCCGGGTAGCCGCCCAGCTCCCGGAAGTTGTTCCCGCCCGCAAAGGGCAGCTGGGTTCCGGGCGCGGGGTGGGGCACAGGCTTTTCCACCGCCGTGCTGGACAGCACCGGACGGCTGTAGAACGGCTTGGCTGGGCGGCCCCGCCGGGGCGGCAGCGATGCCGTACCGCCCAGCACCTCCATCAGATAGCTGCGCAGCAGATCCAGATAGGCCGAGTTGTGGTCCCGCCGCTGCACCATCGAGACGCAGAGCGGCGGCATATCCTCGATGAGCACATCGCGCACCCGGTCCAGCTCCCGCCGTGCCCCCGGCTCGTACCGGGTCAGACAGGTACACAGCTGCTCCTGCACCAGATAATAGGCCTGATAGAAGCTGGGGCCGATCTCGGCGTCGGGCGCAAAGCCCGCCTTGGCGCAGGCGTCCCACAGGGGCGCAAACAGGTCCTGCCGCAGGCTGGGCAGCAGCACCCGCTGCCCCCGCAGCGCTGCCAGCGGCACCCGCTCCTTTTCCCAGAAGGGGTGGCCGCGCGGCACCAGCAGGCAGGCGGGGTCTGCCCGCAGCGTGGTGCGGGCCAGCACCTGCGCCGCGCAGCCCAGGTCCATGACCAGCCCCGCGTCCAGCTCGCCCTGCTCTACTCCGTCGGCCACGGCATCGTTGTCCAGCAGGCGGAACCGCATCTCGATGTGGGGGTACTGCTGGCGGAACTTGTCCAGCTGGGTCTCCAGACCGGGCAGATAGTCCGGCACCAGCGAGACGCTGATGCCGATGCGCACCGGCTGGGCGGACTGGATCTCGGCATGGAGGGCCGCCTGCATCTGCTGGAACTGCTCCACCACCGGGGCCGCATGGCGCTGCAGGCTCAGCCCCCGCTCGGTGAGCGAGAGCTTGTGATGGGCGCTGACGAACAGCGGCCCGCAGAGTTCGGCTTCCAGCGCGGTGATGCTCTGCCGCAGCGCCTGCCGCGACAAAAACAGCCGCTGGGCCGCGCGGGTGTAGTTCATCTCCTCGCACAGGACCAGAAAATAATGCAGCTGGCGGATATCCATGGGGCTCCTCCTGAAACAGTGGTTGGTACATAAAGAATACCGCCTTTTGCGCGGAATGTAAAGCCGGACGGCGAAAAAAGTGCCGAATGATTGACAGCACCCGCCCGCCGGGTGTAGACTCAGCATAGCAAACGCATTTCACATCTCAGATGAAGAAAGAAGGAGTATCCTATGAAAGTGATCGCCACAGAAAAGGCCCCCGGCGCCATCGGCCCCTACTCGCAGGGCTTTCTCACCAACGGTTTTGTTTACACCTCCGGCCAGATCCCGGTGAACCCCGCCGACGGCACCATCCCCGAAGGCATCGCCGCACAGGCGGAGCAGAGCTGCAAGAACGTCGGCGCCATTCTGGAAGCCGGCGGCAGCGGCTTTGACAAGGTGGTCAAGACCACCTGCTTCCTTGCCGACATCGCGGATTTTGCGGCCTTCAACGAGGTTTACGCCAAGTTCTTCACCTCCAAGCCCGCCCGCAGCTGTGTCGCCGTCAAGGACCTGCCCAAGGGCGTCCTGTGCGAGGTCGAGGCCATCGCAGAGGCGTGATCCGCCGTCCGTACCCGGTTCCGGGTGCTGCATGAAGCTGCAAAAAAGCCAGAACTGCGCTGCCGTTTGGCAGACCAGTTCTGGCTTTTGTTATTTTATGATCGGGCCGGACGCGCTGCCCTGACGTGTGGCGCGTCGGTTACTTCAAAAACTTGCGCACAGCACGGGCGACGATGCCGCCCAGGATGCCGGACACCAGGAACTCGGCTACGCCCTGCACGCCGACCAGCAGGACGACGAACATGAACGGGTTGGCCGCGCCCTTGACGGACACAAGGTTCTGGACATAGTCGCAGCCATAGAAGGCCAGCACGATGTAGCCCATGAAGAACAGGGTGTTCAGGGCCGGGGCGCACATGGCGCTGAGGATGTAGCTCCAGGTGCCGGGCTTGTCCAGCTTCTTCAGGCCGTTGAAGATGAGGCCGACGCACAGGCCCATCAGCACACGCATCCCCACGCAGAGGATGAAGGTGTTGACCGGGCTAACCTGGAACAGGGCACCCGTCATGGCCGAAGCGCCGGTGATGGCGTCATAGAAGCTCACCGCACCGAACACGCCGCCCAGGATGGCACCCGCAGCGGGGCCCATGGTGATGGCACCCACGGCGATGGGAAGGGTCAAAAAGCTCATGTAAAGCGGGCCCATGGGCACACTGCCCAGGCCGATGGCCTTCATGACCAGCTCGATGGCGACCAGCAGTGCCAGCCGGGTGAGAGTACGAAGATCGTTGTTTTTCATTCTGTTTTCCTCCTGCTGCCGTTCCGCCCTTACGTCGGATACGGCGCAAACCTGCCCGCTCTTTGCGGGATAAATTTTGTGTGTACGGACTTCAGACACGCTTGTCAGGGCATTGTCCGTGGTCAGAACTTGAGTCCTGCTGACCGCCGGGCCACGGTCAGCACCTTGCTGACGGCCACAGAGGTATCCAGCATCCGGCTGCAAAGCTCCTGGTCGCCGCCCTCGATGGCGCGGGCGAACGCATGGAACTCGGCCGCCTGCCGGGGGCGGCCGCCGTTGAGGTTGTAGTGCTCTTCCTTGCCCTCATTGGGGTGGAAGGTCACACCGCCGCACCAGTTGGCGGTGGATTTCTGCAAAATATAGCCCTTCGTACCCTGGATGACATACCGGGCCGGGGCGCCGCAGTCCTTGGCGGCGATGCTCACCGCGCGGAAACTGTTGTATTCCATGGTCAGGATGCCGCTGGTGTCGATGCCGCGCTCGATGTTGGCGGTGTAGTGCACCTGATTCGGCTCGCCGAACAGGCCCACGATGTAGCTGATGTTGTAGACGTTCAGATCCATCAGCGCACCGCCCGCACGGGCCGGGTCAAAGGAGACCGGCGTCTCCCCGGCGCAGAACGCATCGTACCGGCTGGAATACTGGCTGAAGTTGCACTGCACCAGCTTCACTTTGCCTACGCGGGGCAGCAGTTCGCGGATCTTGTTGTAATTTTCCAGATACTGGGTGGTCATGGCCTCGAACAGGAAGACCTTCCTGCGGCGGGCCAGGTTCGCAAGCTCCTCTGCCTGCAAGGCATTGATGGCCATCGGCTTTTCCACGATGACGTGCTTCCCCGCTTCGATGGCCACCTTGGCATAGCGGGCGTGCTGGTTGTTCGGCACGGCCAGATAGACCACATCCACGTCCTGTAACAACTCAAAATAGTTGGTGGTATGCTGGGGGATGCCGTACTGTTCGCACAGCTCCCCCGCCGCCTCTGCGCTGCGCTGGGTGCTGCAGATGCACTGCACCGTAAAAGGCGAGTCCGCCCCGGTCAGCCACGGCAAAAATTCCCGCACGATCATGCCCGTGCCCAGAATCCCTAATTTCATTCTCTTCTCCATCCTGTCTGTCGTCAGCCTGCTTTGGCCTCATCCTCGCGGCGCTCCCGGCGCTGCGGGTGGGGTCGGCGGGCGCGGCGGAAGTTCTGGTTCCGCTTTTTGCCGCCGCCTGCGTGGTACTGCGGCGCATTCATCTGGTACAGCAGCGCCAGACCCTTCATCAGCAGTTCGGGGTCGTAGGTCAGCGGGTGGCGACAGAGCGGGGTGACGTATTTGGCCAGACCGCCGGTCACGACCAGCGTTGCCGGGCGGCCCAGTTCTTCTTCAATGCGCTGGGCGATGCCGTCCAACAGCACCGCCGTGCCCAGCACCGAGCCGGACAGCATACAGCTCTCCGTGTTCACACCGATGGCGCTCTTCGGGGAGCCGAGACGCACCTGCGGAAGCTGGGCGCAGCGCTCCCCCAGAGCCCGCAGCCCGGTGGACAGGCCGGGGCAGATGACGCCGCCCCGGAACACCCGGTCCTCATCCACCACATTGAAGGTGGTGGCCGTGCCCAGATCCACCGTGATGACCGGCAGCGGGAATTTTGCCGCCGCATAGGCAGCATCGACCAGACGGTCCTTGCCCACGGTATGGGGGTCGGGTACGCCCATGGTCAGGCCGGTGCGGATGTCCGGCGATACGATGACCGGCTTTTTGCCGGTGTAATGGCGGGCGCACTCGGCCAGCGCCCCCGTGATCTGGGGCACAACGCTGGTCAGCACTGCGCCCTCAAAGCGCATGGGGCGCTCCGGGTGGCGGCGGTGCGAAAACACCTTTTCCATCTCGGCGCGGTACTCCGCCGCCGTGCGGGTGCGCACCGTATCCATGTGGGCCACAAAGCATACACGTCCGTCCTTGATGCCCCCCAGGGCGACGGTGGTGTTGCCTATATCAATGGCTAAGATCATATTTGGGAAACCTTTCCTGATTTGCAAGAGCCAACCCTCTCCGTCAGCGCATCCGCGCTGCCACCTCCCCCAAAGGGGGAGGTTTTACGTTACAGGCCAACGTTTCTGCTTCCAAGCTCTCCCTTCGGGAGAGCTGTCGAGCGCAGCGAGACTGAGAGGGTTTGGTTCCTTTCACTCTAAGTCAAGGGTTATTTTACCGCATTTTGCCTTCCGTTACAAGTGCTGCAAAAAGATTTTATTGTGCTGGCGGCAATTTTGCATTATACTAAGGGGAGCAAACCAGAGATTTGGGAGGTTTTTGGATGGATCTGAACGGAAAATGCGTCCTTTTGGGCGTCACCGGCGGCATTGCCGCCTATAAAATGGCGAATGTCGCCAGCGCACTGCGCAAGCTGGGAGCCGACGTCGAGGTCATCATGACCCGGAACGCCACCCAGTTCATCACCCCCATCACGTTCGAAACGCTCACCGGCCACAAGTGCATGGTGGACACCTTCGACCGGGATTTCAAGTTTGAGGTCACCCATATCGCGCTGGCCAAAAAGGCCGACGTCATCCTCGTTGCACCGGCCACGGCCAATGTCATCGCCAAGATGGCCCACGGCATCGCCGACGACATGCTGACCACGACCGTCCTCGCGGCCAAGTGCCCGAAGTTGGTCTCCCCTGCCATGAACACCGGAATGCTGGAAAACCCCATCACCCAGGACAACATCGCCACACTGGAGCGCTACGGCTTCACCGTCATCCCGTCCGAGAGCGGTGTGCTGGCCTGCAAGGATGTGGGCAGCGGCCGCCTGCCAAAGGAGGATGTCCTCATTGAGTATATTCTTCACGCCATTGCCCGCCCGAAAGACCTGGCCGGGCTGCGCATCGCCGTGACGGCCGGCCCCACGCAGGAGCCGCTGGACCCCGTGCGCTACCTGACCAACCACTCCACCGGCAAGATGGGCTATGCCGTGGCCCGCGCCGCCGCGATGCGGGGCGCAGACGTCACCCTCATCCACGGCCCCACGGCCCTGCCGCCGGTCCGGTTCACCGAGGATGTGCCCATCACCACCGCACAGGACATGTACGACGCCGTGACCAGCCGCTTTGACGCAATGGACATCCTCGTCATGGCCGCTGCCGTGGCCGACTACCGCCCCGCCACCGTCGCCGACGACAAGATCAAGAAAAAGGACGGCGACCTGTCCATCCCGGTGGAGCGCACCGCCGACATCCTCGGCACCATCGGCCCCCGGAAGACCCGGCAGTTCCTCTGCGGCTTCTCGATGGAGACCCGCGACATGCTGGAAAACTCCTCGGCCAAGCTGACCCGGAAGAACCTCGACATGGTGGTCGCCAACAACCTGAAGGTGGCCGGTGCCGGTTTCGGCGTGGACACCAACGTCGTCACCTTCATCACCCCGGACGGTGCCCGCGAACTGCCCCTCATGAGCAAATCGGACGTCGCCGACGCCATTCTGGACGAGATCCTGAAGCGGCGGAACGGTTGAGCAGACGTTTCACATTCCACAAAAAAGCTCCCTGCCACACGTTTTGTGTCCGGCAGGGAGCTTTGGTTTTATTGGTCACTGGATGCGGCGGCTTCAGTCCTTTGCTACCATCATCTTGCTGGCCTTATAGATATCGCCGCAGCCGAGGGTGATGACAAGGTCGCCTTCGCGGGCGTTGTCCTTGACCCACTGCGCCGCAGCTTCCAGGCTGTCCACCAGGACTGCGTTCGGGATCTGGGCGGCCAGCTTGGCGCTGGTGATGGAGGGGTCGTTCGGCTCACGGCTGCCCATGATGGGGGTCAGCACCGTGATGTCGGGGATCTTGAAGACATCCACGAAGTCGTTGAACAGCATCTTGGTCCGGCTGTATGTAAACGGCTGGTGGACAGCGATGAGGCGCTTGTAGCCCATCTCGCGGGCCGTGGTCAGGGTCGCACGGATCTCGGTGGGGTGGTGTGCGTAGTCGTCCACGACCACTGCACCGTTGCACTCACCGTACAGCTCAAAGCGGCGGCCTGCCCCCTTGAAGTTCAGGGCTGCATCGGCGCACTGCTCTACGGTCAGGCCCACAAAGCGGCAGACGGCGCACATGGCCAGCGCGTTGTATACGTTGTGACGGCCAGGCACCGCCAGACGGATGTGGCCGGTGACCTTGCCCCACTCCTGGAGGTCGAACTCAAAGAAGCCGGGCTTGTACTCCTGCACATTGACGGCACGGTAGTCACCGTCGTTGTCGATGCCAAAGGTGCGGACGCGGCGGTCCAGGGTGTACATGACATCCATGGTGTTCTTATCGTCGGCGTTGGCGAAGATCATGAACTGGGTCATCAGGGCGAAGCGCTTGAAGGCGAACTTCAGCTCGCCCATGCTGCCGTAATAATCCAGATGGTCATTGTCGATGTTCAGCACCACCGAGAGATACGGGGTCAGCTTCAGGAACGTCTCAGAGTACTCGCAGGCCTCGATGACGATATCATTGCCCTTGCCGGCCTTGCCGTAGCCGCCGATCAGGGGCAGCTTGCCGCCGATGACAGCCGCAGGATCGCGCCCTGCCAGCTCCAGCGCCGTGGTGATCATCGAGGTGGTCGTGGTCTTGCCGTGGGTGCCGGACACGCAGATGCTGTCCTTGTACAGGCGGCTCACATAGCCCAGCAGAACACTGCGCTCCACCGTGGGGATGCCGTAGGAGGCCGCCGCATTCAGCTCCACATTATCCTTGGCAATGGCCGCCGAATAAACCACCAGGTCCACGCCGATCACATTGTCCGCACTGTGACCCAGGCTGACCTTGATGCCCATTTCCCGCTCGGAGCGGATGATGCTGCCATCCAGTACATCGCTGCCGGAGATCACATAGCCCTTTGTGGCAAGGATCTGGATCAGGGGATACATTCCACTGCCGCCGCAGCCAATAAAATGGATCTTTTTCACATGATCCAGCAGATGTTGGGTATAATCGGTAATGAACATAGTAAGGCAAACCTCCAATAAGTCAAAACGTCCGCAGTGCAGACCGATTCCATCTTAATCTTCATGGTGTAATACATATTATATAATTTTTGGCGGACAAAATAAACAGTTCCGAGCGAATTTTCGGAAAGAACCATAAAATCCACCCAAATTTTGTGACAACTGTACAGAAAGACAGCAGAATTTCCAACCTTTTGCGCATTCTGTCAAGGCATTTCCCGCCTGATCTTCCTGTATGAGGCTTTCCTTTTCAAGATCGTGTGATACCGGATCATCAAGTCTGCTCGGTCAGCTTCCGGTAGAGCTTCATCAGCTCCGCCACGCAGGCGCTTTCACTGGTGCGCGCCGCGGTTCCTTCTCCTGTTCTGTAAAGGGTTTGCCCCATTGTACCACAAAGCAGCCCGGTAAAAAAGCGGGGCCGCCACACAGAATTTGTGCAGCGGCCCCAAGCCGGTTTCATCGTTTACGTTATTCCATCGCTTGCAGGGCTGCTCAGGCGTTCTTCTTGAGCTCCTGTGCTTTCTGCCATGCTTTCAGCACATCGATCCGGCTCACGGCGTTGTCGGGATAGAACTTCATTTCTTCCGGTGCCGTACCCTCCTCGTTCCGGTCCGGAATCAGGTCATTCTCCATGGCCCAGCGGGCGGCGTGCTGCAGGTCCATATCCTGTTCTTCCTGACCGACATCGGGATAGAGCTGTTCCGATTCGGGCATCGGCTTGCCTGCATCCTCCCACAGCATCACGGCAAGGGCGCTGCGGTTGGCGGGGAAATAGGGCAGATCCATCAGATAGCCTGCAAATTCCGTGCCCAGGGAATAGGCCTGATAGCCCAGCACCATGGTCCCCACAACGGCCGTGCCAATCATTGCGGCCGTGCCTAGCACCGTGGACCCATCATCTTCAATGGTGGCATCCCGGTACTGTGCGGCAATGTCCACACTCTCTTTCATGGTAAAGGTGATGGTCTCGGCCTTGTAATTCTGTTCCGACGGCAGGGAGAAGCTGCCGGTCGTCCAGAGGTCAAACACCATGCCCTCCGGGATCTGGGTCTTGTCCAGCGTCACGGTCACTTCTGCGCCGTCCGGTACAGAGTAGGTCTTTTTGTCGCCGGTCACGTCGTCAGGGACAATGTTCAGCGTGCTGTTCACATCGCTGCCGTCGTATTTCACAGTAACAGTGCCGCCGGTCACGGTCAGCGTGCGGCAGCTCAGAGCATTGGTGTCGAACTTCCAGCCGGCATAGAGCGTGGTGGTGCCATGGATGTTTGTAAACAGCTGTGTCTCCGGATATCGGGTCTTGCAGTCTTCATCGGTATACCAACCTGCAAAGGTGTAACCCGGTTTGGTAGGTGTGCCAAGTTCCGTGCCAAGTTCCGCAATGTTTGCGCCGTAGGGAATTTTTTTCGGCGTGATCGTGTCACCATCTACGAGAGTCACATCAACGGTGGTAATAAAGTGTGCGCTCTCGTTGGAGTTATTTAGTGGAAGTTGACTCAATAATCTAGGTTCGCAATAAACCTTTGTATAAGTATTAAAAACTCCATCACGGAAACCTGTCTTAATCTCCTTTAATTGACTTTTGGGTTCAATTGTAATGTAAGCCAGGTTTTCACAACCACCGACGATATTATATTCCAGTCTCTCCACGCTTTTGGGAATATTCAACGATTTTAGATTCGTACCGGAAAAGGCGTTATACTCGATCTCACGTATTCCTTCTGGCAGGGTAACACTTTCCAAGTTGGTACAGTCCTGAAAAGCACGCGCACCGATCTTTTGGACACTCGAAGGGATCGTAATTTTTGTCAGTCCACTGCAGCGGCTGAACAATCCACCAGCAACTTCTTCCAGCTGTGGCGGAAGTTCAATCTCTGTCAGTCCAGTACATCCCGAAAATGCAAAGCTCTTAATGTTTGTTACGGTGTTTGGAATTTCAACCTCGGTCAGGGCAGGGCTGTTGCAGAATGCTCTTGCGCCGATGCAGGTCAATCCATCCGGAAGTTTTACTTCACGCAGATCCGGATGAAAAGAGTGATAATCACTGTAGCTATCATAATAGCTGTAAGAAAGAATATCATCGCCCAGCGTCGTTACGCCATCCCCAACGATAAGCCGTGTGATATTCTGTATTTTCTCACACCACGGAGCGCATGAATTATTAGATGATGTTTTATATCCCTCATAATTTGCCATGGGACCATTGCCCGTAATCGTCAAGGTATAGGTTTCGTCTCCATCGTTGTTCCGACTTAATGTCGCTGTAACGTTTTGTCCGCAGTCATACGTAATTGGATTTCCCTCCGCAAATGCCGACACTGCCCCCACAGGCAGGAAGGTCAGCATCATGCTGAACGCCAGCAAGAGGCTGATGAGCCGTTTTTTCATAAAAATCCTCCTTTGTCAGTCATCAATACTCCCAATTGCTCCACAAAAAGCCCCCTGACAAACAGAAAAAGCGCTGCACCAGCCGCCAAATGGCTGATCCAACGCTTTGCGTTTTGTGTGTTCGGGGTGCTCGCCCTTTCCTACCCATGCCCTGCGTCACAGCCTTTCGACCGGCTTGCCGATCGTTCCATTTTGATAACAAGGGACTTTTCAAGTCCATCTTACCCCCCCCCATAAAAAATCAAGTGGTTCGGGAAAAGTTTGTAAACACTCACAAATCCATGGGATTTTTTCAGGGCATTTTAACAAAGGAAACTCCGCACAGCAAAAAAACAAGCCCCCAAGGACTTTCATCCTCAGGGGCTTCAATCAAGTCGGCGACTACCTATTTTCACGCGCCGTTTCCAGCGAACTATCTTGGGCACGAGTGAGCTTAACTTCTGTGTTCGGAATGGGAACAGGTGGAACCTCACCGTCATCG
>OIZI01001183.1_pt1 | contig 11645 bp, 10 predicted proteins | sample 1588441 | NCBI WGS metagenome assembly OIZI01 (sample SAMN03283284) | human gut metagenome | biome: human-associated habitat; material: feces | host: Homo sapiens | place: Peru | collected 2012
CCGTGACCGCGGCGCAGCAGCCGGGCACGCCGATGACCGGGATGCCGGCCTCGACCGCGGCCTTGATAAGCTCATTGCCGGGGTCGGAGATGCAGGGGGTACCGGCGTCGCTTATGACGGCGACGTTTTTGCCCGAGAGGAGTTCATTTATAAAATACTTCGCTTTGCCGTACTCATTGAACTTATGGTTCGAGACAAGCTTATTGCGTATCTCAAGCTTATTGAGCAGCACCATGGAGCGGCGCGTATCCTCGGCGGCGATCATATCCGCGTCCGCGAGGATCTGCCTGCCGCGCGGGGACATGTCCTTTGAGTTGCCGATAGGCGTCGCGACAATGTAAAGCTTACCAATGCTTCTGTTTTCGTCCATTGCTTCACCGTATCCTGTCTGTTTTGATAAATGATATTATAAACCAGACGCATGCAATTGGCAACAAAAACCGCTCCGGCCAAATTGGTCGGAGCGGTCTGCGTATCAAATCAATTTATCAGCAGGTATGAGTCAGCCACTCGGAAAGCTTATTGGCGCTGCAGCCAAGGCCGTCTCCGACAAACGCAACAAACTCATTGAAGTTCAGCTTCTTGAGATGCTCAAAATTCGTCGTCCCGGACAGCACCTCAGCGGGGCGGGAATTCCCTCTGCTCTCCGTATAACCGCAGTTATAGCACATATCAATAGGGTACTTGCGATGATCGTCACGGGTCATTTCTCCACCACAGCGAGGGCACTTCATATCTAATACCTCCCAAATAAATTGAGTAATAATTAACGATAAATTTTTAACGTTCCTCGTTGTCTATAATATACACCATCTCTCCGGAAATTGCAAGACTTTTTTTTAACAATTTCAAATATTTTTTTCTGTGTGTATGAACATGCGCTCCCCTATCGTCATCAGGCGCATAAAATACCCCTCCGTTAAAACGGAGGGGTATACAAATTTATATCAAATCTCTGTCGATGAAGGAGCGTGTCTCAATCGTCCATGCCGTCGTCGCAGATAAGGCCGTAGCCGCCCTGCTTGCGCTTATAGACAACGGAGACCGCGTCATCAGAGTCCATATTCTTGAACACAAAGAACTCGTGCCCCAGCAGGTTCATCTGAAGGATGGCCTCTTCCGGGGACATGGGCTTTATGGAGAAGCGCTTGCTGCGGACGATCTTGAACTCCTCGTCCGGCTCGTCCGGAACCGCGGCGAAGGCCGCACCGGCGTCTCTCTCGAGCGCGCCCTCTCTGAGACGCTTTTCAAGACGGGTCTTGTTTCTGCGGATCTGGCGCTCTATCGCAGCGACGCCGGAATCCACAGACGCGTACATGTCGCTCGTAAGTTCGCTTGCCCTGTAGTACATGCCGTTGTTGTGGATGGTGATCTCGGCGAGGAAGCGGCCGCGCTCAATGCTGAAAGTAACGTAAGCATCGGCCTCGGTCTTGAAGAACCTGTCGAGCTTACCTATCTTCCTTATCGAATATGCTCTCAGATCCTCGGAGGACTCCATCTTCTTCTCGGTAAAAGTGAACTTCATTTGTGACAACTCCTTTCGACTGTGCTGTATTGACCAAAGAAGCATCCCTGCTTCTTGTGGATATTATATCACAGCTCTGCAAGAAAAAGAAGTCTTTTTTGTGAATAATGCAATAATCGTCACAAGTCACCGACTTTGATGGAAAATTTTGTACAGCTTTACAAAACTGCATTCATATTCTCCCAGGAACGTGAATATGCTTTATATGGTATGACCTGCGGCAAGGCCAAGGCAAATACACCGCAGGCCGGGTCAATTACAATGGGAGGGCATAATGTTGAAAAGAAATCATTTGAAGCTTCTGTCCTGCGTACTGGTACTGGCAATGACGCTGAGCGCCTTCTCGGGCGCTGCCGCATTTGCCGAAGAGTCCGCGCAGAGCCGCACTGAGACCGGCGACGGGACACCGGAGTCCCCAAGGCTCACCGCTGATTCCTCCGCCGTCACGGATCCCGTCACCGGGGAGACGACGATAACCGTCAGCTTCGACAAGGAATGGTCCGACGAGGGCACAAGCGGCGAGGAGCACGGGAAAACTTCGGAGACACAAGACGAAGCCGGGAACCTAACAAGCGCCGAGGGTGAAGCCGAGGGGCGCGAGACGACTGTCAAGGGCAGTGCAGACGGCGGCACTGCGGAGATAAAAACCGACAACGGTTCGGGCAAGACCGTGGACGGTACACCCGATATCAAGACGGAGGTCCCGGACTTGACGGTCGAGCTCACACCGGGCGGCAGCGCAGAGAGCAGTGAAGCTGCCGACGCATGGCTCGACGAGGGCACTATCGACATCCCCGACTGGGTCAAGGCAGACGACACATGGATAAGTGAGGACAGCACCAGCGAGGATAACGGCGTTATAACCAAGGTACAGGTCAGCATCGATGCGCAGACCAACACCACTACATATACGCGCACGGTCTACGGCACGGACGGGCAGCAGACGACCGAGACCGTCGCCTACACGCGGGACAAGGAAGACCGCATCACGGGCTACAGCACTCTGAAAACCACGACGACGTCCGCGACGACGGAGGATTCCGCGCCTCCGGAAAACGTGGAGATATACCCCAATGGCGGCTGGACCAGCCTCGACTACGAGCCGCCCGAAAAGCCTACCCCGGCAAATGAGCCAGTGTACGATGCGGACGGTAAGATACTCAGCGGCGACCTCGTATCAGAAATATACGACGATGAGGGAAAGCTCACAGGCTACACCGTCATCACCTTTGAAAACGGCAAGCCCGTCGCATACAGCAACCCGGTATTCGGGCAGTACGTGGCCACGACGACGAAGGTCGAGACCCTCCCGGACGGAAAGCAGCTCATAACGAAGAGCCGGACGAAGGTCATAAGCGCCGAGAGCCGCGGCAGCTCATGCAGCGTATCGGGCAGCGAGAGGAGGCTGTCGGCATGGATGGGAAAGATCACGGGCAGCACCGATATTGACTACTCAAAAACCTTCCGTACCTTTTTCCCCTCGCTCCGCAACGACGGCAGCGGCACCACGGACACCGAGCGCGATCTCTATAACCGCCGTTACGAGCTGACAGACTATGACAGCAGCGCGGAGTTTTTCCAGTGGCTCGGCGAATACGGAATAGAAAGCGCGTTCCGCGTCAAGGCAGGCGGCGCCAGCACATGGCAGCCGCACCAGTTCGTGCTTCAGGGCGCGGACGGCTCGAAATACTACGTCTATTGCGCGGACTTCGACGTCAGCCCCCGCAAGGGTGCGCAGTACAACATGGAGCGGCTTGAGGACGCGGACTACTACGCAAACAACGAGGACGGCGAGGCTGCCGACAGGATCCGCGCGATTGTGCTCAACGGGTACTGGGGCGTGGAAAACTCCAGCACCGACCCCGAGAGCCCGACTCCGGGCAGTCTCGACGCGTTCAAAAAAATGCTCATTGACGCGGGACAGCTCACAAAGGAGCAGGCCGCGCAGCTCAGCGACGGGATGGCGCTCACAGCAACGCAGGCAGCAATATGGTACTTCGGCAACAGCGGCAGCACGGCACTTGACGTCAGTGACATCGTCGGGCGCTATTGCAGCGGCAGCAAGTTCGATGAGGTCAGCTCCGCCGACAAGGCGCTCATAAACGGGATATACCGGTACCTGATCGGCATGCCGGGGCAGGAGGCTGACATAAACAACACTCTTCTCACGAAGGACGACTTTGCGAAGGACATGAGCCTCACGGTCAGCGAGCAGAACGACGCGGGGCAGTATAAGACGGACATAACCATCAGCATGGCGGTCATCCCCGACAGCACCTCAAGCGACCTCATAGTGACGGTGTTCGCAAACGGCGTTGCCGCGGGCTCCTACCGTCTGTGCGGCGGCAGCAGCAGGGACAGCGAGAACGGGATACGCGCCGTCACCTCGAACCCTGACGGCTCATACACGCTCTCGGGGCTCCTGCTGTCCGCAAACACGACGGTGACACTGAACCTGAACGGCACACAGAACATTGAAAACGGCGTGTACCTGTTCACCTGCGTAAAGAATAATCAGTCCTCTCAGACCTTCATCGGCGCGGGCTCAGCACAGCAGGATGTGGACCTGAGCGTCGACTTCTCCTTCAACGTCGATGACCCCACCGTCAAGCTTTCCTCCTCGTCGTCCGAAGGCGAGAACAGCGAGACGCACTGGACGGGAAAATACTACACCGTCACTCTCCCCGGCGTCGGTGAAGACGTCGGCTCAGGTCGGAACGAGGATGTCCCAAAGACCGGCGACAGCCTGCCGCTTATCCAAGCGATCCTTGCAGCCGGTATCACGGTGAGCGCATGTCTCAGCGGCGCGGCTATCGTGCTCTGCCGCAGAGAGCCTGAGGCGTTCTGAGAAGGAGAGCACGACATGCAGACGAAAGAAACGGAAAAGCGCCGCCCCGGGAAGCGGCGCGGCGGCAGATACAAGGTGCTGTTAATTGCCTCGCTGTGTACATTTGCCGTGCTTTCATCGTCCCTGACCGGAACGGTGCTGATGCGCAGGCATGAGGCGGCAAATACCGCCGAGCTTGCCGAGCTGTACCACGCTCCCCAGTCCCCCAGCGCGCAGGAAATCAACGTCAGCGTCGACACAGCTTTCGAGATACCTGAGCGCTTCCGTGAGCTTTACGAGATCAATCCGGATATCATCGGCTGGCTCCGTGCAGGTGAGCTTGCTGACGAGCCGGTCGTATTCCGGGACAATGAGTTTTATCTCGACCACGATTTCCGCGGAGAGTACAGCGGCATCGGCACGGTTTTCGCCGACGAGAGAAACACCGACTGGGTCGACGCGCCATATCTGATACTTTACGGGCATAACATCGACGGCGGGATCAAGTTCGGAAAGCTTTCGCAGTACAGGAATTTAGAGCAGTTGAAGGAGAACGCAGTCATTGAATGGGACACGGTCAGGTTCGAGGAAGCGAAGGAGTACGCAGTGTTCGCGGTATTCGACGCATCCATGCTGCCGGACGATGAGGACAGCTTCTATCTGCGCAGATTCGACGAGCTGAAAAGCTCCGGTGACATTGGTATGCAGGCGCTCATTGACGAGGCAAAGACGCGCTCGATCTTCAGTATCCCGCTCACGGTCGACGCGCAGGATCAGATCCTTGTGCTTGTCACATGCAGCCGTGCAGGCATCGACGGCCGCCTGCTGATATTCGCGCGCGGGCTGCGCGAGGGCGAGACTGCGGAGGGTATACACGCTGTCATTGAGCAGAGCCGAAGCAGATAAAACGGAGTCCCCGGCGCAGGCTGGGGACTCTTAATATTACTCTTATTTAGAAAATCACATCGCAGTTCGGGAGGTTCTTGCGGATGAGCTCGACCTGCTCGAAGGTCAGCGGGTTGCCAGTGAGGTTCAGTGACTCAAGGCTATACATCGCCATAAAGGGCAGCTCGGAGCTTATGTCGTTATATGACACATCCAGCCGCTCAATATTCTGGAGATACGACAGCGGCGTGATGTCCTCAAGGCGGTTGCCGCTGAGGTTCAGGTCGGTTATTGAGAAGCGGCAGTCGGCATACTGCAGAGAATAGAGATTACTGATGCAGTTGCCGCTGAGATCTACCGACACGAGGTTCGGCAGCTTCGCGATATTCTCGATATTGATGATGCCGCAGGACGGCAGCGAAAGAGTATCCGCGTCCGTTGTCACAACATGGCCGTCGATGGACACAGAATACGCAAGGCCGGAGTGCTCTATGGTGCAGCTGCCGAGAGCAGCGCCCAGTTCGTCAACGGCTTCGCCGGTCAGAGAGGGGTTATCCTCAACATAAAGCGTGCGCAGGAGCACAAGGCCGCTGAGGCTGTCAAGCCCATCGTCCGTAAGGCCGGTGCCGCTGAGGCCGAGCACGGTAAGGCTGCGCAGCTTGCGCAGGCCGGTGAAGCTTCTGAGCGGGTTATTGTCAAGATAGAGCTCGGTAAGCCCGGTCATCATGCTGAAAGGCGCGGTGCTCGTAACGCTGTTGTTCGAGGCGTTGAGGAAAGCGAGCGTGCCGATGCCCATGAGCGGGCGAAGGTCGCTCAGCTGGTTATCAGACACATCGAGCCATTTAAGCCCCGGGATGTTCATAAGCGGGCTGAGATCGCTTATCTCGTTATTGCTGAGATTGAGCCGCGTAAGCGCCTTGCAGTTTGAGAGCGCGGAGATATCGCGCAGACCCATGCCGCTGAGGTCAAGCTCCGTAACGTCCGACTTGAAGGTAGCGCCGCCGAAGCTTATATCCTGCACTTCCTCCTGCGCGGCCTCGCTGTGGATGGCGCAGTTTGGCAGCGCTTTGGAGAGCGTCTCAAGTTGGCTCTCGGTGATGGCGATGCCCTTGATGCTCAGGCTCGTCAGGTTCGTGAGGCTGCACAGCGGCGTAAGATCGGTGATGGGGTTATTGTCAAGATACAGGGTACGCAGCGCAGTCAGCTGGGTCAGGGGCTGGATATTGCTGATATTGTTGCCGCTGAGGTTCAGCGTCGTAAGGCCGCCGAGGTCAGCAAGCTTCGAGATATCGTACAGCGAGTTCCCCGACGCAGACAGGCTTTCGAGCGCGTAGAGCTGCACGACCTCGTCAAGCGCGGCGTCCGTCAGCCCCTGATTATCAAGGACAAGACTCGTCGTACTCAGCGAATACTGCCGGCCAGAAACAGTCACCTTCTCCGCCTGACTGAGAGTCTGGCGGTATTTCTCGATAGACGCGATGCGTGAGGCGACCGTGGGGTTCTGCAGATCCATCCGGCGCAGAACCTCAAGCGCCTTGGTATAGTTCCCCTGCGTCTCGTAGCAGTCGGCCATGAGCATGAGGCAGTCGTCCGTCTCGTCTATGGCTGCGGCCTTGCGCAGCGCCGAGAGCGCGCTGTCAAAATCGTTCGACGAATAGCTCTGCTGCGCCTGCTGCATATAGTTATTGTACACGCGTTTATCCGAAACGCCGCGCAGCACCACCGCGACGGCAATGATGAACACCGCCGCTAAAACAGCGCAGACGATATATATCGTGCGTTTCTCATTGCGCACAGCCGTCCCGCCGCGCGCACTTCTCTTCTCAGGCCTCATTACTGTTCTCCTGAACGGGTTCAGCTTCCGCCGCTGGGGCAGCTTCGGGCTGCTCCGGTGCGGCTGCCCCGGCAGTCACGGTCTCCTCTGCGGGAGCCTGCGGCGCGTCCACCGTGGGCGCGCTCTGCGGCGGGATCACGACGGGGTCGGCGATCTTGGGAAGCTCGGGCGTCTCCGGCTGGCGCTTCTTCAGCCCCATGCCGGTGCAGAACAGCGCCGCCATGATGCACAGCACGGACATTTCCTGCATGCCCTCCGAGAAAGTCACAGGCTGCGCGATATTCGACAGGGCGGGTAGATCCTCAACAAAGACATGGTAGATAAACGGCAGGCCGAAGAGCGGCGGCAGGAGCCACTTTGTGCCGATGCTGCCGGTGACAGTGCCGGTATAGAGCACGGCAACGACAAGATACAGCAGGATGCAGAGCACCATGTGCATCTTGCTCTCAAAGGTCAGGGACTTGATTATAAAGAACACGACGCCGAGGAGCACTGGCAGCGCCGACACGAAAAAGCCCTTCTTGCCGAACAGGCAGACGCACAGCGCAAAAAGGACATTGCACGCGATAGGCAGGACGATCTGCGTCCATGCAAAGGATGCGTCGCTCCACATCCCCCAGCAACCGATGAGCCGGAAAACCACCGCGATGAGCATGAGCATCACCGCGCCCTGCCCCCAGACGCTCTTGCTGTCGATATAATACCGGACCCTTCCGGTTCCTTCTGCTTCGTTTTTCATATACAGCCTCCTTTGCGGAGTTGCAGATAATATTATATTTCACTGTAGTATAGCACATATCCGCAGTATTCGCAAGCCGCAGTGCAGAACACGGTTTTAGTATGTACAAATCCGGACGGAAATGCTATAATGCTTTTGTATTTTCAGATCACATATGACACAGAGGTATTCATTATGAGAGAGCCTACTCTTGTCATCCTTGCCGCGGGCATGGGCAGCCGCTTCGGCGGTCTGAAGCAGATCATGGCGGTGGATGATTTTGGCCACGCGATCATTGACTTTTCGCTGTACGACGCGTACCGCGCGGGGTTCCGCAAGGTCGCGTTCATCATCAAGCACGAGATCGAAGAGGACTTCAAGGCCGCGGTCGGTCGGCGCATGGAGAAATACTTCGACGTGAAATACGTCTACCAGCAGCTCGACCTGCTGCCGGAGGGCTACAGCGTCCCCGAGGGGCGCGTGAAGCCATGGGGCACGGGACACGCCGTGCTCTGCTGCCGCGGGATAGTGGACGACCCGTTCGCCGTTATTAATGCAGACGACTTCTACGGCCGCACAGCATATGAGGAGATGTACGCTTTTCTCTCAACGGAGCGCCCCGGCACGGAGCATGCGATGGTCGCCTACCAGCTCCGGAACACGGTGACGGAAACGGGCTACGTCGCGCGTGGCATCTGCCAGGTCGAAAACGGCCTGCTCACGGACGTTGTGGAGCGCACACACATTGAAAAGCACGGAGAAGTCATATCTTTCACTGAGGACGACGAGAGCTACACTCCCCTGCCCGCTGACGTGCCGGTGTCGATGAACTGCTGGGCATTCAGCAATTCCATGCTCGACGAGCTTTACAAGCGCTTCCCCGCTTGGCTGGATGCGAATCTCTCGGTAAATCCGACCAAGTGCGAATACTTCCTTCCCTTTGTCACAAACGCGATGATAAAGGACGGCGAGGGCACGGTAGCCGTGCTCCCCTGCCATGAGCAGTGGTACGGCATGACATACAAAGAGGATTTCCCCACGGTCGTGAACGCGATAAAGGCGCTGCGCGATGAGGGCGTATACCCCGAAAAGCTTTTGGACTGAGAGGTAAAGAAAATGGATATTCTTGTTACCGGCGGCGCCGGGTACATCGGCAGCCACACCTGCGTTGAGCTTCTGAATAAGGGCTACGGCGTAGTCGTGATAGACAACCTCGTTAACTCCAACCCCAAGGCGCTTGAGCGCGTCGAACAGATCACCGGCAAAAAGCTGAGCTTCTACGAGGCGGATGTGCGCGACCGCGCGACACTCGATAAGATCTTTGAAAAGCACGACATTGGCTGCGCGATACACTTCGCGGGTCTGAAGGCCGTCGGCGAATCGGTGGCGATGCCGCTGGAGTACTACGACAACAACCTCAATTCCACGGTCACGCTCTGCCGCGCGATGAAGGATCACGGGGTGAACAACATAGTGTTCTCCTCCTCCGCGACGGTCTATTCCGGCGACAACAGCATGCCGCTGCGCGAGACCTCGCACACGGGCATGTGTACGAACCCCTACGGCTGGACAAAGTACATGTCCGAGCAGATCCTGCGCGACACGGCAAAGGCCGTGCCCGACTGGTCGGTCGTCCTGCTGCGCTACTTTAACCCCATCGGCGCGCACAGCAGCGGGCTTATCGGCGAGGACCCGCGCGGCATTCCGAACAACCTCATGCCCTACATATCTCAGGTCGCCATCGGCCGCCGCGATCATCTGAACGTGTTCGGCAATGACTATGACACGCCCGACGGCACCGGTGTGCGCGACTATATCCACGTCGTCGACCTTGCGCGCGGGCACGTCTGCGCGATAGACTACATGCTCAAGCACCGCGGCGAGAGCGTGTTTAACCTCGGCACCGGCGTGGGCTACAGTGTGCTTGATATGGTGCATGCCTTTGAGCGCGTCACAGGAAAGAAGATCCCCTACGAGATAGTCGATCGCCGCCCCGGCGATCTGGCGACCGTCTATTCCAGTCCCGACAAGAGCGCGGAGCTCCTCGGCTGGAAGGCAGAATATGACCTTGACGACATGTGCCGCGACACATGGGCATGGCAGAGCAAGAACCCGATGGGCTACGAGAGCTGAAGCGCTCTCCCCTGCCGACCTGATTCTATACATTCTTAACCGAAAACCGCACCGGCAGCAATTATGCTGCCGGTGCGGTTTTCATAATATTGTCTACGTAATTTTGATTTCATAATTCAGTTTTCATATTTCAGGCTACGTAATTTATTTTACATATTTTAGTTTACGTATTTCAATTAACATATTTCATTAAAAACGTGGTTGCCAAGCGCTTTGCGGCATGGTAAAATACTGTCAAATATAATGCAATAACGAAAACAAAAAGGAGACACATTATGATAGAACCCAATGACGTTATGAAAGTCAACGACGAGAACTGGGAGGAGTTCAAGAAGGAAGCCGCGAAGGATGAGCTCTACTACAACGGCCCCGGCGATATCCTCGACACCCCGGAGGGGCGCGCGAAGTTCTGCCGCCTCAATGAATCCAGCGTGTTCAGAAAGCCCGACCCTGAGTTTCCGGGCAGCAAGATATGGGTGTTCAACCTCAAGGGTCAGGGCATGGTGATAAAAAAGAGAAGCCGCGTCGATCCGACGCTCATGGAGGACGTCGAATACAACGCGGAGGGTATAGAGGTAAGCAAGTCTTACGAACCGGCGTGACGGCGGCAGAAGAAACGAATACCGCTCTGCTGGGCACTGCTCGGAGAGACGAGGTGATAATAAATCACCGGATGGAGTATTGCACTCCATCCGGTGATTTACTTTTATTCTTTTGCCCGATCCTCAGCAGCCTTTGCCGCCTGTTCCATGATGTTGTCATACACCTTTTCGGAAGCAAAAACTCTTATGCTGAGGTGCTGTCCCCAATCGTCGACTTCGCGGCCGGTCTGCGCACTGCTTGTGAATGTCGTCGGATAGCAGCGCCAGTTGACGTCGATGCGCTCGCCGCTCTCAAGCGTGAGCTCCCAGACGAGATGATCGACAGTCCCCTGCGTCGAGACATCCTGCGATACGACGCGGTCGGGCTCCGGCTTTTCGGAGAGGATATTATAAAGCTGTCCATCCTCCATGCCCCAGAGCATTTCGGTCAGGCGCAGCTGCTTTTTCCAATAAGCCCAGTCAAGCTCCGGCTCTTCCGTCTGCGGTGTGCCCTCAAAGTTTGCAAACATATAGTCCCCGCCGCCGGAATTGCCGCTGCTGATCGCCGCGCGCAGGAGCTTACTGCCGCCCTCGGCGTAGGTCTCGATCGTATCACGCAGTACGCAGGTGCGCTGATCCTCAGAATAGGACAGGCACTCATCCGCCGACAGCTCCCACGGGAGACCAATCTCCGTGACAGTGACCGCGATCTTGTCATCATCAAGCGGGAAGCTGACGGGGCGCGACGCTTTGCCGCAGCCGCACAGCGCAAACACAAGCGTCAGACAAAGGATAAGACTCAAGCTGCGTTTCATTTTTCGTCTCCTTTCATAAATACCGATTTCAAAATAAGGACGGGTGTTGGCCGTCCTTATTTATATATGTTCTGTTTTTACTTCTTATTTCCGAAAAGGCCGCGGACGATGGAGTTGGAGCCGGAGCGCATGACGGAGCTGAGAGCGTTCCTCGCGGCACGGGTGGCAATGGTCTTGGTGCTGGTCGTCTTGCCGCCGGTCATGGAATTGATGATATTGGAGCTGAGAGAGCTCATAACGGAGGACGCCGCGTTTGTAACCGCGCGCTGCGCGACCTTGCTCCTCTCGGCAGCTTCTTTCTCTTTCTGCTTCTGTGCTGCGAGCTCT
>OIZI01001184.1_pt1 | contig 11633 bp, 9 predicted proteins | sample 1588441 | NCBI WGS metagenome assembly OIZI01 (sample SAMN03283284) | human gut metagenome | biome: human-associated habitat; material: feces | host: Homo sapiens | place: Peru | collected 2012
GCCCGCCGCTTCCTCTTTTATTTCAGTTCCACGATCGTCACGCCGGTCTCGCCCTCGCCATAGGTGCCGAGGCGGAAGCCCGCCACCTGCGGATGCCGCCGCAGGTGCTGCTGCACCCCGGTGCGCAAAGCGCCCGTGCCCTTGCCGTGGATGAGCGTGACCCGCTCCAGGCCCGCCATCACGGCGTTGTCCAGGAAGCGGTCGATCTCCAAGATCGCTTCTTCCACCGTCATGCCGCGCAGATCCAGCTCCGTCCCCGCGCTGCGCTCCATGCGCGCGGTGAGCGTGCCGCCGCTTTTCGCCTTTTTCGGCGTCGGCGGCGCTTTTTTCTCCTGCAAACGGAGATTTTTCACAGGCGTGCGCGTGCGGATGACGCCGATCTGCACCTCGGCGGTGTCGCCGACGATCTTTAAGACCGTCGCGGGCTTGTCAATGTCGGCAAGTACCACCGCATCCCCCGCTTTCAGCGGGCGGGGCAGGCGATAGCCGCCGTCCTGCTGCCGCTCCACAACGGGGTCCAGCTCCTTTTCCATCCGTTTCAGATGCGCGCGCAGCGCACTGCCGTCGGCATCGGTGGCTTTTTCCTTTTTGCGGCGCAGCGTCTGCATCTCCGAAAGCAGCGCCTCGGCTTCGCCGCGCGCCTTTTCGACCAGCGCGCGCGCCGTCTCTTTCGCATCTTCAAGGGCGTGCAGCCGCTCCTTTTCAAGCGCCCGCAGCCGTTTTTGCGTCTCGCTTGCCGTTTCCTCGGCGCGTGCCGCCGCCGCTTTCGCGTCGGACAGCTGCCGCTCCAGCGCGAGTCGACGCGACTCCAGCTCCGTCACCACGTCCTCAAGGCGGCGATCGTCGCCCGAAATGAGCGACCGCGCCCGTTCCACCACGGCGGCGGGCATGCCGAGCTTTTCCGAGATCGCAAACGCGTTGGAGCGCCCCGGCGTGCCGATGAGCAGGCGATAGGTCGGGCGCAGCGTCGCCACGTCAAATTCGCAGCTGCCGTTTTCCACGCCCGCCGTCTCAATGGCATAGGCCTTCAGCTCGGCATAGTGCGTCGTCGCCATGACACGGCAGCCGAGGGCACGCAGCCGCTCGATAATCGCCACCGCCAGCGCCGCGCCCTCAACGGGATCGGTGCCCGCACCGACCTCGTCCATCAGCACGAGCGAGCGGCTGTCCGCCTGTTTCAAAATGCCGATGAGGTTCGTCATGTGCGCCGAAAACGTGGACAGCGACTGTTCGATCGACTGCTCATCGCCGATGTCGACAAGCAGCTTGTCAAAAAGAGCGATGTTGCTGCCATCCCGCACCGGCGGAAGCAGACCGCACATCGTCATGACCGTCAAAAGCCCCACCGTTTTGAGCGCGACCGTTTTGCCGCCGGTGTTCGGGCCGGTGATGACGAGCGTGTCGAAGTCGCCGCCGAGCTCGATGTCGATCGGCACGACCCTTTCGGGGTCGATGAGCGGATGGCGCGCGCCGTGCAGGCACAGATGTCCGTCGTTCGACACGGTCGGGCGCAGCGCTTTCATTTTATAGGCAAGGCGCGCCTTTGCGAAGATCACGTTCAGTTCCACAAGCAGCGCATAGTCGGCAAGGATGCTCTCCGCAAAATTGCCGACCTCCGCCGACAGCGCAAACAGGATGCGCTCGATCTCCGCCGCCTCGCGGGACTCCAAAAGCCGCAGCTCGTTGTTGGTCTCCACCACGGACAGCGGCTCGATGAACACCGTCGCGCCCGACGCGGAGGTGTCGTGCACCAGACCTGCCACCTCGCTGCGGTGCTCCACCTTGACGGGAATGACATAGCGCCCGTCGCGGGTGGTGACGATCGGCTCCTGCAGCAGCTTCTGCGTCGTCGGGGAATGCAGCATTTTGTCCAGCTGCTGACGGATCTTTCCCGCCGCCGCGCGCATTTTGCGGCGGATGTCGAAAAGCGTGTCCGACGCATCGTCCGCCACCGTTTCCTCGTCGGGCAGCGCCGCGATCAATTTTTCTTCTAAGTACTTATTCGGCGACAGCGCCGAAAAGCGGTCGTCAAGCACCGTTTCCACGCCCTCGCAGTGCCGCCGCCAATCGGCGACCGCGCGCACCGTGCGCAGCAGCGCCGCAACGCCCAAAAGCTCATGCGGCGACAAGCATGCGCCGCTTTCGGCGCGTTTTAAGGCATCGTCCGTGTTTTTCAGCGTCCCGAACGACGGCGCGCCGAACCCCTCCATCAGGCGGCAGGCAGCGTCCGTTTCGTCCAAAAGACGGTTCACTTCGTCGATATACGGCGTCGGGCGCAGGCTGCGCGCCGCTGCCGCCGCGTCCTCACCCGCCGTTTCGGCGGCAAGACGCTCCAAAATTTTCGGCAATTCCAGCACCTGCAGATGATGATTCACGGCGCTGTCCCTCCCAATTCATGATAAAAGTCCAGGGTCTTGAAGCTGCGCTGCAGCTGCGCTTTCAAAAACTGCTCGGCAGCTGCGGCAAACGCCGCCGCAGTCTCTTTCGGCAGCGCAAACGAAAAAAGCCGCGCAAGATCGCAGGAAACCACGTGCCGCACCGCGGCAACCGCTCCCGCGGGCAGCGGCAGCAATGCGCCGTCGCGGCGACAATCCGCGCAGAAAATTCTTCCGTCCACGGCGGAAAAGCCCATGTTTCCGTCGGTTTTTCCGCATCTCGCGCAGGCGGCGACATCGGGCATATAGCCCGCCAGCGACAAAAGCCGCCATTCCGCCGTTGCCTTGAGCAGCAGCGGGTCGCGCGCGCCCGTTCCCAACAGGTGCAGCGCGTTGAGCAGCAGCCGCAGCGCTTCCTCCTGCGGCTCGTCGGCGGCGCAAAGCGCCGTCGCCAGCTCACAAAAATACTGCGCCAGCGCCGTTTTTTCAATGTCGCTGCGCAGTTCAAAAAACACCTCGATCGGCTGTGCATCCTCTACTATGTACATATCCCGCCCGGGGATGAACCGAAAGCGGGAATAGCATAAAAGCTGGGTGGCGGCGCCGTTTTTGCTTTTGATGCGCCGTGCGCCGCGCGCGGCGGCGCGCAAAAGCCCGCGGTCGCGGGTGAGGACGGTGACAAACCGATCCGCTTCCCCCACGCCGTTAAATGCCCGTACCACCAGTCCGTCGGTGATGATCGGCGGCTGCTCGCGTTTTGTCGTGCCCATGCTCCGTGACAGCGCCCCTTTCCACCGCATTTTTCACGGCGGGCAGGTCAATGCCGCGATAACGCAGATAATCCGCGACCTGTCCGCTGGTTCTGAATGTCTCCCACAGCTCGTCCTCTTCCATCAAAAGCCCTCCGTTTCATTTCTAGTATGAAACGGCAGAGAACGGTCATGCATGGTTATTTTTCCCGCGTGTATCCAAAATTTTGCAGCTGTCCCGCGCGGTTGCGCCAGTCCTCGCGCACCTTGACCCAGCACTGCAGATTGACCCGCACGCCGAGCATTTCCTCAAGATCCTTTCGCGCCGCCGTGCCGATCTTTTGCAGCATCGCGCCGCGCTTGCCGATGACGATGCCCTTGTGGCTTTCCCGCTCGCAATAGATCGTCGCCTCGGCATCCACGATCGGATCGCCCGCCGTCGTTTCCCGCTCGTGCCAGCTTTCGATCACCACGGCGATGCCGTGCGGCACCTCGTGCTGCAGCGACAAAAGCAGTTTTTCGCGGATGAGCTCCGCCGCGATCACCCGCTCCGGCTGATCGGTCAGCGCGTCGTCGGGGAAAAAGTGCGGGCTTTCAAAGGCATAGCCCTTGAGCGCTTCAAGCAGCGCGTCGATGCCCTCGCCCGTTAAAGCCGACAGCGGCAGAATTTCCGCAAAATCGTGCGCCTTCTGCCACATGTCGATGACGGAGAGCAGCGCCGCCTTGTCTTTCAGTGTGTCGATCTTGTTGATGACCAGGACCGTCGGCGTTTCGTCGCGCTTTAAGCGCTTCAAAAGCGACTTTTCTGCGTCGGTGATCTCTTTTTCCGGCTCGGTCACAAACACACAGGCATCCACGCCGGACATCGCCTCGCGGATGGATCTGTGCATATATTCATCGAGCTTGTTATGGCTGCGGTGCTGTCCCGGTGTGTCGGTGAACACCAGCTGCATGTTGCCCTCGGTGTGCACCCCCATGATGCGAGTGCGGGTGGTCTGCGGCTTGTCCGACACAATGGCGATCTTGCTGCCGACGATGGCGTTGAGCAGCGAGGATTTTCCCACATTCGGCTTGCCGACAATGGCGATAAAACACGAGGTCGTCTTTTCCGTCACGGCATTTCCTCCGCGCTGTAGGCAAAGTTGCGGGGCAATCCCAGCGAGGTCATGACCTTTTCTTCCTTTTCCCGCATATGTACCGCCTCGATGCCGCCCTGCACATGGTCATAGCCGAGGAGGTGCAGCATGGAATGTACGGTCAGATAGCCGATCTCCCGCTGCAGGCTGTGCCCGAACTGCTCCGCCTGCTCGGCAGCGCGCTGCGCGGAAATGACGATGTCGCCCAGCATGCACGCCCCCGTGGCGGGGTTTTTGTCATAGACGCCGTTTTCGCCCAGCGGAAACGACAGCACGTCCGTCACAAGGTCGATGTGCCGCTGCTCGTTGTTGATCTTGCGGATTTGCTCGTTGTCGACGATGGAGATGTCCACCTCGGCATCCTCCGCAAAGCCCTCAAGCTCCAAAACGGCATGGCAGCAGCGCCGCATCAAAAGCCGCATGCCCGTCGGGATGCGGAATGTTTTCTGCTTATTCTCGATGTGTACCTTTACCTTTTCCATTTGTCTTCTTTCCCCCGTTTCCCGCGTGCGGGCGTTCTGCCTGCTTACGCGACTTGTTGTCATATTTTTCATACGCGGCGATGATGCGCTGCACCAATTCATGCCGCACAACGTCCTTTTCCGTGAACCGACAGATCGCCACGTCCTCGACGCCGTCCAAGACCCGCATGGCTTCCTTCAGTCCGCTGCGCTTGCCGTCGGGCAGGTCGATCTGCGTGATGTCGCCGGTCACGACCATGCGTGAGCGAAAGCCGAGACGCGTCAGAAACATCTTCATCTGCTCAGGCGTGGTGTTCTGCGCCTCGTCCAGGATGATGAAGCTGTCGTCCAGCGTTCTGCCGCGCATATAGGCAAGCGGTGCAATCTCGATGTCCCCGCGCTCGATATATTTCTGATATGCCTCGCTGCCGAGCATGTCGAACAGCGCGTCATACAGCGGTCGCAGATAGGGGTCGATCTTTGCCTGCAGGTCGCCCGGCAAAAAGCCCAGCTTTTCTCCCGCTTCAACGGCGGGGCGGGTGAGGATGATGCGCGACACGGTCTTGTTGCGGAAAGCAGCGACCGCCATCGCGACCGCAAGATAGGTCTTGCCCGTTCCCGCGGGACCGACGCCCAGCACCACCGTGTTTGCGGCGATAGCGTCGGTATAGCGCTTCTGCCCCAGCGTTTTCGCCTTGATGGGCTTGCCTTTTGCGGTGACGCAAAGATTGCCCGCCGCCAGCTGCGGCAGCGCGTCGTCCGCGTCCTCGTCCACCAGCGACAGCACATAGCGCACGTTGCGCGCGTCGGGCTGCTCGCCGCGGCGGATGAGCTGCAAAAGTCCCTCGGCGGCACGCGCCGCCTTCGCGACCGCCGCCGCGTCTCCGGTGATCTTCATTTCGTCTCCGCGGTTGATGATGGAAACGCCGCAGTGCTGCTCGATGAGACGCATGTTGCTGTCCACGCTGCCGAACAGATCCATCGCCTGTTCCATTTGTTCAATTCGGATGGTTTGTTCTGCCATGGTACAGCCCCTTTCACTCCGTTATAGTATACCACACATTCTCTTACAATGCAACTCCCCGCACAAGGTTCCACTCATAAAAGAACCAATTTATCGGCGCAGGCATTTCGCCCGCAAGCGCTTTGCGGCAGTTCTCAAGGAAAAGTGTCCACCGCTTTTTGTAAAATCCGGAGAAAAGCCCCGCCCACTGCCGATTGGCATAGTCGTGCAGGCTGCCCTCCTCCGACATGATATAGGTGCCGAACGTGGTGATGAGCGATTTGGCGTTCATCAGATATGTCCGCTTTGCGAAATCGTCGCCGCCCGCAGCGCGCGCCTTACACATGTCGAGATAGCGCGAAAGGCAATAATAGCGGTTTTCTCCCGTCGTCGCTTCCATTTTGTCGATGAGCGACAAAAAAACGCTTGCCGCTTTGTCAAACGCCGCCGCATCCTTTGCCCCAAAGGCGTCCGACAGCTGTGCATAGACGGCGAGGGCTTCATTCGACAGCACCTGCTGCCGCACCGAAACAAGGTCATAGCGATAGCCCGCACTTTTTGACAGCGCCGCCTCGTCCGTTTCCAAAAGCCGCAGCGCGTCGCAAAGCGCAGCGGCGGGATAGCCGATCTCCGCGTTGCCCCAGGCGGAAGCAGTCTTCAGCCCGAACGCGGGGCGCGCGTTCACGATGCACTCCGGTGCGCCCTGCCCCAGCACGTTGTGCTCCGCCTTATACACCGTGTCGAGCAGGATGTCCCACGCCTTGTTTGCGGCGGCGCTCTCCTTGCCGTAGCGCCTGGCGGCATAGGCATGCACCCAGTCGTTCAGATCGACGGGCACGGCGGGGGCGTCGGCATTTTCCTGCCACACACTTTCAAAAAGGAAGTCATACAAAACGGGATTATTCTCGCTCGCCTCACAGGTCATGCCGATGCCCGCAAAATGCGTGCAGGTGTTCAGCACCTGCGGGATGGCACGCGCCATGTTGTCGAGGTGCCCGTGCAGCCCCAGCCTGCCGCCGAAGTTGTTGAGCATGCAATAGACCCACGGTGTGCCGTCAAATTCCGGCGCATAGCCGTGGTTGGGGTTGTCCGCCCTGCCGTCGCTGAAATTGGGCGATTTCTCGGCATAGAGATCGAGAATGAGCGCATGCTCCCGCCCGTGCGGCACGTCGCCGAGTCCCAAAAGCAGCTCCGAGGTCGGGTTTGCCTGCCACGACTGAATGATCCACACGGCGTCCTTTTGCGCTTTCTGCATTTCCGAAAGCACCGTTTTGGCGATGACGCGCGGCGACATGCCGCCCGTGATGCCTCCCTCGTGGAACGGATCGGTCGCAAAATACTGCGCGTCCCCCAGCACCTCGCGCTGCACGCGATAGAAAAGCGCGGCATAGCGCGCAAAGCACGCGCTGTCGGTTTTCAGCATCGCGGGACGCTGCAGCCCGCACCAGGTGCCCTGCGGGATCACCTCGGCGGTCGGATCGTATTTTTGTATGTCGGTCGGGACCATGCCGCTGTAGCCCTGCAGCACCCGCCGCATGGAAAGGCGCTGCATGATGCGCCCGTTTTTGCGTGCAAGCGCCGTCCGTTCAGAAAACCAGCTGTCGTGCAGCGGACCGCCGATGCCGAACATGTTTGCCATGAAAAACCACGCGAAATAGGCAGGCCCCGGCAAAAACGCCTTTGCCGCGTCATCGGAATAGCCGAGCTCCGTCAAAAACCGTCGCCAGACCTCCTCGCCCGCCGTCGTGTCCAAAACGGTGTTCACACCGTTCAGCGCCAGAAAATCCAGCTCGTCGCGCCATTCCTTTTCGCCGAAAAACGCGTTTGTATAGGAAAGCGTGCAGAAGTTATAGGCATAGCGCACCCTTGCCTTTGTCTCGCGATAGACAGGCTTTGCGGGGAGGATCGGCTCTTTCGGCAGGTGCACCTGATCGCCCACCTGCGACAGATGCACATGGCAGCAATATTTGAGATAATGGTTGAGCCCCATGGCAAGCGAAACGCCGTTGTTGCCGCAGATCTCCACCTTTCCGCCGTTTTCGGCGACCGAAAACCAATCGTATTTTCTTTCCTCGCCGAGGACGAACCGAAACCACGAAACATACTGCTCACCGAGCCGCCGCGCGACAATGCCCGCGACCTCGTCGCGTGTTTCCTTTTGTGTCACGGGCGCGGCATATGCCGTGTCCGCAAAGGCGGGAATGTCGATCGGCGGGCGCGGGATGCGTGCTGTCCCGCTCGGTCTGCCCATGAAGGTGACCTTTTCAAAAGCCGCCTCGGGCGAAGCGGAATGGTATTCGAAAAAGACGCGGATGACGCGCGCCTCTTTCCCGCCGAGGGCATAGATGTCGCCGTTTTCGCCGCACGGGCTTTCATCGTCCTTCACGGCGGCAAGCGAAAAGTCCCGCCCGTTCATGCTCGTATACAGGGAATACTGCGAAAAGCCCTCGCGGCTTGTGAACACCGACACGGTGTCAAGAAAATAATTTTCCGCAAGCGGAATGTCGAAAGCGCGCGGGTAAAGGTTTTCACGGTTCAACTCCCCGCTCGCAAAAACGGTGATGTCGTCCACCGTGCCTGCGGTGAAAAGATACAGCCCCGATGCCGTGATGGGCGTGGAAAGGGCCGCGCAAAGTGCGCCGCTTTCGTCCGGCGCGAACGTGCCGACGAAAATGAGCGTGTCGGTCACGGCGTTTTGCGCATACCGCACCTCGACGGGGCAGGACGCCCGCGCGCAAAGCCGCTTTATGCTGCGGTTGCCGCCGAAGTCCAGCGACACGCCGCCCGCGATCGCCTTTTTCACGAAATCCACCGTTTTTTCCATGTTGACATCCCCTATCCTTCCGTATACGGAAAGTATAGCAAAAAGTTTTTGGCTTGTCACCCCGATTATCCGCTTTTTTTATGGATTTGGGGCTGTTATGTCCAAAAGCTTTTCGACGGCGATGTTTTCCTCACAGCGCAGCGTCACCGTCAGCGTGCAGCCGTTTTCCGCGTCTGCCGTGCGCGCCGTCTGCTCAATGACCGTCACCCCCGTCGCAGCGAGCGCGTCGATCTTTTTTGCCATACGTTCCTCGGCAGCAAGCAGCGCCGCGTCGGGCGAAAAGTGCACCGCCGTTTTCCCGAGCGGCGTATAGCAGCGCTCCACAATGCCGATCGGCAGGGTGATGCCGTTTCTCTGCGGCTGGCGGGCATATTCCGCGACGGCATATGTCCCGGAAAGCGCACTGCTGCCGAAAAGCGGCATTTCCCATCTGAGAAACCGCAAAGAGGGACGATAGATCACGCTGCCGCAGGGCAGCAGCTGCTCCTCGGTCTCCGGCACGGTGACCGTCAGCGTGCGGAACGTCTCCGCCGTCACCTCGCCCGCCGCACGAAACAGGCGCACGTTCCCCGACGCGCTCTCCACCGCCCCGCTCACCAGCAGCGTACCCGCCGTGACACCGTCCCCGACGGCGACAGTCGCCTGTCCGCTGTAGACTCGCAGCGAAAGGATCCTGCCGTCGCACGCGGCGACAAGGTTGGACGCGGGCGCGGAAAAATCCTGTATCGTCGGCTGACGGTCGCGCTCCTTCACCGCCACCCGAGCCACACAGCCGTGGGGATTGACGGAAAGATAGACAAGCTCGGGCAGCCCCGACAGCGCCTGCATGCGCAGATTTTCCATATCCACGTCGCCGATGCGACAGCCGGGATACACGCCGAGTGCCGCAACCGTTTCGAGGATTTTTTCATCGGACAGCGTGACATTTCCCTCGGGCTGCACGATCCACACAAAGCGGGACAAAAGCACCAGCAGCGCCGCTGCAAGCACCAGTCCCACGGGCAGCCCCGCGCGGCGGCGATAGGGAAAAAGGCGGAAATATAGCCCGCTTTTTTTCACCACGCGCAGGCGCATGCATGCGCGTTTTGCGACAGGGCGCAGCGCGCGGTACTGCCTTGCGGGGCAATAGCCGTAAAACCGCTCCCCGACCCTTTTTGTGTCGGAAACGCGGATGCCGCACGCCGTCGCGTCGCTCAAAAAATCTGCGGGAAACCCGCCCTCACCGCAAAAGCGGACATAGCCGACAAAAAAACGCCAAAGCCGCAGCCATCCCACAAGCCGTCCCCCTATTCCTCAAATCCGAGCGTCACCATTCTGCCGCTGATCGTCGCCGTGCCGCCCGCAAAGCAGGTCACCCGCAGATCCTCTCCCGCAAAGCGCACGACCCCCTCGACCGTGTCGAGACGGATGCAGTCGGCATCATAGCACAGCACCCGCCGACACCCTTCGACCACCGCCTCGCGGTTGCCGGAAAGCTCCATCGTGAGCGCGGGGCGCAGCGTGCCGGTCGGCATTTCGAGCGCCCTTTCGATGCGTCGGGACAGTTTTGCCATATCATCATCCCCTTTCTTTCAGCATATGCTTAGAGCGGAAACCATATGCGCGGGGGTGGCGAGACATGTTCATACACACGGTGACGGCGCGGCGGCTGCGCCTTTTTGCGGCGGCGGGCGGGCTTGTTCTTTGCGGTGCCGCCGTCTTTCTTTATCCCGCCGCTGCGGCGGCGGGTGCGTCGCGCGGCATGTCGCTGTGCACCACCGTCATCATCCCGTCGCTTCTGCCGTTTTTGGTGCTGTGCGGCACGTTTCTGCACAGCGCACTGTGCGGCGCGGCGGGACGGGTGCTGCGCCTGCCGACGGCGTTTCTTTTGCGCCTGCCCGGCTGCTGCGGTGCGCCGATCCTTTTGTCCCTCATCGGAGGCTTTCCCGCGGGCGCGGCGGCGATCGCCGCTTTGCTGCAGCGGCGGGAGATCGGCGAAAGGGACGGGGAGCGGATGCTGCATTTCTGCGTGTGCGCCGGTCCCGCTTTCACGGTGGGGGCTGTCGGGATCGGCATGCTCGGGAGCGCTGCGCGCGGGTGGCTGCTGCTTGCCGCGCAGTGGGGCAGTGCGCTGCTCATCGCCCTTTTTGAAGCGCGTTTTGCAAAAAAGCCCGCAAAAAAACCGTCGGCAAATGCCGACACGCCGCTGCCGTTTTCCGCCGCCTTTGCCGCCGCCGTGAACAGCGCCTGTCTGTCGCTTTTGTATATGTGCGGGTTTGTGGTGCTGTTTTCGGTGCTTTTGTCACTCCTTGACGGCAGCGGGCTTGCCGCACGGCTGTATGCCCTGTCGCCCTATGCCGCCTCGCTGACGGCGGGCGTTTTAGAGGTGTCGTCCGGCTGCCTTGCCGCCTGCGCCGACACGCCCGTGTCCTATTTTCTTTTGGGGTTTCTTCTCGGCTTTGCGGGACTTTCCGTGCAGTGTCAGATACGGGCGCTTTTGCGGGAGCATCCTGCCGTCTGCCGTCGTCTTTTCACCTATCGCCTGCTGCAGGGAACGCTCGCGGGGCTGCTCACCGTGCTGCTCTTTTCGGTCGTGCCGCTGCCCGCTGCCGCGATCGCTGCCGACACCGCGCGTGTGCAGTGGTTCACCGTCTCACCCTATGCATCCCTCGCCATGCTCGCCATGTGCATGACCGCTTATTTTTCGGTCGGGATTGACAAAAGTCGATAAAAACCGTATACTGTATGGGATGTGAAAAGAGGTGTGTGCCGTGAAAAGGCGGTTATACGGGAATGAGATCCCGCCCTGCTGTGAATATTGCGCCAACGCCCGCCGCGGCGTTGAGGGGCGTTCCATGCTGTGTATGCGGCACGGCGTCGTCCCGCCGTATCACCATTGCCGCCGTTTTCGGTATGATCCCTTAAAGCGCGTGCCGGTGCGACAGGCGGCGCCCGCCGGATTTTCGGAAGAGGATTTCCGTTTGTGACAAAAAAATCTTGACAAACGATGGGCGTTAGTGGTACAATACGACTTGCGCCGATATGCGGCTTTAGCTCATCTGGTAGAGCGCCACCTTGCCAAGGTGGAGGTAGCGAGTTCGAGCCT
>OIZI01001187.1_pt1 | contig 11609 bp, 10 predicted proteins | sample 1588441 | NCBI WGS metagenome assembly OIZI01 (sample SAMN03283284) | human gut metagenome | biome: human-associated habitat; material: feces | host: Homo sapiens | place: Peru | collected 2012
GGTGCACAGCAGCGACACCGCGAGGATCGAGGCGTACAGCGCCACATAGCGGTACAGCGCCGACATGGCAAAGTCATGCTGGATGAGCCGCTCGATCTCGCCGATGATCAGCGGAGAAGCGATGTCATAGGCCACGGAGCAGAGCATCACCAGCAGCACGAAGGCGAAGCGCCCTGCATAGGGCCTTGCATAGACGAGCAGCCGCCGCACGATCTCGCTGTCCTTCATATTGCGGTCGAAGCCGATGGCTTCCTTCTTGTCCTTGATGGAGAGGTCGAGCGGATAGGCAAAGTCAAATTTGTCCGACGGCTGCTCACACAGCTGCACCACGGCGCGCGCCAGTTCCTCGCCGCCCTTGCCGCCGTCCGCCCAAACGGTGGACAGCACGGTCTGCACGCCGAGTGCATTGCACTTTTCCATGATGCACGCGATCTCCGCGTCGGTGTCTGTCGGGAAACGGTTGACCGCCACCACACACGGCAGATGATAGACATTTTTCATGTTTGCAACATGGCGCAAAAGGTTCGGAATGCCTCTTTCCAGCGCCGCCGTGTCCTCGACGGCAAGGCTGTCCTTCGGCAGCCCGCCGTGCATTTTGAGCGCCCGCACCGTCGCCACAACGACGACGGCGTTCGGATGCAGCCCCGCCGTGCGGCATTTGATGTCTAAGAATTTTTCCGCACCGAGATCTGCACCGAAGCCCGCCTCGGTCACGGTATAGTCGCCCATCTTCAGCGCTATGCGCGTCGCCATGACGGAATTGCAGCCGTGGGCGATGTTCGCGAACGGCCCGCCGTGCACAAAGGCGGGCGTGCCCTCTAAGGTCTGCACCAAATTCGGCTTCAGCGCATCCTTCAAAAGCGCCGCCATCGCGCCTGCCGCTTTGAGCTGCGCACAGGTGACGGGCGCACCGTCAAAGGTGTAGCCGACGATGATGCGGGAAAGGCGCGCCTTGAGATCGGCAAGCGAGGTCGCAAGACAGAGGATCGCCATGACCTCGCTGGCAACGGTGATGTCAAAGCCGTCCTCGCGCGGCATGCCGTTTGCTTTGCCGCCCAGTCCGTCCACGATGTTGCGCAGCTGGCGGTCGTTCATGTCCACACAGCGTTTCCAGGTGATGCGGCGCGGATCGATGCCGAGCGCGTTGCCCTGATGGATATGGTTATCCAGCATCGCCGCCAAAAGGTTGTTGGCAGCGCCGATGGCGTGAAAATCGCCCGTGAAATGCAGATTGATGTCTTCCATCGGCACGACCTGGGCATAGCCGCCGCCGGCAGCGCCGCCCTTGATGCCGAAAACGGGGCCAAGCGACGGCTCGCGCAGGGCGACGGTGACATCCTTGCCGATGCGCCGCAGCCCGTCCGCCAGTCCGATGGTGGTGGTGGTTTTGCCCTCGCCCGCCGGTGTCGGCGTGATGGCGGTGACAAGGATGAGCTTGCCTTCCTTACGGTCGCTGTCCTGCAACAGGGCAGGATCGACCTTTGCTTTATATTTGCCGTATGGCTCTATGTACCGTTCGTCCACATGGGCTGCCGCGGCGATCTCGCCGATCGGCAAAAGCCGCGCCTTGCGGGCAATTTCAATATCTGTCAACGCGCTCCCTCACTTCTTACTCTTATAATACAGCCGACAGTGGCAATACCCCTCAAAATTCGGATCGGCGATCTGCTCGCGGAACTCCTTGCACATACACTTGTTTTCGGGCGTGCGCGCAAGGCGGCAGGGGCAGTAGCCGCCCGTGCGGCGCAGCCCCTCCTTCACCGCTTCCACGATCTCGCGATCCTCGTTCAGCTTCACGGTCATACGGCATCCCTCACTTGTCGAGCAGCGCCAGAATGTCCTCTTTCGGCATCGCGCCGACGGCAGAGGCGGTAATTTCTCCGTTTTTGAACACCAAAAGCGTCGGAATGCTCATGATGTTGAACATCTGCGCCAGCTCCGGCTCCTCGTCCACATTCACCTTGCCGACGAAAATGTCGTCCCGCTCCTCAGCGATCTCATCCACCAGCGGCGACACCATGCGGCAGGGGCCGCACCAGCTTGCCCAAAAATCCAGCAAAACGGGTTTTGCGGCGTTTTTCACCTGCTTATCGAATGTCTCTCTTGATACCTGCATCACTGCCATAGCTTTCACAACTCCTTTGTGTCAGTGTTCCCTATAAGTATAGCACTATGCACGGCGGATTGCAACTTGACTTTTGCGGGGAAAATCGGTATCCTATGAGTATGTGAGAGGGGTGCTTGCCTGTGAAAAAAGAAAAGCCCGCGCGCGAAAAGCGCGTTGTCTGGAAAGAGCTGCAGGAACAGATCCGAGAGCACAAGGTGACCTTCGCCGTGTATCTCATCCTGCGCGGCATCGTCATTGCCGCCATGCTGCTGTCGCTTGTGCGGCGGGACTATGAAAATCTGTTCTATTGCACATTGTCACTTATTTTGTTTTTGGCGCCCGCTTTCGTGGAACGCAACCTCGGCATCCGCCTGCCGTCCACGATGGAGGTCATCATTCTTTTGTTCATTTTCGCGGCGGAAATTCTCGGCGAAATGAGCAGCTTTTATGTCAAATATGCCTTTTGGGACACCATGCTGCACACCTTGAACGGCTTTCTCTGTGCCGCCGTCGGGTTCTCGCTCGTGGACATCCTCAACCGCAACCAAAAGGTGCGCTTCAATCTGTCGCCGCTGTTTCTTGCCATCGTCGCTTTCTGCTTTTCCATGACCGTCGGCGTTTTGTGGGAATTTTTCGAATGCGGCGCGGATCTGCTTTTGCACACCGATATGCAAAAGGACACCGTCCTGCACAGCATTTCCAGCGTGGCGCTCGACCCCACCAAAAGCAACACGCCCGTGCACATCAATGACATCACCTCTGTGACGGTGAATGGCGCGGCGCTGCCGGTGGATGGCTATCTCGACATCGGACTGTATGATACCATGAAGGATCTGTTCGTCAACTTCATCGGCGCGGTGGTGTTCAGCGTGATCGGCTTTTTCTATGTGAAGGGGCGCGCCCGCTTTGCAAAGCAATTCATCCCGACTGTGAAAGAGGAAGAAGAATAAGTGCCTTGACGCCGCAGTTGACCGACTGCGGCGTCTTTATATACTCGCTGTCGTCCAAAAAATACAAGGTTTCGGGCATTGTCATTTCGCGGCGGTTGTGATAGGCTGTGAGTACAATATCGGTGTGTAGGCGGAGAGATATGGACTATTTGAAACTTGACGGACAGCGGCTGCCGACCGTCACGCTCATCGGCAGAGACATCGCGGCGCATCCCCACAAAAACATCCGACGCGTCAGCGAGGATTATATCCTCTATGTCCTCACAAAGGGTGAGATGTCCTTTTGTGAGGACGGCAGGGAATACCATCTGAAAAAGGGCGACTGCTTCCTTTTCGAACCGAAAAAGCTGCATTTCGGCACGGAAAATTCCCTTTATAACCTTGTTTTCATCCACTTCGCCGATGCGCCGACAGGTTATGCGACGCCTGCAGACGGCAACGCTGCGGTTGACCCGCTTTCGGTGTGCCTGCCGAAAAGGCTTGCACTTTCGGAGGATGCCTTGTCCGCCGTGTGCTTTGCGGCGGATAAGGCGATCAAAAGCCGCAAGGAGCAGGCGCCCTGCGCGGACATGCTGTGCGCGCTGCAGGTTTCGGAGGCGTTTGTCGCGATCTGCCGCGATTACAAAAGCGTCGGCAGAAGAAGCCGCGGCATGTCGGGGCTGCAGAGGATCAACGAGGTCATGGCATATCTCGGCGAAAACTATAAACGCAGGCTCACGGGTGAGATCATTGAAAAAGAGCTTTCTTATAACTTCGACTACTTAAACCAGCAGTTTAGACAGCACATGCACATGTCCATTTTCAAAATGCTGCAAAAGATCAGAATGGATGAAGCGAAAATTCTTTTGCAGACAACGACCGACACGGTCGGCGAGATTTCCGATGCGGTGGGATATGACGATGCGGCATATTTTTCAAGGTGCTTCAAAAAGCACACGGGCTACACCCCGCTTGAATACCGAAAAAAGCAGATCGGCTGAGGTGCGGGAAACGCTCACCTATTGCGGCGGGAACGATCGCCTGCATGTTATTTTTCTGGCGCTGCCGATGCTGTTTGAGACCGTGTTCAACAACCTCATCAGCACGGTCAACACCACCGTTCTCAGCGGCTATTCGGAAACGGGCGTTGCGGCGACCGGCTCGGTCGGCACGGTTCTCAACATGCTGATTTTGGTGTTCACGGCGCTGTCCGTCGGCGCGTCGATCGCCATCAGCAATTATCTCGGCGCAAAGGAATGGGAAACGGCAAGACGGCTCGTTTTTGTCGGCGCGACGCTCTGCGTCGGCATCGGCGCCGTCATTTCGGTCGTCTGCTTCTTTGCGGCGGGCGGCATCGTTGCGCTTTTGAACCTGACGGGCGAGGTCTTCACGCTGGCGGTGGCATACTTCAAAATTCGTGTTGCCGCACTCACCGTCGCGGCGCTGCAGTCGGTGCTGCTGGCGGTTCTTAGGTGTTATGGGCACACGCGGCACACGGTGTATGCGGGGGTGCTGCAAAGTGTTGTGAATACGGGGCTTTCCGTTCTTGCCGTGCGTTTTCCGACAACGACGGTGGCGGTCGTGCAAAACATCGCGCTTGCCGCCGTCGTCGGGCAGATCTGCGGACTGCTTTTGACGCTGTTTTTCTGCAAACGTCTCGGCATCCGCGCCCGCCGCGTGCAAAATGCGCGCGCCTTTTGGGCGCTGACGGCGATCGTTTTGCGCTTCGGTATCCCGGCGGCGCTTTCCGGCGGGGCATATACCCTCTCGCAGGTGGTGCGCAGTGCGCTGGCGCCGCTCATCAGCCTTGCGGCGGTTTCCGCAACGGTGTATTACAATAACATTCTCTGCTATGCCTACATCATCAGCTACAGTCTCGGCAGCGCTGATTCCATCTTCACGGGCAGGCTTTGCGGCGCGGGAGAATTTGACCATGCCGAGCGGGTGAACCGCCTACTGGTGAAGTGCACGGCGGTCGCCAATTTTCTTTTCTCGCTTATTCTGTTTCTCTCCCGCCGCGTGCTGCTCGGCATCTACACCGACAATCCGCAAATTCTCGCGTGGTCAACGGCGGTTTTTGCCATTGACTTTGTCGCCGAGGGGGCGCGGGCGGTCAGCCATATCTATGAATATTCCCTGCGCGGGGCAGGGGATGTCCGCTTCATGATGGTCGCGATGATCCTGTCCGGTTGGACATTCGGTGTAGGCGGGGCGTATCTTTTCGGCATACAGCTGCAAATGGGCGTTGCGGGCTTTTTCCTTGCAACGGCGCTTGATGAGGTGTGCCGCGCGGCGGTCGCCGTTCGGCGCTGGCGCGTCGGCAAATGGAAAACGATCTTCGCGACAAAAACTGCATAAAAATATCCGGACACATGTCTGTGTCCGGATATTTTTCTTTGTGTTCTCACGGTTCAAAAACAGTGATGGGGAACGCAGCCTTGACGCTGCGGCGCGCCGCCGTGAGGTCGGAAAGCGCGCCCGCCGTGATCATCTGCGTCAGCAGATTGCCGAGCGCCGTTGCCTCGGTCGGACCGGCAAAAACGGGTTTTCCTGTCGCCTTGGCGGTCAACTCGTTCAGATATTCGTCCTTGCTGCCGCCGCCGACAATGTGGATGGCGTCATAGGTGATGCCCGTGAGCGCTTCCAGCTCTTTGACCGCGTCGCGATAGCAAAGGGCGAGACTGTTATAGATGACCGCGCCGATCTCGCCGACCGTTTCGGGCACCGCTTGCCCCGTGCGGCGGCAGGCGTCCTTGATGGCGTCGATCATGGAGTCGGGCGCCAAAAAGGCGGCGTCCTGACAGTCGACGACCGAGGAAATGTCAGCCGCCTTTGCGGCGTCGCAAATTTCGGCAAACGAGAAGCGTTTGTCCCATTCGCGCCGCACCGACTGCATCATCCAAAGCCCCATGATGTTCTTCAAAATGCGGTAGCGGTATTCATAGCCGCCCTCGTTGGTGAAGTTCGCTGCGCGGGCGGCTTCGCCCGTGAGCGGGGTCTTGCTTTCCGTGCCGAGCAGTGACCACGTGCCCGAGCTGATATACAGCGGGTGCGCCGAGGTCATCGGCACTGCCGCCACGGCGGATGCGGTGTCGTGCGTCGGCGGGAGAATGACGTCGGCATCAAAGCCGACGGCTTCGCGGATTTTCGGCAGCAGTCTGCCGACCTTTGTTCCCGGCGGCACGAGCTTGCCGAACAGCCGCCGCGGATAGCCGAGACGGTCAATGAGCTCGAAATCCCACGTTTTGGTTTCGAGGCTTATGAGCTGTCCCGTTGTTGCGATCGTGTATTCACTGACCGCCTCACCGCTCAAAAGATAGGTGAGATATTCCGGCACAAACAGCAGTCTTGCCGCACCTTCCAGCTGCTCCGGGTGCTCCTTTTTGAGACTCATGAGCTGATAGATCGTGTTGAAAAGCTGCTTTTGGATGCCGGTGCGGGCATACAGCTCGGCGGGCGAAATGACGGATTCCACTTCCTTGTCCATGCCCGCCGTGCGCCCGTCGCGATAGCCGACGGCGTCGCCGATGCGCGCCCCGTTTTCATCGAGCAGCACGAAGTCCACACCCCAGGTGTCGATGCCGACCGACTGCGGCACGGTGCCGCGGTCGGCGCAGACCTTCATGCCCGCGAGAATTTCCGCAAAAAGTCCGTCGATGTCCCAGCAGAGATGCCCGTCCTTTTTGTGCAGTCCGTTCTCAAAACGGTAGATCTCTTCCAAAATCGGCTTGCCGTCCTCAAGATGCGCCAAAATGTGTCTGCCGCTGGAAGCGCCGATGTCGATCGCCAAAAAGTACTGCATAGTCGCACTCCTTTATTGCAGGAATTTTTCCGGCAGCGTGACGTGGAAATCCTTTGCCAGCGCGCGGAAATCGTCCGCCGAAATGGTTTGCCGCTTGTGATCGGTCATGCTTCTGACCTTGACGAGAATTTCTGCCGCCTTTTCGACGGTGTGCATCAGACCGAAGGTCAGATCAAAGTCCTCGCCGCAGCAGAACATGCCGTGATGCGCCCAGATCGCCACGTCGTATTCCTTCATCAGCTTGCTGGTGGCAACGGCGATGTCTCTGCCGCCCGGCACCATCCACGGCACAACGCCGATGCCCGAGGGGAACACCACCGGACACTCGGTCGCCATCTCCCACAGCTCCCGCGTGAACGCTTCGTCGGTGAGCGGCAGCACAAAGGTCAGCGCGATGGTGTTGGCGGGGTGCGCGTGGTAAATGACGCGGTATTTACCGTCGGAGCGCGCTTTTGTCACTTCGTGGTTCATGAGGTGGGACGGCAGCTCGCTCGTCGGGCGCGCACCGTTCGTGAGTCCCCAAACGATGCGGAAATTCTCGCCCTTTTCATCCAGCTCGACGATGCCGATGTTTGCCTCGGGGTCGAGGATGACGTTGCGGAAATACTTGCCGCTGCCCGTCACAAGGAAATATTCTCCCGCAAGAGCGGGCACGGTCGTGCCGATCGGTGTCCACGGACGGTCGGTCTTCAGCTGATCCTTGACCTCTTCGAGCTCTGCGGGCGCAATGCGATAGGAAAGATTGCCGCCGTTGCGCTCATGCCAGCCCTGCTCCCAGCCGTCGTTTGCCATGCGAACAAAGCCTTTAACAAATGCTGCTTCTGTCACTTTCATCGTTCATTATCCTCTCTTTGCCAAAACGTCTTTTTCATAGTCTTTCACGGTGTCGAACCATTTTTCCGTCGGCTCAACGCCGCTGCGGCGGCAATATTCCGCCCAAACCTCACCCATCGGGTAGGTCTTGAGTTCTTCCTGTTTCACCATGAGTGCCGTGAACTGCTCGCTGTCCTGCAGCGCTTTCAGCGTATCCCACGGCGTGAGCAGCGCCGAAAGCAGCGCTTTCTGCCAGTTGCGCATGCCGACCACCCAAGCCGCGATGCGGTTGATGGACGCGTCGAAATAGTCAAGCGCCATCACGACGCGGTCGAGCGCGTCACAGCGTACGATCTCTTTTGCAATCTCCTTTGTCTCGTCGTCGAAAAGCACGACGTGATCCGAATCCCAGCGCACGGGACGGGTGATGTGCAGCGCGATCTTGTCGTTGAACAGCAGCATCGAGGGAATCTTGTCCGAAACCGTCTCGGTGGGATGATAGTGCCCGTTGTCCATGAGACACATGACGTTGTTGCGGGCACAGTAGTTCATGTAAAACTCGGAAGAACCGACCGTGTAGGATTCCAGTCCGATGCCGAACACCTTGGACTCCATGGTGACATAGACGCGGTCGCGGTCATACGGCTCGGCAAGGATCTCGTCGAGCGACTTTTTCAGCCGTGCGCGCGGCGCCAGCCGATCGGCGGGGACGTCCTTGAGACCGTCGGGGATCCAGATGTTGAGCGTGCAGAACGTGTCGAGCTCGCGGGCAAAATATTCCGCAATGTGCAGGCAGCACTTGGCGTGCCGCACCCAGAAAGCGCGGATGTCCTCGTCGGCGCTGGCAAGCGTCATGCCCGCCGCCTTGGGGTGGGAGAAGAACGTGGGGTTGAAGTCGATGCCGAGTCCTCTCTCCTTGGCAAACGCCACCCATTTTGCAAAATGCCGCGGCAAAAGCGCATCTCTGTCTGCCCATTCGCCGTTTTCAAAAACGGCATAGCTCGCGTGCAGATTGATGCGGTGCTTGCCGGGGATGAGGGACAGCGCCTTGTCCATGTCCGCCATCAGCTCGTCCGGGGTCGTCGCCTTGCCGGGATAGTTGCCGGTCGCCTGGATGCCGCCCGACAGCGCACCCTCGCGGTCAAAGCCGCCGACGTCGTCGCCCTGCCAGCAGTGCATGGAGACCGAGACCTTCTGCAGCCGTTCGATAACGGCTTCGGTGTCGATGCCGAGCGCCTTATAGGCTTCTTTTGCTTCGATGTAGCTCATAAAAATAACCTCCCTTTTGCTGTTACTGTCAGTATACCAAGACGAAAGAGAGGTTGCAAGGTCGGCATTGGGCAAAAAAGCGTCCTTATTCGACATGATTCCGACGATAGGCGGCGGGGGACATACCGTATTTTTCCTTGAAGATGCGGTGGAAATAGCTGGTGTTTTCATAGCCCACCGCCACAATGATGTCCGCCACGGAACGGTCGGTATCGACAAGCAGCGCCGCCGCCCGCTGCAGGCGCTTTTCCTGCAAAAGTGCCTTGAAGGTGCAGCCGAAATGACGGGTGATCTGCTTGGAGAGCGTGCCTGCTTCCTGCCCCATGTCGGCGGCAAGTGCCGAAAGCGATGCGTCGCGATAGTGCTCCTCGACATACCGCAGGACGGCGGCGGAAAAACGGTGCTGTGCGCTGTCTGCACCCTGCAGACGGTCCATGTGGTTGGCAAGCTGCACCATGAGCAGCCCCATCGTGCTTTGGCGGATGCGGCGGCGGTTCGGCTCCTCGTGCAGGATCGTCCAAATGAGGTTTTCGAGCAGGTTCTGAATGGGCAGGATATCCGCCACGGCGAAATGCAGAAACTGCGCATCCCTGTGCGTCGGGGAAAGGCAGTCCGCCAAAAAGTCCACAAGGCGGTTTTGCTCCATGCCGAGCATCTCCATGGTGCGGTCGAAAAACGCGGGAAGAATGATGAAGTTGATGGCAATGTCGTTTTCTCCCGCAGGCAGCACCTCCTGCACCGCGCTCGGGGACAAAAGCAGCACCTCGCCTGTGTGCAGCGTGATCGGCGTGCCGTTCACGATGTGCCGCGTTTGCCCCGTGTACATATATACCATCTCAATATAATTGTGCGTGTGCGGCGGGAAATGCACAAAGCGGGTGTGCGGGCGGATGCGCATGAGCCTGCCGCTTTGCAGCAGCCGACGGGCGTCGATGCGAAAATCCTCTTTTGTCGCGCCATAGGCGGCATAATCCAGCATCTGCGGGCTTTCGAGCAGCGCTTTTTCCTCTGCGGTGATGACCGAAAGCTGCCGCAAAAGTGCCTCGTCCATGTGCTCACCGTCCTTTCAAGGGCAGTATACCACACCCTGCTTTTTTGTTCAACATTTTTCCTGTAAGATGCATCATTTTTCCATTCCATGCGCGGTGCGGTTCTGTTATATTGGCGTTAGAAAAGGAGGGAATTTTTATGCGGCGAGAAGTACGCAACATGGACCTTGACTGGCAGTTTCACTTGGGGGATATTTTCCCCGTCGGCGTGAAGGATCACGTCACCGCCTATAACGCGACAAAGGGCGGCAATGCCTCCGGACCCGCGGGAAAAAGCTATGACGACACCCTGTGGCAGCGGGTAAATCTGCCGCATGACTACCTCTATTCTGCAACACTCAAAGAGGAAAACGGACCGGGGCGGGGCTATCGCACGCCGCAGAACAGCTGGTATCGCAAGTCGTTTCTTCTGTCGCCCGACGACGAGGGAAAGGTGCTCACCCTGCGCTTTGAGGGGATTTCGACCAACGCGATGATCTGGTTCAACGGCAGCCTGGTTGCCCGTTCGTTCAGTGTATATGCCGAGTCGGTGTTCGACATCACCGACCGCGCCTATTTCGACGGCAGACCGAACGTCCTCGCCGTTTATGTCAAGGGGGACAAAAACGAGGGCTGGTGGTATGAGGGCTGCGGCATCTACCGCCATGTGCGCCTGTTTGTGACGGCACCGCTGCATGTCGGACAGGACGGCATTTTTGCCAAGCCCGTTTTGCGGGAGAACACCGCAAACGACTGGTGCGTGGAGACGGAGATCACGCTTGAAAACGGCGGCATTGCGGACGGCAAAGCCGCTGTGCGGGCGACCCTTTCGGGCGGGGAAACGGTGCTGGCGACGGCAGTGTCCGATGAGGTCGCCGTCGGCGCGTGGGACAAAAAGGTGCTTTCCCTGTGCCTGCCCGTCGAAGATCCGCGCCGTTGGGACGTGGACGATCCGTATCTCTACACCGTGAAGGTCGAGGTGCTGCAAAACGGTGCGGCTGTCGACAGCGACACCGTGCGCATCGGTTTCCGCACCATCGCCATGGATAAGGACCGCGGGTTTATCTTGAACGGCAGACCGCTGAAGGTGCTCGGCACCTGCAACCACCAGGATCACGCGGGCGTCGGCGTCGCCGTGCCGTATACGGTGTGGCGGTTCCGCCTGGAGCGCTTGAAGGAGATGGGCACGAACGCCTATCGCTGCTCGCACAATCTCCCCGCGCGCGAGGTGCTCGATCTTTGCGACGAGCTGGGTCTTTTGGTGATGGACGAAAACCGCCGCTTTGAAGCGACGGACTATGTGCTGTCCTGTGTGGAAAACATGGTGCGGCGCGACCGCAACCACCCGTCGGTGGTGTTTTGGTCGATGTTCAATGAGGAGCCGCTGCAAAACACCGCAGAGGGGGCGCGCATCTACCGTCACATGCGGCATGCGGCGCAAAAGCTGGACGACACCCGCATCTTTACCGGAGCGATCAACAGCGTCACCGTCCCGTCGGAGGGTGCTGCCTCGCTGATGGATGCGGTCGGCATCAACTATGCCCTCGGGCATCACGACGCCATGCGGAAGGAACACCCCGACTGGGCGTTCATCGGCTCGGAAAATAACAGTGCTGTCACAACGCGCGGCTGCTATGAAAGCGACTATCGGCAGGCGCGGG
>OIZI01001192.1_pt1 | contig 11597 bp, 11 predicted proteins | sample 1588441 | NCBI WGS metagenome assembly OIZI01 (sample SAMN03283284) | human gut metagenome | biome: human-associated habitat; material: feces | host: Homo sapiens | place: Peru | collected 2012
CGGAGCGCAAGCGCAAGATCATCGGCGAGGAGTTCATCCGCGTGTTCGAGGAAGAGGCCAAGAAGATCGGCAAGGTGGATTTCCTTGCACAGGGCACTATCTATCCTGACGTGGTGGAGAGCGGTCTGGGCGGCGAGTCCACTGTCATCAAGAGCCACCACAACGTGGGCGGTCTGCCCGATACCGTGGACTTCAAGGAGCTGGTGGAGCCTCTGCGCAACCTGTTCAAGGACGAAGTCCGTCAGGCCGGCCGTGAACTGGGCCTGCCCGAGTATCTGGTCAGCCGTCAGCCGTTCCCCGGCCCCGGTCTGGGCATCCGCATCATCGGCGAGGTGACCCCCGAGAAGGTCACCATCGTGCAGGACGCTGACGCCATCTGGCGTGAAGAGATCGCCAAGGCCGGTCTGGATAAGGAGATCAGCCAGTATTACGCAGCGCTGACCAATATGCACAGCGTTGGCGTTATGGGCGACGAGCGCACCTACGATTACGCCGTTGCGCTGCGCGCCGTGACCACCACCGACTTCATGACCGCAGAAAGCTACGATATGCCGTGGGATGTTCTGGGCACTGTCACCAGCCGCATCGTCAACGAAGTTAAGCACGTCAACCGCGTGTTCTACGATTGCACCGGTAAGCCGCCTGCAACCATCGAGCTCGAGTAATTTTCACCAACTGCATTTGATCAAAAACGCATGGAACCCCTCGTCAGTGTGAGCTGGCGGGGGGTTCCTGTATCTATAGGGGGCAACCATTCGGAAATTCCGAAGAGTTCAAGGCAGTTGTTAAGTATTGCTTAATAGCTCAGGTAATCGGGCAACTATCCGGGATTTTCGGATGGTTCGAGTTTGGCAGTGGGAACTATTAAGAAAGACTTAATGGTTGGACGTGCCAGAGAAAATAGAATGATATAAAGATATAATTTTAAGTTAAAGCTCCTCGAAAGATACCATGGCAGAAAGAGGGTTTCTCATTTTTGCATGGCAATCTGCGGGCAGAGCCTTTTCACGAGAAGTATCAGCGTAGCCAAGAACAAGGATGTTGACGGGTTCAAGGTTGGCGGGAAGCTTGAATTCGGCTTTCAGGATGTCTGGCTTAAAATAGCATACCCATACGCTTCCCAAACCTAAGTAGGTGGCTTCCATCATCATGTGGTCGGTAATGATGCTTGCATCAATATCGGTCAGTTTTTTGCCGTCAAAGGGACGTGTCCAGACCTTGCTGGTGTCACTGCAAACAATAATTGCCAATGGAGCACCATAGATATTTGTGGCCTTTCCAATTTTACGAAGGCCCTCATCGCTCTGCACCACGATTAGGTGCTGCGGCTGGCAATTACCGCCTGTGGGCGCAACATGGGCGGCTTCCAAGATGGCATCTAGCTTTTCCTTCTCAACCTTCTGCTTTGTGTAAGCGCGTACACTATACCGTTTCTTTGCAAGTGTCAAAAAATCCATAATGTGATAGTCCTTTCTGGAAGTATAAATTTATGTAGGGTCTTGATAATTCAATCGGCCTATGCTATGATTTTATCAGTCGTTTTCAAAAAAGCAAGAACGCACTTTTTTGTCATATAGTACCCAAAAAGATAGTATGAGGAAGAGAAAAATGAAATGTCCAAGTACCTTTAGCTGCCCAGTTGAAGCAACCCTCGATTTGATTGGTGGAAAATATAAGGCACTTATTCTGTGGCATTTAATCGATAATACCTTGCGCTTTAATGAGATAGGAAAACTGATTCCCAAGGCTACCCCTAAAATGCTGACGCAGCAGCTTCGAGAACTTGAAAACGATAACTTGATTATTCGGAAAGTTTATCCTGTTGTGCCGCCAAAGGTAGAATATTCGCTCAGCGATTTTGGGAGAAGCATCATTCCTATTCTGGATGCGATGTGCAAATGGGGAGAAAACTATCTGGCGGATGCAGGTAAGATGTGACCCTTAAAAGATAGTTGCATCCTAAACGTAAATACGTTATAATACTCACAGAGATCCCACTGGTTGTGTGATACTATCCTGATACTAAAAAATCAGCAAGCCACATCTACCACAACAATCTCATGGAATAGTGAACATCTAAGGATAGGCGTACTAAACAAATTTGTTTAGTAAAAATTCAAGCTTACCGAGCTCGAGTAATCCCCCGTAGCACCAACACCCCAGAAAGTTCTTTGAAAACGGAACCTTCTGGGGTGTTTCTTTTTCGCAGCTCTTTTATCGCGTCAGTGCGTTGTAGCAGTCCGCAAAGGCCTGCAGAAAGCCGGTCAATTCCTCCTCTGTGGTAAGGTGGCTCAGGCTGATGCGCCAGGAGGAAAGGGCATTGCGCCGGTCCTGACTGACCGCCAGCACTGCCCGGGAGGGCAGTCCATCGGACGAACAGGCCGATTTGACCGAAATGCACACCCCGCGTGCGTCCAGCTCCCGTTGGAATACGGTGCCCTTTACGCCCTGTACGCTCAGGTTCAGGATATGCGGCACAGCGTTTGCCGGGCTGTTGATGTGCACTTTAGGATAGCGGGAAAGCTCTGCACGCAGCCGATCATTCAGGCTGCGGACGATTGCGGCGCGGGCGGGCAGTTCCTCAGCAGCTTTTTCCAAGGCCAGCGCCAGCGAACAGGCAAGCGCCACGGTAGGTGTGCCGCTGCGGTAGGGGGTAGTGCTCTCTCCGCCGTGGATGAGGGGCGGCAGTGCCAGCCCCAGCCGCTTTACCAGCACACCGATGCCGTTGAGCCCGTAAAACTTATGGGCTGTCAGGCTCATGGTGTCCACGCCCTCAAACTGTACAGGGATTTTTCCCACAGCCTGTGTGGCGTCCACATGGAAATGGCAGTTGGGATACGCCTTTAAAAGCGCTGCGATTTCTGCAATGGGCTGCACTACGCCCAGCTCGCTGTCCACGGCGGTCACAGCTACCAGTATGGTGTCCGGGCGCAGCCGCTTTTCAAGGTCTACAAGGCTCACCGTACCGTCTGGCAGGATGTCCAGCAACTCCACCTTGTACCCCTGCTTTTGCAGCGCCTCCAGACTGCCGCTGACGGACGAATGCTCCAGCGGGGTAGAGAGGATGTGCCTGCCTGCCGCACCTCCCAGCGCTGCCAGACCCTTCACGGCAAGGTTGTTGGCTTCGCTTGCACCGGAGGTGTAGATGATGCCCGCAGGCGGTGCCCCCAGACAGCGAGCAATGCTGCGGGTCGCCTCGTTTATAGCAGCCTTTGCGGCAGCGCCTGCCTGATGGTGGGCGTTGGCGTTGCCCGGGTAACGCCGCTCGGCTTCGCAGAAGCATTGCAGCACCGCCTCGTCCACAGGGGTGTTGGCAGAATAATCCAGATAGAGCATAGAGCCTCCTGTAATATCAACATATTATGATAGTAGGAAATAAGAACAGGCTCTATTATAGGCGATTCCGCCCCAAAGCGCAACCCCCGCAGCCCGCGGCACGGCGTAACAGGCAAGAAAAAGCTGTCAACACCTTGCTGGAAAGCCCAAAATCTGCTATACTTATCAAAAAGGCTGCGGCGCTGCTGCTGCCTTGCCGGAGCGGTTCCGGTTGTTGGAAAGAACACAAAAAGAAGGGGAGGAGCACAATGTTCAAGCGCGAGCGACTGCATAGCGGCTTCTTTCCCGTTTTTGTGTGGAGGTCTTGTTCCTGAAATTCAGAGGCACTGCTGTTTCAACGGCAATGCCTCTTTTTTTGGGAATAACAGTACAGGAGGTTTTCTATGAGCGAAAAAATCGATTACTCCAAGGGCGTATACGACGCCAAAAAGCTGGGCACCGGCCGGATGTTCATTCTGGGTGTGCAGCATATGTTTGCCATGTTCGGTGCAACGGTTCTGGTGCCGCTGCTCACCGGCCTGAGCGTTTCCACTACGCTGCTGTGTGCCGGTCTGGGCACGCTGCTGTTCCACCTCGTCACCAAAAAGAAGGTGCCGGCATTCCTCGGCTCCTCCTTTGCGTATCTGGGCGGTTTCTCCATTGTGGCTCCCATGCTGGCTGATGCCGACGGCAACCTGACCGTTGCCAACACCAAGATGCTGCCTTATGCCTGCGCTGCCGTTGCGTTCTCGGGTCTGGTCTATCTGGTGGCCAGCCTGCTGATCTCCACCTTTGGTATCCGCCGTATCATGAAGTTCTTCCCGCCGGTGGTCACCGGTCCCATCATCATCTCCATCGGCCTGATCCTTGCCCCCTCTGCCATCACCAACTGCCAGTCCAACTGGCTGCTGGCCTTCGTGGCACTGGGCACTGTGATCGTGTGCAACATCTGGGGCAAGGGCATGGTCAAGATCCTGCCCATCCTCATCGGCGTGCTGGTCTCTTACGCAGTGGCACTGGTCACTGGCGCAGTGGACTTCCAGAAGATCTCCGAGGCCGCTTGGCTGGGCATCCCCCTGCACAAGGAGGCTATGGGTCTGTTCGCCATTGACGGCAGCCCGGAGTTCATCAGTGCGCTGTTCACCATCATCCCCATCGCACTTGCTACCATGATGGAGCACGTTGGCGATATCGCCGCCATCAGCGCCACCGTCGGTCACAACTATATCAATGATCCCGGCCTGAACCGCACCCTGATGGGCGATGGTCTGGCCACCACCATGGCTGGTCTGCTGGGCGGCCCCGCCAACACCACCTACGGTGAGAACACCGGCGTGCTGGCACTGAGCAAGATCTACGACCCGCTGGTCATCCGCATTGCCGCTGTGCTGGCCATCATCCTGAGCTTCAGCCCCAAGTTTGAGGCTGTCATCAACACCATCCCCACCGGCATCATCGGCGGCATCAGCTTTGTGCTGTACGGCATGATCTCTGCCATCGGTGTGCGCAACGTGGTGGAGAACCGCGTGGACTTTACCAACAGCCGCAACCTGATCGTTGCCGCCGTCATTCTGGTGTGCGCACTGGGCTTCAACTCTGTGGGCGGCATTGGCTTTACCGTTGGCGGCGTTACCATCAACTTGTCCGGTCTGGCCGTGGCTGCGATTGCAGGTATCCTGCTCAACGCCATCCTGCCCGGCAACGACTACGAGTTTGATGCTGCTGCCGGTTCCGACGCTGCCACCAGCGGCAACCTGCAGGTTTAATCCTGGGTAATGCATCCAGTTTTCCGCAAGGGAATTTGGGCATCCTGCCAGATTTTGATAAATAGGAATAATTCTTAAAAATATGCTTGACTAACTAGGAATTATTCGCTATAATAGAGCCATGGAAAGGGAAGTGCACAAAGCACAAAGCTTCTTTCCATGGCTCTTTCTATACCTGGCAGCACGGCTGCCCCGCATAGAAGCAACAGGCGGGTGGTTTCCGTCCTGTATCGTTTTTAACAGCTCGAATGGAGGTAAATTCTTATGAAGAAATACGTTTGCACCGTTTGTGGTTATATCGCTGAGGGTGAGATCCCCGCTCAGTGCCCCGTTTGCAAGGCTCCCGCTTCCGCTTTTGTGGAGAAGACCGGCAACACCTACGTCACCGAGCATGTTGTTGGCATCGGCAAGGCAGAGGGCGTGCCGCAGGAGATCGTTGATGGTCTGCGTGCGAACTTTGAGGGCGAGTGCAGCGAGGTCGGTATGTATCTGGCTATGGCTCGCGTGGCAGAGCGTGAGGGCTACCCCGAGATCGCCGAGGCCTACAAGCGCTACGCTTACGAAGAGGCTGACCACGCATCCCGCTTTGCAGAGCTGCTGGGTGAGGTCGTGACCGACAGCACCAAGAAGAACCTGATGATGCGTGCCGAGGCCGAGTGCGGTGCCTGCGCAGGCAAGATGGATCTGGCCAAGAAGGCAAAGGCACTGAATCTGGACGCTATCCACGACACCGTCCACGAGATGGCAAAGGATGAAGCCCGTCACGGCCGCGGCTTCGAGGGTCTGCTGAAGCGCTATTTCAACACTGAAGTCTGATAAGGGTTCCCCGGTTATCTATGCTGCCCGCTGCAAGGACATTCCGCCTTGCAGCGGGCTTTTTGTGTTCCTGACGGCGACTTTGCCTGTGAAAATGCCGCTTCCGGCTGCGACCTATCCCGTGAAAAAGCAAGCTGGGAAAATCCGTAGATTTTCCCAGCTTGCAAATATAAAATATTCTTTCCTCTGAAGATGCGCAAAGCGAACGCGGCGCGCATTCAAAATTGTCCCGCTGCAAAAAGGCAGCTGCACGGAATTCGTGCAGCTGCCTTTTTTGCATTTGTGGTGGCTGTACCTTACTGGATACCGGTAACAGGGTAGTCCTGTGCCTCCACGGCCTTCTTCAGCACCTCATCATCTACTTCAGCGTTCAGGGTAACGATGGCAGTACCGGCTTCGTGGCTGACAACAGCCTCGTCCACCTGCGGCAGAGCTTCCAGCGCCTTTTTGACGCGGGCTTCACAGTGGGGGCACATCATGCCTTCTACGGTCAGGGTCTTTTTCATAGCGGTCTCCTCCTTTTGATCGGATGCGGTTGTATCTTCCTCCGCTGCGGGCTGCACAAGGGCAGCGGGCAGGGCAGGGACGTGTTTGGGCGGGTGGTCACGCTTTGCGCTGTGCAGGTCGAACAGGTTCAGCCGCAAGGCGTTGCTCACCACGCAGAAGCTGGAAAGACTCATGGCAGCTGCGCCGAACATGGGGTTCAGCGTCAGCCCCAAGGGAATGAACACACCGGCTGCCAGCGGGATGCCGATGATGTTATAGATGAACGCCCAGAACAGGTTTTCGTGGATGTTGCGCAGGGAAGCACGGCTCAGCCGGATGGCGGCGGGCACATCCGAAAGCTTGGAGTTCATCAGTACTACGTCCGCAGCGTCAATGGCTACGTCTGTGCCTGCGCCAATGGCAATGCCGGTGTCAGCGCGGGTCAGAGCAGGGGCGTCGTTGATGCCGTCGCCTACCATGGCCACCTTGCCGTACTTTTGCAGCTGGCGGATAACCGCCTCCTTGCCTTCCGGCAGCACTCCGGCGATCACCTCATCCACTCCGGCCTGTCGGCCAATGGCTTCAGCGGTGCGCTGGTTGTCGCCGGTCAGCATCACCACCCGGATGCCCATATTCCGCAGCTCTCGGATGGCCTGCGGACTGTCCTCCTTGATGGTATCTGCCACTGCAATAACGCCCAGCAGACGCCCTGCGCCGCCAAAGAAGAGGGGCGTTTTACCCTGCGCAGCCAGTGCAGCAGCCTCGGTTTGCAGCGCAGCGGGGATGGCGACCTTTGTGCCAATAAAAGCAGCGTTGCCGCCAAAGATCTCCTTGCCCTCCAGCTTGGCAGTAAGGCCGTTGCCCGGCAGGGCGGTAAAATCGGTAACAGAGGGCAGCTCCAGTTGCTTTTCCTCTGCATGGGCCAGTACTGCCCGCGCCAGCGGGTGCTCGCTGCGGCCCTCCAGCGCGGCGGCCAGCGTGAGCAGCTCGGTCTCGGTCACGCCCGCAGCGGGCAGAAGGTCGGTGACGGTAGGCTCACCGCAGGTGATGGTGCCGGTCTTGTCCAGCGCCACGATGCGGGTACGGCCGGCCTCCTCCAGCGCCGCAGCGGTCTTGAACAGGATGCCGTTCTTCGCCCCCAAGCCGTTGCCCACCATAATGGCCACCGGCGTTGCCAGCCCCAGCGCACAGGGGCAGCTGATGACCAGCACCGAGATGCCCCGCGCCAGCGCGTAGCCCACATCCCGCCCCAGCAGCAGCCAGACAAGGGTGGTGATCACTGCAATGCTGATGACCGCAGGCACAAAAAAGCCGGATACGGTATCTGCGATCTTTGCAATGGGTGCTTTGGTGGCGGCGGCATCGCTGACCATGCGGATGATCTGCGCCAGCGTGGTGTCCTCGCCCACGCGGGTAGCACGGCACTGCAAAAAGCCGGACTGGTTGGTGGTGGCGGCGCTTACCTTATCGCCTACGGCCTTGTCTACCGGGATGCTCTCGCCGGTCAGAGCGCTCTCGTTTACGGCGCTGCTGCCCTCCAGCACAATACCGTCCACCGGGATATTCTCGCCCGGGCGCACCACAAAGATATCCTCTTTCTGCACCTGCTCAATGGGCACGGTCACCTCGGTGCCGTCCCGCAGCAGGGTAGCGGTCTTGGGGGCAAGCTTCATCAGGCTCTTGAGCGCATCAGTGGTCTTGCCCTTGGAGCGCGCCTCCAGCATCTTGCCCACGGTGATAAGGGTCAAAATCATGGCGGCAGACTCAAAGTAGAACTCCATCATGTAGTGCATGACCAGTTCTTCATTGCCGTGCAGCTGCGCATCGGTCATGGCGAACAGGGCGTAGGTGCTCCACACAAAGCTGGCCATGGAGCCCATAGCTACCAGCGTATCCATGTTGGGGGAGCGGTGCACCAGCCCCTTGAAGCCATTGATAAAAAACTTCTGGTTGATCACCATCACGATGCCTGCCAGCAGCAGCTGTACCAGCCCCATGGCAATGTGGTTGCCGTCAAACCAGCGGGGCAGCGGCCAGCCCCACATCATGTGCCCCATGGAAAAATACATCAGCACCAGCAAAAAGCCCAGCGAGGCGATGAGCCGCCGTTTCAGCTTGGGCGTTTCGTGGTCAGCCAATGCGTCCAGTTCTGCGCTGGTGCTGGCGGCTGCGGCGGCCTTTTTGGGGCTTGCACCGTAACCGGCCTGCTCCACAGCACGGATAATGGCGGCATCCTCTGCGGTGCCCTCCACCCCCATGGAGTTGGTCAGCAGGCTTACCGAACAGCCGGTGACGCCCGGCACGCTCTTTACGGCCTTTTCCACCCGGGCAGAGCAGGCCGCGCAGCTCATGCCGGTAACGTTGAATTGTTCCATTGCTTTTTCTCCTTGTGGTCAGTTTGCCCGGCGGGCGGTCATTTCATCAGCTTGGGCAGCAGCCGGAGCAGTTCTTCCAGTTTTTCGTCGCTGCCAGCACGCAGGTCGTCCGCTACGCAGCTGCCGATGTGCTGTGCCAGCAATTCCCGGGAAAAGCTGTTCAGCGCCGCATTGGCTGCGGCCACCTGCACCAGAATGTCCACACAGTAGGTGTCCTTTTCCAGCATCCCGCGGATGCCGCGCACCTGCCCTTCAATGCGGTTCAGCCGGTTGAGCAGCGCCTTATATTCTTCCGGGCTGCGCTCCTTGTGGCGGTAGCAGCAGGGGACAGCAGCATCTGCTTCCGGTGCATCATCGCGGCAGCAACAGTGCTTTTTGGTCTCTTCCATCTCGGAATCGCTCCTTTCGTAAACCCCCGTGGGGTATATTTTGCTTGCAACAGCAGTATAGCACACAATATCCGACAATTCAAGTAGGAAATGAAATTTAAATAATGCAGCAGACAAAAATGGTTCGGAAACGCCGCAGGCGTTTCTGAACCATAAATTAAAAAATAAAATATCACTAAAGAAAACGAGGGAAGGCCCGCAGGCTTTCCCTCGTTAAAAACACTTACTTTACTTCCAGAATGCGCGGTGCAAACAGACTCCACATCTTGCTCCACCAGTACCAGTCGTGGGATACGTCACCGCCCCAGATCTCCAGATGTGCAGGCATTTCCTGATCCTTCAGCAGATCAGCCAGCGCCTGTGTGTCGTCCAGTGCATCGCCCTCGTAGGCACCCTGACCGGCGCAGAGGATCAGGCAGTTCTCTTCAGCCTTGGTCAGTGCCAGCTTGTTGGCAATGCCGTTCTCCTGCAGGTAGGCAAGGGGAGAGCAGCGCAGCACCATGTCATCGCTGTCGGTGTCCCAGAAGCGGGTCAGGTCATAGATGCCGCCCATGCCCACAGCACCGGCAAACAGGGTGGGGCGGCGCAGACGGCAGTGGACGGCGTGGTAAGCGCCCAGATCCACACCGGCAGTCCAGATCCGGGTGCCCTTCTTGGCGTTGTTCAGAGTCAGAATGCGGGGAGCCAGCTCTGCGGTCAGATAGACGAAATACTTCTCCTGCAGCTCGGCGCGGCGGCGCTGGGGCAGATCACCGTTCAAAAGGCCCTCGCCGTCCACGGCGTCCGCGCAGAACAGCTGTACCTTGCCCTCGTTCAGCAGCTGGGCAATGGCATCGGGCATCCCGTTGTTCTCCCAGTCGTAAAAACGGCCGCCGCGGGCGGGCAGTGCCAGCACCGGCACACCGGCATGGCCGTACACCTTAAACTCCATTTCACGGCCTAAAACCGTGCTCCACTCTTTGTAATAGGTACCCTGGATCATAAATCAAGCACTCCTTATTTTATCATTCACCGGCCCGGGCACAGTCGCTGCGCACCGGTGCCGGATTTGGAAGCTATAATCAGACAAACTGGTTGCGCTGCGGGTCGTAATCGTAGCCCACAGCGTGCAGCTTTGCGCACAGACCGGCCTTGTCGGCCTCCAGATCTTCGCACAGCGCATCGAGATCCTTATACTGATCCCGCAGTTTCAGGTTCACCACGCTCAGCAGCATGATGGGATCAACAGGCAAAGACATTTTATTCCTCTCCTTGCGGCAAATAAAAAAGCCGGCCACTCGACAAAGTGACCGGCCACATACACCAAATTAGACAGCGCGGGTAACTTTGCCAGCGCGCAGGCAACGGGAGCATGCGTAGACGTACTTGGGAGAACCCTCAACGACCGCCTTGACACGACGGACATTCGGCTTCCAGGTACGGTTGGAACGACGATGAGAGTGAGAGACCTTGATACCAAAGGTCACACCCTTGCCGCAGCATTCACATTTAGCCATGGTACTTGCACCTCCTGCAGTGAAGTAAAGGAATCAAAATAATCAGCTTGACTATTGTAGCAGATTGTGCGCTGAAATGCAAGCTTTTTTTCAAAAAAACTCCACGCTTTTTTCTTTCACGCCCAAAGGCCTTGTCTGCCGGGCGGAAAAATAGTATTATATAGGGTATAGTCCTGCCTCTGGCGGACAATACAACAAAGGCAGGAACTTCTATGACATCTCAGGGGATCTACTATCTCATTCGTGCGCTGGTGGCGCTGGCGGCCATCCCGTTCCACGAGGCGGGGCACGCGCTGGCTGCGTGGCTGCTGGGCGACGATACCGCAAAGCGGCAGGGGCGGCTCTCCATGAACCCCTTTGCCCACTTTGACCTGCTGGGCACGCTGTGCATGGTGTTTGCGGGCGTGGGCTGGGCAAAACCGGTCTCCACCGACCCGCGCAACTTCAAAAATCCCAAGTGGGGCATGGCGCTCACCGCGCTGGCAGGCCCTGCGGCAAACCTGATCCTTGCCTACCTTGCCATGGTGGCGTGGAAGCTTTTGTACTACTGGGCGCCGGTGAACAGCGCGATGCTCTACCTTGCCATGTTCCTGCAGTACATGGTACTGATGAACGTCAGCCTTGCCGTGTTCAACTTCATCCCGGTGCCGCCGCTGGACGGCAGCCGCATCCTGCTGGTGGTGCTGCCGCAGCGGGTCTACTTCGGCCTGATGAAGTACGAACGCTATATCATGATCGCTCTGCTGGCCGCCGTCTGGATGGGCCTGCTGGATACCCCGCTGTACTACCTGAACAACATCGTGTGGGATCTGCTGGGCAGCGCCACCGGCTACATCGATAAACTTGCCTATGCGGTCTATTATTCCAGCATCGGGACGGTGGTGTGAGCGTGGCAGAGGAACTGACCTTCCATCTGGAAGATTTTGACGGCCCGCTGGAATTATTGCTGGCACT
>OIZI01001194.1_pt1 | contig 11562 bp, 10 predicted proteins | sample 1588441 | NCBI WGS metagenome assembly OIZI01 (sample SAMN03283284) | human gut metagenome | biome: human-associated habitat; material: feces | host: Homo sapiens | place: Peru | collected 2012
CTTTCCTCAGAGCGGTCAAAGCCGCCCCGCCGCCGTATGTTCCACTCGTTTTCCGTTCCTCATGATACCATAAAAAAGTAAGATTTGCAAGTGAAACGGATTTTTGTTATAATAACATTTATGTTTTTGTGATTTTTGCAGGGGAGGGCAGGCCATGCAGCTGTATTTTGCCGTGCCGGATACGGCTACCACCCACGATGGGGTGCTGGTGCGCAGCTTTCTACGCCAGTGTGCCGTCTCTACGGACCTTGCCCGGGCGGTCAAGTTCCGGGGCGGCGGCTTTTTCGCGGACGGTGTGCCTGTGCTGGCAAACCGGCGCATCTTCCCCGGGCAGGTGCTTTCCTTTGCGCTGCCGCCGGAAGGGGACGGCGTGACCCCGCAGCCGGAGATCCCGGTCAACGTGGTCTACGAGGATGCCTTTGCCGTGGTGCTGGAAAAGCCGCCGCAGCTGGCGGTGCACCCCACCCTGAACTACCCCGGGGGAACATTGGCCAACGGTTATGCGGCGTGGGCGGCTGCCCACGGCCACAGCCCGGTGTTCCGCCCGGTGAACCGCATTGATAAGGACACCAGCGGCCTTGTGCTGGCGGCGAAAAACGCCTATGCCGCGCCGCTGCTGGCGGGCGGGGTGACAAAACTGTACTATGCCGTTGCGCAGGGTGCGCTGCCGCTGGGGGAAGGAGCCATCGATGCACCCATCGGCCGCCGGGGCGACAGCATCATCGGGCGCTGCGTCACCCCCGAGGGCAAGCCCAGCCGCACTGAATATACTATTATAAAGGAAGAAAACGGCCTTAGCCTTGCGGCCTGCGTGCCGGTGACCGGCCGCACCCACCAGATCCGGGTGCATTTTGCGTCCATCGGCCATCCGCTTGCCGGGGACGACCTTTACGGCGGCAGCCGGGAGCGCATTGCCCGGCAGGCGCTGCACTGCGCCAAACAAAGCTTTGCGGTGCCTGTATACACCCCGCTGCCGGACGGCATCCGGGTGGAAATGCCTTTGCAGCTGCGCACCGTCACGGTGGAAAGCCCGCTGCCGCCGGATATGGAAGCGCTGTTTTCGTGAAAACTGCGTGAAAAAAGTAGCCAAATTTTATGTAAGCGCTTGTTTCAAACCATGCAAAGTGTATAATAAAAAGAGAGCGTATTGTGTACAGGCCCTGTTGGCCTTTTGAACAGGGGAACGTACACCATCTAGCTGCTGCGTTCCGGGCCGAAAAAATGCCCTGCAGCAGCGCAGGAAGGAGAAAAATCCCGTTGATTGAAGATAAAACAAAGGAGCAGCAGCCCGCTGCGCAGCCGGTACGGCAGCCCCGCCGCCAGAAGCTGCGCTCGCTGTGGGCACAGCTCCAGTGCCGGGGTGTGCTGCGGCGGCACAGGATGCGCCGCAAGCGTCAGCACCGCTGGGAAAAGCTGTGGCGTAAGCTGCTGCACAACCCCGTAGCGCCCATGGTGGGCGAGACGCTGTACGCCGTAGGCTTTTCCGCCGAGTATGCCGTTGTCCGCACAGGACGCAGCTTGCAGCACGGGCTGCGCCGTCTGCTGCAAACGGTAAGAGACCTGCTGAAAAATATCGCATCCATGGCGTTCCCCGGGGCGGCGCAGCTGCTGCGGGATCTGTTCGGCCCGGTAGTGCTTGCCCTGCGGGGCACCGGGGCGCTGCTGCGCCACGCACACCGGGTACGCAAGGAAAAAGGCTTTGGCGCTGCGCTGTGCGCAAGCGGGCACTTCCTTGCAGAGGGTATCACCGATAACATCCGTCTTGTGCCCCGTATGGCTATGTATGTGCTGCCCATGGCAGCGCTGGCTGTTATGCTGACGGTGTTCCAGACCACCATCCGCCAGCCCTACGCCTTGGAGGTGCAGGTGGACAACAAGACTGTGGGCTATGTGGCCAACGAAGAGGTGTTTAATTCTGCGCTGGAAGCTGTGCAGCAGCGTATCAATTATTCCGGTACGGAGCAGGCACGCTTTACCGTGGAACCTACTTATTCCGTGACCGTCGCCCACGATGTGATGGACGAAAATGACGTGGCTGACGCCATCCTTAAAAATTCCGGCGACCAGATCAGCGAGGGCACGGCTTTGTATCTGGACGGCGAGCTTACGGCCGTATGCGCGGATGGCACCAGCCTGCAAAGCTACATCAGCAGCCTGCTGGAGCCCTATGAGAACCCGGACGACCCTAACACCACTGTGGGCTTCAACAAGGATGTCACGCTGGAAAACGGCATCTACTTCACCGAGAGCTTTCAGGAGGAAGCCGAGGTGGAGCAGCTGCTTTCCGGTGTGCAGCAGGCACAAAAGATCTACACAGTGCAAAGCGGCGACACCATCTGGGCCATCGCCCAGAAAAATGGCCTGACCGTGAAGGAACTGTGCGATATGAACACCGGCTTTACCGCCAATGGGGAAAACGGCCTGACCCAGAACTCCAAGATCCTGCCCGGCGATACATTGACTGTGGTGCGGGAGGAGGAGACGCTGGAAGTGCGTATCACCAAGGTGGAAAGCTGGGAGGAAGAGATCGCCTATACCACCGAGACCACCCAGTCCAACGAGCTGAACTCCGGTACCAAGCGGGTGACCCAGACGGGCGAGAACGGCATCCGCACCGTGACGGCACAGCGGGTATACGATACAAACGGCAACCAGCTTTCCCAGCAGATCCTGAGCACCGTGGTGACCAAGGAGCCCGTGACTGAAAAAGTTACGGTGGGCACCAAAAAGGCATCCTCCGGTGCAACCTCTTATATCAAAGGCAGCGGACAGTTCATCTGGCCGGTGCCCGGTTACAAATATTGCTCCCGCTGGTATGGCGGCAGCCATAAGGGCGTGGATATCTGCGCGGCCGCCGGTACGCCTATTTACGCTTCGGCAGGCGGTACGGTGACCAAGGCCGGCTACAACCGCGCCGGTGCGGGCAACGGTTACGGCTACTCGGTCATCATCAGCCACAGCAATGGCTACACCACCGTGTACGCCCACTGCCTGTCGCTGGTGGTACATGCCGGTCAGTCGGTCAAACAGGGTCAGCTCATCGGCTATGTGGGCAATACCGGACGCTCCAGCGGCAACCACTGCCACTTCGAGATCCGGCGCAACGGCTCCTATGTTTCCCCGCAGACGGTGTTCAACCGCAGCAGCTATCGCAACCGATAAATTACGATAAGATAAAAGGAGAGATCATCTATGTCTACCCCTCACATCAGCGCAGAAATGGGCGATTTCGCCAAGACAGTCCTTATGCCGGGTGACCCCCTGCGTGCCAAGTTTATTGCCGACACCTTCTTGCAGGATGTCCGGCAGGTGACCGGCGTGCGCGGGATGCTGGGCTTTACCGGCACCTACGAAGGCCGCCCCATCAGCGTGATGGGCAGCGGTATGGGTATGCCCTCCATCGGCATCTACTCCTACGAGCTGTTCAGCTTCTATGGCGTGGAAAACATCATCCGCATCGGCTCTGCGGGCAGCTATACCGAGAAAGCCAAACTGTTCGACACCGTGCTGGCTACCGGCGCCGTGAGCGAGAGCAACTACGCCCGGGTGCAGAGCGGCTTTACCGGCAACGTCACCCTGCCCAGCGCAGATTTGAACGAAAAGCTGCGTGCCTCCGCTGCAAAGCAGGGCATCCCCCTGATCGAGGGCAACATCCACTCCTCGGATGTGTTCTACCGCCAGCCCTCGGACGCAAAGCCCACCTATTGGGAAAAGCTGCGGGACGAGGACGGCTGCCTGTGCGTGGAGATGGAAAGCTTTGCCCTGTTTGCCAACGCGCAGGTGCTGGGCAAGAATGCCGCCTGCCTGCTGACCATCTCGGACAGCTTTGTGGCCCCCGGCATTACCACCGCCGAGGAGCGCCAGAAGAGCTTTACCGATATGATGAAGGTCGCTCTGGGCGCAGAGTACTGATCGCATAATGTTCCAGCGCGGCTGCCGCCCTAAGGCATAGCCGCGCTGTTTTTGCCCATAAAAGGAGGGAACAGCATGACAAAACTGACCATGGAAGAAAAGCAGCAGCTGATCCGCATGGCACTGGCCGCGCGGGAAAAGGCCTATGTACCTTACAGCGATTTTATGGTGGGCGCTGCGCTGCGCGCTGTGGACGGCCGCATCTTTACCGGCTGCAACGTGGAGAACGCCGCCTTTACCCCCACCAGCTGCGCCGAGCGCACCGCCCTGTTCAAGGCAGTGGCGGAGGGCGTGACCACGTTTACGGATATCGCTGTGGTGGGCAGCCGCCGGGGCGAAGTGAACCGGCAGATCACCTCGCCCTGCGGGGTGTGCCGTCAGGCATTGTTCGAGTTCGGCGGGCCGGAGCTGAACGTCATTATGGCAAAGACCCCGGAGGATTTCATCGAGCGCAGCATGGACGAGCTGCTGCCCTTCGGCTTTGGCCCCTCCAACGTGGCGGGCAACAGCGCCGTGGAAGGGGAGTAACTGTCTTTCTGCGAAAAACAGCGCAAGTAGGGATAAATTGGTCAAAAAGCATTACTTTTCTATAAATTATACAAGGGATTTGTAAAGAATTTGTAATCGGAAATTGCTTGCATCTGTCACATCCACCCGCTATACTTGAGCCAGCAAATGTGCCAGAGCGCACATTTCATTCTTTTGACGCATTTTTTTAAAATAAAAGGAGAGTTTCTTATGAAGATTTCTCGTCGTAACTTTCTGGCTGTGGCCGGTGCTGCTGCCGCTGCCGCTGCTCTGACCGCCTGCGGCGGTTCTTCCGCTTCTTCTACCAGCACTGCTTCTTCCGCCGCTGCCAGCTCTGCCGCCGCTTCCGGCGCAGCAGACGGCGCTGAGAAGATCGCCAAGGTTGCTCTGACCTGCGATACCGGCACGATCGATGATGAGAGCTTCAACCAGGCTTGCTGGGCTGCTGTTTCCAGCTACATGGGCAGCAACTGCCAGTACTATATCCCCGAATCTGATGCTTCCGATGAGGACCGTGAGACCATGATCCGTCTGGCTGTCAACGAGGGTGCTGACGTTATCGTCTGCGTCGGCTACCTGTACGGTGCTTCTCTGGCTTGGGCTGCTGATCAGTACCCGAATGTCAAGTTCATCGCAATCGACGTGACCCAGGGCGATATCGGCACCGACAGCATCCCCGCAAACTGCTACTGCATCACCTTCAAGGAGGAGCAGGCAGGTTATCTGGCAGGCTACGCCGTTGTTAAGGACGGCTACACCAAGCTGGGCTTCCTGGGCGGCATGGCTGTGCCCGCTGTGATCCGTTACGGCTACGGCTATGTGCAGGGCGCTGACGCTGCTGCAAAGGAGCTGGGCACCAACATCGACATCAACTACTTCTACGGCGGCCAGTTCTACGGCGATGCCAACATCACCTCCCGTATGGAGGGCTGGTATGCCAACGGCACTCAGATCGTCTTTGCCTGCGGCGGCGGCATCTACACCTCCGCTGTCGAGGCTGCTCTGAAGAACAACGGCTACGTTGTTGGCGTTGACGTTGACCAGAACTACATCGGCGTGAACGGCGTGGCAAAGGACGGCTACGCATACAACCCGTTCGTCACCTCCGCTATGAAGGGCCTGTCTGAGTCTGTCAGCACCGCTCTGGGCGACATCGAGGCCGGCGAGTGGAGCGAGATCGCTGCCACCAACGGCAACTTTGGTCTGGAGGACGGCGAATACGTCGGTCTGCCCACTGCTGATGACAGCTGGAACTTCAAGACCTTCACCAAGGACGAGTACGAGACCCTGAAGACCAAGATCGCTTCCGGCGAGCTCGTTGTGGACAACAGCTCCGACGACGCTACCAAGCCCACCGTCAGCGAGTTCACCAAGGTCAACTACATCCAGTAATCGCTTTCCCGGAATTACTCCCGTGATAGGGGCGGGGTGCTCATGCAGGGGCACCCCGCCCTTTTTGTATGCCTGTGTGGGAGAAACGGGCAGGAAATCGTGCAGACCTCACAAAAGTAATACTTTTACTTGTGCTTTTTGACAAAAAATCAAAAAGCCGTGTGCAAACCGAAAAAAATCAGGTATAATGGTTTGTAGAATAGAAAAGGTGTCGTTACGGCACGAAAGGAGAGTGAGCAGATTGGCAGAGGATTATGTGATCGAGATGCTCCACATTACCAAGGAATTCCCGGGTATCAAGGCAAACGATGATATCACCCTGCAGCTGCGCAAGGGCGAGGTACACGCCCTTCTGGGCGAGAACGGTGCGGGCAAAAGTACGCTGATGAGCGTGCTGTTCGGCCTGTATCAGCCGGAACAGGGCAAGATCCTGAAAAACGGCAAGGAGGTCGCCATCCGCAACCCCAACGATGCCAACGCACTGGGCATCGGCATGGTGCACCAGCACTTCAAGCTGGTGGAATGCTTCAGCGTGCTGGACAACATCATTCTGGGCGTGGAGCCCAACAAGATGGGCTTTTTGCAGAAGGCTGAGGCACGCAAAAAGGTGATGGCGCTGAGCGAAAAGTACGGCCTGCGGGTGGACCCGGATGCCCTGATCAGCGATATCTCGGTTGGTATGCAGCAGCGCGTGGAAATTTTGAAGATGCTGTACCGCGACAACGAGATTTTGATCTTTGACGAGCCCACCGCTGTGCTGACCCCGCAGGAGATCGACGAACTGATGGAGATCATGCGCGGGTTCAAAAAGGAGGGCAAGTCCATCCTGTTCATCACCCATAAGCTCAACGAGATCATGGCTGTGGCCGACCGCTGCACCGTGCTGCGCAAGGGCAAGTATATGGGTACAGTGGATATCAAGGGCACCACCAAGGAAGAGCTTTCCCGCCGCATGGTGGGCCGTGACGTGCAGCTGCAGGTGGAAAAGCAGCCTGCACACCCCGGCAAGACCGTGCTGGACGTAGAAAACGTTACCATCCACAACGACCAGCGCAAGAAGGACGTGGTAAAGGATGTGTCCTTCAAGGTGCACGTCGGCGAGATCGTCTGTCTGGCGGGCATCGAGGGCAATGGCCAGACCGAGTTCATCTACGGCCTGACCGGTCTGAGCAAGCTGTCTGGCGGCAAGCTTACGCTGGACGGCAAGGACATCACCCACGAGAGCATCCGCCAGCGCTCCAAAGACGGCATGGGGCACATCCCGGAGGACCGCCACAAGCACGGTCTGGTGCTGGATTTCAGTCTGGAAAACAACATCGTATTACAGCGCTACTGGCAGCCGGAGTTCCAGAAGGGCGGCTTTATCCGTGCCGATAAGGTGCGCGAGTACTCCGACCGGCTGATCGAGCAGTACGACGTGCGCAGCGGTCAGGGCAGTGTGACCACCGTGCGCAGTATGTCCGGCGGCAACCAGCAGAAGGCCATCATCGCCCGCGAGATCGATCGCGACCCCAAACTGCTGGTGGCAGTGCAGCCCACCCGTGGTCTGGACGTGGGTGCTATTGAGTACATCCACCGCCAGATCGTGGCCGAGCGCGATAAGGGCAAGGCCGTGCTGCTGGTCAGCCTTGAGCTGGACGAGGTGATGAACCTTTCTGACCGCATCCTTGTAATGTACGAGGGCGAGATCGTGGGCGAGTTTGACCCCAAGACCACCACCGTGCAGGAGCTGGGTCTGTATATGGCAGGCGCCCGCAAGCAGGGAAAGGAGGAGCAGTAACACATGAATAAGAAAAAACTTTCCCGCAGCGGCAGTCTGCAAAGCTCTGTTACCAGCGTGCTGGCCGCGCTGCTGTGCATCCTGATCGGTCTGCTGGTGGGCTTTCTGGTGCTGGTAGCCATCAACCCCGCACACGCATGGGGCGATGGCTTTGTACGCATCCTCAAGGGCGGCTTCCACGATGCCCCCTACGGCGTAGGCAAGGAGCTGGCGAATGCTGCGCCCCTGATCATGACTGGCTTGTCCGTGGCATTTGCCTTTAAGACTGGCCTGTTCAACATCGGTGCAGCCGGTCAGTATACGCTGGGCGCTTACGGTGCGCTGTACTGCGCCATCATGCTCAAGCTGCCGTGGTTCGTCTGCCTGCTGGCCGCAGCCGTGCTGGGCGGCCTGTGGGGCGCGATCCCCGGCTTCTTCAAGGCATACTTCAACATCAACGAGGTCATTACCTCCATCATGTTCAACTGGATCGGCCTGTATCTGGTGAATGAGCTCATCTACCAGAACGGTACCGGCCCCATGTACGACGTGCGCAATACCCGTACCCTGAACCTGAGCAAGAACGCCGACTTTGCCCAGTCCCTGATCCCGGACTTTGGCCTGAACAAGCTGTTCCAGACCAACAGCACCACCATTGCTATCTTCTTAGCGGCAGCGGTGGCTGTGCTGATCTGGGTGGTGCTGAACAAGACCACCTTCGGCTACGAGCTCAAGGCCGTTGGCCTGAACAAGAACGCTGCCCGCTATGCCGGTATCAACGAGAAGAAGAACATCATCCTCTCCATGGCCATTGCCGGTGCGCTGGCGGGCTTCGGTGCTGGTCTGTTCTATCTGTCCAACGTGTCCCAGTGGAACCCGCTGAACTCCACCAGCCTGCCGGCCATGGGCTTCAACGGCATCTCGGTGGCGCTGCTGGCCAGCTCGAACCCCATTGGCACCGTGTTCTCTGCACTGTTCATCTCCCACATCTCGGTCGGCGGCTCCTTCCTGTCCACCAAATTTTACCCCACCGAGATCTCGGATCTGATCAGCGGCATCATCATCTACCTGTGCGCATTCTCCATGCTGTTCCGCGGCAAGATCCAGAGCCTGCTGTTCCGGAATGCCGAAAAGACCAACGTGAACGCAGAGCCTGCGCCTGCCGCAGAAAAGACCAAAAAGGAGGGCAAGTAATATGCTGCTTCTGATTAAATATACCCTGCTGTACGGCATCGTGCTGATGCTGGTGGCACTGGGCGGTATGTTCAGCGAACATTCCGGCATCATCAACATTGCGCTGGAGGGCATCATGGTCATCGGCGGTGTGGCCGGTGTGCTTACCCTGACCATGCTGCCTGCAAGCCTGTCGCCCTTCTTTGTGGTGCTGATCTCCATTCTGGTAGCAGCGCTGGCGGGCGTGGTTTACAGTCTGCTGCTGGCCTTTGCCTCCATCAACCTGAAGGCCGACCAGACCATCGGTGGCACGGCACTGAACCTGCTGGCCACCGCCATTGCCGTGGTCATCTCCAAGTACTTCAGCGAGAGCGGCAGCGCCAAGCTGAACTACTCCAACAAGCCCTTCCTGTTCAGCATCGGCGGGCTGGAACTCAGCGTGTTCGTGCCGCTGGGGCTGATCTTGCTGGTGGTCAGCTACATCGTGCTGTACAAGACCCGCTTCGGTCTGCGTCTGCGTGCCTGTGGCGAGCATCCGCAGGCTGCGGACTCGGTGGGCATCAACGTCTACAAAATGCGCTACGCCGGTGTCATCCTTTCCGGTGCGCTGGGCGCCATCGGCGGTCTGGCCTATATCGTGCCCCCGGTGCAGACATGGAACTTTGAAGTCGGCGTGGCCGGTGCGGGCTTTCTGGCACTGGCAGTCATGATCTTTGGTCAGTGGAAACCCTTCCACATCTTTGGCGCAGCAATGTTCTTTGCTGTGTTCAAGAGCCTTGCCAACATTGCAGACTCCACCTTCCTTGCGCAGCTGCACTGGTCCAGCAACATCTATAATATGATGCCCTTTGTGGCTTCCATGGTCATTCTGGCCTTCACCTCCAAAAACAGCATGGCCCCCAAGGCCGAGGGTATCCCCTACGACAAGGGCTCCCGTTAAGCGCTTTTGCTGAAATTCCATAAAATCAGGGCATCCGCAGCCAACAAGGTGCTGCGGATGCCTTTTTTATACGGGGTAAGGCACAATTTATCCATCTGCTTACAAGCAAAAAATGGCATTTTCCACTTGTAAAATATGGCAAGATGTGCTATCATTAAAAAACGAATGTGTATCTATGGGAACCCGGTGTACATTTCTTGCACTGCGGAAAAACAAGAAAGGTGAGTTTCTCTATTATGGACGAAAAAACAACTATGGGACAGTCGCTCCGGAGTATGGAGGACGAGGAGACCATTGATCTGATGGAACTGGCGCGTTTGTTGTGGGCGCATATTGTGCAGATCGTGGCAGCAGCAGTTGCGGCAGCACTGATCTGCCTGCTGGTATGCATGTTTGTACTTACGCCGAAATATCAGGCATCCATCAATATGATCGTGAATACCCGCCAGGAGGGTACGGCTGCCTTTACCAACGATAACTTTAACTCGGCCAAGAATCTGATCAGCACCTATGCGGTCATTATCAAGGGCAACACCGTGCTGAACAAGGTCATTGATGAGCTGGATCTGGACATGACCTACGCCGAGCTGTACAACATGGTGACGGTTGCCGATGTGGACTCTACCCAGATCATGAAGGTCACGGTCACCGATACCGATGCAGAGCGTGCAGGCGAGATCGTCGAGACCATTGCGGATATCGTGCCTGACGTGCTGGTGGAAAAGGTGGAAGCCGGTTCCTGCAAGACGGTGAGCGATGTGGCCATCAATCCCAACAAGGTGTTCCCCCAGACCAAGAAGTACGTTGTGCTGGCCGGTCTGCTGGGCGCAATTCTGGTGTGTGGTGTGCTGGTGCTGGCACACCTGCTGCACGATACCGTTGTGGACGATGAAGATATCCAGAAGAAACTCGGCCTGCCTGTGCTGGGCCTGATCCCGGAGGTGTAAGACGATGTGGAATCTGTTTAATAAAAAGAACAAAACTGACGGCGAGCACCGCACCCTGCAGCTGATTACCGATAAGGGAATGCCCTTTGGCTATGTGGAGGCCTACAAGTCTCTGCGCACCAATCTGGACTTTATGGCAGGCTCCATGGACGTGCACACGCTGGTCATCACCAGTACCGTGCCGGAAGAGTCCAAGAGCAACGTGGCAGTCAATCTGGCACTGACGCTGGCCGAGAGCGGCAAAAAGATAGCTCTGGTGGACTGTGACCTGCGTAAGCCGGTGCTGCACCGCTACCTGAAGGCAGGCCACAACGTAAAAGGCGTTTCCAACGTGCTGTCCAACCAGTGCACGCTGGACGAGGCCCTGCAGGAGCTGAAGGAAATGAACATGACCTTCCTGCCCGCAGGCACCCCGCCGCCGAACCCCTCCGAGATGCTGAGCCAGCCGCAGATGCAGGCCATGGTGGATGCTCTGCGTCAGAAATTCGATGTGGTCATCTTTGATGCACCCCCGATATCGGTGGTCACCGATGCAGCCGTCATTGGCCGCTATGTGGACGGCGCAATGTTTGTTGTGCGCTCGGACTACGCTCCCACCGATGCCGTGCGCGGCGCAGTGCGTAAGCTGCAGGGAGCCGGTGTCAAGGTGCTGGGCAGTGTGCTGACCCGCTACGACATGAAGAAGGCACTCAAGGGCTCCAGCTACGCATACAGCTATGCCTATAATTACAACTATGCCTACGAAAAACAGAAGGCTGATGTTGCTGAATAAGGAAGCACTGCTATGACTGATCTGCATTGTCACATTTTGCCCGGCATTGATGACGGCGCAAAAGATACAGAGGTTTCGCTGGAGCTGCTGCGCAGGGAATATGAGGACGGTGTGCGCAATATCGCGTTCACCAGCCACT
>OIZI01001195.1_pt1 | contig 11560 bp, 7 predicted proteins | sample 1588441 | NCBI WGS metagenome assembly OIZI01 (sample SAMN03283284) | human gut metagenome | biome: human-associated habitat; material: feces | host: Homo sapiens | place: Peru | collected 2012
GAGCAAAGGACTGAAAATCCTTGTGTCCCCGGTTCGATTCCTGGTGGTACCACTTCTTATTAGAAGCCGAATCTTCGTAACAAGATTCGGCTTTTTTAATTTCCCTAATGTTTTATATATTTCGTTTTAATGGCACATTGACACTTATGAAAACGTTTGCGTGTAAAAAGTGAAACGAAAACGTTTGCTATATCAGAATTTTGGCTACCTTTGCAGCGTAAAAGTAAAACGTAAAAACCAAAATAATATATATCTACTAAACATTTTAGTTTAAAATGAAAAAAACTTATTTACTGCTTTTAGCGGGTATGTTTGCTTCCGTTGTTTTTGCGAACAACAAGCAGACCGTTAAAATTGATGGTAAAGTCTCAGACAAGACCGTCACCGAGATCACCTTCGATGGTGATAACGTAACACTCAGTTATGCAGACAATTCTTCTGAAACGAAGGATATGTCGCTTGTGTCTCTTTCTTTTTCTTATGATTCTACTACAGGAATCAACAAGATAGAAGAGGTCAAGAAGTCATTGCAGGGTAAGGTATTTAACCTCAATGGTCAACTCGTAGGTAATTCTTTGGATGGATTGTCTAAGGGTATTTACATCGTGAATGGTAAGAAAGTAATTATCAAGTAAAAAAGGAGGAACTCAAAATGAAGAAAATGGTATTTACTTTGGCGCTCCTCTTGATGAGCTTGAGTGCTGTTATGGCGCAGACATGGACATTTGGCGCAATGAGCGAGGCAGATAAGGCTTTATGTAAAGCTGATGCAAACTGGGTATTGGGAACTGACCGCTATGGCTACACCTTAGCTTTGAAGGATGAAGCTCTTGTAGCAAATGGCTCAGAATTGGCTTATGCTAAGGGCTTGAAGTTTACTGCTGGTGCTCCTGCAACAAAAACTGAAGGAAAGGCTAAGGTGCGTTTGAACTATGGAAATTCTCGTTTGGAATTGAATGGAAACGGAATTGTATTGACTATTCCAAGTCTGAAGGCAGGTCAGAAAGTAACTGTTAGCTGCGGTACTGGTAAATCTGGAACTGCTCGTGGTTTGAATGCAACCAACATTACTCCTGTTTCTGGTTCTTTTAATGCTACTTCTGCAGATAAAGTAACAAATGTTGGAACAGTAACAGCTGATGGCGATGTTGTATTGACAACCAATGGTGGTGGTATGAACATCTTTAGCATCAAGGTTGAGACTGTAAGTGGCGGATCTACTGTTACTCCAGGTTCCACCGACAAGATTACCAATGCCGTTGCTCGTAACAGCAAGGTAAATCAGATGTATGTTACCACAAATGCTGGTGATGTGAAGTATTATAATACTGCCGACTTGACAAGTGTTAAGTTCGAAGGTGACAAGACTATTATTACTCCTAAGTCAGGCGCAGAAAATGATGAGTATGATGCTTCTGTTCAGGCCATCAGATTTGCAAAGAAGGCAGATCAGGGCGAGAGTGGTGATGTTGAAAATCCTGCAGGTGTGATTCAGATTACTGAGGCTAAGGGATGGCAGGAATCTGCCTACCTGAAGTGGGCTCCATTCGAGGGCGCTTCTTCTTATAATGTATATGTAGATGACAAGAAGATTGATGCTCAGCTGATTCGTCAGTATAAATCTTACTATCGTGCTGATGTTCTCGGTTTGAAGGCTGGTACTTATTCTGTAAAGGTTGTTCCTGTAAATGCTGAAGGTACAGAGATTGCTGGTGCCAATACAGCTTCTAATTTGGTAGTAAAGAGCTACAATCGTGAGGGCTTTGCTCATTTCAAATATGATGGTGTAGGTGCTTACAATAATGATGGTACTTTGAAGGCTGGTGCTAAGGTTCTCTATATCACAGCCAAGTCTGCCAAGACCGTTTCTACAACAGTTAATACTGGTAAGATGGAGACCATTACCGGTCTTCAGTCTATTATTGATGCCTATTCAAAAGGTAAGGATAAAACCCCAATCGCCTTCCGTTTTATCGGTAAGGTAAGTCTTTCTGATTTGGATCACACTTCAAGTTCTGCAGAAGGTTTGCAGATTAAGGGCGCTGAGATGAATATGACATTCGAGGGCGTCGGTGAAGATGCTACTGTATATGGATTTGGTTTCTTGCTTAGAGATGCTATTAGTGTTGAATTCCGTAACTTTGCTATTATGCGTTGCTTGGATGATGCCATGTCTCTTGATACCGATAACTCTCATGTGTGGATTCACAACATGGATCTCTTCTATGGCAAGAAGGGTGGCGCTGCCGATCAGGCCAAGGGTGACGGTACTGTAGATATCAAGGCTGACTCTCAGTATATTACTGTAGCTTACAACCGCTTCTGGGATAATGGTAAGGCTTCTATGTGTGGTATGAAGAGTGAGACTGGTCCTAACTATATCACTTATCACCACAACTGGTTCGACCATTCTGACTCTCGTATGGCTCGTGTTCGTACTATGAGTGTTCACATGTACAACAACTACTATCAGCACAATGATGTTTATGGTATTGGTGCAACAATGGGTTCAAGTGTGTTCATGGAGTCTAACTACTTTGATGCAACCAAGCGTCCTATCATGAGTTCTCAGCAGGGTACTGATGCCAAGGGCGATGGTACTTTCTCTGGTGAGGCTGGTGGTTTGATTAAGGCATACGGCAATGTATTTGCCAACAAGCCAGAAAACTTCAGCTATATCACATACGCAGAAAACAATACAAGCTTCGATGCATACGAGGTTTCTGATCCAAGTCAGCAGGTTCCTTCAAGCGTAAAGACTTTGGTAGGTGGTACTTCTTATGATAACTTCGATACTAACTCAAGCCTCATGTATGCATACGTAGCAGACAAGGCAGAAGATGTTCCTTCTATCGTGGAAGGTTTCTTTGGTGCAGGTCGTTTGAATCATGGTGATATTGATTTCGTTATTCCTGATGAGACAGTCGTAACAAATGGTCATCAGCAGCCATGGCCTGCTTTGGCAAGCCTTCTTGACTCTTATACTTCTGGTGTTGTTAAGGTATTCGGTGAGAGCAATGCAACTGGCGAAGGTGGAAGCACTGGTGGCTCAACAGGAGGTGGTGAGACAGGTGGTTCTGGTTCTGGCGAAGGTGGTAGCACAGGTGGCTCTACTGGTGGTTCAGAAGGTGGCAGCACAGTAACTCCTATTGAGGGTACAGTAACTTGCAGCTTTACTGCAAACGGAAAAGAGGCTGTTCCATCTAACAGCGCATTTGCTTTGACCGGTTCTGCTAAGAGTGTAAAAGCAGAAGAAACTGTTATTGAAGGTACTACTTATTCCGTAAGTCTTAAGATGGAAACTAAAACTGAAGTTTCTTTCACCACATCTAAGAAGATGACTCTGTATGTATATTATGGTCTTTCTGGTACAAATACTAATGTAAAGGTGGATGGCGTAAAGCAGTCTGGTGCTCCTACAACTGTTGTGCTTGAGGCTGGTGCTCATAAGATTACAAAGGGTGATAGTTCCGCAATCGCTCTCATCAAACTTGTACCTGTAACTGAATAATAAACATGTTTTCCCCAATGAGGGGGAAAGATATATGAAATGATATCAACTAAGGGCTGTCTCTTCTTGACGAGGACAGCCCTTTTTCTCAAAACAACAAACAAAACAAAACTTTACAATGAAACATATAAACTCTATTCTTTCAGTACCATTCAAGGCGACTTGCCGTAAAACCATCTTGGCTACTGCTTTATTTTGTGGTTTCTCAATGATGGCAAATTTTCTAACAGGAAAGTTGTTACCGGCGAAATATCAGGTAAGAATCTGATAAAGATTCCTGCTTTTTAAATGACAAAACGGACAAAAGCTAGATAAAGATTTGCTTTTGTCCGTTTTTTCTTTATTTTTGTCTGAAATCTGTCTGCTGTTTTTTCCTCTTTTCCCTATTTTTGCAACCGAAAACAATTTTAAACGCAAACGCATTTAAACGTAAAACGCAACCTAAAAGTAAAACAATGAAGAATATATTTGGAAAAGCCATGTTGCTGGCTACAGCGCTCTTGTTCTCTATCACAGGAACAAGTTGCAGCAGCGACGATTCTCCAGTTCCAGAAAAGGAGAAAACATATGATATGAGCGGCTTCGCTAAGGGAGCCGATGTCAGCTGGCTCACAGAGATGGAGCAGGATGGTGTGAAATTTTATAATCAGAATGGTAAGGCAGAGGAATGTATGTGGCTTCTTCGCGACCTTGGTACCAATGCTATCCGTCTTCGTGTGTGGGTAAATCCGGAAGGCGGTTGGTGCGCTAAGAATGATGTCATTGCCAAGGCATGTCGTGCCCAGGCTCTCGGTTTCCGTTTGATGATTGACTTCCATTATTCTGATACCTGGGCTGACCCGGGAAACCAGAAAGTACCTGCTGCTTGGCAGGGTTATACTTTCGAGCAGATGAAACAGGCGGTAGCTAATCATACCAAGGATGTATTATCTGCCTTGAAAGAGAGAGGGGTCACCAACGTAGAATGGGTACAGGTGGGTAATGAAACCCGTGATGGAATGCTCTTCAGCAGCGATGAGGCTGTAACTGGTAAAGCGTCAAAGAATGCAGCCAACTTTGCTGCTTATGTCAATGCTGGCTATGATGCCGTGAAGGAAGTTTATCCACAGGCTAAAGTCATTGTGCACGTGGATGAGGGTAATAACCTCGGTCGTTATACCTGGCTCTTTGGTGAATTGAAGAAGAAGGGTGGAAAATGGGATGTCATCGGTATGTCACTTTATCCGGAAGATAACAATTGGAAGGATTTAACCACCAATTGCCTGAAGAATATCAAGACTTTATCAGAGCAGTACAACTGCAATGTCATCGTTTCAGAAATTGGTATGTGGTGGGGTTCAGACCAGGCTGCGCCAATGATGAAGAAGATGGTGGATGGCTGCAAGGCTATTTCTACCTGCGAAGGTATCTTCTATTGGGAACCAGAGGTTTACAATAACTGGAAGCCTGCCAACTATACCTCTCTGGGTTGGTCTGCATATACTAAAGGAGCCTTCGATAACAGCGGTAAGCCAACTGCCGTATTCGATGCATACAAATAATTCGATGCATATAAATAAGAACATTAAAGAAGAAATATGATCAAGAAAAGCATTACTTTCATGACTCTTGCCCTGGCGCTCTCTACCATGTGCCAGGCGCAGAGCAGAAAGGTTATCAATTTACCTTCGTGGGATTTCTCCCGCGATGGCAATTCGTGGTCTCAGGTACAAATTCCTCATGATTGGGCTATCTCGGGTCCTTTTGATAAGAAATGGGATCTCCAGATGGTGGCTATTGAGCAGAATGGTGAGAAAGAGAAGTCTGAGAAGTCAGGCCGCTCGGGTGCGCTGCCTTGGATAGGTGAGGGGATGTATAAGATGAACTGGAAGGCTCCAAAGGGTTACAAGCGTGCAGTCTTGGTTTTCGATGGTGCCATGAGTCAGCCTGTAGTCACGGTAAATGGAAAGGAAGCTGGTAAGTGGGCATATGGTTACAATGCTTTCCGTATCGACATCACTCCTTTTATCCAGTTTGGCAAGAGTAATCTGATAGAGGTACATCTTAATAATGTAGAGGAGAGTAGCCGATGGTATCCGGGTGGCGGTCTATACCGTCCGGTATCTGTTGAACTGTATGGCAATGAAAACTTCTCTACCTGGGATACTTTCGTACGTACCTTGAAAGCCAACAGACAGGAAGCTGAAGTAGAGGTAAATGCTCTTTTGGAAGGAAAGATAGGTAAATCTGGCAAGACAGTCATCGCCTTGCTTGATGAAGAAGGTACTAAGGTAGCTGAGCAAACCATCCAGGGTGCTACTCCAGAAATCAAGACTACCTTGAAGGTAGCAAGTCCTCAGCTTTGGTCGCCGGAGTCTCCTTACCTCTATCAGGTGAAGTTAACCCGATATGAGGGAAAGAAAGTGGCTGATGTCCAGACTTTGAAGACGGGTATCCGTACTATCTCTGTATCTAAAAACGATGGATTCCAACTCAATGGCATCACCCGAAAGATCAAGGGTGTCTGCCTGCACCACGACCTCGGTCCTTTGGGTGCCGCAGAGAATAAAGCTGCGCTTATCCGCCAGATCAAGACGATGAAGGCGATGGGTTGTGATGCCATTCGTACGGCTCATAATATGCCTTCTACCATGCAGATGGAAATCTGTGATTCTCTCGGTATGATGGTGATGGCTGAGAGTTTCGATATGTGGATTTATCCGAAGTGTAAGAATGGTTATGCCAAGTTCTTCAAGGAATGGAGCGATAAGGACATCACCAACTTAGTGAAGCATCATCGTAATCATCCAAGCATCATCATGTGGAGCATCGGCAACGAGATTCCTGAGCAGTGGAGCAAGGAGGGTATGGAGATAGCCAAGCATCTGCAAGACCTCTGCCATCAGTACGATCCATCTCGTCCTGTTACTCAGGGAATGGACAAGGCTGAGGCTGCCTTGAAATCTGGCTTTGCACAGGTGATGGATGTTCCGGGTTTCAACTATCGCGTACATAAATATTATAAGAATATAGAGCAGTTGCCTCAGGGATTCCTCTTGGGTTCCGAGACGGCATCTACAGTCAGCTCTCGTGGCGTGTATAAATTCCCGGTTGAAGTGCGTGCCAGCAACAACAACCCATACCCAGATGGTCAGTGTTCCAGCTACGATACTGAGTATTGTTCTTGGAGTAATCTTCCAGACGATGATTGGAAGATGCAGGATGACTACAGTTGGGTAATCGGCGAGTTTGTATGGACCGGTTACGATTATCTGGGCGAGCCTACTCCTTACGATACTTACTGGCCATCTCGCAGCAGCTACTTTGGCATCTGCGACCTCGCTGGTCTTCCAAAGGATAGATATTATATGTATCGTGCCCGCTGGAATGAAACTCAGCATACCACCCATCTTCTTCCTCATTGGAATTGGGCAGGTCGTGAGGGACAGGTAACTCCGGTTTATTGCTATACTGATGGCGTGGAAGGTGAACTTTTCGTGAATGGAAAGAGTCAGGGTAGGGTTCGTAAGGATAAGTCAAGTCGATTGGACCGCTATCGTCTCCGTTGGAATAATGTGAAGTACGAACCTGGTGAGATTCGGGTAGTTACTTACAATCAGTATGGTGAGAAAGTGGGTGAGGATGTCAAGCGAACAGCTGGTGAGCCTACCCAGATGAAGTTCAGTGTGGAAACTCCAGACCATGAGCCTATCGCTTGTATGGTAGAGGGCTGCACAGATGAGCACAATGTGCTTCTGAATGCTGATGGTAATGACCTCGCCTTTATCACCGTGAGTCTCCTGGACAAGGATGGTAACGAGTGTCCGCTTGCCGATGACGAACTGACTTTCGAGGTAACAGGCGCCGGTACTTTCAAGGCTGCATGTAATGGCGATGCAACTTCGCTTGAGCCTTTTACACAGCCACAGATGAAACTTTTCAGTGGTAAACTGGTAGTTGTTGTACAAAGTAAGAAACAGAAGGGTGATATCACGCTCAAGGTGAAAGATACCCAGAGAAATATTGAAAAGACGATAGTCTTGAAATGTATTTAATTCTTTTTAATGCCAATATGTTTGCGAGTATGCTTAATAATGTGTATTTTTGCACTTATGAAGTTGACTCTTAAGCATATTGGCATGTTTTTTATCATGCTTTTTTTGAGTTGTGCTCTTAATGCACAACGTTTTGTTAATGTGTCTCTGGATGGGGCACAGACGGTTTGTTCTATCCAGCAAGACGGTCAGGGCATGATGTGGCTTGGTACAGAGAACGGACTTTACAGCTATGACGGTTATCATAGTTATAAGCAATTTGCAGAACATACTTTTTCTAATACCCGCGTTTATGCAATGGCTGTAGATAGAGAACAGTTATTTCTCGCTACAGGCAAGGGTATGATGTGCTTCAATCTGCAATCTAATTCTTATGTACAGCCGTCTGCTGATGCAATAAAGGATAATGGAAAGAAAAGCACTTGTGAGCAGAGAGCGATTCTCCTGAAATACAGACAGATAGATTTTGGCAGCGAGGTGTATGCTTTGCTGGATACACCTAAGGGATTACTCGTGGGAACTCTCTCTGGCTTGTATTTAGTAAAAAAGCAGACTTTAAACGGAAAGATTTCTTGGGCGAAGTTGAACAAGCAACGTATTCTTCTTCCCGACAGTCAGCAACCTCTTGTCAATGCTTTGTCTTATGATGCCAAGCGCCGTTGCTACTGGATAGGTACAGAAGGTGCCCTGTATTGTGCAGACTTACAACTGAAGAATTTTACCAGGATTTCGCAGTTGAATGGAAATTCCGTCAAGTGTTTGGCAGAAGAATCCAATGGCAATCTGTATATCGGAACAGATAATGGACTCTATCGCCTGTCTTTGGACAATTCCATCCTGCATTTCGAGCACGACTCCCGTGATGCTTCTTCCATTCCTAATAATATCGTCTGGTCTTGTTTTGTGGATAAGTGGCAGAATGTGTGGATAGGAACGGATAATGGTCTGTCCCGTCTTTCCACGCATACTTATTTCCAATATACCTCGCTTGATAAGATAACTCTTTCGGGGGAAGGTAACTGTCTGCATGAGATTTGTCAGACCAGAGATGGAGAATGGTGGTTGGGTGGAACCAATGGCTTGATTCGTTTTGGAATGAATGCCAGTCAAAATGCATCGGATGGCAATGTTGCCTGGTATAAGCAGAATAGTTCGGCTTATCCCCTGAGTCATAATCGTGTTCGCAAAATCTATGAAGATTGCGAGGGGGATGTCTGGGTTTGTACAGATCATGGAGTCAACTTCTACAATCGCCAGACCAAACAGATGCATAATTTTATCGTTTGCGACAAGACTGGCAAGTATTCTACAGCCTGGGCATACGATGTGCTGGAAGATAAACAGGGCAGAATGTGGATGGCTTCCTATATGGGCGGCATCTTTGTCATCAGCAAGCAGAGACTTCTGGCTTTGATGGCCCATTCTTCAGCTTCTACTACCATCGTGGCTGATTATCATTTCTCCGACCAAGGTAAGAATGCACTTTCTGGTTTGCATGTAGGACAGATGGTGATGGATGCACAAGGTATGGTTTGGGCTTCCAGTTATAATAACTTGGACCGTATCAATCCGCAAACGATGAAGGTGGTTCCTGTTGAGCACAAGGATGATATCAACTATTTGATGGCTGATTCTAAGGGAAATGTCTGGGCAGGTGGAAACACAGAGGTGAAATGCTTTGTGATAAATCCTTCTGCCAACCGCTCGCAGATGGAGACGAAGACATGGAAGATAGGCGGAAAAGTGATTACCATGTGTGATGTGGATGGCAAGACCTGGGTGGTGAGCGGCAAGGAATGCTGTGTCATCGATTTGGATGGCAAGAGTTCCCGTTTCAAGATCCCTTCTCCTATTGCTCCTTTAGCCATTTTTTATTCTAAGGTTCAGCACATGATCATGATGGGTGGCAACGATGGCTATATCTGTCTGCGTGCCGATATGCCGATGGAGAAAGGGTTGCAGACCAAACTGATGTTGGCAGGTATTGTGGTCAATGGAAATCAATGGCAAGATGCAGCTCCTCGCAATATGAAGGAGTTGGAACTTGCAAGTGATGAGAATAGTTTCACCCTTCAGCTGACAGATCTTCCGTTCTCCGACCATCCTTCTGCTGTCTATGCTTATCGGTTGGAAGGTAGTGATCACGACTGGCATTATCTGAATAAGAAAAGACTGGATATCAGCTATAATGGTTTGCCATATGGTAATTATCATCTGAAGGTGCATGCCGTGGATGGTGAGGGTAATATAGGAGCCGAAGTGTATTCTCTTGATATCACGATATTGCCACCATGGTATCTTTCCATCTGGGCAAAGTTAGTTTATCTTTTGTTGGCTATTGCATTGGCTTGGGGAATCATGAAGTTCTATCTGGTGCGTGAGCGCCTGGCGGAGGAGCGCAGACAGAAGGCTGAAATCCTGGAGCAGGTAGAAGCCCGTATCAGTTTCTTCAATCGTCTGTCTGAGGATTTGAAGGCTGCGGTGACTCATCGCTCATTTGATGAGATTCTAGAACTTACCAACCATTATTTAGGTGTGAAGATAGAGAAAAAAGAGGCAGAAGAACCTACTTTAAATGCTGCAGACCAACGCCTCTTGAAGGAGATTACCGAGACGATAGAGATCCACATGATAGACTCAGACTTCAATGTGACCACCTTGCAGGAGATATTGGGTATTGGAGGCAAGCAGCTGTACCGTAAGTTGAAGGCAATGACAGGAAAGACTCCTGTAGAGTATATCCGTGAACTCCGAATGAACAAGGCAGCTGTGATGTTGAAAGAAGGTAAGTTCAGCGTTTCTGAAGTGATGTACACGGTGGGCTTCTCCAACAACAGTTATTTCTCTAAGTGCTTCTCTAAGGCTTTTGGTATGACGCCGACGGAGTATATGAAGAGTTAAGAATTAAGTGAAGAGTGAAGAACGAAGAGTGAAGAGTGAAGAACGAAGAGTGAAGAATTCAATAGTAATTAGGGTATGAAGACGATACAACCGATATTGACCATTACGGGTTCTGATAGTACGGGTGGTTCTGGTGTCCAGGCGGACATCAGGACAATCTCAGAATTGGGAGGCTATGCTGTTTCTGCCATCACCTCCATTACCGTGCAGAATACCTTGGGTATTCAGGCATTCTTTGATATTCCTGCCGAGATTGTTTCGGGACAGATAGAGGCTATCATGAACGATATTCAACCGAGCATTGTGAAGGTGGGTATGATTCGTAGGGTGGAGACGCTTGAGGTCGTGATCGATGCCCTGACGAAATATCGCCCGGATTATATCATCTATGCCCCTGCCATCTGGTCAAGTAATGGTGATGCGCTGATGACGGAGGATGTGGTAAGCCAGATCAAGTATCGCTTGCTGCCGCTCTGTTCCGTGGTGGTTGCCCGAAAGAAAGAAAATGATATTATTCTGCAAGACACCAAGTTGCTGCGCATGGCTGAGGGGCATGGAATGCAGGTGTTCCTGCTTGATAATGCCAATTCTCATGGCCTTACCAACCGTTTTTCTTCTGCCCTTGCCGTGTATCTGAACCAGGGAAATAAGATGGAGGAGGCTTTGGGGATGGCACAGGATTTTATCAATGTTGAGTTGACACGTGAGAGTAATCTGCAGGGTCGTAGTTCGGAACTCTATAATCAGTTTATCTCTCAGGTCAATAATTTCTGTCGCACTTATAGTGATGTGCATTTCTATGCAGACCAGTTGAATGTAAGCAGCCGTTATCTGGCTCAGGTTACCCGCCGTATCTCTGGTAAGACACCGAAGGCAATCATTGACGAGTATATCGTAAAGGAAATAGAACGTGAACTCTCTACCACTACCCATACAGTACAGGAAATAGCCAATACCTTCGGCTTCTCATCCCAGGCTCATCTCACCAAGTTCTTCAAGAAGATGAAAGGGGTAACGCCTTCTGCTTTCAGGCAAAAAGGCTGAAAATAGGTGAATTTCGTAACTACTCAGTCATCTTTATGCTTGATAAATAGCCCTTTAGTAAAATCTATGG
>OIZI01001197.1_pt1 | contig 11545 bp, 5 predicted proteins | sample 1588441 | NCBI WGS metagenome assembly OIZI01 (sample SAMN03283284) | human gut metagenome | biome: human-associated habitat; material: feces | host: Homo sapiens | place: Peru | collected 2012
GTGCGCCGACGACAACAAGGATCACAAGTGCGATCTTTGCGGCAAGCTGTTTGATATGAACGGAAATCCCATTTCGGAAATTCCGTACAGAGCACTCAACAATGACCACGATTTTAACACTTCCGAGTGGGGATACAAGGAGGCCGACGGCCACGCCCATGTCTGCAGCCGCAACGCGGCGCACCATGATACCGTAATGCCTCACACGGCAGGCCCTGCCGCAACGGAAACCACACCGCAGACCTGCACGGAGTGCGGATTTGTGATGCAGGCTGCAACGGGCCATGTCCATGCCGACCATCTGACTAAGGTGGACAAAAAGGATGCTACCTGCACCGCTGACGGCAACAAGGAGTACTACCAGTGCACCTGCGGCAAGTTCTTCGAGGATGCCGCCGCCGCTACGGAGATTACCGACCACAGCAGTGTGGTGCTTCCCAAGACGGGTCATAGCTACACCGTGCAAAACAGCGATGAGGCTCACAAGAGATCCACCGCTGCAGATTGCCGCGAGTTTGACACCTATTGGTACACCTGCGCCAATGACGCAACCCACAGCGCCAAGGATGATGCCGCCGCTGCGGATAAGTTCTATAACGGCGAGCAGGGCGCTCATGTTTACGGCAATGAGTGGGTCGATTGCGGTGAGACCGGTCACGCCCACAAGTGCCAGTATCACGATGCCTATGATGCAGTGCAGCCCCATACGCCCGATCATGAGGGCGGAGCGACCTACGATTACGCTGTGAAGTGCACCGAATGCGGCTGCGTGCTTGAGCAGCAGCGGGTGCACGGCAGCATTCGTGTTGAGGTCCCCTACAAGCTCACTGTGAAGAAGACCGGCGAAATGGATCCCGGCCAGGAGACCTTCAAGTTTGCCGTCGAGAAATTCGGTGCCCCCGTCACCTATACCCTGGTGCAGGATACCGTGGAGACCAATGGCGAAAAGACCTATGAAGGCAAATTCATTTTCACCATCAGTGACGATCAGGCCGGTAATCTGTCCGAGGGCTTCGTTATCCGCCAGGTCAAGGGCAATGCAGAGGGCTGGACTTACGATGAGACTATGTTCTACGCCATCCCGACGTTTGTCGACAGCCACACGAATGTTGCGAGCTGGAGATTCTTAAAGTTTGACGAGAACGCTGAGCCCGACTACAACAACCCGATGGCGGAAATCAGCTTCACCAACAGCCATAACGCCAAGAAGCCGCTAACTCCTCCGACACCGCAGAAGACCGAGTCTCCCAAGACCGGTGACAGCAACATGATGGTTCTTTGGATCGCGCTGCTGTTTGTATCCGGTGCTGCGATGACGGGAACAACACTGTATTCCCGCAAGAAGAGAGTAAATAACCGCTAATATCGAAAAACCGAGCCAAAGAATTTAAGCAAAGGGCGGGACGGAAGCCATCCGCCATCGCCCTTTTGCTTTTCCAAAGAAAATCAAACGGTTGGTTTTCTTTGGAAAGGCAATGTTATGCCGTAACCCGCGAAGGTACTCGGATCTGAAAATCAGCTGTGTTTTTTGTGAAGGAGGAAACGAGATGAAAACAAGTAAACGAAATCGGTGGTTCAGCTTTTTACTGGCATTGATCATGCTGGTCGGCATGCTGCCGCTGACGCCGCTGCTGCCGACCCTGAACGTCTCCGCAGAGGCCTATCCCAAGCTGACCAATTTGGTCGAGGGAACGGAGATACTCTACCGTCACGTCTATTTTTTCTATAAAAACGGTAAGGTAGACAGCCGTATTGTCGCTTTAAACCCGGAGAATTGCAGGAATAACAAGAGCTTACTCGAAGGCTATAAGAGCGATACAAAGCTTCAGCGGGTTGTGTCATACGATAACGGCATTCTTATGTATTGGACGCGCACCGAGAATGATTTTCTGGATCTTTCGGGGCTTGCGGGCCGGTCTCTGACGCTGGTCCTGTTCGACCATCTGGATCTGTCCGCCCTGTATGCCCCCGGCGTCAATCTGAAGCTGTTGCTGACCGACGGCGCCATTGTCACCTTCCGCCACAGCACCCGGTATAAGAACAAGACCGCCTACTGTCCCCAGAACGGTGTAACCGGCGCGGTCATCGATCTGGCGCAATCGGAGGGAAGCTTGGGCGGCTGCGGCACCTTTGAGCTGATTGGAAACGGAAAGCTCGGCATCTTCACGAAGGATTCCCCCAAGAAAACCAGCCCCGACTATGCTATCGTGGCGAAAAACACATCGGTTCTGGAGGATACCGCGCTGAGTATTACCTGAGGCAACAGCCACAGAGATGTAAATACCGTGATCGCGACGACCTCATTCACCATCGACACCACCAAGAATGTTAACCTTAATATCACAAACCCTAAGTTTAACGCCGCCCCATGGGGCTGCCATATGAATAACTTCAAGATCCTCAACGCGAAGAGGCTGAACGTCTCCGCGGATCGGGGAGCCGGCGGATTGATATTTCACGGCAGCAACGGCGAATCCGACCCGGAGAAGATGTTTAAGTATTACAGGAGCATCGGCAAGATCGGCAGCGAATGGAATATATCCGGAAACACCAAAAGCTCAGGCCGCTATGATCTGATCCTGAATCACGGCAACGATAACCCGCGGATACGCTACAGCCTCAACCTCAAGGAGGTGAAGAGCGGCGATGTCATAAGGGATCTGGAGGCGGGTCTGGGCTATGAGATGTCTGCGGAGATCCTGTATATGCCCCAGTGGATGCAAAAGCTGAAGGATGCAGGAAGGATCAAATTCTATTTCTTCGGACGCCTGTCTAATCCGGGTGTGCAAGTGGGCTATGAAGCCGCCTATTTGTATGACTTTTATGTGGACCGCATCGGAACACACAGTATAGAGTTCTACTGGGTCTGCAAGTCGGCGACCGATCCGGACAACGATACTTTCAGATTTACGGATCTGCTGAAGGATTATGAACTCACAAATGGGGGACCCCTTTATTCTACACGTATCTACTTTGATGTGAAGATGGACAATAAGGTCGGCGGTACACGCTACATATATAAGGTAAAGCTTCTGCAGGCGAACGGCGAATTTACCGAAGCGACCAGCGCCACCCACAAGATCTCCATGCATTCGGATACATTGGCGGAATGCTATCATGTTCCGTGGAATGGTATCCCCTCCGAGTGGTCGTATTGGTCCAGTTCGGATGCGTATACTATGGACTTTTATTTAAGAGCACGGCACGGATACGAATTCAGCGGGTCGTCTGTGCTGTCGTCCAAAGGAATTACGCTGAATGTGCAGCATACAGAGGTTACAAACAAAGAACTCATCAAGGGCAGCTCTAACCGACAGCTATCTATCGACCTTGTGGCAAAGCGAAGGCTGACCGATGTGCGCGGCACGCTCAAGAATTTCCGCTACGGTGTCAACTGCTATTTTACGGAGCTCGTATCGAATGAGCCGAAAAAGTATACCTTCAAAGATATGGTGGTATACGATTCCGGCTTTGGCAAATACGGCGTGGAGGCAAGTTATATCGACGATCAAAGCTTGTATTATATCTACTTCGATTTAGAGCCCGGTTTTGGCTATTATCTCCCCGAGAACGCTTCGGTAAAGGTGATACGGCCCGCGGGCTACGGCAGCGGAACAGAGCACGATCCGTTGACATACAGCACGCTCTATAAGGGCGATTGGTACAGCTACTCAGATATACTTCAGAAATACCGGACCAAGTACTCGATGGAGGCAACCAGCGAGATGAAGGTATACGGGACCAATATCCTTATAAAGGAGCCTAAGGTGGGGGACCGCCCCGCTGCCTTTGTCGGCTATGATAAGCCGACAAGCCTGCCGTATAATATGAAGGTGCTGTCGATGCAATGGCTGGGACCCGATAACGAACCAATGAGGACATATGACAAATTTGAGGTCGGAAAGTATTATACCCTCGATCTTCGGATCGGATTTGAGGGCGGCGAAGAATTGGGTCATGTATACCCGAAAAATAATAGAGATTTCAAGGTGAACGGTAAGAGCGTAAACGCATGGATGGATAATATGGACTTTACAGACGGGCATGTCTGGCACGTGTATCACCCCTATATGCTGGTTGATCCCAGCGCCAGCGGAACGCTCACCGGCACGGTGAAGAGCTTTAATTCCACCACCGACCCGGTGACGGTGCAGCTGTTTAAGAGCGGCTCCTCTGCGGCGGCGTACAGCACCACCGTAAAAGGGAATTCCGTCTCCTACACCATTTCCGGCGTTGCTTCCGGCACCTACACCATGAAGGTGTCAAAGAAAAATCATGTCACCCGTGCGTATTCAGTGACAGTGTCCACCGGCACGAAGACCCAAAACGCACAGATCCATCTGCTGGGGGACATTAACGGCGACGGAAGAATCAACACCTCGGATGTCGGAAAGGCCAATATGCACGCCAGAAACAGAAAGCTGCTGACAGGGTATGAATTTGCCTGCGGCGATATCAACGGCGACGGAAGAATCAACACCTCGGATGTCGGAAAGATCAATATGCATGCCAAGAATAAAAAACGCCTTTGGTAAAGCGCGTTTTCCGTCCCGCGTCTGCATGCCTGTCGGCTTCGGTTTCTGCAAGCCGACAGACAAGCGGCGGTCAGAACTGATGTAAAGTAAGTAAAGCGGAGGGTAATCGCATGAAACAACAAAGAAGCGCCGTATGCCGAAGAGCGTTGAGCCTTGTACTGTCGGCAGTGCTGCTGCTGTGCATTTTGCCGGTCGGCGTATTTGCCAAGGGCGTCGGCAGCAGCGGGGCGGCGGAGTATACGGTAGTCGCTCACGGCGCGCAGATTGCTTTTGAAAACACGACAGATGTTTTTCGCGGTACGGCACCGGCATATGAGGTGCTTACGGTAACGCTCGACGAAAGTCTTTTTCCGGGAAAAACCTTTGCGTGCTGGAGAAGTGCCGACGGTACGGAAATACAGAAAAAGTCGTTTCGCTTGCTTGTAGACCGCGATGCGGCGTTTTATCCCGTGCTTGAGGGCGTTACGGGCAATTTCGGAGAATGGGAGCCGTCGGTCAGGGGCAAATACTGCGACGACACCGTTGTTTTTGTTCGCTCCGACGATGCGCAGGGGCTTAAGGAATACAGCCTTTATCGCGGCGGCAATCATGAAAATTGCAGCTATGAGCGCATAGACGACGGCAGCCACCGCAAAACATGCGCGGACTGCCCGTATACCGAGGTGAGCGGTCATTGGTGGGATGCGGGGGTTGTGACCACGGAGGCGGCGCATCTGACCGACGGCGTCAAAACCTACACCTGCTCCTATTGCGGCGCCAAAAAGTATGAAAAAATCGAAAGAAGCAATCAGCACAGCTATCCGTCGAATCCGAAGGATTCCGACTATATCATCGACGAGCCCGCTGTAGACGGCAAGCCCGGCAAACGGCATCTGAAATGCACCGCGTGCAGCTATGAGGCGGAGCCGTCGGAATATATTGTTTCCGCGCTTCCCGGCAGCGCCGGGAAGGTGCAGCATTTTACCTATGAGCGTACATCTCCCTATTCTTCAAATTCCTCTCTGAATCAGGCACGGGTGGAGGAGCACTATATCAGCGACACGGCGTACTGCTATTCCGTGAAAAAGGCAACGAGCTCTTATCGCTTTGACTTTTTGTGGTTTGACCACGGCAGACACAGCCCCGTGTATATCAGAGCCGGCACCCGTTACGGCACGGCGGCAAGCAATTACTACGGCATTGTCGCCTATGCGGACAGCCGCGAGGAATTCATACGGATGATCAATTCCTCTCATATGCTTTCCGGCTATGACAACGGCCGCCATTCCGCTATGCTGACCTCCGAATACAGCGGCAGCCGATATTTTGAGAAGCTTTGGAATGAGGGCACATATACCCGCAATAAGCTGATCAAGGTGAACGAAAATGTTACACGTCCCGGCTGGAACACACCTCTTGCGGTGTATGAATATAAAACCGGCAGCAGCGGAAGACCTGCCACGCTGTATGTGGACGAAAACAATGTTTGTGTGTACCAATATGTCGGGCCCGGCGACACGACGGAATTGAAGTTCACCGAGGAGCTGGATGCATTTCCCTTTTCCGAGCCGGAGCGTGATAAGATCACATGGTACGGTTATCAGGTGACGGACGGCACTTATGCAGCAGAAAGCTGGGACAGTCTCTACTTCGGCATGATCTCGGAGGAAACCGACGACGAAAACCGCACCGTGAGGCCGTATGACGCCAAGGCGGGACAGTATTTCAGCCATTGGGAGAAGTATAATTTTCACACGAAGGAATATGAATACTGTACCGATGCGGTGAGCTTTACGCCTTCCGTTTCCGATGTGACAAGGCTGAAAGCCGTTTTCAAGGATCGGTATTATCACATCAAGGTGAACGGCGGGTATTACAGGGTTTCCACCGGTTGGAACGAGTGGAGCGCCGAGACCTATACCGAGGGTGATGTGATCTACGGTAAGGAAATACGCCTGTCAAGCGACAGCAGTATGATCCCCGAGGGTAAGCAAGCGGACGGCTTCACGGATAAAGACGGCAACCGGTTGGACAGCTATACCTTTGTGCCGGATGCCGACGGCGAATACACCATGACCTATAAGGACAAGGAAGCGTATTTTGAGGCAAACGCCCGAAACGGCGTTGTAAAGATGAACGGTGAAGCGTTCAGCGGCAGGTATTTCCCCATAGGCGCGCAGATTACTCTGACCTCCGAAAGCAGCGACAGTGTCGCCTATCCGTATTTTATCGGCTGGTGCAGGGTGCAATACGGCATGGCCGGAGAGGAATATACGGTCGTTTCCGCCGACGCCGTCTATACGGCAACCGTTGCGGATGATTATGACGCGAACCGCATTGTCGCCGTTTGGAGCGAAACGCCGACATTGCCGGAAAAAGTCCGTCACAACATAACCGCCGTGAAGGGCTTTGTCGGTACCGACGGCGTGTATGTGTCCGATATACGCGTTGTAAGCGGCAGCTATGTGCGGGTTGTGCGCGATCCGTCGGAAACGCTGCGGGTACAGACATGGATCGCCGCCGATGCCGACACCGGCGCGGTAATTGAAACAAAAGCAGCCAATGATTACGGCACCTATTTTGAAATTTCGGCGCAAGCCGACGGCAAGGGCGACGGGAAATACGGCGGAAAAGGCGGAAAGCCGGGCGAGGGAGGCGTGAGCTATCCGCCTGACATCATCATCACCGGAAAAACCGACATATGTTCCGAACACACTTGGGATGCGGGCGTTGTAACAAAAGAACCGAACTATGCGGCGGACGGCGAAAAAACCTTCACCTGTACCGTCTGCGGTATGCAAAAAACCGAGCCGATCGCTAAGCCGGAGCGATATTGTGTGCACGCCTGCAAGAGCTGCGGCGGGTGCACATTGCCGGCAAACGACGCCTCCTGCGGCTATGAGCGCTGTACCTGTGCGACACCGCAAGTACCGATTCTGTTCAATCAGACCGGTGCCGTGTCCGGCACGCCGGAGGGCATTGTGCTGACCGTGGTCGAGATACAGGCAGACAGCGGTGAATCCGCGCCGTATCTCAACTACTGCCTGGAGGCGGCGGAGGGCTATGAGATTGAGAATATCTATGATGTATCTCTTGTCGATTCCGACGGAGCCGCATATACCCTTGCGGACGGAGAAACGGCAACCGTAACGCTTAATGTGGGCAAAGGAAACGCGCAGGCGATCAGGGACGGCAGACTGTATGTTATCCACATTGCAACGACGGGCAGGGAAATCTACGGTGTGGGACACAAGCCGATTACCGCAGATACGGAAAACGGCACCGTGACCTTCGAGACGGACAGCTTTTCGCCCTTTCTGTTGGTCGAAAGATCGACGGAGTACTATGGCAGAAGCGCGCTTGCGCGTCTTGCAAACAAAGACGCCCTGCTGTATGCCTATGATCAAATTGTGAGCGGCGTGGAGAACGGTGCGGAAAGTATCGGCATTTACGACGGCACAAACACGATTACACGGGACGAGATAAAAACGGTGTTCGACGCATACAGACGCGACCATACAGAGCAGTTCTGGCTGGGAAAAGAGTATTCGATCACCTATAATCTGTCTACATCCGCTGCATTCTCGCTTGCGCCGACATATATCCTATCCGGCACGGCGCTTGCAACGGCAAAAGCCGCTTTTCGTGCGGCTGTGTCGGAAATGCTCGACGGGATCACTTCCTCAATGAGCGAGTTTGAGCGCGAAAAACTGCTGCACGACCGTCTGGCGGCCAAGGTCACCTATGACGGCACAGCAGCAAACGCGCAAAATTCTTATGGAGCCATTGTTGAAGGCAAAGCGGTCTGTGAGGGCTATGCCGAGGCATTTCAGCATTTGCTCCGGAAAGCCGGCATTCAGTCGTTCATCATGACGGGCGTGAGCAATAACCCGTCAACCGGCACACCGGAGGGACACGCATGGAACGCAGTTCGTATTGACGGGAAATATTACCATGTGGATACGACATGGGACGACCAGGGCGAAAAGATTTTCTATGCGTACTTTAACAAAAGCGACGCAGCAATCGGCGAGGATCATACCATCCATACCGCCGACTATGCGCTGCCGATATGCGACAGCGACACCGCCGACTATTTCTTTGTAAACGGCGGCAGACTTCCGGCCTTCGACCTTGATGCGGTCGCCGCCTTGCTGGCAAACGGAAGAGGTACGGCACGCATTTATGTGACCGGCGATAAGGAGGCGTTTGCGGCAGCAATCGGCAACAGCGACAACATCCTTTCTCTGGCAGCAAAGCTCGGATATACAGGCGGAATTCAATACGGCTATGCGAACCTCGGCAGAGAGTTTATCCTCACGCTCAGAACGACGGGCGTGGCGGTGTCGGGTACGGTGACAAGCTTCCTTTCCGCTGCCGATGAGGTAACGATCCGGCTTACTGAGATGGGGGAAACTGCACCGATATTTACAACCACCGTCACCGGCGGTACGCAAAACGGCAACAAATTTACTGCCGCCTATTCCTTTGGTGCCGTTCCCGACGGTGTCTACACCATGACGGTGTTGAAGAAAAACCATGTCACGCGGGAGTATGCGGTGACGGTGAACGGCACCGCGGTGCAGCAGGATGTAAAGGTACATTTGATAGGCGATGTCAACGGCGACGGAAAAATCAACACCTCGGATGTCGGCAAGGCCAACATGCACGCCAAGAACAAAAAGCTGCTGACGGGGTATGAATTTGCCTGCGGCGATGTCAACGGCGACGGAAGAATCAACACCTCGGATGTCGGAAAGATCAATATGCACGCTAAGGATAAGAAGCTCCTTTGGTAGCGCGTGGTGCCTTTCGTTTTTTTGTGAGGCAACTGCTCCGCCGCGGCCGATTTTCCGGGCGGCGGAGCAAGAAAGCGGCTTTCCAAAGAGAAAGCCCTTTCTCCGAGGCGACAAACACGGGGTTGCCGTCTCAGAGAAGGGTTTGGGGCATAAAAAACGGGAAACGGGAAGTAAGTATGAAGAGAATGACATTATGGACCTGTATCGGCGTGCTCTTTTTTGCTTTGCTGAGCGGCTGCGCGGCGTTGCCGGAAAACAGATTGTCGTCCGCCGACACCCCCGTCACGGAACCGGATAAGGGGGGCATGACAGCGCTGCAGCAGAAGATCAATTATCAAAGCAAGGGCGCGGGCGTCGCCTTCATCGGCTATGTGGACAGTCAAAGCACCGAGGAGGAGCTGCGCAGCTATCTGGCTGCCAGTAAAACGGGAAAGTCCTGTCCGTTTATTCTGAACGCGCCGATGTTTCTGACCGAGGGGCAGGAGCTTTACGCAATCGTGCCGCCCTGTGACAAGGGCAGCATCACCGTGTACGCCTCAGATATAACCGAAGACGGTCAATATACCGACGATCGGGCGCACCCTTTGTATGAGGGGAAGCAGGGCGAGGCGGTTTTGTTGCGTTGCAATCTCAGCGAGATTTATTCAAATGTACTGATAAGCGCTACCGACGGCGGCGGAGCCATCCTGTACCGCCCCTCCGTCTCTCTGGAGAACGGGCATCTGGCGACGGAGCAGTCGGTGTACGATTTCTCAATATACGAGGAAACACCCGACGAGCGTTCGGTTCAAATTGCAACAGAAATTCTTTCGGAAGCCGACGAGGTAAAGAATGCTGTCAAAAGCGGGATGAAGATTATGTATACCGGAGATACGCAGATGATCGAAGGTAGAACCTGTCTGTTGTTCGCTCTCGGAACCGACAGCGAGGATCAGTTTGTCAGAGAGCGCTATTACGGCGTGTGCGACAATCTCATCTATGTCTATGACGCAGTGAGCGATACATGGGCGGTTCTCGGAAAGTAATAAGATAAAAGGAGGAAAAAATGCGCAATTCAAAACGAAGCGGCAGTTTTTTTCCTTGTCTCTTCATCAATATGCTGATGAATATTGAAGGACTGCTGCCGGCTGTGATTTTATTGGTTTTACATTTTTGGTTGAAAATATCGGTGTGGTGGTCGGTCGGTGCATTTATCGCATGGATTTTATATTTGATCATGTGGATGGTCTTTATCGGCTGGGCAGGTAAATGCGGCTCGGTGCGCGATTTGCCGAAAGAAAACAAAAATCCGTATTCCGTAGGGAGTATGGAAAATAAACGGTGATCTGCCGGCTTCGGTCGGGGAATATACAGATCTTTCTTACATTTGGAAAGGAGCAATTATTATGGGACTTATTAAGGCAGGTATCGGCGCGTTGGGCGGCACTCTTGCCGATCAATGGAAGGAATTTTTCTATTGCGAGTCTATGCCTAAGGAGGTTCTCGTCACGAAGGGCCAAAAACGGGTTGGCGGCCGTTCCTCCAATACAAAGGGCAACGATAATATCATCTCCAACGGCTCGGGTATAGCCGTTGCCGACGGTCAGTGTATGATTATCGTAGAGCAGGGGAAAGTAGTAGAGGTTTGCGCCGAGCCGGGCGAATTTACATATGATACTTCCACCGAACCCTCCATTTTCTCAGGGAGTTTGGGTGATAGCATAAAGCAAACCTTTAAGACTATCGGTAAACGCTTCACCTACGGAGGAGACACCGGTAAGGATCAGCGTGTTTACTATTTCAATACCAAAGAGCTTATCGACAACAAGTTCGGCACGCCGAACCCCATCCCCTTCCGCGTGGTAGACTCGAAGATCGGACTGGATCTGGATGTCTCGGTGCGCTGCTCCGGTGTTTACTCGTATAAGATCGCAGATCCGCTGCTGTTCTATACCAATGTCTGCGGCAATGTGGAGCAGGAGTATTCCCGCGAGGAGCTGGACGGTCAGCTGAAAACCGAATTTGTCAGCGCTTTACAACCGGCGTTCGGGCGACTTTCCGATTTGGAGCTTCGTCCCAATCAGATTGTGACGCACAATACCGACCTTGAAAATGCCATGAATACGGCGCTTTCGGAGAAATGGGGCGCACTGCGTGGTCTGAAGGTTGTTAGTATCGCTCTGGGTTCGGTTACGCTGCCGGACGAGGATGCGGAGATGATCAAGCAGGCTCAGCGCACGGCTATTATGCGGG
>OIZI01001200.1_pt1 | contig 11533 bp, 5 predicted proteins | sample 1588441 | NCBI WGS metagenome assembly OIZI01 (sample SAMN03283284) | human gut metagenome | biome: human-associated habitat; material: feces | host: Homo sapiens | place: Peru | collected 2012
GCACGGTGGTGTGAGAGGTCGGTAGGTAAACTAATTACCTACCTCCTACTCGATTTTGAAATTGTGAGTACTTTTTACTGCTTTTTCGTGAGCATAAAAATTTATTCCCGTAAATTGCAAGAACAAGTTGCACATTTTTCCTAATCAAATTGCATAAATTTCATCCAGCTTAGCTTCAAACAGCTCATCGGGGGTTTGTAGCCTAATATCTTACGAGGAAGGTTGTTGCAGCAATATGGTTTATAGGGGGAGGATTTGCTCTGCGTATCATAAGGTTGATACTATTATCGCGTTATTAATGCAGAAGTTTAGGTTGTTTTTTTGAGATGACGACATTTGACAATTTAGAATAAATGCGATACAATAAGCATGAACAAACGAGTAAAAGCGCGTGAACTCAATCACGCCAATAGAAAAAGCCCGGGATTAGGCCCCCGGGCTTTTTTCTTTGGGCTACTGCGAAACTAGGCTAGAAGCTGCTGTCCAACCACTTGCAAATATAGTAGGCCACTACACTTGCCAAGACAGCAGAAAGGAACGAGTAAAACGCGTCTTTGTTGAACACAACCACACCTCCTTCCAGCTGGAAAGAGTCACAGCGGATTTATTATATCATATTTTGGGTGGATTCAACAAATTCTATTTTGCGTACTTGTACACGCTTAGGCTTGCGGAAAAATTTCTCTGGAAGATGATGGTTGCGAATCTTCATAAGGCCTTTATCTATGTAATTATAGATAGTCTTAGTGCAAAGTATTGCTTTGCGTGGGCAATAATCATTAGCCAAAGCTTTGCCGACACAGCCATCTATTGAAAAATAACCGCTAATCTTGCAGGACGGCGGTATTAGCATGTGAGGTTCCAAGCGCATAGCCGACTGCAAAGCAGCCAAGGCCAAAACTAAGAATAGCAAGAAAAGTATCCGTAGTGCTCCAGTTGCTCCACTTACTCCACTAATATTGGGTAAAGAAAAAAATTTGCACCACTAACCCTTATAAATATCCCTATAAATAAAGTCTTCGTAAGGAGAGAAAAGCGTAAGATTAGGCCGTTTTGAGCTTAATTTTGTGCTTTTTATTTATATTATATTATATTAAAATAAATCTCTTGCCTGTTTTTTTATAATAACAGCCTAAAAAAGTGGAGTAAGTGGAGTAAAATGTGCCAGTGGGGATGGTGTATTAGATATGCTTTGTAATATTAGCGGTATAATTGTATATGGTTCTTTAAAATTCGTTTTTGAATGAACGCGAATTATTACAAAGGGATAAATTTGTGATATACTAAGGACAGGTGAAAAAACAACGGAGTGAATGAGAAAAATATACATGACAATAAAGTAAAGTGAAAATAAACATATGCAAAAAGCATGTAATATAAAAGAACTGGGGTTAGAAAACAATGAAAACAAAAAGCTTGCCACCATATGCACCAACTTTAATTGAATCAACAAGAGCAATAGGATATTCTCTAGAGGCAGCAGTAGCAGATATAATTGATAATAGTATTGCAGCAAATGCAAAGAATATTGAGATTTATTTTTTTCCTATGGATGGTGCGTATATTGAAATTCTTGATAATGGAAACGGAATGAATGATAAAGAAATAGATACTGCAATGCAATATGGGAGTAGGAGTCCGAAAGAAGAAAGAGATAAAAAAGATTTAGGGAGATTTGGGCTAGGATTAAAGACTGCTTCGTTGTCACAGTGTAGATGTTTAACTGTTATCTCAAAGCAAGGAGATACATTAGAAGGTCGTCAATGGAATATTGACCATATTGAAGATGTGGGGGATTGGGAATTAATTATTCTTGATAAAAAGGAAATAAATCAGTTTCCTAATATTAATGAATTAACAAAATATGAATCAGGAACACTAGTAGTATGGCAGAATTTAGATCGTTTAAAAACTGGGGAAATCAATTTTGAATTATCACTAGGAAGAAAAATAGATAGGGTAAGAGATCATTTATCTTTGGTTTATCATAGATATTTGACAGGAGAATCTGGAATTACGAAAATTCAATTATTAATAAATGGGGAAAAAGTGAAAGCGATTGATCCTTTTTTGACAAAAAAAAGTATGCAGGCAATGGATGACGAGACTTTAGTTATCAAAAATAATAAAATATTAGTTAGGCCGTATATTTTACCGCATATTTCTAGGCTTACAGCAGATGAAATTACAATCTTGGGTGGAAAAGAGGGGCTTAGGAAACATCAAGGATTCTACGTTTATAGAAACAAGAGATTATTGGTATGGGGTACTTGGTTTAGGATGATGAGAAAGAGTGATTTATCAAAATTAGCAAGAATACGAGTCGATATACCTAATACAATGGATGATTTATGGATTTTAGATATAAAGAAATCGTCCGCATTACCACCTGCCGAAGTTAGAAAGAACTTGGAGATAATAATTAATCGAATTGCAGAGCAAAGTAAAAGAACTTGGACTTTCAGAGGTAAAAAAGAAGTAAGTGATACAGAGACACATATGTGGAATCGAATGAAAAATACACAGGGAGAATTTTATTATGAAGTTAATCGCGATCATCCATTTATACAGCAGATGATAAAAGTCAATCCAGCTATGGAAGTACCAATATATGCTTTGTTGCATCAGATTGAAAGAGGGTTGCCGCTTAACCAATTATATGTTGATTTAAATAATGATGAACAAATTACAAATAATAACGAACAATCAGATTTGGAAATAGCAAAAGCATTAGAGGATATGATAAGCGTGTGTGCTGGAAAACAAGAAAAATGTAAGTTACTTGATGCAGTTACCTGTATTGAACCATATTTGTCAAATCTTGAAATAATAGAAAAAATAAAGGAGAAGATAAGAAATGATTAATCCGCATATTGAACAATTAGAAAATGTTATCTCTGCATATATTAACAATATTTACAAGGATGTTCCTCCCACAGAAGAAGAGTTTTTGAAAAAAGCAATTGAATTGAGGAGTGCAACTAATACGATGATGCCAGTTTCAGATAGTGAGTTTGATGAGATTGTTTCTAGGCTTAAGCAATCTCTAGTTATTCAGATGGATGTGGGTATATATATAGATGATTGTAATAATGGACATCAGTCGTGGTTACCTTCTAAGAGAGCTGAATATGATTTCTTTTTTTGGAATAGATACAAAAAATATCTTGAAGAAATTAAACATTGGAATCCAAGAGTAACGACTAATTTAGGAAAGGTTAGCGACGAGATACTAGACTTATGTGGAAATCCATCAGATGAGAATTTTGCAATAAAGGGATTAGTACTAGGAGATGTACAATCAGGAAAAACAGCTAACTATACGGCTATTTGCAATAAAGCAGCAGATACGGGGTATAGAATTATTATTATTTTAGCAGGCATCCAGGAAAATTTACGTAAACAGACACAAGAAAGATTAGATGCAGAATGCACTGGTAGAAAAAGTGAATATTATCTTGATCCAAAAGTTGAACAAGGAATTAAAAATCAACCAGTTGGTGTAGGCAGGTACGGTGTTGACAAAAAAATAGTTGCATTTACTTCTGTAACTAAAGATTTTAATAGTGTTATTCTTAGGAATAATAATTTGGGAATTGAAAATGTCAATTGCCCTGTTATTTTAGTGGTAAAGAAAAATAAAAAAATCCTTAATAATTTAATAAAATGGCTATCTGATAATAATACTAGAAATGCTGTGGGACGAATTCCCCTTCCACTTATGCTTATTGATGATGAGGCTGATAACGCTTCGGTAAATACAAAAGATGAAGATTCACAGCCAGCTGCAATTAATGATTGCATTAGACGTTTACTAAATCTTTTCAGTAAAACAACATATTTAGGAATTACTGCAACCCCTTTTGCAAATATTTTTATTGATCCTAAAAATGATGACGATTTATTTCCTTCTGATTTTATTTATGCGCTGTCTGCTCCTACTAATTATGTTGGCGCAGAAAGAATATTTGGAGAGAATGCTGATAGCGATTCTATGCTTCAAGAAATTGATATAGAAGAGTTAGAAATGTGTTTTCCTCCAAGGCATAAAAAAGATTTTGAGGTACAAAAGTTGCCAGAAGATTTATATGAAGCAGCATATTACTTCTTACTGTTGAATGCTATTCGAGATTATAGAGGAGATATTACTGATCATAGATCTATGATGGTACATATAAGTCTTTATACTAATGTTCAGAATCAAATACAGGAAATGTTGAATGTATGGTTGGATCAAGTGAAATCAGATGTACGAAATTATTCTAAATTACCATTAGAACAAAGTGAAAAGATTAGGAATATCCAAGCAATGCATGTTATTTGGGATAAGTATCATTTGAGTAAAGCTGTTGGTATCAAATGGGAAAATTTACTGAAAAATTACTTACACAAGGCGATTTCTCCTATTGAAGTTCGTGCAGTAAATATGAAAACAGGAGCAGCTAGTTTAGATTATTTTAATCATAAGAGTGATGGATTGCGTGTCATTGCTATAGGCGGAAATAGTATGTCTAGAGGATTGACTTTAGAGGGATTAGGGGTAACGTACTTCCATAGGAATACAAAGATGTATGATACATTATTACAGATGGGGCGTTGGTTCGGATATAGACCCAATTATGAGGATATTGCAAAGATATGGATGACACCTGAAGCTATTGATTGGTACGGTCAGATTACAAGGGCAACTGTTGAACTTAAAGAAGAAATTTTTAAAATGAGAAATGCAAATCAAACTCCTAGAGATTTTGGCTTAAAAGTGCGTCAAGATCCTGGAGCTTTAATTGTCACTGCACGCAACAAGATGAGAACAGCTACAGATTTAACTTGCCCTATTTCTGTTTCAGGTAATTTATTAGAGACACCTAGGTTAAAAGCTTCAAAAGATATTTTGGCTTCTAATGAAAATGCATTCAAGAAATTTGTGAATTCGTTAAATAGTATAGGCAATAAGTTGCTAGATGAAAATCGTACGAAAGGACATTATTACTGGACAAATGTTCCAAGTGATAGCATTGCCCAATTATTATTAGATTTTGAAACAAATCCGTGGCATTTGAGTTTTAATGGAAGAGCATTAGCAGAATTTATCGAGAAGCATAATTGGATTAATGGATGGGACGTGGTTTTGATTAAAACTGGAACGGGAGTTTCATATGATGAAGATCTGGAGTGTGGAGATGAAAAACTAATTATTGATGGGACTGAAAAAAGAAAAATATTAGCAGATAAGAAAATGATAAGCGTTAGTGGCACAAAACTTCGTGTGGGAGCTGGTGGATGTACTAGAATTGGCTTAACCAAAGAAGAAATTTTGGAGGCAGAAAAAGAGTATAGGTCGATACCTGGTAATGAGAATAAGAAAAACATACCAGATAACGCTTATTTGATACGCAATAGAGCTCCTATTCTAATGTTACACATAATTCAAGCTGATTATTCCAAGGCCGAGAATAAAGATTTACCTAAATTCCTATATGCTTTAGGGGTTGGATTCCCTAAAACAAGTAGAAATACTGAAACGGCAAATTATAAAGTTAATTTGATTGAATTAAGATATTGGGTTGATGTTGATGATAATTATGATGACGAGGATATGTTATGAACAGTAATGAAAATGAATTAAGAAAAAAATGGAATGCAATCAATTACTATTCTGGTGGAGCATTAAAATTATCTGTTAAGCATCCATTGGAGTGGTATGTGCGTTACGCAACACCAGAACATAAATCGCTTGTAATAGTTAGTAAAAAAGCGATAAAAAAGATTGATTCATCAAAGAGTATAGATGCTTCGTGTAATCAACGGAAAGATGGTAAATATGCAATATCTTTTACTTTGATGGATAGAAAACAAGAAGATGTTTTTTTTACAATGGCAGAAGATATAATAGAATACTCAAATGTAGATACCGAGGATATTGCCTTGCTAAAAGTACGACATAGATATAATGCATGGTTGAAATTATTAGATCATAAAACTAATGCAGTCTTAGAAGGTAATAAACAAAAAGGGTTAATAGGAGAACTTTTATTTCTAAAAGAAAAAATACAACGTGGAATGTCACCAACCGTAGCTTTAGCTGGATGGATTGGACCAGAAGGGGCAGATCAAGATTTTGTTTATCAAGAATGTTGGTATGAGATTAAATCTACAGGCGTTTCATCTGCTGAAATCTCTATATCATCTGTTGAACAATTGGATAGATATGATAATGGTGAATTGGTTATCTATCGCATTGATAAATGTGCACCGAATCAGCCAAATTCATTTACATTATATAGATTAGTTCATGAAGTCATTGATTTGGTTTCAAGATGTGGGGAGAATCCAGATGAACTAATATTAAAACTAGGAGCTGCGGGTTATATTGATATGAAGGAATATGATAAGCAATGTTTTAGCGTTTGTTCAAAACAAGTTTACTTTGTGAATGAGTCGTTCCCAAGAATAAGGAGAAAAGATCTTTCAACAGAAATCGTGAATGTGGTATATCATATTGATATACCTAGCATAAAAAGTTGGGAAAAGAGATAAATGGGAGGATATTAAATATGGATTCTATGGACTTTAAAAAAGATTTTATAGAAAGCATAAAGTCCGCAGCAGCAGTTACTGGTGAAGGGTCATGTGCATCTTTTGTCGATAATATGGCGCAGCATTTAATTGATGCTGAAGTATTGTCTGACTTTATTCCGTCTTTTTACATAGGAAAGAATGGACGTAGTAAATATAGAGTAGACGGATATGTGTATGATGAATTTGATAATATCATGAATCTGGTCATAGCGGATTTTGATGGAAATGATATGGACCGTCACTTTACAGGGACAGCAGCTAATAAAAATTTTACACTACTTTTTAATTTTTTAAATACTGCCTTAACAAGCAATTTATATCAAGAGATGGAAGTTAGTACGCCTTGTGCTGATTTGGTGGATCTACTACGCTATAAGAAAGGTGTTATTCGCAAATATCGATTTCTTGTATTCACTGATGCGGCTATGAGTACTATTATAAAAACGGTTGAAATAAAAGATTACAATTCCATTCCTATAGAGGTTCAAATTTGGGATATTGATAGATTGTTTAGGGTGTGCTGTTCCGAGCAAGGTCGTCAAATTATAGAGATTGATTTTAAAAAATATTCTAGTTACGGCATACCGTGTATTGAAGCTAGTTCAGCATCTACAGAGCAGTATAGGAGTTATCTAGGAGTAATCCCTGGTACTATATTAGCAGATATATATGATACATATGGTAGTAAGTTGCTGGAAGGTAATGTAAGATCTTTTTTATCTACAAAAGTAGCAGTCAATAAGAAAATAAGAGAAACCATTCTTAATAATCCCAAAATGTTTCTTGCTTTTAATAATGGAATATCCGCAACTGCTATGGACGTTGAGATAGAGGATACTAATCATGGGAAATTTATAACGTTTGTTAGAGATTTTCAAATTATTAATGGTGGACAAACGACAGCATCAATCTCGAATGCTAGATATAAGGATAAGGCAGACTTATCGTCTGTTTTTGTGCAGATGAAATTAACCTCGATTGACGAATCAACACCAGAAGAATCAGACGAACTTATTAGAAATATCTCAAAATCTTCCAATAGTCAAAATAAGGTCAGTGATGCAGATTTTTTTGCGTCTCATCCGTTTCATCGTCGTATGGAACAAATTTCACGGCATTTATTTGCACCAGCATCTGAAGGGGCTCAGTATGAGACAAAATGGTTTTATGAAAGAGCAAGAGGGCAATATTTGCAAGAGCAAATGCGCTTAACATCTGCGAAGAAAAAACAATTTGAATTACAGCATCCTAAAAATAAACTAATTAAGAAAACAGATCTTGCAAAGGTACAGAATACATGGAGAGGATATCCCCAGATTGTAAGTAAAGGCGCTCAGACAAATTTCAATTCATTTGCAGAATATATAGATGAACAGTGGAATATAAATGACAAACAATTTAATGAAAGATATTTTCAAAGTGTAGCGGCATTGATTATTTTATTCCAGCTTTTGGAGAAGACAATACCTAAACAGCCTTGGTATGCAGGGGGTTATCGTGCTAACATCATTTATTATACTCTAGCACAATTTAGAAGACTAATACATAATCAATATAAAGGGTACGAACTTGATTTGATGTTGATTTGGAATAGACAGAGTGTGCCGGAACAAGTAGCTTCTGTTCTGATAGCGCTTGCGAAATTAGTTCTTCTTAGAATAACTGATCCTTCAAGAGAGATTGTGAATGTTACTCAATGGTGTAAGAAAGCTGGCTGTTGGGAAGCTGTGAAAAAAATTCATCTTGATATGCCCGAGGATATTAAAAAATTTTTAATTACAGTTGATGAACAAAAAGAAAAAATGCATTCTGCGGAAAAAGAACAGAAAGTTATTAATGAAATAGAAGTTCAGACGATGGTTGTTAATTATCCTGTGGAAATGTGGATGAGGTTATCAGAGTATGCTGTAAGGAATCATATGGTGGTGACTCCAACAGATGCATCGGCATTAGTTATTGCCTGCAAGATGCCTGCGAAAATACCAAATACTTATCAATGTAAGAGATTGCTTGCGTTGTTACGTAAAGCTTCTGAAGAAGGCTTTAATACTGAAGAATAAAATGGAGGAATTATGTATAATACAATAGATTTGTTTGCTGGTGCAGGGGGATTGAGTTTAGGATTTATGCAAACAAAAAAATTTGATATAAAAGTGGCGTTTGAATTTAATCCTGTTATGCAAGAGACATATAAAAAGAATCATCCTGGAGTTGATGTGTTTGGAGATGTCAGAGAAGCAGACTATAAGTTTATAAGAGAAAACTATGGAGATATTGACGTTGTAATTGGAGGACCACCTTGTCAAGGTTTTTCTAATGCTAATAGGCAAAAAAACCATGCAATTAGTCAAAATAATTCTTTAGTTAAACAGTATATTAGAGCAATTTTGGAATTGAAACCTAAGGCATTTGTAATGGAAAATGTAAGTATGTTAAAATCGAATGTTCACAGATTCTATTTATGCAATGAAGATAAAGAGTTAGTAGATAGCAAAGCAATTGAAACGATTAACACAGAATTACTTTTACTAGATATTGATTTTATGTTTGACGGCGTAATTGATATTGTGAAATCGCAAGAAGAAATTGCTCGTTATAAATGGGATGATACTGATTATCTCGAATTGAATGTAATTTATAAAGCTTCAAAAAATGCTGGTAAATTTAATGGTGTATTAAAAAAACATAGAGCAAGGTTAATTAAAATTGCAAAAAAACATATAAACCAAAACAACAACGAAGTTATTCTTAATGCAGATAGGATTGCTTTTAATGCAATAATGGAGTTTTATAATGAGGAACTAGAAGAATCTAAAATCAAGGCATTGATTGAACCAGCAATTATGTACCAAAGGATGATTAGCAAGGCTCAGGAAATATTTGAAAATAATATTGTAGTTGATGATTATATAGTTAATAATGGGTTGATAGCTAATATACGTTCATATGCAGTTTTTGATTATTTAAAGGCAAAATTAAGTGCTACTGAAAAAAATGAGGGATATGCTATTTCGTCAGATGTGCTTTCTGCAACTCAATTTGGTGCTCCTCAAAAGAGAATGCGTTTTGTAGTAATGGGAATTCGTACAGATATTACAGAAGAAGTTAAACTACCTGAAGGAAAGTTTAAGGAAGGCCCATATAGAACTGTCAAAGATGCGATTGAGGATTTAGAAGATGTTGACCCTAAATTTAATGTATCAGATGATAAATATGGCATTGAATTACAAAAGAAAACAAATTTAAGTGAATTGGCTCAATCGCTTCGTAACACTAATATATTACATAATCATATAGTAACTAAAACGACAGAAGTCGCTATGAAACGTTTTAAAGCATTAAAGCAAGGACAGAACTTTCATTCCTTGTCAGATGAATTGAAAAAAAACACTTATACAGATATAAAAAGGACGCAGAACACGATTTATTTGAGATTAAAATATGATGAGCCGTCAGGGACTGTGGTAAATGTACGTAAATCAATGTGGGTACATCCTACACTGGATAGGGCTGTTAGTGTCAGAGAGGCAGCACGTTTACAGACTTTTCCTGATAGTTTTGTTTTTTATGGAACGAAAGATAAGCAATATCAGCAGGTAGGGAATGCAGTGCCTCCTATAATGGCTAAAGCTATAGCCAAAAAGTTAGCTAGTCAGCTCAACAAGGCGTTGAATATAGACATCAAATGATTTTTAGTCTTACAAGCATTTTATAGCATATTGGTTGCGTGAACATGAGCTGTGTGAAGTGTGTATTATCTACATAAATCTACAGAGAATTGAAGATTCGAATTTTAATAGATTGTATAGATACTCATAATTTATATCTATGTTTATTTTGGCTAAATATATCGTTGTCTGTTGAATGTAGAGCGTTTGGGGTAAATTTATGGTTATCCTCATAAAATCTGCACGCTTACATATTTCATCCACATGAAATCTGCAAGTGTTGCATATTTCATCCACATGAAATCTGCATCGTTGCATATTTTATGAGGATATGCTAGAATGGAATGAGACAAGAGAAGGGAGTGAGCAGGTTAATGTTACGTAGAAAAATATACGATAATCTTTTAGCATGGAAAAATAGTACGGGTAAGAAGGATGCCGTTTTATTACGTGGAGTAAGACAGTGCGGCAAGACATATATTGTTAGGGAGTTTGGCAAGCGTGAATATGAAAGCTTTGTCGAAATCAACTTTATTGAGCGTCCTGATATGCAGAGTATCTTTTCTGGCAGCTTGACCGTTTATAATATGGTTCAGCAAATCAAGCTTAGTATGCCAGGCTGCCAATTTATTCCCGGTAAGACTCTCTTGTTTTTAGATGAGATTCAGGATGCGCCTAACGCCAGGACATCCTTGAAGTTTTGGACAGAGGACGGCAGGTATGATTGCATTGCTTCCGGCTCGCTGTTAGGGATAGATTATAAAAATGAGGTTTCTATACCTGTCGGATATGAGCAGCAGCTGATTATGCGGACGCTTGATTTTGAAGAATTTATTTGGGCGTTGGGCGTAGACATAGCACTTAAGGAAATGCTGACACCGTATCTGGATGGAACTAAGCGCGTGCCTGAGGCTATGCATAATTCGTTGAATAAGTATCTTCAGGAATACATGGTTGTTGGCGGTCTGCCGGAGGTTGTTGACGAGTATATACAAAATAAGGATTTTTACGCTGTGCATCTGCTTCAAGAAAAAATCTTGCGTGACTATCAGGATGATATTGCCAGGTATGCGCTTAACCAAGATAAAATCAAGGCTAAGCAGTGCTTTTTGTCTATTCCTCGCCAATTGAGCAAGGAGAACCACAAGTTTCAATATTCTGTTGTAGAGAAAAAGGCTACAGCAAGGAAGTTTATCAGCAGTCTTGACTGGCTGCATAATGCTGGCCTGATAGATTTTGCTTATAATGTGAATTCACCTTGGTTCCCATTGAAAGCATATGTGAAG
>OIZI01001202.1_pt1 | contig 11517 bp, 23 predicted proteins | sample 1588441 | NCBI WGS metagenome assembly OIZI01 (sample SAMN03283284) | human gut metagenome | biome: human-associated habitat; material: feces | host: Homo sapiens | place: Peru | collected 2012
CTGCTTGAACTGTTTGCTTCCAATAAGTGCCATCTGTTTGTATGAAGGCCCATAATATGCGCTTTGCGTTCCCGGCCAAACCAAGCCATTCAGCATTGCATACTTGAATTTTGTGCTTGTCTTTGTAATTCCGCGCGTTCCTGTGAATGCCACATCTGCGTTTCTCGCGTATGCCCGCATCATCAGGCGCTGCATAATTTCTTCATTCGCATAATCCGCATACTCGTCGCGGAACAGGTCGCAGCCCTTATCTGGATACCAACGAATTACCCAAATCAAGAATGCCCACCATTCCGACTCGAATGAAGTATAGTCGCGCTGTTCGACCTCGCGCTTTTGAATCCACCCGACGCCTTTTATAGACTAGCCGGCAGACCACACCTTACCGTATCGTCTTGCCAACCTTCATCACCATCCTACTTCTTCGCACCGTCTTTCAGCGGCGGCATCCGTATCAGCCCCAATTTGTCGTAGGCTTCTTTTTCCGCATCGTTTGGTTCTTCAGCAAACTCCCCAAGGTTGTCATGGATTCTCATCTCATCCGGCAGCATGGATAACTCAGGCATACCGTCGTTTTGCCGCATCCGATTTTCGTTGATGAGGATCATTTGATCTACCGCGTCTGCAGTATATGGATATCTCGGCTTTCTGCCGAAGAAATACTCAAACATTTCATCCGGGCTGCATTGCTTTCCGTTCTTCAGTAGACCGGCTTTTTCCAGTCGATCTGTGATTTCATCCAGACGGACAACGTCTGCAGGGCGGACGTCCTTCTTGCGGAGGTTTTCGCTTGCAAGGTTTTCCTGAATCATGCCAGACAGTTTCTTTGCGGCATCGAACTTGCCTGCGGCCGTCATGTCGTTCATTTGCTTCATCCAGCGGGCAACATTCCGAAGGATAAGTTGCTGCTTCGCACTCACAGCATCTTCCCCGCCGAAGTCGGAGACGAGGACTTCAAAGATGCGGTCGAATTCCGCGTAATCCTCATTGGTGTAATCAGTCCCCCAGTCCTTCCGCTGCCTCACCGTGCCGGCTTTGGCTGACTGCGCATTCTTTTCAGCGTAAACAGCCTTCGTGAACTCGCCGTCTTTCAGGCCCTCGCCGAATATCTTCGTGATGTCGGTCAAGCCATCGAGGAAGCCGTAACGCTCGCCGCTCTTGCTGGCATCCAGTTTCTTGATATGGAGGTTATCGAGGTACGAAAGCCACTTGTCGCGCCCTTCATCGCGCGGCACGCAGTCGCGCGCAAACGGAACGTCATATTTGACGCAGCAATAGAAATACGCAAGGCTTTCTGAAGTCTTTTTTGCAAGCTGCGCGTAGTATTCTTGTTGTTCCAGTTCGCTGATTGCTTCGCTCATTTTTCCTCCACATACGACAAAAAGCGCTGGTTCGATACCTCTTCCAAAGGAAAAGCACCAAACCAGCGCATACATTTCTCTGTTTATTTTGCTTAATTATACCATACAATCAGCAAAAATGCAAGAGAAGTTGCATGTTTTTGTTTTAGTACCGGATAAAACGGTCAGATTCTTTCATTGAAGCGTTCAGAACATCCGTGTCAATCTTCACACGCGCAGTTAATTTTCCGAACTGATTTAGGATGTAGTCCAGTGCCTTTTTCTTGGCATTTTCAAAGTCTTCCGTGCCAAGTTCATGATGTGATATATCGAGCGGTTTGTATGCAAGAAACCACAATCCCCCACATCCTGCATAATGGTGGATTATAACTTCTGTACCTTCGAGTTTGAACATAGTCCCGTTCTTTGCATCTTCACCGCTTCTCGCGTTACTTAACCACTTCATTGTCAGTCTCCACTTCTTGCTCTTTGAGCCATCGCATAGTTCCCTGGTTGATTTCTCTAATAGCGGGTTTTGTTCCCTCTCCGCCGCCTTTACCAGGCATGAGTTCAACGCTGCATTTAATTGTTCCGGTCTTAAAACGACCACATGCTAATATCGTGTTTTTCATTGTGTTTCCGCCTTTCTATCCAATGATATTTTTTGTTGGGAGCTTTTTTGTCTGAACAGCTTCCATTGGGTTCACAACTTTGCTAACAAATTTTTCACCGTCCCATTGCGTAACCGCGTAAGGTTTAACTTTTAGTTGAGTTTCCGACACGGGAGCTTCCAAAACAAAGTACCCACCACAGTATTCGCATTTAGATTCCCATGGTGAATGTGGTGCGCCACAGTTTGGGCAAACCGTTCTGGGAAGAAGCTGCGCGGTTTTATCTGATAACCCCTTTATCGGATAAGCTTCGCCATCTAAAGTGAGTGTCCCAATCAGTTCGCCGATTTTCGCGTAAATCTTCTGTGGTGTTTCGTTCATTGCATCGTCGCGTTTCTTGTTAAGTTCTCGGATGCGGCGTTCTGCATTTGCGTAGAAGTCTTCAAATTTCTCAGTATCGCCCATGAACTTCTAACCTCCCCGCGATATACGACACGCGCAAAGCAGTTGCCGTCAGCACGCCGATCTTTTCGTGTTTGCTGTCATTGCTCAGCACGTCTACCTCGAACGTGACATCATATGTCCCATCGCCATTCCACTTCTGAGAAACAAATCTGAACGGTGTTCCTTCCAGAATCTCCGCGAAGTTGACTCCCGGCCCGATTTCCTTCAAAAAATCAAGTCTTTCTATCATCGGCTCCGCCCAATCGGAGAATTGCCGCATATGCTCAAGCGCTTCGTCCGCCTGCCGTGCAAATTCTGACAGTTCCCATTCCCGTCGCTTGCTTTCAGCGTCCCTCTGGCGTTTCTTTTGCTTCCATCTGGCATCGAGCCATTGTTGACTATGCTTCGCCACGTTCTGCCTCCTGCATTTCTGCAAGTCTATAAGAAATCTTTTTGAGTGCGTTGCTGACGAGTTGACCAAATGGTACAGAAACCGTCTCAAATTGCTCCGGTAATAGTCTCATAGCAAGCTGTAGTCCGCAAAAGGCCCCGATGCGGAATCCAGCAGGTAGTTGCTCATCTTTCAAATTTATATCGGCAATAACGTCGAGGTTTTTCCGATAATCTTCAATAGTCATTTCAAAGTTTCCTCCGTCCACGGGCCGATCTTCGTGAAGTCCTTGTAGGAATCCCCTTTGAATGCCTCGTAGCATCCGTATTCGAATTGGACCGTCGTGCCTGATACGGTGTTCGTTGATATGACCACGCCGTATCCATGTTCTTTGTGATTTACGACCATCCCCGTCATAACGTTCTCCCAGCAGAACGGTCCCGGATTTTTCAAGAACTGCGCCCACGTCATCCCTTGTTTGTCTTCCACGCCCAGTTTCTCCCTCCTGAATTCCCCGATAAACTCGATTCCGGTGTTTTCTAGGTTCCATCCGTTGTTGTACTTGAGATCCATGAATGTTCCTCCGCACATATCAGGAAAGAATATCTGCACCGAAGGCTTGCAGATTCCCAGGACTTCTCCGATTCCGAGTTCCTTGTGCAAAACCTTGTCTCCATAATGGATTTTCTCAAACGAAAAGTCTTTAAGGTTTGCCATATGCCCCTCACTTGTTGTATGTCCCGAGCACACCGCGCTCCGCCCGGTCATCGGCGCGCTTCGCCATCCACATGAGGGCTTCTTCAATATGCGTGATTGCGCAGGCGTTCTCCCGCGTGGCAAATTCTCCCTTGTTGAAGGCCGTCAGCCTATCACGCACGATTTCCAAAAGGTCAGCATCTAAAACGCCATGACGCGCGTTCGGGTCGTTTCGTGCGCCTTTCTGAAATTTTATCTGTGCAATCACACTTTTTCTGTCCACATCCATCACAGTGTAATCGTGATAGCCGCCTCCGGGTCCTTCGTTATCACTCCGAAGGATGGCGTGCGGGTTATTGTGCTTTTGAATCGTCGATAGTTTTACCATATTGTTCCTCCCATTTATCCAACGGTTCTTTCAGAATTTCCACTGATGCAAGTTCACCGTTTAAAAACTCACAGCCGCAGTAGCTGGTTGAAATCACAATTTCAGTAATATCGGGCCGTATGCTTTTCAGAAGTCCAACGGGTTTGCCGTTGAACGTCACAAACGGCGCATTCTCTGGCCTGTAGTCCATGATTGGGACTTCCGGTGCGAGTTTCAGCGTTCTCTTGAAACGGAGCAATTCATCGACATCTTCCGTGTCAGGCAGTCGTCCATCTTCTTTCCGCATTGAGTCAAGATCTTCATCAATGCTTGCAATCAGTTTGGTTGCATTAACATACTTATCCACCCTCGCCAACCTCCGTTTTGGACGCTTCTTCGAGCAGCCGTTTCGCGTATTTCATAGACGTTAGGGCCATAAGCTTCTCGATTCCTGCTGGTTCTTCGCGTTCTGCCCTCTTGATTGCACCTTCCAGTGTGGCAATCAGTTGTGTTGCGTTGATGTATCGATCTGGCTGAGATTTCGCACTCGACAGATTTCCCAGCGCTCTCAAACAATCATTGTCACATGTAGCAACTTCGATGTTCATGCCATGGAGTATCATCTGAAGTTCGTCCACGAGATACTTCTGACTTTTACTGAGACCACCGTTTTCAAGAAGGTGAATGTAGTTCGTCACCGTGATAGGAACGGGAATCTTCTTACCCATTTGACCCGCAGTCTTCTGGATATACTTGACCATCGAATATGTAGCCACAACGATGGTCGCACCCGTTTTTTCAGACATCTCGATGAGCATAGTGGTTTTTCCGCTACCGCGTTCTCCGGCATAAATTATCATGGTTGTATCCTTTCACGCACAAGTGTCATTCAAATTCAAACCTTTCTTCCACACCAATGATTTTCGCCCCGCACTCGCAGAGCGGATACCTTTGTTTCAGATTCCGTGCGTCGATATAGTTGAAAAACCATTTTTTCTGTCCGCACTTTGAGCATGTCTTCCAATACCGCTGTACACCCGGCTTGCACTCGTCCGTGACGATCCAGTTTGCCGTGCCCATCGGGTAGTCGATGTAACCCATCGCCCATCCACCTTCTCCGAAAACGACAATGCTACCGTCTTCGTCATCCATGACAGCAGAAAAATGGACGCCGTTTGCGCATGGGTTCACTTTCAGTTCCCTGTACCGGCTATGCTCGCTGATATCAGCCTGATTCATCGGCGCAACTGCAGGTTCTTCATTGACAGCCTCATCATATGGTGATTCTGACATTGCACGCACTTCCTCCATGAGAGCGTCGAATTGTTCCTGCGACATTGCCTTGATTTCATTGAAAACTGATTCCAGGTCCATCATTTCGTCCTCCCTGACAATTTTAGTGGCATCGTTCATTTTCACGTTCTCTGTCCGATACATCACTGACAGCGTCAATGCTTTTGAACTCGCCGCATTTGTACAGGCTATACACGATGCGTCGCCACTCGACTTCCGAAAAGCGCTCGCCTTTGTGCTTTTTGCACCGGTGCGGATAGAGATACCCCTTCTGGCATTCGTGGAATGCGCAGGTCGCACAGCAGTCAACCATCTTCGTCATCTCCAAAGCGCTCGTCATATTCTTCCGGCGTGATGAACTGAATATCGTCGCCGGTATAGCCGGCTACGTCAAGGCACATCAGCTCTACCAGCGTATCTTTGTTGACACACTTGCACAGAGCTTCATACGGGATCGTGTTTTTTGACTCGAAGCTCATCTGCGCTCCGAACTCTCCTCGGACGGTAAAACACACTCGATTTTCAACCATTTTCGTTCCTCCTATTCCAAGCTTTGATAGCTGCACGCTTCGTACCTTTTATCGGTCCACTTGCCCCGCAGTATGTACAGCGGCATTGATACATCACTTCTGGGTATATTCTTCCGTTAAACTGGTGTATCTCATCAAGTTGACACTCCCCACGGCTAAAGCCGGGGGATTCTCGGTTCGCTGACCGTCGCGCCGTAGCGGCGTCTTACACAATCTCCCCGAGCGTATAGGTTTGGGCGTGTCCCGCCCTACCGTGTGTTTTGGCTAGGCCAACAGGCGCAAGCCCTCACTTAAAATGTTTTTCGCGGCGTTGATATCCCGGTCGTGTTGCGTCCCACATTCAGGACACGTCCAATCCCGCACCGCCAGATTCTTCGTATCGGTATTCCGATACCCGCAGCAGGAACATAGCTGGCTGGATGGGAAGAACCGGTCTATCGGTATGACTTTCTTCCCGTACCACGCGGCCTTGTACTCTAACTGCCGTCTGAACTCACCCCATGCTGCGTCACTGATGGACTTCGCAAGGCGATGGTTCTTGACCATGTTCTGCGGTGCTAAGTCTTCGATGCAGACTACATCGTTCTCCCGGATGAGTTGCGTTGACAGCTTGTGCATCATGTCGCTGCGCTGGTTTGCGATATGCTCATGCAGCTGCGCAACCTGAACCCTTGCTTTCTCACTCCGGTTACTCCCCTTTGTTTTTCGGGAGAGTTGCCGTTGGAGTTTTGCAAGTTTCTTCTGGCTCTTGGATAGATACTTATGGTTTTGGTACTCCACGCCATCGGAGGTGATTGCAAATGCTTTCAGCCCCATATCAACGCCGATAACACAGCCTGTCTTTGGAAGCGGCTCAATCTCAACATCGGTACAGCAGAGCGATACGAAGTATTTGCCGCTTGGATTCTGAGATATCGTGGCCGATAAAATGCGGCCTTTGACTTCTTTTGAAATGCGGCACTTGACACGGCCTAACTTCGGCAACTGGATGATGTTTTCAAAAACTTTTATGCTGCCTTTTGACTTATAACTCCGTCTATGCTCACGCTTGCTCTTGAACCGTGGGAATCCCGGCTTTTCACCAGATTTCACTCGGCGGAAGAAGTTCTGATAGGCAATATCCAAATCTTTCAGCGAGGATTGAAGTGCAGTAGAATCCACTTCGGTGAGCCACGAAAGAGTCTTTTTCAAGGCAGTCATATCGGCGGAACAAGCATTGTAGCCGAACGTCGTTTGGTCTGCCTCGTAGGATGCGATGCGCTTTGCAAGATAGTGGTTGTAGATGAAACGGCAGCATCCAAAGGTACGTTGGATCTGAACCGACTGCTTCACGTTTGGGTAGATTCGGAATCTGTAACTGCGTTCCACAAAACCACCACCTTTCACGCTAAATTATAGCATATTTTCAATGTTTTCACGGTCGAAAGCATTGTTTTTGGCATCGGTGGAATCGCCTTATATCCCCATGTCTAAAGGCATGGGGGGTTACGGCGCATTCTGATAGAAGGACATTCCTTTACTCCACAGTTCATTTTTCCTCCTGGTCTTTTCGGCGTCTTCCTGATTTAAGAACACTTTTGTTCCGAAATCTTCCTCTGTGAACTCCCAATGCGCGCCACCCCAATCATCATAGACGCACGGCGCAACGACCTTCGCATACAACCCATCGGAAGCGCGGCAGATCATGATGCGTTTGCACTTTGTTTCCTCGATTCCACCCAAACTGTCTGTCGTCAGGACAAACAGTTTGTCGCCCGGTTTGCACGGAAGAGTAATGTTCATGCCGGCTTTATCTGCTCTTACCAGATCACGGATGCGTTCTATCGAGCTGATTTCCCCGCCAAATGCCATTTCAATGATGCTCTTAGCGGCATCAGCTTGCCACGGTTCAAGGCCACTGTCCTCAAATTCGGCCACTCGCGCCCATACTTTTTCTTCCCACTTGCAGCCGTAAGCGCAGTTCCCGCCGGCTTCGAGGCATTCCTTGCTTTTGAAATGTGTGCAGCATACGCCGTTTTCGTGGCTTGTTTCACTGCTCCGTAATGTTAATCTCTCCAAAGTTCCCTCCCAGCACCTCATGCCGTTTGATTTCCGCGTTGATGCAAAAGACATCGCTGTACGGATCTGCATCTTCATCCTCGCAGACCAAAAGTGTCTGCTCTGCCGTTCCGACGTGTTCTCTAACGATGTACCAGACGCCGAGATTTTGCTTGCAGTAACCGATGCGGATGATTGTTCCGTCGCTAAACCACAACCGTACATCCTTGTCGAAGCAGTCAATACTACCATCATTGTAGTTGCTGTATTCGATTTCGACCGTATCGTCGCTATAACCATAGATTGTTACCACTGGTTTGTTTCCCTCCCTTGTCCAGTTTGGATTGCTGGATTCCACCTGATATGGGCCGACATTTCGGAACCTGTTCTGCAAATCGAGGTTAAACATATCCGACGGTGTTACTTCCACGACTTCGCTATCGCAGACCGTTTTCGCGTGCTGCTTGTCCTTGTCGTGGAATTTGAGGATTAAAGCGCCGGTATCAGGTGCAACGCCCATGATCTCCATGGAGAAGTTCCCCAATACTCGGTAGAACTCATCCTGCTCGATTATTGCCCGCAGCACGTCCTTGTGAAGTTCAAGCTGCATGTCGTCGCAGATACGCGCACACATGAAATCTTCCATTTATTTCTCCCTATCCAATGCCGATATTCTACGTTCCTCTCGAATTAACCACGCTAATTTCTTCGCAGGTTGTTCCGCTATAAGCGTCCACAGCTTGTGTTCTCCACCAGGAACCCTTTTGAATCCTTCTATGTCGATTGGTTCGTCCGATTCAAGTTCGAATATACCTTCCAAATCAAAAACCGTTATCCACTTCCCAGCATAGAATCTGTTGCGCCATTCGTTTTCTTCCCCAAGATATGTCACATCATTCGATTCATCCGTAATGATTAGTCTTCTTCCTTGGATGGAAATGATATCTCCAGAAACGTGGTTTTCTTCGAGCCTATACAGCATTCTCGGGTCAAAAGCAAAGGGATTTAAGCTTTTGATTGTGACACTCATTCTGCCGTCTTTGCAATGACCGCTTCGCGGACTTTCGTGCTCTTTGCCATCTTTCCCGCAAGGATTTCCGCTGCTTGGTTGATAATCGCGTCTCGGTTTTCTGCGAGCGTGTCCGCTACGAGATTCTGCGCCCATGTAGATAACGGATCACTGGCAGGGTTCGCATTTCTGTATCGGTATGCTGTGAAAACTTTATTGATGATTTCCTGTTTGATCTGCGCTTCGATAGTCTTAACGCCGCTTTCCATTATGGTACGCTTAATTGCCTCGTCGTCGATGATGATGCCAAACTGTACAATATGCTCCATTAACATTCCTCCGCATTCAGATAGTTGATGATTTCGTTGATTTTGACTGCAAGATCTGTGACCGTTAATTTTGTGCGTTTCAGTATATCAAATTCACCGCGTTCAGTTTTTACATCCCCGTATGTCGAAATCGTCACCTTCGTTGCTCTTGCTTTTTCAATCTTTCCGAATTCAATCGGTTCGATTCGCTGCTTTGTCATTCTCTCTTTCTGGGACGGGTTGTGATACATGCCAATTTGACGGTAGTGCAGCCACAAATCGGATTCGTTTCCAGCAAAGAAGCCACGGTCTCCGCTTCTGATGGACGGGCGCGTGATTTCCCACTCGAAGGTGAAGTGATCTTTTTCGTCAACAGTCAATGTGCTCCAAACTGTTTTTACTACGCCGACCATCCCGTGTAAACTTTCCACATAGTCCCCGACTTTAATTGTCATACGTCTTCCTCCACATGATAGATATTTGCTCCATCGATCAAAATTCTCGTTGTTCGCCCGCATTTTTCACACATGACCGTTATATCCGCGTTGTTGGCAGAAAACGTGACGACTCTCCCTTTCCGTGAAACGGTCAGCAGATATCCCTCGTACCCGGCGATGATGTTTCCACATCTACACCGGATAAGCGTCTTGCAAGGCATATCTTCTGGGCTGCGGCGAAAATCCGCATATTGCTTGGCGCAGGCAGTGATTTGGCACTGTCCAAGGTCCGCCGCGTACACACACGGCATGTTTTTATTGCTGCAAAAACCGCTCATTTCAATTCCTCCACAAAGAACCATGACTGAGGCGGCTTCTGTACAAAGCATCCAGAGTCCGTGCATTTCTCGCAGTCCGGGATGGCAAACCCGAGATCTGAATACGCGCACTCCCGAAACCACTTTTTGAAGGTGTTGAGCGGCAGCGGCTTATCGTAGAGTTTGAAGTCCGAAATATGCCAGCCGTAGCCGGTTCCCTTTAGGTAGTTCACAATTTCTTCCCGTGTCAGGCAGGCTTGCTTTTCTACGTCATCCGGCACATGGTTGAGGGGCGCAAGCTCATAAATCCGGTCGCAGGTGAACTCACCAATGACCTTGCCATTTCCCGGATATAGCCCGCACGCATCCTTCGCGGTAAAAACGGCTGTTGGTTTTTCAGGAAACAGTTTTCTGTCTTCTGGATGCAATATCCAAAGCATGTCAGGTCCATGTGTGCAATAGATGTACACCTTAAATGGCACATCCAACTGGGGCTGTCTTTTACGAACCTCGATAGTCTTTTTGCCGTTGGCAATTTTCGAGCACCACTTTGGTCTGATGCTGATGAGCACTGCTTGGCTCATTTCTTCACCTCCACGCATTCGTTCCACCGAATGTTTACCCTGTACCCGTTGGCAGTGATAACGTATCCAGGGTACTTTCCATCGTATTTTTCCGCTGCATACAGCGCGCCGATTTTCGGCCGCATCTGTTGAAAAATCGGGATATCCTTCGTAATTTTTATCGTGACCTTCTCATGTGCCAAGTCGCCCGGCAAGCTGGTTTCTTTCCGCTGGCCCCACATTCCGTTGCGCCGCGCGAAATTGAAGCAAGTCTGACTACAGAAATAACTTTTTTGTCCGGGTTCCCTGATTCGCGTCACACGCTTCCCGCACACCGGGCAGACAAACTGCACATTTACCGACATTGGTTCTTCTCTACGGTATCTTCATCAAATGACCTGTACTCGACCTTCTCCGGCTTCCCTTCCCAGCTCCATCCGCAGTTGAAACACTTCTTCTGCGGGATTGGCGGGAACGTAGCGATCACGATATTCTGCAGTTCTGCGCCGCATTTCGGGCACGTTTCAACGATGATGCTCATTTTGTGTTCCTCCGTGCATAGAAGAATTCGTTATAAGCGTCGTAGCGGTCTTGGATGTTCGTCGTCGCAACCGCACCGGCTGTCTGGTCAATCAGGACATCGAAAAAGCATTTCCCGTCTCCGCACGGTGTCATCTCTGGACAGCCCGCTCGGTAGACGCAGTTACACACCAGAACATCTGCAATCTCCGGTTCAACCTCATGCAGTGCTGCCTTGAAGTCCTCTGCATACTGTCGCGTCTCTGTTGAGGACTGGCGGCACAAACGTTTCCGCATAGTATCGATTAGTGCCTGAACGTTTGCGTCACCTGTAAAGTCAACAGGCGCGTCCTGCTGCAGTTTATCGCGCGGGATGCCGGTTCTGTCTGAGCGCTGAGACTTGATGTACTTCTCGAACTTGTGTCTGCTCCAGTGGGTAGCGACCCAGCTTTTGATGTTGTGCCACGCCCACTTCACGGAAATGTCCCGAATCGGGCTGTGCTCTGCAATGAGGATCTTCCGTTTAAATTCCGTGCTCGGCTCATGGCCGAGCGGCGGCTTGCCGACGGTTGACCGGCAATCGGAAGCTACCTCTATCCAGTCGCCCTTGATTTTCGTGATTTCAGTTTTCATCTATACTCCAGCTGCCTCCTCA
>OIZI01001204.1_pt1 | contig 11514 bp, 3 predicted proteins | sample 1588441 | NCBI WGS metagenome assembly OIZI01 (sample SAMN03283284) | human gut metagenome | biome: human-associated habitat; material: feces | host: Homo sapiens | place: Peru | collected 2012
TATACCATGCTCGACCGTGAGTATTACGATGAGTTTGCGGTGCTGTATAACGAAACCTACAAGGCGGATATTGCAGCAGGAAAGGCAAAGGCTTTGCCGCTGCTGACCGACTCTGTTTTGCCGGAGAACGCCGAGGGCGACCCGTTTGCCTATTGGTCAAATCCCGCCTCTTCCGACGATTCGGTGACGATGTTTGAGTCGCTGAGCAAGCAAAAATACGAGCTTGGCTTCGGCGCGAGCAGCATCACAAACGACTGGACCGTCTCCAGCGAGCACGCCGAGGGCGTCGAAATGGCGCACGGGTTCTCCGCCTCGATGAAAAGCACATGGGGCGTGGACGCTTTCAATATGGGCTTTGCGATCGATTTCAGCTACAGCAATGCCAAGGGAACGGTCTACACCACGACCGAGAGCAGCGGCGCCAGCGGCACAGTCAACAATATCGACCGCCGTTCGCTTCTGTCCACCTATGGGATCGGCTATGGCGTTTCGAGCCAATACGGCTTCACATGGGATTTCGGCATGCGTACATGGACGGCAGGCGATCAGAAGATCCCCGTGTTCGGCTATGTGCTGACCAATCTGCGTGCCGCACCGCCCGTGCCGACGCTGACCGGCGTGTCCGTAACGGATAATCAAAGCGCAAAGATCACCTGGGAAGCGCCGACAAAAGACACACGGCGTCCCTTTGCCGGGTATCATGTCTGGATGCGCATGGACGACGGAGAGTTTGAGCGCGTGACCGAAACGCCGCTTTCTTTGGAAACGCTTTCCTATACCTACCCCTCGCTTCAGGCGGATACCACCTATACCTTTGCGGTCTCAACCGCCGGCAGCAACGGATCGGTGTCGGCGCTGTCCAACACCAAAACCTTCTCGACGTTTGCGGGTGCAGACGGCAGAGAGATCGAATTTTGCAACAACGGCAGCAGTATCCAGTGGCGCTATGCGGGAGAGGGCGACGACGCCTATCGCGACCTTGTCTCACTTGCCGAGCTGACGGGAAATGACGGTGCAAACGGAAAGCAAATTGAGCTGCGGGTATATAACGGATTTGTGCAGTGGAAATACAGCGATGATGCCGCCTGGAACAACTTGATCGCCCTGTCGGATCTGAAGGGTGAAAAAGGCGACAAAGGCGATAAGGGAGACACCGGAGAGAAGGGTGACAAAGGCGACAAGGGTGACACGGGAGAAACCGGTGCAGCCGGACAGGATGGAAAAGACGGTGCCACGCCGAAGCTGAAAATAGGTGATGACAACTTCTGGTATATCTCTTATGACGACGGTCAGACCTGGGTCTCCCTCGGCGTGAAAGCCACGGGAGACAAAGGCGATACCGGAGAGACAGGTGCGCCCGGACAGGACGGCAAGGACGGCAAGGACGGAACGAGCGGCGTGAACGGTGCCGGCGGCACTGACGGCAAAAACGGAAAAGACGGCAAGGATGGCAAGGACGGCGTCGGCATTGCCAAAGCGGAAATCAATGCAGACGGCGAGCTTGTCCTCACCTATACCGACGGAAAAACGGTCAATCTCGGCAAGGTCGTCGGCGAAAACGGCAAGGACGGTCTGTCCCCCATCGTCGGCGAAAACGGCAACTGGTGGATCGGTGAAAAAGACACCGGCGTGAAAGCGGCTATCGCTACAGCCGCTCCCGCAGGCCCCGGAAATGCATCCGCCGCTTCGCCCGCTTTGATCATCGTCGGTATCGTTGCAGGACTGGCGCTGCTCGGCAACCTCGGCTTGATCGCATACATTGTACTGAAAAAGAAAAAGCACACTACATAAACACGGCGAGCGCCGCATCCCAAAATGGGATGCGGCGCTCTTTTTGAAAGAGAGATGGTTTTATGCTTTTGCGTCGGCATAGGAGCTTACCGCCGTGTCGCCATAGAGCGTCGTGCCGTCCGCAAGGGTAACATAGGCGCGGGACACGATCCGCTTCGATGCGCCGTCCGTCATGCTTTCGATGTTGACGATCTGCACGCTCATGTCGACAAAGTCGCGACAATAGTCAAAATACACATCCCGCTCCCTGACGCTGACACCCATGACAGCGCTGTTTTTTTGCGCCAGCTCCAAGGTCAGCGGCGCGTCGCCGACAGTTTCCTCAAGGGCGATGAGCACACCCCAGTCCGTGATCTCCACTGCCTCACCGTCTAGGTTCACGGTCGTTTTGCCGTCCTCCGAAAGCGTGCGCTCCAGACGGTGCACAAACCGCAGGCCGGATCTCTGCGTGTTGACCGATGTGCCGAGACAGGCGATGTTGGGGCGGTCGGCGGTGGGACGGTAGAACGTCGCATACACCTTTGCGTCCGTCGGGCAGTCAAAGGTGAAGCAGTCGCCGTCCATCGTTTGGCGGAAGCCTTTCCGCAGCGGAACACTCTTCTGTCCGTCTGCCGTTTCGACGATGAGCGAGCCGACCTGCAAGGCATAGCCCGGGCGCGGTTCGATCTTCAGCGTGTGCGTGAATGTGTCACCGTTTGCGACCGAGGTCGTAAGGATCGTACCGCCGCCATAGACCAGCTCGCCCACCGTGTCGCCGCCCGACATGGAAAGATCCAAAGTTTTCCCGTTTTCGTCAAGCCCGACAAGCGTGATGTTGCCGATGCCGTGTTCAACCGCAGACACGGCGAAAGCGACCGTTCCCGTTTTCACATAGGGGATGCTCACGGTATAGTGATGCAGAATGTCGGTCGTGCCGCGGGCATAGAGCCACACCTCGCACGTTTCACCGACTGCGCGCACCCTCACGGAGATCTCCTGCGGCAGCGCGTCTGTGAACGTCTCCGTCTGCCAGTGGTTATACATATCCCCTGCATTGCTGCTGCCCGACACGATGCCGCTGCCGCCCGCAATCGTGATGCCCTTTCTGCCGATGGCGACAAATGCCTGCTCCTTTTGCAGATTGTAATAGCCCGCGGCAAATTTTCCCGCCGTCTGCTGACGGAAGCCGAAAAGGACCGCACCCTGTGTCTCGCTTTCAAAGCGGACGTCAAAGGTCGTCTCCAGGTTTTTGACCCGCACCTCGTCGCCGTTTTGGTTCAGCGGCACCAGGGAATCGATCTTGCGGAAGATCTCACCGGCGGTCTTGCCCGTTGCGCGGGACAGATAGCGGTCGTTTGACAGCCGCCAGTTTGTATATCCCGTGGCGGCATTGCTGCTGCCGCCGTAGACATCGGTCGTGTCGGTGTTGCTGTCATAGACATGATCGCGCCTGAGATAGTAAGCGCCCTCCCGCTCATAGTAAAAGTGAAAACGGCTTTCCAGCGCCGCATTCACGGCGGTATCGTTCTCCCCGACGGCGGCATACGCCGTGCCGCTGTCGGTATAGGTGCCGTTTTCAAAGGCTTTCAGCCCCTCTGCCGAAAAAGCAAAGGTCTCCGGTGCGCCGTTCGATGCCGCCGTGAGACGCGGCGCCGTCCTGCGTCCGTCGCGAAAAACGACAAACTGCGCCGAGGGATTATATTCGCCCCGGAGAAAATCCCTGCCGCGCACCAGGATCGCGTCCTCATACACCTCGACAAAATAGCCCTCGCTGGTAAACAGCGTCGTGTTGTAGTCGGTCATGAGACTGTCCATCTGATAATAGACAGCAGAGGTGTTGAAAGCGGTACACATGGCGTCGTCACCGACATACATCGTTTGCAGCGTGTCGAGCGACTGGTGGCTGTGACCGGTGAACAGCAGCACCTGCGGATAGTTTTTGAGCACATCCTTGAGCGCTGCGGAGTTGGCAACAGCGGAAGAAGTCAACGAGCCCGCAACCGTGCCCAAAACGCCCTGATGCAGGAACATGAAAACCGGCTTGCCGTCGTCGCCGTAGCCGTCGAGCGTCGCTTTCAGCCACGCAAACGCCGTCTCGGAGACGGTGACGGTGGTGCGGTCGCTCGGCATGTTGTCGGGGCCGAAGAAGATATAGTGCGCATCGGCGATGTCTGCGGCAAAATATGCCGACGGCGTGTCCGTATACTGCATAAAGCGTGCCATTGCCGCCTCATGCGAGGTCTGTCCGCCTGCGGCATCGAAGTCGAACCATTCGTGCCCGCCGAACACGGCATACACCTGCGGCAGATCGGCAAACTGTGCCTTCACCTCGTCATAGGTGCTGTTAAGGCGCGCATATTCCGCCGTCTTTCCGTTGTCCACGATGTCGCCGACATTGATGATCGCCGCGCTGTCGGGATCGTTTGTCGCGATGTCCCGCAGCGTCGCCGCCCAGTGGGCGTTGTTGACGGAATCGGCATCAGCGACAAGGTGCGTGTCGCTGAGAATATCAAAGGTATAGAGCTTCTTCCCCACCGTCAGAGGCACGGCGTTATACGGCAGTGCACAGAAAGCCGCCGTCTCTGAAGCCCCTGCGTCGTTTGCCGCAAAGGCAAGGATGCCTGCAGCGCCCGTGGGAATGAAGGTGTTGTCAAGAATTTCCAGCGTGACCTCCGTCTGCCCCGCCTTGACGCGGCGCACGGCAAAATGACCGAAGCCGTCGAGCTTTTCGCCGTTTTCGTCCATCCAATAGCAATAGACGCGGTCGGCGGTCGTGTCGGCAGACAGCGTCACCTGCACCGTGCCGGTCGCAAGACCGGCAACAGCGGCGGTATAGTGATAGCGGACATCCGTCGGTGCGGCGGGCACTGCCTTGTCCGAAAGGAGCACCACCCGCACGCGGTCGACGCCGAGCGTCAGACCTTCCGCTGTTTCAATGCCTACGTTGCCGGTGTTCCCGATGATCACATCGTCGCGGTTTTTGCGCATCACATCTGCGTCGTCGATGGTATAGGTGACGGCATCACCGATCACCTCGATCGCGTGCGTATAGGTCTTGCCGACCGACAGCGTGCCGTGCATGCCCCACTGGGTCGTCTCTCCGTGTACACGGAAAGCGACGGAGTCCCAGTTATATCTGCGGCTGCGCGTGCGGATCATGGGCGCATCCTCGCCGCTGCGGAACAGAAAGCCCTGCCAATTCAGGTCCGACGCCTGGGAGATGACCTTTGTCACCGCCTCAAAGCGATAGTCGCCGAAAACGCCGATAAAGGCGGGCAGCATCACTGTCTGACCGCCCTCGATCACAAGACAGCCGTCGGAAACAGAGGCAGTGCCGGACAGTCCGCTCGCGGACGCGGCAGTGTCAAAATCGTTTTCATACAGGACATAGGTATCTCTCTCGGGTGTTTTTGCCACCACGTATATGTTCACCTCTTCACCGTCTTTCGTCACGGCGGTCAACTCTGTCACACCCGCTGTTTCGGGAACAAAGGCGGTGATCTCCGTTGCCGGCGGCTTTGGCACATACACACGGATATAATCCACGCTGAGATCCACGCCGACAGCGGCGATCCCGACGCCGCCGCTTGTGAGCTGCGGCTGCATATTGCTGACAGCGGAAAGGTCGGTGTTCAGAAATTCCTTGCCGTTCACGGCATAGGTCAGGTTGCTGCCCGACACCGTCACCGTCTGGACATAGGTCGTGTCGGCATCCGCCTTGTTCTTCCCGGCGGTGATGGTCTTGGCGGTAGTGCTCGCCCAGATCTTTTCCCACACGGCGTTGTCAGAGTGATAACTCAGATAGATCTTGCCCTTGTCCGCCGTGATGTTCGGGACATAGAACGGGTATTTGTCGTTTTGCACCCGCACCATCGGTCCCCACCAGGAGCTGCCGATATAGCTGTTCATCTGTGCGGACAGTTCCACCGTATAGTCAGAAAAACCGGCAAGATACTGCGGCAGCACCATAAACGCGCGGCGGTTCTGTCCGTTTGCCTGCGCCACGAGCTGCAGCTTGCCGTCCTCGACGGTAGGTGTCGCCGTGAAGCCGCTGAATTTCTCGTTGTGCCGCAGATCCTCTGCGTCGGCGGCGGTGGTGAATTCGTTTTCATACAGCGGATAACGCGTGTCCTCCGCGTTTTTTGCCAACACATACACCGAAAGCGCCTCGCCGTCGGCGGTGGTCGCGACAAACCGTTTCACGCCCGCACAAGCGGCGGTATAGCTTTTCACGGTGTCGTCCACCGTCGGCTTTGTTGCCGTGACGCGGATATAGTCCACATACATATCTGCACCGACGGCGGCAAAGCCGATCCTGCCGCCCGTAAGCTGCGGCTGCATATTGCTGACAGCGGAAAGGTCGGTGTTCAAAAATTCCTTGCCGTTCACGGCATAGGTCAGGTTGCTGCCCGACACCGTCACCGTCTGGACATAGGTCGTGTCGGCATCCGCCTTGTTCTTCCCGGCGGTGATGGTCTTGGCGGTAGTGCTCGCCCAGATCTTTTCCCACACGGCGTTGTCAGAGTGATAACTCAGATAGATCTTGCCCTTGTCCGCCGTGATGTTCGGGACATAGAACGGGTATTTGTCGTTTTGCACCCGCACCATCGGTCCCCACCAGGAGCTGCTGTAGTAGGTGCTGTATTTTGCCGCCGTCTCCAGTGTGTAGTTGTTCACGCCGTCGGGGAAATTTGTGTCCACCAAAAACACGCGATAGTTGGCAGAGGTCGTGCCTGCGGGAATGTGCAGCCAGCCGTCCTCGACCGACAGTGCGGCGGTATAGCCGCTGAATTTCTCATTTTGCACAAGCCCCGCCATGTCTGCGGCACTTTCAAATTCATTGTCATAGACGGTGTAGACAGCGTCCGCCGCATCCTTGGAGAATACATACACCGTGCGTGCGGCGCCGTTTTCCGCCGTCGCCGTGAAGGCATAGACGCCGGAAGCGGTCGGCGTGAAGGCGGTCACCGCTTCGCCGTCCTTTGAAAAGGTCACCTTTGCAGCGGGCATTGTCACGCTGCTTTCAAACTGCACGCCGAAAGCGGTGAGATCCACCGTTTTGCCGTTTTCGGCATAGATAACGGGATCGTCAAAGCGCACCGTCATCTCCGCCTGCGGATCGTGCCAGGTGAGCGCCGCCGCGGGAACGACCGTCCCATCCGCCGACTGCACCGAAAACGCGGTGAGATCGACGGTCTCGCCCACATCGGTATAGATAACGGGCGTGGCGCTTTTGACGGTTTTTTCCGCGCCCTTGTTATACCATGTGAGATCCTTTCCGGACACAACGCTGCCGTCGGGCAGCTCCACCGTGTAGCTGCTAAGGTCGATCACATCGCCGACATCGGCGCGGATAGCCGGTGCGTCGGCGGGAATGCGGGTGCTGTTGTCCTCTGCCGACAGCGGCAGCCACACCGCCGAAAGCAGCGTCGTCATGAGCAGCGCCGCCGTCAGCAAGAGGGAAAGCGGTTTGCGTGATTTCATACAGAGATCTCCTTTCGATAGCTATACTTGTATTATAGCGCTCCCACCCTGCAAGAAAACCCAAATATCCGCAAAAAAGGTTTGATTTTCTCTGATTTTCCTGATAAACTGTGGAAGTGAAAGGAGCTGTGTGCCATGTTTCCCGCACTGACTGTGTCCGATGTTCGGTTGCACGAGATCTATGTTCATGCGCAAAAAGCGCATGAAAACGCCGTTTCCGCCAATGTCGCCGGCGGCAGATGTCACAAGATGACGGTGCGCGTGCAGGGAGAGCACGTGCGCATGACCGTCGACGACGATCCGCAGAGTGAGAGTGATTTTCTCCTGTCAGCAAGATCGCGCGGCTGCTTTTCGCTGTCCTCGAACGGCGACACCGACAACGAGGGCGCATTTGTGCGTATGCGGCTCGTCGCCGAGGGGAAAACGGTTTTCGACATTGCGACCGAAACGCTGCAGGATGTCGAAGCGCTGTCCCGTTTTTTTGATTGCTATTATCTCGACCCCCTGCGCCGCGACAAGCCGGGCGTCAAGGTGCCGATCGGAGATTTTTGGGCGCTCAACGCACGCGGCCATCTGCGCTGTATCCGCCGCGAAACGCACGTGCAGACGCCGCCCGACAACCGCGCGGTGGTGCTGCTGACGCTGCGGGATCGGGAGATCGGCGACTTCACGGCGGAGATCTGGTTTGAGCAATCCTGGCGGCGCTATGGCTGCCTTTTCGGCGCAAAACGGGGCTTTTTCGCCTATGCCTGCGATCCGCGCACCGAACAGAAATTCCCGCTCGGCGGCACGTTTGCCTGTGTCGGCTCGGAGGGGGTGCGCATCCTTTTCGGTATGTTTCGGGACACGGCGGAAGATGCGCGCGGCGTCATGCGCTGGTCGCCGCCCCTGCCCGCCTTTTGGAGCTGTGATGCCACCCCGCCGCTTTCCCTGCCGCGACACACGCTGGCGCTGCATATCGACACCGACAGCGTTTATACGTATAACGGCGAGCGCCATCCCGCAAAACGCGGCGACATCGTTTATATGCCGCCGCTGACGCCCTATACCCTGCAGGGCACGCGCAACGTCATCCTGCGGGTGGAATTTTTCTGCACGTCGCCGCTTTCCGAGGCGCCCGTCCTTTTCACACCGCAGCATCCCGAAGCCATTGAAAGGCGGTTTCGCAAGCTGCTCGACTGCTGGAACAACGCCCCGGACAGCCTTTTTCGCTCCATGAGCGCGTTTTATGCCATTTTGGCGGACATCTGCGCGGAAACCGCCGTGCAGCTTGCGCAGCCGCTCCCCGCCCCCGTTCGCGAGGCGGTGCAGTATATACAGCACCGTTTCACCGACGCTGCCCTGTCGGTCAGTGCGGTTGCTGCCGCCGTCGGTATCAGCGAGTCGCATTTCTATCAGCTCTTCGGCGAGGCGATGGGCGTTTCGCCCAAGCAGTATATACTGCAGCTGCGCATCGACCACGCCAAGCGCCTGTTGTCCACGCAGTACTATAAGGTGTATGAGGTGGCGGGACAGTGCGGCTTCGCCGATCCGAAATATTTCATCACCGCCTTCAAGCGCGTCACCGGCACCTCTCCGCAGCAGTATGCGGCAAAGCAGGGCGACCTGTTCATAAAGTAAAAGACTGCCGAAAGGATATGCACCCCAAAAGTCAGACACTTTTGGGGTGCATATCGCAAAGCGGGTGGATATTTATTCAGTCCATAAACCCATAGAATTTGATGAGGAAATACAGCAGTCCGTCCTGTTCGTTGGCAAATTCGTCATAGTATTCCCCGCGCACGCCGTTCATCGTCAGCGGGTGCAGGCGGGTGCAGGACGCGCTGCCGTCGGGACGGTAGACCGACAGATTGTTGCGCGCACCGCAGAAGGCGCGCTTTTTCCACTCCTCGTCGCCGGTGATCCATGCATAGTGCAAAAATGCGTTGGACGTGTGCACCGATGCGGAATGCGGGAACGTGTCGCCGTAGAGCATCCGCTTGCCGAACCAATAGCCGTCCCAGTGGCGGATCGCCAGGTCGTGCATGAGGTGGGTGGGCTGTCTGCCGTTGAATTTTTCGAGGATCATCAGCTGCTCGCGGCAGGCATGAAGCAGCTTTTCGTCGTGCGTCAGCTGATACATCTGCGCAATGAGCGTCACGGCGGGCGTCACGATGGTCTGCTCATATTTGACCTCGTGCTCCGGATAGTGCAGCCCGATGGCGACGATGTTGTCCACATGCTTGCGGTACATCGCCGTCAGCCGCTCCGCCTTGTCGGTCATCCCCGCCTTTTGCAGCGCCGCCACCGTTTCATACATGGAAAGTCCGTTCGGATAGAACCGCTCGCCGCCGATGGAATAATAGATCTCCAGCAGCATGAACATGCGGTCAAGAAACACCGTGTCACCGGTCAAATTATACATTTCCAGCATGAACACCGACATCCACGGCGCGTTATACAGCCGCTTGCAGGCGGGATTTTTGCCGACAGCGTTATAGACAGCGCCCGTCTCCTCGTCGAAGAACTCCCGTGCCACAAATGCATAGTACTGCATGAGGCTCTCATACAACTGCTCGTCGCGGTCATATTGCAGATATTTCGCCATGAAAAGTCCCATGCCGATGCGCTCGCGACAGGCGTTATAGTCCGAGAAGATTTCGTCATAGACGGGGCATTTATCCTCATTGTCATAAATCAGATAGGCGCCGTCGAGCGCGTCGCCCGCGCGGTGGAACTGCTGGTGCCGCATGATGAATTCCGCGCGGCGGCGGGCAAGCGTCCTGAACGGAATTTGCACAAAGAACTGCGCGATCGTTTCCCGCTTGCCGTATTGCAGCACGAAGGTATGATCCCCGAGCCGTTTCGGGGCGTAGCGGACGAAGGTTCTCCCCGATCGCGTCTTCGCAGGCACGGCGACATCATCCAATTTCACGGTGACGTCCGGACGGTTGACGGAAAAGGTGATCTCCTCGCCCTCGAACACGGTATACTGCGGTGCATCCACCGTCAGCACGCTGTCATAGCGTTCGATGACATCGGTAAAGTGTCCGTCCTCGAACCAAAACAGCTCCCACGCAATCGTCATACTTTCGCCGGGGCGCAGGTTAAAAACGGACGGATGCAGGACAAAGTCCCCGCGATCGTTGCTGTTTTGCTCGCGGTTGGCGATGCTGTAGGTGTCAAGGCTGCCCGCGGTCAGCACCAGACCGAGTCCCACGGGGAACGGTCCCATCTTCACCGCGCGGATATACGAAGCATTTCTGCCGCACCAAATATGGGTGTGGCATTTTTGCGTCATGCAGACGCCGGCGCGGTCATAGTTATCGTTGAACGTGGCATAGATGCCGACCTTGCCGCGATTGAAAAACACGTCCACATCCAGACGATCCTCAAACTGATACCGCTCGCGATAGCGATCGCCGCAGATCTCTCTGTCTGCCGTGATGCGCAAATGCGGCGTTTCATACACAGCCCGCACGCCGTTTTCCGTCTTTTCCACCGACACGACCTGTGCGTCCTTGATCATGCCGAACGCAGCAGTGCCCTCCACCCAGTTCATGCCGTCGGGATCGTCGGGGTGTCGCAGAGCGGCAACCGTGCCGTCCGCCATGTTGAACTGTATATCGAATGCGTTTTTCATAAGCTCCTCCGTCTCACAGGTATCCGATGACACTATCCAGTTTACCGCCGCACGCGAAAAATTGCAATGCACCCATTGTATCAAAAATTGGACGTATTCTCACTGTGGCGCAAATGATACAAAAAAACCGTGCCCGCTGCAAAAAACAGCGGGCACGGCGTTTTTCAAAGGAAAATCAGGAGTTGATCTTGCTGACAACACCGGAACCAACGGTACGGCCGCCTTCACGGATAGCGAAGCGGAGGCCTTCCTCAATGGCGATGGGGGTGATCAGTTCGACGTCCATCTCGACGTTATCGCCGGGCATGCACATCTCAACGCCTTCCGGCAGATTGATCACGCCGGTAACGTCGGTGGTGCGGAAATAGAACTGCGGGCGATAGTTGTTGAAGAACGGGGTATGACGGCCGCCTTCTTCCTTGGTCAGGACGTAAACCTGGCCCTTGAACTTCGTGTGCGGATGAATGGAGCCCGGCTTAGCCAGAACCTGGCCACGCTCGATGGACTTCTTGTCAACGCCGCGGAGCAGAGCGCCGATGTTGTCGCCGGCTTCTGCGAAGTCAAGCAGCTTGTGGAACATTTCGATGTCGGTGACGACGGTGGACTTCTTCTCGTCCATCAGGCCAACGATCTCGACC
>OIZI01001211.1_pt1 | contig 11482 bp, 12 predicted proteins | sample 1588441 | NCBI WGS metagenome assembly OIZI01 (sample SAMN03283284) | human gut metagenome | biome: human-associated habitat; material: feces | host: Homo sapiens | place: Peru | collected 2012
AGGATATCTCGCTTTTCATGTTTTCAATGTGTAACACATGTATTGTAATCCTACATCTTTTTCAAAAAAACTTTATTTTACCTCTTGCAAAAAATGAAGTTACATGATATACTCTTAACATCGCTTGAGACAAGACCTCTTGAAACAAAAACAAATCAAGGATTTGAAAAAAAGAGCTTGACAAAAGCAAGAAAAACGAGTATAATAAATCTCGTTGAAACGGATCATTAGCTCAGTTGGTAGAGCACCTGACTCTTAATCAGGGTGTCCGGGGTTCGAACCCCTGATGATCCACCAGACATTCAGCCCGAAGTTATCGAAGACTTCGGGCTTTTTATTTTCTACTAAAGTTCTGTAAAATTCACCGCTTCTACTAAAACTTCTACCAAATCAAGAAAATGCCATTCCGCAGCGCATGACGGGAGGGTATTTTTTGATGCAGTGTGACTGGCTTCATCATCTTCTTCGTTAGAAAAAAGTATTTGCCTGTCATCAAGATTTGACGGTACAACCAAAGCACGCTCGCCGCCTTTTGCAGCCTGCTCTGTCCAAAGGGTATCAAGGGAACGCGTTCAAACGCGCCCTGCGCGATGCGCAAAGGGACATAGATAAAAATTTCCACGCAGGGACTCAAGGCGGCCTGCAATGGCATAATAGGCGCTATTTCAAAGGGGAATGATGAGATGATTGATAAAGCCATTGACGTGGTCACCAAAGAGAGAGTGCGATACTTCGCGGAAGGAATCGCCTGCACCGAGAAGGCGAGAGCCTACATGGATGGGGTCATGTACAAATATGCCAATGATCCCGACTGCATGGCATTCCAGTGTGTGCTGTAAAGTTTGCCGCCTATATGAAGATGTCTGCGACCTGTACCTATACAGACTTGTGAGGGAGGGGCGAGGGCATTTTTTAAATGACTGTTGGTATCATGCAGGGAAAGCTCCCATGGCTTTACAGAGAAGGGGGAGCAGTGATTTTTCTGGTATTCCAAAGCATATGGGGGAGCGATGAAGCGGGAAATCATGATCCATTCGCAGGATCAGATTCTGCGAGTATTTTTATATTTTTCCATCCGAAAGCCCAACATATCTGTTATAATAATAGCAATATAGTAAAATTTTAGGGGGAAGCCCTGGCAGAAGAAGCACTTTGATTTCATGGAGGAACGAGAATGGACTTTACATTAGATGCAAAGCAGCAGGAGCTAGTAAATCTGGCGAAGGAGATCGCACAGAAGGAGATCGCGCCGCGCGCTCTGGACATCGATAAGAGCGGTGTCATGGATCCGGAACTGTTGAAGATTTTGAAACAGTCCGGTATGACTCAGCTGGCTGTTCCGAAGGAATATGGCGGAGCAGGACTCGATCTGTTGACGGGTGCGATGATCAGTGAAGAGCTCGCAAAGGGCTGTGCAGGTACTGCGACTGTTTGCGCAGCCAATTCACTTGCTTCCTTCCCGATCCTTTTCGCCGGCAGCGATGAACAGAAAAAGGAATACTTCGACTGCCTGAACAACGGTGGGATCGCCTGCTTTGCCCTGACGGAACCGGGAGCAGGCTCTGATGCAGGTGCGGTATCCTGTAAGGCAAAAAAGGTCGATGGCGGCTATGTCCTGAATGGTACGAAGTGCTTCATCACCAATGCGCCGATCTGTGATAAAATCACACTCTTTGCCAATACCCGTGAATCGGGCGGCATTCGTGGTCTGACTGTTTTCACTGTCGATAGAAATACGCCGGGCGTCTCCATCGGCAAGGAAGAGGATAAGATGGGGATCCGTGCTTCGGCTACTTCGGAAATCATTTTTGATGATTGCTTCGTTCCGACAAGCGCCCGCATCGGTCGTGAAGGTATGGGCTTCCGCATCGCTATGCAGACGCTTGAGACATCCCGTCCGGTCGTCGGTGCGATTTCTGTCGGTATCGCACAGGCTGCACTGGAAAATGCCATCCACTATGCACACCAGAGAAAGCAGTTCGGCCAGAAGATCGCTTCTTTTGAAATGGTACAGGAAATGATTGCCAATATGGTCACTAAGACGGAGGCGGCACGCGCGCTTGTCTACAAGGCTTGCTGGCTGAAGATGCAGGGAGATAAGAGAGCGTCCATGTTCTCCGCCATGTCGAAATGTTTTGCTTCGGACACAGCGATGGAAGTCACCACGACAGCGGTGCAGGTCATGGGCGGTAATGGGTACTCTCGTGAAAATCCGAATGAAAAATACATGCGTGATGCCAAGATCATGCAGATCTATGAAGGAACGAATCAGGTACAGCGCCTCGTCATTGCTAATGAAGCTCTATATTGATTAGAGGATAAAACGGGTGCGTGAAAGCAGAAGGCTTTCACGCACCCGTTTTTGTATGACTGAGCTGTAGGAAAACACGGATGCAATCGGAGAGTTTGACTTTACATGTGCTTTCAAACACGCTTCTTAAGTAGTTCGCAATTCGCGATTCCTTTTGCCTTTCATGGAAATATATGAGAAATCGAACATTATTGGGATAGGGGTTAGGAAGACATTTAATGCACAGTACACTGGCGTATACTATGCATTGCCCATATTTCACCTAAATATAAATTTCGGGGGGGGTGGATATAGAATTTAATGATATTGACTAAATGAACTTTGGCAATATAAGATTATAAAGGCTTATTTATTATGTAGCTCAAGAGAGGTGATTCAAATGAAAATTATGGGAAAATTAAGTGCATTATTGTTTTCGTTAGGACTTGTATCGGCGGGGGCGGGTACGAGTGTACAAGCAACATCAGCAGATATGGAAAAGTTTTCTAATATTACAGATACTACCCCCATTATTTTACAAGAAAATATGAGTCAGCAAATTTCATTTGAGAAACATTTGAATTTTTCGAGTGAGCCATTTGATAATGCTATGGGAGTTTATCACACTTCTCATTATTCGCATACCTCCCACAGGTCTCATTATTCTCATTATTCTTCTCGGTATTAACACTTTTAAACAAGCTGCTTTATTGTGGCTTGTTTTTTTATAGGAGATTTTTTATGGAGTGTATAAAGGAAATACAGGATGGTTATGAAATTATTTTATCAAAGAGACTTTATGAACGGGAAGCAATAATCTCTTTAGCATATAAATACAGTGGCCGTTTTGTAATATCACTTGATTCAATAGATAGTGAATATGTGAGTTTTAGTGTAAGGAAGCATAGCAATTTATCAGAACCAAGTAGAGATGATATAGAGAAAATTCTTGCTGACTTGCTGGATGAACAACTTAGGTTGGAAATTTTGCGAAGAACAAAAGAAATTCGAGATATTATTTATAAAAAGGCATTTGAACCATTGAAGGTAAAATGATATGAAAACCATACAATATCCATATTTATTTGAAACGTTTGATGACTCATTTCTATTAATCAATATGGTGGGAGAGCATATATTTTTATCCCCTGATGATTTCGAGTGCTTAATTTCAGAAAATTATGATAAATTGACGGAAAGAGCCAAAATCGGTTTATATAGCCATCACTTTATTAGTTCCGCGGATAATAAGGACTTAGTAGAAAATTTATTGGCAGTGAAATTAAGAAGTAGAAAAGATTTTTTACGATATTTTACAACTTTGCATATGGTCGTTTTAACTTTGCGCTGTAACTGCCATTGTGATTATTGTCATGCTAGCTCTAAAAATCTAGTTTCTAAAGAAACAGATATGTCCTTGGAAACCGCAAAGCATGTACTTGATGTGATTTTGCAATCGCCTTCATCTGAAGTTAAAATCGAATTTCAAGGCGGAGAGCCATCTTTGAATTGGACTGTTCTTGAATTTTTTGTTTTGGAAGGAGAGAAAAAAGTCAAAGAAGGGTTAAAGAAAGGCATCTATTTTGTGATTTGTACTAATTTAATTAATTTGTCTGATGAACAAATTGAATTTTGCAAAAATCATCATGTAGAAATATCGTCTTCTTGTGATGGCCCTAAATTTTTTTATGACTTACATCGACATGCATTAGATGGTTCAAGTGCTTATGAACATTTTATTAAAACATTACAGAAGGTTCGAAAAATTAAGGGGGATAATAGCGTCAATGCTTTATTGACCATAACCAAAGATAATTTGCATCATTTACCTGAAGTTATTGATCATTATATGAAACTTGGATTTCATAATGTTTTTTTGCGTGCGCTTAATCCTTATGGATATGCAAAACAGAATGAAGCACAATTGGGCTATTCTTTAGAAGAGTTCGTACAAATATATAGAGATGCATTGGAATATATTTTTACAATTAACCAGAATGGGACATTTTTTGCAGAGTCTTATGCTGCTCTAATATTTGAGCGAATCATGACTCCTTTTTCTACCGGATTTGTAGATTTGCAGTCTCCTACGGGAGCTGGAATTGCTGGTGCTATCTATTATTATAATGGTGATGTATATCCATCTGATGAAGGGCGTATGTTGGCAGCTATGGGCGATTGTCATTTTAGGATGGGAAATGTATATTATGATGATTTTAAGACAATTTTCTCATCGAAAGTAATGAAAGATTTAGTACAAAATAGTTGTGTTGAATCTATGCCCGGATGTTCTACTTGTGCATATAGCCCATATTGTGGTGCAGATCCTATTCGGTATTATACAGAATCTGGCGATTTAATGGGGAAACGATATGATAGCGGATTTTGTAGAAGAAATAAGGGCGCAATAAAAGTTATTCTTGATATTATAAAGGAAAATGATCCTAAGAAAATCGCAATTCTTTGGTCATGGGTTCAGAGAAGGCCTTTGGAGGATTGGCAATGTGGCAAACACGAGGAATAGGTACAAATATAACCAAACCAATTATTGCACGCTTTTCTAAGAAAAAAATAAATTGGTGGGAGATATTTTCAGAAAAAACAATAGGACTTTACACAAATCCTAAAGCAGGGAAACATTTGGCGGTAAGTTTGTCTGATCAGGCAATTGATGGATATGAATATCCGATGGTATCGCGCGTTCCTACGGCAGCACTATGTGAACTTAACGAAGGCGACATATTGCAAATTATGCCAGACGGAAGAATATTGCGTGTGTATAACATTCAATCGAAGCAAAATGTTTTATTTATTACAGAAAAATGTAATTCAAGGTGTATCATGTGTCCGCAGCCGCAAAAACCTATTGATCATGATCAGGAGGTTTTGAAGATATTATCTCTTTTACCAAGGGAAAGTGTAAGAGAAATTTGTGTAAGTGGAGGAGAACCAACTGTTAATGCCAATTTTACTAATGTTATGAAGACATTGGCAAAGTTTCCTAATGTAGATCCTATGGTATTAACAAATGGAAGACGATTTAGTGATTTTGAGTTTACCAAAAATGTTATTGCGAATGCGCCTTTCAACACGCAATATGCAATTCCTTTGTATTCGGCTGTTCCCGAAATCCATGATTCTATCGTCGGTGCTAAAGGAGCTTTTAGAGAAACCATCATGGGATTACATAATTTAGCAAAATTTAGAATCCCTGTGGAAATCAGAATCGTATTAACTAAGCAAAATATTACAGGATTGGTTGATTTAGCGGATTTTATAGGATGGAATTTACCTATGGCTGTTCATGTTGCCTTTATGGGAATGGAAATACATGGACGAGCAGATGATAATAAAGGAAAAGTTTGGGTAGAACCTGCTAATTATATGCAGGAGTTAACTATAGCTGTAAAAAATATAGCACATAGAAATATCCCTGTGTCAATCTATAATTTACCATTATGTCTATTGCCAAAAGAATTATGGCAATATAGTAAAAGGAGTATATCCGATTGGAAGCAGGAATATCGAGTGGAATGTGAGGGCTGTACTCAACAAGATAATTGTGGAGGATTTTTTACCACTTCTGTAATCATTCCCCATGGAATTCATAGATTATGATCCTTGTTTTTTTAAAGTTACAAATATATAGTTAAGTTCATATCAGTGTGTAGACTAATTTCTTTTGTTTTCAATTGTTGTATAAATAAAAATGAATATTGGGTTTCGATTCAATTGCTGGTCGGATGACTGATTCACACCATTATACGTACATAATCTAATGCTTTGAGACCTGCTTCCCCAGTGGTGCTTTGATTTTGATGCATCGTGTTGCTTTCTTTACCGTACCCATAGAACCTGCTGAACCCTTTATTTCAAAACCAAAAAAGACCGCTTACGCGGTCCTTTTTGGTTTCTGCCATTATTCCCAAGCAGGAACGATAGTGCCTTTGTATTTTTCAGCGATGAATTTTTTGACGGATTCAGACTGATAGTACTTGACGAATTTCTGATAAGCCGGCTGATCCTTGTCCTTCTCGCGGGCAGCGATGATCATGACGGCGAGTGGGGTATCCTTGTCTTCGAGGAAGATGCCCTGGTCTTTCGAGGAAAGTCCGGAGCTCATGACGTAGTTCATGGTGATGACGGATGCATCGACATCAGCAAGGCTTCTTGGAAGCTGAGCGGCTTCGAGTTCCTGGAATTTCAGGTTCTTCGGGTTTTCTACGACATCTGCCGGGGTGGCTTTCATGCCGACGCCTTCCTTCAGCTTGATGACGCCTGCTTTTTCGAGCAGCTGGAGACCACGGCCTTCATTGGTCGGGTCGTTCGGGATGGAGACGGTAGCGCCGTCCGGCAGATCCTTGATATCCTTGTACTTATCGGAGTAGACGCCCATGCGCATCAGGATAGCTTTGCCGATAGAGACGAGGTTTGTATTGTGCTGTTTGTTGAAGTTCTTCAGGAACGGTTCATGCTGGTAGACAACGAGGTCGAGATCGCCGTCAGCGAGTGCCTGATCCGGAGTGACATAGTCAGAGAATTCCTTCACATTGACCTTGAGACCTTTGCTTTCAGCTTCTTTGGCAGCGGCTTCGACGACTTCTGCATGCGGACCGGCCGTAGCACCGACGGTGATCTCTTTCTTTTCCTGTACAGAGGCAGCGGCCGAGGAGGCTGGCTTTGCGTTGGAACCACAGCCGGTGATGATGGCTGCTGCGGAGAGGGCGCAAAGTCCAGCGATGACGAGTTTCTTTAACATAGATATACTTCCCTTCTTTTATAAAATCCGGTGTCTATGTATGGAAGTGGGAGAATTCGCATTTCCTATAGATCCGGTGGAAAACCTGATAAGAGGCATGGGGCAGGGCGCACATAGAGGACGCAGGGGAGAAGGCGGATATAGCCAGTCTCCATTCCCCAGGCTTATCCATTTTTTACTTCTTATTCGCCTTTTTCGCAAGATTGCTTCCGATAAACTGGATGAGCTGGACGACGACGATAAGGACGAGGATGGTAGCCACCATGACGTCGGCCTGGAAACGCTGGTAGCCGTAGCGGATGGCGAGGTCACCTAAGCCGCCGCCGCCGATGGTGCCTGCCATAGCGGAAGAACCGATGAGGGTGACAACGACGACAGTGATATTCTCAATGATGGAAGGCAGGGCTTCCGGGATGAGGACTTTCTTAATGATCTGGAATGGGGAAGCGCCCATGGATTCCGCCGCTTCGATGAGGCCGAAGGGGACTTCACGGATGGAGGTCTCGACCATGCGGGCGGTGTAGGGGATCGCAGCGATGGTCAGTGGGACGATGGCTGCGGTGGTGCCGATGGAGGTGCCTGCGATGAGACGGGTGAGAGGAATGATCGCGACCATGAGGATGATGAATGGGATGGAGCGGATCATATTGATGATAAAAGCGAGCGGCTTATTGAGCAAGCGGCAGGCGAGGATGCCGTTTTTCTCCGTGACAACGAGGAGGATCCCCAGAGGAATGCCGACGACAGCGGCGATCAGGGCAGAAACGCCGAGCATGTAGAAGGTTTCTGCCGTACTTTTTAGAAGAAGATTACTAATGACTGGAGACATATCCGAGCACCTCGCTTGTGATAGGTAACGATTTCAGATGACTGAGCGCTTCTTTCATATCGCTGTCATCGCCAATGATGGTGATAATGAGACGGCCGAAGGATACATTCTGGATGTAGTCGATGGAGCCGTACAGGATAGATACGTCCAGATTGTACTTTTTGATGAGGTTGGCGATGATCGGTTCATTTGCGACGTCGCCGCGGAAGGAGAGGGAGAGGACGGTCTGGTCGTCCGCGTTCTCTTTATCGGCATGGATATCCATGTGGGAGAGCTGTTCCGGTACTTCCGAAGACATGACCGAGCCGACGAATTTTTTCAGAGTCGGAGTCTGCGGATTGGTGAAAAGATCGACGACGGAGCCTTCTTCGATGATGCGGCCATGTTCGATGACGGCGACACGTTCAGCGATCTCCTTGATGACTTCCATTTGATGCGTGATCATGATGATGGTGATGCCGAGCTTCTTATTGATATCTTTCAGCAGCTGCAGGATGGATTTGACCGTTTCCGGATCCAGCGCAGAGGTTGCTTCATCGGAGAGAAGTACGGATGGATTGGACACGATAGCGCGTGCGATGCCGACACGCTGCTTCTGTCCGCCGGAGAGCTGTGCGGGGTACTTATCTTTGTACTCGGTGAGACCGACCATCTCGAGGATGTCATCGATGCGTTTCTTCTGCTCTGCCTTCGGCACATTGGCAAGCTCCAAAGGGAATGCGATATTTCCTGCCACTGTGCGGGAGGACAGCAGGTTGAAATGCTGGAAGATCATGCCGATGCCTTTGCGCTCGCTGCGCAGTTCCGCCTTGGAGAGCTTCATCATGTCTTTGCCATTGATCAGGACTTCGCCTGTGGTCGGTGGTTCAAGCATATTGATGCAGCGGACCAGGGTCGATTTCCCTGCACCGGACTGCCCGACGATACCGTAGATCTCACCATCTCTGATGGTGACGCTGACGTCGTCCAGTGCTTTGAAATTGCCATATACTTTCGTTATATGTTTGAGTTCAATCATTGGAGTCTCCTCATAAAAACAAAAAAAACTTTCATCGGAAGATGAAAGCTTGCAGTCGCATCATCTTTCGAGAATACACTCGCTGGAATTGGCACCGTTTCATAAAGATGGTTGCCGTGGCTTCAAAGGGCCAGTCCCTCCGCCACTCATGATGAAAGTCGTATGTAATTCAATCGACAAAGCCGATTGAATGAATTGTACTCTTTATGAGAAGGAAAGTCAATAGGGGAGGGGAAGCCCGTGGGGCGTGCTGCCCCATGATTGCGTGTAAAAGCATCGCTTAAATGAGAAATTAAAAATGAGAAATGCGAAATGGTGGTGCGGCGCATAAAAATATCGCAGCGCCGCGGAGTATAAATAATGGCGATGCCCGAGCTCTGTTTTTTCCTCCTTCCTTTGGAAGGAGGTGCCCCGAAGGGGCGGATAGGTATGAAAAAGATTTCTCGCTTCGCTCGAAATGACGATATGAGAGAGTCTGATGTCTCCTGGTCTCCTAGTCACTAGTCACCAGCTACTCCCCTCATTTTCTTTTTGCACCGCTTTGCCTCTAATGCTATAATATACTAAAGTATCGTAACCATAACTACCCAATGACAGGAGGACATATAAATGAGTGTGAATCACAGACTGGTGAATCCGCTGACGGATCAGCTTTTTGATGGCATTCTGACTTTGAAGACGAGAGAGGAATGCTATGAATTTTTTGAAGATCTTTGTACGATCAATGAACTGCGTGACATGTCGCAGCGTCTGGAAGTGGCACGTATGCTCGAAGCGGGAGATAAGTATGACCGCATCGAAGAAGCGACGGGTGCGAGCACTGCCACGATTTCTCGCGTGAAGCGTTGCTTGAAATTCGGTGCCGACGGATATGTGCAGGTGCTCTCCCGGATGGGAAAAGACGTGTCGAAGACGACTGACTGATGATTTCAGGGACATGGGGATCCAATCGATGGATCAGATTTGCCGATGGATGCTGTCTGACGATGATCAGCTCCCTGTCTCCTTCGGTTTTCAAAAAGGAAGAAATACCATGCAACCACTCCAACTTTCTCATAAAGGCTTCAAGGCCTATGATATTCGCGGTGTCGTGGGGGCGGAGGTGAACGAAGACCTGGCATATCGCGTAGGCCGCGCGTATGCAGCACTCTACCATCCGCAGGCGATGTGTGTCGGCTATGATATCCGTCCGAGTTCTCCTGCCATCGCTAAGGCTGTCATGCGAGGCCTGACGGATGGCGGCGCGGATGTGATGGACATCGGCCTTTGTGGGACGGAAATGATGTACTTCGCTACGTTCCATTACGGACTTTCCGGCGGCATCATGATTACCGCGAGCCATAATCCATCGAATTACAATGGCTTAAAACTTGTGCGCGAAGAGGGGATTCCTGTCAGTGCCGATACGGGACTGAAAGACATCGAAGCACTCGCATTCTCCGGGGATTTTCCCGAGGCGGAGAAAAAAGGGAAGACCTTTGCGAGACAGATCCTCCAGGACTACATCGACTGTATCCTCTCCTTTGTGGATGTTACGAAGATGAAGCCACTTCACATTGTGGTGGATGCAGGAAATGGCTGTGCCAATATCGCCTTCGCAGAGCTCAAGAAACACCTGCCCTTTACTTTTACAGAATTATATATGGAGCCGGACGGAAGCTTCCCTCATGGTGTGCCGAATCCGATGCTGGAAGAGTGCCAGAAGCCGCTCAAGGAGAAGGTGCTCGAAGAAAAAGCAGATCTCGGGATCGCCTGGGACGGAGACTTTGACCGCTGCTTCTTCATCGATGAAAATGGGAAATTCGTAGAAGGCTGCTACATGGTAGGACTGCTTGCATCCTATTTTCTCAAGAGGCATCCCGGAGAGATCATCATTCACGATCCGCGTGTCTTCTGGAATACGGAAAAGATCTGCCGTCTCTATGGAGGTGTGCCCGTCGAGTCGAAGGGGGGACATGCTTTCATGAAGGAGACCATGCGTCGCGTTCACGGCATTTATGGAGCAGAAAACAGTGCCCATCATTTCTTCCGTGACTTCTCATACTGTGACTCCGGTATGATCCCATGGCTCATTGTGGCAGAGCTCATGAGTGAGACAGGCAGGCACCTTGGCGAAATGGTCGCTGAAATGGAGAAAGAATTCCCCGTGAGCGGAGAGATCAATCTGCCAGCCAAAAATGTGGAGAAAACCCTCGCTGCAGTCAAGGCAGCCTATGCACCGAAAGCCTTGGCTATCGATCCCACGGATGGCGTAGGGCTTGAGTTTGAAAATTGGCGTTTCAATCTCCGTCCATCGAATACGGAGCCTCTTATACGTTTCAATATGGAGACGATGGGAGACCGATCGCTCCTCGAAGAGAAGAAAGATGAGATCATGAAGCTCGTCGAGGAAAGTAACAGGTAATGCGGCTTATCGCTTCTGTGCGGGCAGCAGCGCCCATCGGGCATTCGTTTTGAGAGGATATGCTCTTATCGATCAAAGGCTCTGCCCTGACGCATACATAGGATGTATATGATCCCTCATGTAAACAATGGAGCTGTGAAGAAATGGATCCTCATTTCTTCACAGCCCCTTTTTACTTTGCT
>OIZI01001218.1_pt1 | contig 11421 bp, 9 predicted proteins | sample 1588441 | NCBI WGS metagenome assembly OIZI01 (sample SAMN03283284) | human gut metagenome | biome: human-associated habitat; material: feces | host: Homo sapiens | place: Peru | collected 2012
GCAGGCCCGCGATGGTGCGGGTGGGGCTGGTGCCGATGGAGTCGTTGTAATAGGTCACGCCGTCCAGCACACGGACCGGCTCGATGCGGTGTTCCACGCCGGTGAAGGTGCTGCCCACCTTCTGGATGGCCTCGATGGGCACTTCACCCCAGACGGCGGCGGCAGCGGCCAGCAGGTTCTCGATGTTGTGCAGGCCGCGCAGTTTGATGTCCTTCTGGGCCAGGAACGGGGTCACGACGCCGTCCTCGGCCATGCAGAGCATCCCGTCCCCGCGCAGGAACGCGCCGTTGTCGGTGTCGTGCAGGCGGGTGAACCAGACCTGTTTGCCCTTGCAGTCGGGCACCATGCTGCGGGTGATGTCGTTCTCATAGCCCAGCACTTCGCGGCAGGGCGGCACCTGATGGAGCAGGATGTTCCGCTTGGCGTCGATGTACTCCTGCATATCCTTGTGGTGATCCAGATGGTTCGGGGTCACGTTGGTGACGACCGCGATCTTCGGGCTCTTGCGCATACTGATGAGCTGGAAGCTGGACAGTTCCACGACCGCCACATCCTCCGGGGCAACGTCCGGCAGCATGGGCAGCAGGGCTGCGCCGATGTTGCCGCCCAGATGCACCTTGCGGCCCGCAGCCTCGTAGAACTTGGAGATGAGGGTGGTGGTGGTGGTCTTGCCGTCCGAGCCGGTCACGCCCACGATCTCACAGGGGCAGTAGTCAAAGAAAAGCTCGACCTCGCTCGTGACCAGCGTACCTGCGGCGATGGCGTCCTGCAGCGGCTTCTGGTAATATTCAAAGCCGGGGGTGCGCAGGATGATGTCCTGGCCCCGGAAGCCGTCCATATAGTGCTCACCCAGGCTCAGGTCGATGCCCAGGCGGCGGATGGTCTCGGCGTAGCTGCCAAAGTCGTCCACGCTGTTCTTTTTATCGCAGAGGGTGACATGCGCACCCAGGCCTACGAACTCCTCGATCAGGGTCTTGTGGCTGACGCCCGCACCGATGAATGCGACCTTTTTGCCCTTGACCAGCTCTGCGAGCTGCTGCTGTTCTTTCTGCATAAAAACAGAACCTCCTCTATAAAGTGTTTCTGTAACAAGCTCTTGCTGCTCTTCATTCTACACCTTTTCCGCACAATACGCAACGCCCAACCCGCACAGGCCGCAAAAATGCACCGAAAGGTCATCGAAATTCACAAAAAGATAATTGTCTTTTTCGACGCTTTCCGTTATACTGGACGTATCCATCATCATCTGCAAGGAGCGCTTTTTTTGAAACACCGTTTCCGCCTGGCCGCTGCGGTTCTGACGGCCCTTTTGTTCCTGACCCTGACCGGCTGCGGTTCAGGCTCCAACAGCTTTACCTGGTTCGTGGACACCATCCCTGCGAACCTTGACCCGCAGGTGGCTTCGGCTGCGTCGGACGTCATCGCCTGCGAGAACCTTTACAGCGGCCTTGTCCGCAAAGACCCGGACGGCCAGCTGGAACCTGCCCTGTGCGAGCGGTGGGAGGTCTCCGCCGACCGGAAAACCTATACCTTTTATCTGAAGGACGGCCTGACCTACACGGCTGCCAAGGGCACGGCTTCCGACTATGCCATCACGGCGGAGGATTTCGTCTTCGCCTTCCGGCGGATGTTCCGCGCTGCCACGAACTCCCCCTACGCCGTGGAGTTTTCGGCCCTTGAGAACAGCGCCGAAGTATTGGCCGGGCAATTGCCGGAAAGTGCCCTCGGTGTTTCGGCCAGCGGGCCGCTGACGCTGGTGTTCCGCCTGAGCAGCCCGGACGAGAATTTTCTCTCCAAGCTGACGCTGCCCGGCGCGATGCCCTGCGACGAAGCGTTTTTCAACTCCACCCGCGGCACCTACGGCCTCACCGCCAAGACCACCCTTTCCAGCGGGCCGTTCTACCTCTACAACTGGACGTCCGGCGGCCTGTTCCTGCGGCGGGAGCCTTCCGGCACCCGCATCGACAGCCTGCGCCTGGTCCAGAACACCAACAACGCCGACCAGTCGGCCATTGAGCTCATCAACAGCGAAAAGTGCTCGGCAGCGGTGGACGCCACCGGCAGCACCACCTCGCTGTCTTCCATCTCCTACTCCGACACCACCTGGAGTCTGCTGTTCAACTGCAATACGATCTTTTCCTCCACCGAGCTGCGGCAGGCGCTGGCCGGGGTGGCGCGGGACGCCGCTGAGGTGCCCTCCACCGGGCTGTTTGCCGCAGCGGACAGCCTCATCCCCGCCGGGCTGAACGTAGACGGCATGAACTACCGCGACACCGTGGGAGACGTCTCCCCCGCCGCGGTGGATGTCAAGGCGCTCTACCTTGCCGCGCGGCAGGGCATGGCAAACTCCGACTTCAATAAGATCACCCTGATGCTCCCCGCCGGGTGCGGCCTGAACGAGGCCGCCGAGACCATCAACGGGGCCTGGCAGAAGGAGCTTTCCCTCTTCTTCTCCATCGAGGAGGTGGACGAAGAGACCTTCCGCAAGCGCCTGGCCGAGGGAGATTATACCATCGCGCTGGCCCCCGTCAGCGCTGAGAACGGCAGCGTGTACAACACGCTGGCCCAGTTCACCCCCACAGGCGGCGGGCTGACCGGCTATTCCAACGCCCTGTACGCCACCCAGCTGGAAGCCAGCACCCACGCCAACGGTTCCACCCGCTGCCGCCTGCTGGGCGACTGCGAACGCCAGCTGCTCAGCGACTGCGTCGTGGTCCCCCTCTTCTCCCAGCAGAAGCGTCTGTTGATCGCTTCGGGCATCAAAAACCTCATCTTTGACCCCTTTGGCCCGGTGCTCGACCTGACGTATGCCACAAAGGAATAAAAACGCAAGGCCCCCTGTGCGAACGGCACAGAGGGTCTTGTTGTTTCTTCAGGTTTTGATGCCGAACAACCGGCGCAGGATCCCGCGCAGACACTTCGGGCTTTTGATGACGACGACCTGCATCCAACTCCCGCCTTTCGTTGTGTGATACCACAGTATAAGCGGCAGCGGCGCAAAACGTGCATCGCTCAGCGCAGGATGGGCGTATCCGGCAGGGTCTCGACCACGACCAGCGCCCCCTTGCGGGTAGAGATGGTGATGCGGTCCGAGCCTTCGGCGTACTCGTTGCTGACGCCCAGCGGATACCCTGCCGTGAGGACGGCATCCGTCAGCTCATAGTAGGAGCCGCGCTCACAGACGCCCTCAGCCCGGCCTTCCAGCGGGAAGACGGAAACGTAGAAGAACTCCGCCTTCGGGTAGGTGCGCTCCTCGCCGGCGCGGACGAAGGTGATGCGGCTGCGCTCATCTTGCAGCGTAGCGCGCACGCCCCGCTGCTCCAGCCCCAGACCGGTGCAGAGGTTCGCAAGGGTGTGTTCCAGCCGTCTGCCGCCAAGCGCGCCCAGCAGCAGCACCTCGGAGCAGCCTTTTTCGGAGGCAAGCTTCGCCGCATATTCGGTGTCGGTGTCGTCCTTGACGTGGGGCAGGACGATGACGTCATCCTGCTGCTCCGGGCAGGGCGCGGTGTCGAAGTCGCCGACGATGATGTCCGGTTTGCGGCCCAGCGGCGCACAGTTGCGGTAGCCCGCGTCGCAGGCGATGATGAGGTCATCGGGCCGCAGCAGACGCTTCAGCTCCGGCGAGACCGGGCAGGCAGATACGATCACACAGCGTGACATAAGTTTCCTCTCTTCACAAAGAAAACCCTCTCCGTCATTGCTTCGCAATGCCACCTCTCCCGATGAGCGAGGTTTTACGCGATCATCAACTTCCGCATCAAAGCTCTCCCTTTGGGAGAGCTGGCGAGCGATAGCGAGACTGAGAGGGTTATTTTCAGAACTTTGGCCGCTGCCAGTCCTTGACGTCCTTGACTTCGTCGTACATGGCGCAATAGCTGTCGTACCGGGTCTGGGAGAGCCGGCCCTCGGCCAGTGCCGCGCGGACGGCGCAGCCCTTTTCCGTGCGGTGGGAGCAGCCCGTGAACTGGCATTCACCAAGATACGGCCCAAACTCTGGGAACGCATGTTCCAGGTTCTCCTTCGGGATGAACCCGGCGCGGTTGGCTTCCAGGCTGGCGAAGCCGGGCGTGTCGGCGATGCGGCCGCCGAACGCCTCAAAGATGGTCACCTCGCGGGTGGTATGGCGGCCGCGGCCCAGCTTCTGGCTGATGGCGCTGGTCTCCCGCTCGGCCTCCGGCAGCAGGGCGTTCAGCAGCGTGGACTTGCCCACGCCGGAGTTGCCGCAGAAGGCACAGAGCCGCCCGGCGATCCACTGCTTTACCTCGTCCAGACCCTCGCCGGTGTCGTAGTGGATGGCGATGAAGGGCAGGGTCGAACGCTCGTATGCCTTGCGGAGGAACTCCGCCTCGCCGAGGTCTGCCTTGGTGCAGACGATGACCGGCTGGACGCCCTTGTCCACCGCGATGGCCGACAGCTTATCCAGCACGAGGGTGCTGGGAGTAGGCTGGGTGGTACTGGCCACGAGGAACAGCACATCCAGATTGGCCACCGGCGGGCGGACGAAGACGTTTTTGCGGGGCGCGATCTCCGCGATGACGGAAGCGCCGTTCTCGGTCTCCACCGTCACCTCGTCGCCCGCCACGGGGGTGATCTTCTGTTTGCGGAAGATGCCGCGCGGCTTGCACTCGATGATGCCCGCTTCGGTCCGGACGTAGTAGAAGCCGCCGATGCCTTTTACAATATAACCGTTCATGGCTCCTCCGTCACGACAGCAGCGAGCTCCACCAGTCGCTCAGGCTGGTGCCGGAGCTGGAACCGGAAGAGTCGCTGGAGGAGGAAGAGCTTCCGCCGCCCACAAGGCCGCTCCACCAGTCGCCACTGGAGCTGCTGGCGCTGGAACTGCCGCTCTCCGAGGTGCTGCCGGGCTCCTCGGCCGGGGTCTCCGGCACAGGTTCGGGCCCTGCGCTGACGGTCACGCTGACGCGGCTGTTCACCTTGACGGTGGAACCGGCGGCAGGGTTCTGCCCGATGATGGTACCGGCAGGCTTGTCGCTGTACTGCTCGGTGGTGCTGCCCAGGCCCAGCTTGTTCTGCACCAGCAGGGTGCGGGCATCGTTCACGTTGGACAGGCCCACCAGAGACGGCACCTTGGCGGTGGTGCTGACCTGCGGGCGGCTCACGTAGACCACAACGGTGGAGCCCACCGCCACCTGGCTGCCGGCGGCAGGGTCGGTGCGGATGATGGAGCCTGCCGCCACGGTGTCGTCCACGGCCTGGGTGATCAGCACCGAGACGCCGAGGCTCTTGAGCTGCTGTTCTCCATCAGCCTGCAGATAGTTGGTCACATCCGGCACGGTGACGTACTGGATGCCGAGGCTGATGGTCAGGGTCACGCTCTGGCCCTCGCGGACGGTGCGGCCCGCCACCGGCGACTGCCGGTAAACGTATCCGGCGGCGTAGTCGTTGCTGTACGACTGCTCCCAGTTGACGGTGATCTGGCCGGAGGAGACCTGCGGCTGGGCGTTCACCTCATCCTGGGTCATGCCGCTGTAATCGGCCAGCACGATGTCGGCCTTTTCGCTCATCAGGGTGCTGGAATCGTTGAGGATGGTCCAGCACAGCGCCATGCAGGCCAGCGCGAACGCAACGGTGATGCCGAACAGCACCGGCAGGAAGATGGGCTTTTTCTTTTTGCTTTTGCGGGTCTTTTTCGGTTCCGGGGCTTCTTTTTTGGTTTTCACGGGGTGCTCCACCACCTTTTCAGGAATTTCATCGGGGAGATAGGTGTAATTGAACACGATGGACGGGTCTTCCACGTAGGCGTTCAGTGCCCCCAGCATCTCGGCGGCGCTGGCGTAGCGGTTTTCGGGCCGCTTTGCCATGGCGCGTTCAGTGATCTCCACCAGGCCGTGGGGCACGGTGGGGGCCAGCTCCTGCAGGCTCTTGGGCTTGTCGGTGATCTGCTTGATGGCCACCTCCACCACATCGTCGGCGTCAAACGGCAGATGCCCCGAAAGCATCTCGTACATCATGACGCCCACCGAATAGATGTCGCTGGTGAAGTCGGTCTCGTCGCCCTTGGCCTGTTCTGGGCTGATATAATGGACGCTGCCCATCGCCTTGCCGCCGGAAAGCTGGTTCTCGGCGCGGGAGATGCGGGCAATGCCGAAGTCCATCATCCGCAGCTGGCCGTTGTCCAGCAGCATGATGTTCTGGGGCTTGATGTCCCGGTGCACCACGCCGTTGCGGTGGGCATGATCCAGTGCCTTGAGGATCTGGGAGATGAAATGCACCGTCTCCCGGCTGGTCAGCCTGCCGCCGCGCTCGTTGAGGTACTCCCGCAGCGTCATGCCGTCCACGTATTCCATCACGATATATTGCAGCTTCTCGCTGACTGAGACATCGTACACCTTGACGATGTTGGGGTGATTGAGCAGCGAGATGGCCTTGGATTCGTTCTTGAAGCGGCGGACGAGGTCGGGGTCGTGCATGAGCTCCTGCCGCAGCACCTTGACGGCTACGACCGTGCCCTCCGGCACCGGCCCGCCCGGCCCCACGACCGCCTTGTAGACGTTGGCCATGCCGCCGGTGCCGATCAGCTCCCGGACGGTGTACAGGCCATCGAGGGTCTTGCCGATCAGATTATCCATGCTCCACCTCCGTCGGCTCCACGGCCAGCAGCAGCGCCGTGATGTTATCCGAGCCGCCGTGGGCGTTGGCTGCCTCGATGAGGCGGTCGGGCAGGTCGTAGAACGTACCCTGCGCCAGCAGCTCTTCCATCTCCTCCACCGGCACCATGTTGGTCAGGCCGTCGGTGCAGAGCAGCAGCCGGTCTTCCCGCTTGAGCTTCGCGGCGGTGAACTCCGGCTCCAGCCGGTAATCCACACCCAGCGCTTTGGTGATGATGTTCTTCTGGGGGTGATGCTCGGCTTCCTCCTCGGTGATGGTGCCGCAGTCCACGAGCTCCTGCACGTAGGAGTGGTCGTGGGTGAGCTGGGTCAGCTTTCCGTCCCGGATGAGGTAGGCGCGGGAGTCACCTGCATGGCAGAGGTAGACATTGCCGCTGCGCACCAGTGCGCAGACCGCCGTGGTGCCCATGCCGGCCAGCGCTTCTTCATGCGCAGCCTTCTGGAACACGAAGCGGTTGGCGTAGAGGAGCGCTTTTTTCAGAAACGGCTCCTCCTGCCCTGCCCCGCACTGGGCGTATTGCTCCTGAAAGAAATTCTCGATGACATTGCACGCCCCCTGCGAGGCTTCGCGGCCGCCCTTTGCGCCGCCCATGCCGTCGCAGACCAGCGCCCACACCGCGCCGCCGGGCAGCTCCCCGGCCCGATAATCGTCCTGGTTCTCCTGACGGACGCGGCCGACATCTGTTTTTCCTGCAAGTTTCATAGGATTCTCCTTTTGTCAGGCTTTGCCGTTCATCTCGTCGCGGCGCAGCTGGCCGCAGGCGGCGCTGATCTCGCTGCCCAGACGGCGGCGGACCGTGGCGTTGACGCCGAGGCTCTCCAGCTTCTGCTGGAACCGGCGGACGTTGGCGGCATCGGTGGCGGAGTAGGGGCTGCCGTCCACCGGGTTGATGGGGATGAGGTTGACATGTGCGCCCATGCCCCGGATGAGGTTTGCCAGCTGCTTTGCGCAGGCATCGGAATCGTTGACGCCGCGCACCATCGAATACTCGAAGCTGACCCGTCGGCCCGTGGTGTCCTGATAGCGGCGGACCGCCTGCATCAGCTGCTCCACGGGGTAGGCATCGTTCACGGGCATCATGCCGCTGCGGATCTCGTTGTTGGGCGCATGGAGCGAGACGGAAAGGGTGAGCTGCAGCTTTTTCTCGGCCAGCTGGTCGATCTTCGGCACCAGACCGCAGGTGGAAAGGCTGATGTTCCGCATCCCGATGTTGACGCCTTCGGGCGAGGTGATGTTCTCAAGGAATCGCATCACTTCGTCGAAATTGTCCAGCGGCTCGCCGATGCCCATGAGCACGATGTGGGAGATGCGCTCCCCGATGTCCTTCTGCGCGGTGTAGATCTCGGAGCAGATCTCCCCGGCTTCCAGGTTGCGGACGCGGCCCGCCTGAGTGGACGCGCAGAAGCGGCAGCCCATCCGGCAGCCCACCTGCGTGGAGACGCAGACCGTGTTGCCGTAGTGGTAGCGCATGACGACCGTTTCGATGCAGTTGCCGTCGGCCATCCGCAGCAGGTATTTGACCGTGCCGTCCTTGGCCTCCTGGCGGCGCTCGATCTGCGGGGCCGCGATGTAGAAATGTTCCTCCAGCGTCGCCAGCAGGGTCTTGGGCTGGTCGGTCATGGCGGAAAATTCCGTGACCAGCTTCTGGTGGACCCAGTGGAAGATCTGCTTGGCCCGGAAACCGGGCTGGCCCAGCGCCTTGAGCTCTGCGGCCAGCTGTTCCAGCGTCAGGGAGGAAATGCAGCGTTTTTGTTCCATGGTGTTCTCCTATTGATACGATTCAGGCGGCCGCCTTATTGCGCTTTTTGCATCGCGCAGAGGAAAAAGCCGTCCATCCCGGTGCGGGTAGGCACCGAAAGGGCTCCGTGCTCCCCCACCGTCATCCCGGCCGGGAACGGCACCTCTGGCGTCACGACGGAAAACTCCGGGTGGCGGGCAAGGAAGGCCGCCACCTGCTCTTCGTTTTCGGCCGGGTCGATGGTGCAGGTGGAGTAGACCAGCCGCCCGCCCGCCTTGAGCAGAGAGGCCGCTGTGTCCAGAATGGCCGACTGGGTAGCCAATAATTCATTGTGGCGGGCCTTGTCCAGCGTTTTGTAGCGGATATCCGGCTTTTTGGCCAGGATGCCCAGACCGCTGCAGGGGGCGTCCACAAGGATGCGGTCGGCCTGGGGCAGGCTGAGGTTCTGCCGGGTGGCATCGTTGCAGAGGGTTTCGACGTTGGCAAAGCCCATCCGCTCCACCGCCGTGCGGATGAGGCGGACGCGGTTCTCGGCTGCATCGCAGCTGACGAGACGGCCGGTCCCCTGCATTTCCTCAGCCAGCAGGAGCGTCTTGCCGCCGGGGGCCGCACAGAGATCCAGCACCGTTTCGCCGGGCTTTGCCTCCACGCAGAGCGCCGCCAGCTGGCTGGCCTGCCCTTCGACATGGTAGTACCCTTGCCGGAACCACGCGTTCTCGGCAGGGCTTCCCTCAAATGCGGCCAGCACACTGCCCGGCACAAGGCCCGGCTCGGCCGCTGCGCCCAGCGCCGCCAGCTTTTCGCAGAGGGTGGCGGCATCGGCCTTGAGCGGGTTGGCCCGCAGGCTGGTCCTGCCGCCGTCGGCCGCATAGGTCAGGATGCCCAGCGCCTCGTCCGGGTAATGGATGCGGAGGAAGTCCGCCACATCTTTCCCGGCAGAACCAAGCACCATCAGCCGCTCGGTCTCATTCCGAAACCGGGCGGTGCTCAGGTCGTAGGTGCAGGCGCGGCGCAGCACGGCATTGACCAGCCCCGCTGCGCTGGATTTTCGGAACGCACGGGTCAGCTTGACCGCCTCATTGACGGCCGCCGATGCGGGCACCTGCATATACCGGGCCTGGGCCAGAGCGGAGCGTAAAATCTCCCGGACGGGAGCGTCCAGCCTGGCAAGGCCCTTGGGCAAAAACTGGCCGAGCATATAGTCCAGTGTGCCCCGGTGTTCCAGCACCGTGTAAAAAATGGCGCTGGCAAACGCTTTGTCGCGGCCTTCGAGCTGCTGACGCTTCAGTTCGGCATCCAGGACGAGGTTGGAAAAGCCGTCCTGCTCCTGCTTCACCAGCGCCGAGACCGCCGCCGCGCGGGGATTCGGCCCGCTCACAGGCAGTCCCCCGCTTTGAGCCGCAGACCTGCCGCAAACGAGGTTCCGTCCATGGGCTTCTTGCCCTCCGGCACCACATGCAGCAGCTGGATGGCACCCTCGGCGCAGGCCACAGTCAGGGGCCGGGTCGCCAGCACCGTGCCGGGCGCTTCGCCGTGGGAAGGCACCGCGCGGCACTCGGTCACCTTGACCTTTTTGCCGCCGGTGGTGGTGAACCAGGCCATGGGCCAGGGGTTCATGCCGCGCGCCCAGTCGTGGATGTGGGCGGCGGAGTCGGTGAGCCGGAACTCGGCCAGCTCCTTGTCGAGCATGGGCGCGAGGGTCGCATGGGCGTGATCCTGCGGCTGGGGCCGGAGGGTGCCTGCCGCGATCTGCGGGATGGTCTCGCAGAGGACGCGGGCACCGACTGCCGTCACCCGGTCGAACAGTTCGCCGCTGGTCTCTTCGGGGCCGATGGCCATCTTCTCACAGACGAGAACGTCGCCGGTGTCCAGCCCTTCGTCCATCTGCATGATGGAGATCCCCGTCTCGGTATCACCGTTCAGGACGGCCCACTGCACCGGGGCGCTGCCGCGGTACTTCGGCAGCAGCGAAACATGCAGGTTGATGCAGCCATACTTGGGGGCCTGGAGCACGCTGGCGGGCAGGATGCAGCCATAGGCCACCACCACGATCAGTTCCGGGGCCAGCGCCTGGATGTTGGCATCCTCGCCGCCGTCCCGCAGGGTGCGGGGCTGGAAGACCGGTGTGCCGTGCTCCAGCGCCACTTCCTTGACCGGGGGTGCGGTGAGCACCTGCTTGCGGCCCACCGGCTTGTCGCGGCGGGTGTATACGCCGCAGATGTCATGCCCGGCGGCATACAGAGCCTTCAGGCACTCGGCGGCAATGTCCGGTGTGCCCATGAACAGAATGCGCATTACTTGTTTCCTTTCGCTTCGCGGGCAGCCTTTTTGCCCTCTTCGGTGTCCTCATAGAAATACTCGCTGGACTGCATGATGGTGATGCCGTCCAGATGGTCGTTCTCATGCTGGATGCAGCGGCCCAGCAGATCCTCGGCTTCCAGCTCAAACCACTCGCCGTGACGGTCCTGCGCACGCACCTTGACGGCGGCGGGGCGGGTCACGGCGCCGTTGTGCCCCGGGAAGGACAGGCAGCCCTCGTAGGCGGTCTCCTCGTCCTCAGACACGGCGATGATCTCGGGGTTGACGAAATCGATGAACTTATACTCGTAACCCTCGGGGATCTCCTCGGGGGCGTCGGTGGTGTCCCACACCACGAACAGGCGGCGCAGCATGCCCACCTGCGGGCCGGCCAGACCCACGCCGTCGGCGGCGATCATCGTCTCGCGCATATCATCCAGCAGGGTGGCCAGACGGTCATCAAAATTGGTCACGGGGCGGCAGACTTTGTTCAGGATGGGGTCGCCCTCTTTTACGATGTTGCGGATAGCCATAATGGTACCTCCAATGTTTGGTTTCAGATCTCGCCGTCCGAATGCAGATCCACCGCAACGGTGGCCTTGGACGGGAGCTTTTCTTTTTCGTAACACTCCAGCGTGCTGCGGACCAGGTCGCGGAAGCGGCGGTCGTTGCGGCACTTGACTGTGAGCTTATAGCGGTAATTTTCGTTGATCTTTTCAATGCTGCCGGGGGTAGGCCCCAGCACGCGCAGCGGC
>OIZI01001224.1_pt1 | contig 11382 bp, 15 predicted proteins | sample 1588441 | NCBI WGS metagenome assembly OIZI01 (sample SAMN03283284) | human gut metagenome | biome: human-associated habitat; material: feces | host: Homo sapiens | place: Peru | collected 2012
CGCCGCCATTCCCCCGATCTACTTCCATCTGCCGGACCGCGCGATCGCGCAGTATTGGACCGATATTGCCTCTGCCGCGCCGAATACGGATTTCATCATCTACAACATCCCGCAGCTCGCCGGCACAGCGCTGAACAGCGCTCTTCTGCGCACGATGCTCGCCGTACCGACCGTGATCGGCGTGAAAAACTCCTCCATGCCGATACAGGATATTGAAATGTGGCGCGATGAGGGCGCGATCGTTTTCAACGGTCCGGACGAGCAGCTTCTCTCCGGGCTCGCCGCGGGTGCGGTCGGCGGCATCGGCGGTACGTACGCCGCCATGCCGGAGCTCTACGAGCGTATCTTCACCCTTGTCCGCAGCGGCGGCATTCTCCCCGCGCGCGACATTCAGGACGCCTGCTGCCACATCATTTACAAGATGTGCTCCGGGCAGGGCAACATGTACGCCATGATCAAGGAGATCCTCCGTCTCCGCGGCGCGCCGGACATTGGCGGCGTCCGCGCTCCGCTCTACCCGCTTCAGCCGGGCGACGAGTCCATTGCCGCCTCGTGCGCTGCGGATATCGACGCCGCATTGGCAACGTTCTGCAAATAAAAGTCTTTCTTCTCATGGCAAAAGCGGCTCATTCATCAAACACATTCCTGTTGTTATTGTGATGAGCATGAGCTACTTTAGCGGCTGCGCCGGGATGTGCCTTGCCGGGAAAGCAACAAGATTTCACCTTTTCTATTCGGTCTGCTTTGCTTTCTCCGGCTTTGGCACGGAGCGAAAAACAGATTGCTATAACCGCTGGGCGGCTCCCAGCGGGGCGATAACCGGCAACAGGCATAGTGATACTCCTGTCCAGTCACAGCCACACGCAATGAGGGCGGTCACATGAGAACCATGCGAGGGCGCTTCGACCCGTGGAGCTGGTACGCTGCCAGCCGTTTGATGACTTCCCATCATAGCCGGGGTGTCGAGGACAAATAGGCTTCTTCAAATTACAAATCCGCCAGCAGCCTGAAATGGGCGCTGGCGGAGCTTACATAGGCATTATGCCTATATTCTTTGAGGAGGTTAAACACATATGAAAAGCATATATCTCAGAGGAGAACTGCACTACGCAGACCTTGGTACGGGGGTTGGTTCCGAGCAGAATGGTTATCGCCCGGTGGTCATCATCCAGAACGATATAGGGAACCGGCATAGTCCCACGACCATCGTAGCGGCGATTTCCACGCAGATTAAAACCAAGGCGAATCTTGCCCACCCACTACCATCTGAAGCCGGGGAGCGGACTTGTGCAGCCCTCCATGGTCATGCTGGAGCAAATCAGAACCGTGGACAAGACCCGGCTGGTTCAGTACATCGGAAAGCTGTCTGAGGGGGAACTCAAGGGACTCAATCATGCGCTGGCCATCAGCATTGGCCTGATTCCCACAACCCCTGAAAAATTGATACTGTGCTTATGCAGCACCTGCGCCGAGAATTTCTACGGCTCAGGTGCTTATTATTTGCGCCGGGTGAATCCTATCGCAGTTGAGAAGGAGCTGTGTACCTACTGTAACCAGAGGGCGGGATTTGACTATGAAATCACCCCTCGCCGCAGGAGCCGTTAAGTCGGTTCGCACCTTTGTCAAATCGTTCTCTTTTTTATAATATGAAGGAGGTTAATCATGCTAGTCTATACGATCCGTAAGAGTGATTTGTATGCGTCCGGCATCGAACCAACCCGTGAAATTCTGGACATTGCCGGTGAAAATGAGAATGTGGATTTTGCCCTTGTCCTTGCGAAGATTCTCAGGGAACTGACTGCCCAGACCGGGAACATAACTTAAGGAGTGAAAACATATGACAGTCGTTGAACGGTTAAGAAACAGGGGAGTGACCCCTAGAGCGGTTTTGTATGCCCGTTTTTCCTCGGACAACCAGAGAGAAGAATCCATTGAAGCCCAGCTCCGGGCCATGCACGAGTATTGCAGCCGGAATTCCATCGTCATCATTCACGAATACTGTGACCGGGCAAAATCCGCGACTACGGATGACCGCCCGGAGTTTCTGAAGATGATTGCGGCATCCAGAGAGGGGGACTTCGACTTTGCCATCGTCCATAAGTTGGACAGATTCAGCCGGAACCGTTATGACAGCGCCTACTACAAACGGGAGCTGAAGAAGAACGGTGTGCAGCTTCTGTCCGTTCTGGAGCAGATGGACGACAGCCCGGAAAGCATCATTCTGGAATCCGTGCTGGAGGGCATGAGCGAATATTACTCCAAAAATCTTGCCCGTGAGGTGATGAAAGGAATGAGAGAATCGGCTATGGACTGTCGTTACATTGGCGGCTGGATTCCCTATGGTTTCCGGGTAGACCCCCAGACCCACAGATATATCATCAATGACTATGAAGCGGAAGCCGTCAGGATGATCTTCCGGGATGTGGCTGACGGCTGCGGATATAATGTGGTTTTGAATAAGCTGAATTCCATGGAATATCGCACCCGGCTGGGCAATACCTTCTCCAAGGAAACCCTGTATGAGATGCTTCGGAATGAAAAGTACAATGGTGTCTATGTGTTCAGTAGGGCGGCAAGCAAGGACGAGCTGGGGCGGCGGAACAATCACCTGGACAAGCCCATTGAGGATCAGATTCGCATTCCCGGCGGGATGCCGAAGATCGTAGATGACGAAACCTTTGCCCGTGTGCAGGCGATTCTCGCCAGCAGAAAGCGCCACGGGCGGCGGGACGGAAAACGGAAGTATCTGCTGACCGGTATGGTATTCTGCGGTCTCTGTGGTCACAGATACTGTGGCGATTCCATGCAGACCGGGGGTGAAAAGAATCGAAGCGTGATCGGCACCTACTTCTGCAATAACCGGAAAAACCACGGTGCCCATGCCTGCAGCAACTCCAATATCCATCAGGAACCTTTGGAGGAACTGGTACTGCGGAAGATTGAAGAAATCGTCTTTGATGAATCTCGGATTCCGGGAATCGTGCAGGCGTACCGGGAGCTGTGCCAGCAGGAGGATGGGACGGATAAAGATAAGATTCGCACCCTCCGCCAGAACCTGAAAACCGTGGAGCAGAAAATCGCCAACATTGTCAATATCATTGCAAATACGGGCAGCGCGGCGCTGGTCACTCAGCTTACCCAGTTGGAGCGGGAGAAAGAGCTGCTGGATGTCCAGCTTCAGGAAGAGGAACGTGGGACGAAAGAGGATGATCTGGACGAGGAGGCAATCCGCGCAGCATTCCGGCAGACGCAGAAAATGTTCCACAGCGGCACCTTGCCCCAGATGGAGCAGATTATCAACCTGTATCTGGACAAGGTTCTTGTCTATCCCGATTATGTGGAAATCCATCTGAATAATGTTCCCACCAACCTCCTGAATCCGTCTGAAGCAAAAGACGAACCCGCACTTGACGGGTTACATACATTTTATATCGAAAAAATGAGCGACAATATTTTGCCAAAATATCAAACCGGGAAAATTGGACAATACGGTTATGATATTCTGGTGAAAGTACATAGAAAAGAAGAAAAGAAAAACAAATCCAGACGAAAAGGGCATAATGAAACCCAAGCCCAAATTGGCTTGGGCTTGGGTGAATCTGGTGGAGCCGAGGGGAATCGAACCCCTGTCCGAAAGCAACTTGGAAAGAACTTCTCCGGGCGCAGTTTGTTATTTACATTCCCTTTTCCCGGCGGGAACAAACACCCTACGGGAATTGGTAGCTTCATGATGCATGGTATGCGCAAAGCTTAGCATACGCACGGTCTCCACTCAAATCACACCCGAGCCCGGCTCGTGGACCTTCCGGGGCGGATGGGCGCCTAATCAGGCAGCCAGGGCAACAGTATTGTTGTCAGTTAAATTTAAAAAGTTACCCGTTTTATCGTGGTCAGGTGCCACGGCCCGCTATTCCAGCCTCACTACCCCCGTCGAAACCAGTACGGCCCCATGAGGGCCCGGGGACGTTGGGTCCCCGGGGCAGGAAAAATTGATTTTTAGAAACGACCGTAGGGGTCCGGGAGCTTTTTGGGCTCGGGATAGGTTTCCCCATGGGTATCTACGGTGATGGAGGCGATTTTCTGCTCCGCCACAGGGCGGTCGTTAGGGCCGGTCTTGGTAGCGGCGATGGCATCCACCACGTCCATGCCGGAGGTCACCTTGCCAAAGGCGGCATACTGGCCGTCCAGGTGCTTGGCATCCTGGTGCATAATGAAGAACTGGCTTCCCGCGGAGTTGGGAGAGGAGGAACGGGCCATGCTCAGAACGCCCCGCTTGTGCTTCAGCTCATTCTTGACACCGTTGAAGAAAAACTCACCCTTGATGCAGTAGCCGGGGCCGCCCATGCCGGTTCCGTCAGGGCAGCCGCCCTGAATCATAAAGCCGGGGATGACCCGGTGGAAGATCAGTCCATCGTAGAAATTGTGGTTACACAGGTCAATGAAGTTATAAACGCTCTGGGGTGCCTTATCGGGGTACAACTCGCCCTCGATGACACCGCCGTTTTCCATGGTAATCTTAAAAGTAGGATTCATCGGTTTTATCGCTCCTTCATCGCGCGCTCAATCTGCCGCTTCGCGTCCCGCTCGGCAGCGGATGCCCGCTTATCGTATAGTTTTTTGCCCTTGCACAGACCGACCTTGACCTTGACCCGGCTGCCCTTAAAATAGACGGACAGCGGAATCAGGGAATAGCCGTCCTGCTTGACCTTGCCAAACAGGCGCATAATCTCCCGCTTGTGCATCAAAAGCCTTCTGGGGCGCTTTTCGTCCCGGTTGAAGATATTGCCGTGGTCATAGGGGGAAATGTGCATCTGGTTGAGGATCATCTCGCCGTTTTTGATACCGCACCAAGCATCCTTCAGGTTCAGGGTGCCCGCCCGGATGGACTTGACCTCCGTGCCGCACAGCTCAATCCCGGCCTCAAACTCCTCTTCCACGAAATATTCATGGTAGGCCTCCCGGTTCCGGGCCATGACCTTGATGCTCTCCTTTTCCAGACTGCTCACCTCCCTGGGTCTTTGTAATCATTATACCATGTCTGTCAAGTCTTCAAACAGCAGCTTTTCCAAATCCTGGGGACTGTCAAAGTGGTAGGTGCAGAGTTTCTCCATCTCCCGGGAGATTTCCGGGCAGTCCTTCCGGCTCCAGCCCGCAAAGGCGATGTCGCAGCCCGCTTTCTTCGCCATCTGCCAGGCGGGCTTCATGTCGTCCACCACCAGCAGGTCCTTGGAGGTAAAGCCGTATTTCCGCATAATCTGCTCTAAGGGATAGGTGCTGGGCTTGCGCTGCTCCTCCGGCAGGTCCCAGCCGAAGATGTCGTCCGGCTGCATACCAAAATGGATTCCATAGTCCCGGATAATATTTTCCCGGCTGGAATGGGACACCACGCAGATTTTTCCTCCCGCCGCCCGGAACCGGTGCAGCAGCTCCCGGATGCCGGGGTACGGCAGGGGTACGTGGGTCCGGACATAGCTCTGCCAGCCCCGGAACTCCTCCTCCAAATCCTTGTCCGTAAAGCCGTACCACTGGCGGCACATCTGGGCAAAGCCCAGCTCATAGCAGCCGGCGGTGTATTTTTTCAGCGACACCTCCGCCCCGGGGCAGAAGGTGGGGATGGTCATTTCAAAAAAGGGGTAGTTGACCGTGGCCTCACTCTGGACCGCCGTATCGTCATGGTCCATCACCAGGCAGGCGTATTTCATTGGGAATCCTCCATTCTCTTTTCGCTCATTATAGCAAACAGGAGCCCTCAGCGCAACCGGAAATTCCCATTGTAATTTTCGAACGTTTGTGCTATAATAAATCAAACGAAAGGAGGCACCGCCTGTGGAACAGCTTTTACGTCCGGTGGATGTCATCGCCCTCTGGGGTGCGGACGGGAAAATTCGCCCGCTGCGGCTGCAGGTGCAGTCGGACAGCGGCAAACAGCGGATGGATGTCCTGCAAATTCTCCAGGAAAAGCAGGAAACCCGCTACGGCTGGGAGGGCATCCGATTTCTGTGCGTCGTTAAGGCGGGGCACATCCAGTCCCTCGTCACCCTGTTTTACAGCCAGCGGCACCGCTGCTGGAGTCTGGGAAACGGTGCTGCCTGAAAACAGTTTATTCCCGGCAATACGCCTGCACAACCTGAATCACCTGCCGCACACTGTCCGTCAGGTATTTGCTTTTGTGGTGGGCCAGATAATAGCGGCGGAAAAAGCTGCCGCCCTCGACGGCAAGGACCTTGAGCTTCCCCTCCCGCAGGGCATCCTCGGTAAGGGAGCGGGGCAGAATGGTAATTCCAAAGCCCTTTTCCGCGCAGCTCAAAAGCGCATAGGTGCTGGAGCTGTCCAGAAATGCGGAGGCGGACAGCCCCGCAGACCGGAAAACCTCATTGATGCTATCCCGGGTGCCGCTGCCGTGCTCTCGCAGCAGCAGCTTCTCTCCCGACAGCTCCTCCAGGGTGATTTTCTCCCCGGGCCGGTAATCCGGCGCACAGGCGGCAAGCATGGGCTCCTTGTAAAGCGGCGTGGAAATCAGAGAGTCCAGATGCAGGACGTTGTCCACCACCGCAAAATCCAGCTCATTGCGCAGAAGCATTTCCTCATTTTCCCGGGTATTCGTCACAAAGGCCCGCACCACAGTTTGGGGCAGCTGCTCTGCGAGGCGGCGCAGAATCTCCGGAAGGGCCGTCTCCCCAAAGGTCACATGGACACCGAATCGGCAGGTCCCCGCGGAGTGCCCCTCCTGCAGGACCTTTACCGACTCCTCGTACTGGGAAAGAATGGTATCGGCATACTGCAATAGGGTTCTGCCCGCCTCTGTGATGTAGATGCGGCGGTTCATCCGCTCAAACAGACGCACCCCGTAAAAGCTCTCCAGCTCCCGGACGGCCAGGCTGACAGAGGGCTGGGTCATATTCAGCTGTTCCGCGGCAAGGGTAATGCTCTCCAGCTGACAGACGACCTTAAAAATCTTCAAGTGGCGCAGAGTCATAGGGCTCCTCCATAGCATAGCTTATTTTATATATATTCTATTATAACATACGAATTGAAAAATGCAATTCAAAAGTCTATGCTGAGCAGGAAATGATAAGAGAGGAGCGCAATCCTATGAATGAACAAAAAACATCGCTATGGAAGCTATTCTGGACCTTTGCAAAAATGGGTGTCATGACCTTCGGCGGCGGCTACGCCATGCTGCCCATTTTGCAGCGGGAAGTGGTGGAAAACAACAGCTGGACCACAGAGGAGGAGCTGATGGACTACTTTGCCATCGGCCAGTGCACCCCCGGCATCATCGCCGTGAACACCGCCACCTTTATCGGGCAAAAGCAGCGGGGCATCCTGGGCGGGATGCTGGCAACCCTGGGGGTCGTCTTCCCTTCCCTGGTGATCATCTCCATTCTGGCAGGGCTCATTACCAACTTTTCCCATATTTGGTGGGTGCAGAAGGCCTTCTCGGGCATTCAGGTGTGCGTCTGCATTCTGATTCTGAACGCGGTGGTAAAGCTGCTGAAAAAGTCCGTGGTGGATAAGGCCACAGCGGCCATCTTCCTGCTGGTGCTGGTAGGCGGTACCGTTCTGACCCTCTCCCCCGCCTGGTTCGTAGTCGCGGCGGCGGTTCTGGGTGTGATTCTGAAAAATCTGGAGGAGAAGAAAAAATGAGCGTTTATATCAAGCTTTTCTTTGAATTCTTCAAAGTCGGCCTCTTTGCCATCGGCGGCGGCATGGCGACCCTGCCGTTTCTCAAGAATATCGGAGAAACCACCGGCTGGTATACCTACACAGACCTGATGAACATGCTGGCCGTCTCCGAATCCACCCCCGGCCCCATCGGAATCAATATGGCAACCTATGTGGGCTTCACCGTCAAGGGCGTGGCGGGAGCTGTGATCGCCACCATTGGGGAGATCACCCCCTCCATCGTGGTCATTCTGATTGTGGCCATGATGCTGAAAAAATTTCGGGACAGCAAGCTGGTGGAGCACGCGTTCTACGGCCTCCGCCCCGCCTCCACCGGCCTCATCGGCGCGGCCTGCGTAACCGTTATTTTAGAGGTGCTGACCAACATCACCGTCACCTCCAGCGGGCTTCTCAGCACCTTCCACCTGAATCCTGGCGAGGGACTTCTGAACCTGCAAAATATTCTTCTGGCCGCCGTGCTGCTGGTACTGACCAACTGGGTAAAGCCCACGAAAAAGCTGCATCCCATTGTGTTTATTCTCTTTTCTGCGGTGGTAGGCGTTGTTCTTCTGTAACATGACCCGTCTTCCTCGCAAAAATCGCCCCCCTCCGGGTGGCAATTCGCTGCCCGGAGGAGGATTTTTTACAAATCAACCCATATGCCCTCATCCTTGATTGTGGCGCAAAGCAGACTGTGGTAGAACCGCTGGGCATCTTCATTGGACGCAATCAGGTCAATCAGCGTATCAACGCCCTGTTCTTTCAGCTCTTTGCGCAGGGTTTGCATCAAGGCCTGGGCAACACCTCTATGGCGATAGCTTTTGATGACACAGATCCAGTCCAAGAGCTCCATATGCTTTCTTCCGTGCGTAAGTCACGCTCAAACCGCAAAACGTCGGGGATTCGGTCTCTGGTGTAGTGTTTGATTTCCATTCTATTCAACTCCGTCGCAAGCGAAAAAATCATCACAGAAGCGATACCATTTTATTTCATATTCATCGTGGCTCACTAAAGTCATTTCTTTTGGGGTATAGATTCCCCGTTTTTGTGCTTCATCCACAAATTTATATATCCAATCATCAGCTGTCTCTACTACAGCACGGACGCAGTCCCAGCCTTTCAAAAACGCATAGTACAGCCGGGTATGCCCATCCAGCGAAATGAATCGCCCCTCGTTTGGAAGCACTTGAATAATAATATCTTGCGGTTTATGAATGAAGGAGCTGATAGCATTAATCTTATCTTCATCCACATAGAATTGTGACGGCTGAATCTGTTCTAAGCACAAAGTCAGTAATGATAACCGTGGATACTCCATAACCACCTTCCCATCTTTGTCATAGAACTGTGTAATATGCGGAGCATAGAAGCGGAATTCTCCAATAACCGCTGTATACACGGCTTGATCTTCTCCTCGGATTATGGCTTCATAGTCGGAAATGATCTCCACTTCATATGGCTTTCCATCTACTAAAAAGCAACCGTGTTGAAGTAGAACTGCTTTGGAAAATTGGTTATCATTGTATGTGTTTATTCGCTGAATGTCCATTATGGCCTCCGTCCGTTGCGCAAGGAAAAGCATCATACAAGATACGCTCCCGCTGAACTTGAATAGATTCAAACGCCAGTGGATTATGACAGTGCCATCACCCAAAAGTCTTCGATGCAGTCGGAATAGGCAATTTCATCCTGTATGGTTTCCATATATCGGAAACCAGCCTTTTGGTAGGCTTTAATTGCTCTTTGATTGCAGGCCGAAACACGAAGAAGCACTCGTCCATTGTGGCCTTTGACACGGCAGAGTTCCTCGACACAACGGCCTACAAACGCAGCACCGTTTCCTTTTCCGCAGAACTGCGGTGCCATAGACCAGCCGACCCACAGATCGTCGCCCTCATACTGGCAGGATACTTGTCCAAGAACGGCACCTCCACCAACCAAGCAGAACTGCTCTGTTCCCCAAGTAGATTCATCCATTAGGTATTCATCATGATGTCCTTTAATACTATAGGCTTCATAGGGCGTTTCGTACTCCCATTGGGCTATTTCCTCTGCAATGTCTTTGGTAAGTGGTTTTAGAGAACCGTTTTCCAAATTAAATTGGTTTTCCATTAACATTCCTCCAAAATTTTCTTCGGAGGGTTAGGAAGCGTGAACCCTCCATACACGATTCATCTTCATAAAAAACACCCTTTCTAATGTTAATTTGTATGCATACACCTACATTTGGTGTTGATACTGTTGTTCAGACCAGCTCCAGTTCCATGATGATCTCATCTTCATCACGGTCAATTTCTACGAATCCAATGCTCTCATAGAGTTTTCCAGCAGCTTCATTGCCCTCAATATAGCACAGGACTGTCTTATCGTACTTTCCATCCTGTTTCATCTCTTCCAGCACTGTCTTCGCTGCGGCCTTGCCGTACCCTTTGCCCTGATAACGCTCGTCAATGAAAAACTGGCTGAAATCATAGGCATTCCATTTCGGGCAATCATAGTATAATCCCATTCCTACCGGGGTTTCATCGTCGCAAATGACAAACGCTCGACTTCGCCACTCCCGGTAGGCGTAGGCTCTTGCCAGCAGGACAGCAGAACCCGCAACATAGGTTTTCTGTGCTTCCGAAACTTGCAGCTTTAACCGCCAGTTATCAGGGGTAATGTCTACCAAGTGAACCACCGTTGTTACCTCCTGTTACACCATGATTTCCGCGCTGTTTTTATCCCAGGATCGGTACAGCGCTTCCAGTTCCGCGATGGCTTCATCTCGGGGGCGAATGAGTCCTTTGTAGTGGCTGACCAGCAGATACGGTGCTTTCAGCCCTTTCAAAACCTCGATTTCCTCTTTTACCAGCTGGGCATTGAAAACGTAGTAACCGTCCCGGGCTTTGCTGTACAGGGCATCCCCCACGAATGCGTAGGTTTCATCTACTTCCAGCCCCAGGCAGCCCTTGCAATGGCTGGATGGCAGGGGGAAAATATGCAGGGTCCCAATGAAAAGATCCCTGTCAACCACAGTCCCCATTTGTACATGGCGCTTGGTTTCAGGGGATACAAAGGCTTCCACAACGGAAAGCTTCCCCAGATTGCCGGTATGGTCCTGGTGGAAATGGGACAGGACCACATGATAGTTTCCCGTCAATTGGGAAATGGCCCGCTCGCCGCTGCCCACATCGTAGAGCCACAGGGCATCCCCCTCCCGAATGATTCCAATATCCGCCGACAGAGGATTTTCTGTTCCCTCGAGATAGCTTATTTTCTCATTGATGGCGATTTCTTTCACTTTCCGCTCCCTCTTTTCTACCCCATTGCCGCCTGCGCAATTCCGCAGTTTATTCGCTAAGCGATTTAATACAAGAATCATACCACACAAGCACAAATTTTTCCATATTTTTTCGTAAAAAACAGGAGCGCATCATTCAAGATGCACTCCCGCTAAAAGATGATGGGTTCGAATCATCGGAGACTTTTCTATACACTTAAAGGCAGGAATCACTAAACAGTTCCTGCCTTGGTCCGAGTGACTGGATTCGAGTACACTATGGAGCAAACGCCGTCTAGCCGGCGTTTGGCAACGGTCCACCGGACCGTTGCATTTAGATGGGTTCGAATCGGGATGTCTGATGATATAGGAAAACGCAGGAGCTACTAACCCCTGCGTTTGGTCCGAGTGACTGGATTCGAACCAGCGGCCTCTTGAACCCCATTCAAGCGCGA
>OIZI01001227.1_pt1 | contig 11364 bp, 11 predicted proteins | sample 1588441 | NCBI WGS metagenome assembly OIZI01 (sample SAMN03283284) | human gut metagenome | biome: human-associated habitat; material: feces | host: Homo sapiens | place: Peru | collected 2012
ATGCCGGACTCGGTGGACACGCCCGCGCCGCCGAAAAACACGATGTTATCGCTGCCGTCTATGAGTTCCTTCAGTTTTCGGATGTTTTCGTCCATATCGTTCCCTCCATTTCTGTTATAAAGGAGTGCCTATGAATATTCAGATCTTCGGTATGTCCAAATCCTTCGACACCAAAAAGGCGGAGCGCTGGTTCAAGGAGCGGCGCATCAAGTATCAATACATCGACCTGGTCAGCAAAGGGGTGTCCCCCGGCGAGTACCGGTCCATCAAGGCCGCTGTGGGCGGCTTCGACGCGCTGGTGAACAAGAGCTGCCGCGCCTATGAGGCGCTGTATATGGCCTATATCACGCCACAGGCGGCGGAGGAAAAGCTGCTGGAGCATCCGGAGCTGTTCAACGCGCCCATCGTCCGCAACGGGAAGCAGGCCACCGTGGGCTATCATCCCGAGGTGTGGCAGACGTGGGAGTGACGCTTATTCCGTGAAGCTGTGCTCCACCGTGACCACGGCGTAATAGTCGCCGTCCAGCTCCGCCACCTTCTCCCGGATGCGGCGGCCGGCCTCTGCCGGGGTGATGGCCGCGTCCAGCGGCAGCACCGCGTCAAACACCAGATTGGTGTGGGTCGTGCCCCGGATCACCCGCAGATCGTGGACGGTCATACGGGGCTCTACCTGCCGCACCAGCTCCGCCACCTGACGGCGCAGGGCGTCCACCGTCTCATCGTCGGTGACGATAGGGTCCATGTGGATCACCGCCTGGACGTGGAGCTTCTCGTGAAGCTCCCGCTCGATGTTGTCGATGACATCGTGGAGCTGCAGAATGTCGCCGCTGGCGGGGACCTCCGCGTGGAGGGACACCATCTGGCGGCCCGGGCCGTAGTCGTGGACCACCAGGTCGTGGATGCCCACCACGGTGTCATGCTCCTCAACAATGTCCCGGATATGCTGCACCAGCTCCGGGTCGGGCGCTTGGCCCAGCAGGGGCGACAGCGTCTCCTTGGCAGCCTTGTAGGCGGAGAACAGGATGAACAGCGCCACCACCACGCCCACATAGCCGTCCACCGCCAGTCCCGTCCACCTGCCGATGAGCATGGCCAGCAGCACGGCGGAGGTGGCCGCCGCGTCGGACAGGCTGTCCGATGCCGTGGCCTCCATGGCTGCGGAGCGGATTTTTCCGCCGATACGGCGGTTGTAGTGCCACATATACAGCTTCGCCGCTACGGATACCGCCAGAATGACCAGCGCCAGGGTGGAAAAGGTGACCTCCTCCGGGTGGAGGATCTTGTCAAAGGACGATTTCGCCAGCTCCACGCCCATGAGCAGGATCAGTCCTGCCACCACAAGGCCGGATATGTACTCAATGCGGCCGTGGCCGAAGGGGTGGTCCGGGTCGGGCTTCTTGCCTGCCAGGCGGAAGCCCAGCAGCGTCACCGCTGAAGAACCGGCATCGGACAGGTTGTTGAAGGCGTCCGCCGTGACGGCGATAGAGCCGGACAGCTGTCCGGCGAAGAATTTCCCGATAAACAGCAGCACGTTCAGCCCGATGCCCACCGCGCCGCACAGCGTGCCGTAGGCCCGGCGCACCGCGCCGTCCGCCGTGTTGTCACGGTGGTGGATGAACCATTTTGCCAGCAGTTCGATCATAGCGTCTGTTTCCTTTCACGCGGCTGATACAGCCGCTTTTTTGTTGCCGCGTAGCACAGGGGGATCATATACAGCAGCACGGCGAAGGGGATGGCTGCCGCCGTCACCCCCAGCATATGCAGAGGGATGGAGACGGAGATATTCCACGGGATCAGCGGCGAGAGGACGATGCCGGAGTTCTCGATGTCGATGGCCAGCTCCTGTTCGCCGTCCCCCATGTCCCGGTAGGTGTCCCGCAGGAGCTGGGTGCTGACCACCGCGCCGGTGGACTGGTTGCAGAACACCACGCCCGACAGGACGCACACCGCCGCGCAGGCCGGGAACAGGCCCGCCCGGGCGGCGATATGCTGCGCCCAGCGGCGCACGCCGCTCAGCGCGCCCAGCCCGTCCAGCAATCCGGCGTACAGCCCGGCGCTGATGGACAGCACCGTGGCCGTCAGCATGGACACCACGCCGCCGCCGGAGAGCACATCGTGCAGCCCGCCGGGGGCGGGCACATAGCCCAGCACCGCGTCCCGCAGGGCCGTGGGCAGCGGTACGCCCTGCACCAGCACCGCCACCGTCAGCGCCGCGGCGGCGCTGGCCGCCATGGTCCAGCGGATGGACACCTTACACAGGGGCAGGAGAATGATGAGCAGCGCGGGGATCACCGTCCACAGGGGCAGCGCAAAGCGCTGGGACAACTCCTCCAGCGTGGCCGCATCCAGCGCCGACAGCGGGTTGGTCCAGGACAACACACCGTAGACCGCCAGCGTCACCAGATAGGGCAGCCAGCCGGTGCGGTGCATGAGATGCAGGTTGTCGTACAGCTTCGTGCCCGTGGCGGCCGCCGCCAGCGAAGCGCTGGAGGATGCCGGGGAGCAGCGGTCGCCGAAGTACGCCCCGGCGATGATCGTCCCCGCCGTGATGGCGGCGCTGACGCCGCCGGACCGGGCCAGCGCCATGAGGATGACGCCCACCGTGCCGATGACGCCGAAGGACGTGCCCAGGGCGTAGGAGATAAACGAGGTCAGCAGAAACGACACCAGCAGAAACAGCTTCGGCTGGATGATCTGCAGGCCGTAATAGATGAAAAACGCGATGGTTCCGGAGCTGCGCCACAGGGCGGTGATCGCGCCGATGAGTAAGTATATGACGATGACGACGCACATTTTCCGCCCCTGCGCCCAGGCGTCGGACGCCATTTTCCGGGGCGCTTGCCCCCGGCGCAGGCCCAGGAGGAAAAATGCGGCGATGCCCACCCACACCGCCAGCAGCAGCGTCCAGTTCAGGCACAGGCAGGTGATGACCGACGCCAGGAACACGGCGAAGCACAGGAGAAGTCCAGCCATAGTGATGCTCTCTTACTTCCCCTTGATGGTCAGCTTCATGCGGCAGCACAGGTCATCCAGGTCCTCGTCGGTGGCGGCAGGCAGCCGCAGGCGGCCGCCGCAGTCGGCGCAGATCAGGTCCACCGCGCCCCGGCGCACCTGCATGGTATAGCGGTTGCTGCCGCAGGTGCAGGCGATGCCGCCCCGGGCGGCGATGTCCTTCAGCTCGGACAGCACCTCGTACATGATCACGTTGTCGGTGAACGCCTCGCCGTCCGTGCCCTTGTCCTTCTCCACCCGCAGGGCCAGATTTTCCATGGCGCGGCGCACCTCCTGCTCCCGGCCCACATAGCAGCACAGGTCCTGCTTTACCGGGCAGGACAGGCCGATGCCCCGGCCGTGCAGCAGCGCGTCGGCGGAGCACTCCGCCTGATGATGGCCGCCGCAGACGCCGCAGGGCACCCACAGGCGGAATTTCGTTCCGTCCGTCTGCACCTCCAGCGCCTCCTTGCCGCACTCGCACTCCATGCGGGCCGCGGCGGCGGTGAGGGCAAAAACGCTGCGGGTGTGGAAATTCGCCCTGCCGCAGGCGGGACAGATATAGCCGAAGCTGCGTGTTTCTTCCATGACCGGTACGCTCCTTGTGTATGTTCTTTAGTGCCTGTTTTCATTATACTCCATTCTTTTCCCGTTTTCCAGTATTGCGGAGGAAAGAGTTTTTGGATATAATGTCGGCAGCTTATTTTTGGGAAGTGATGCTGTGAAGAAAACGAAATTGTCCGCCGCGCTGCGCGCCGCGTTTCCCCACACCATCCCCATCATGACCGGCTATCTGGCGGTGGGGCTGGCCTACGGCGTGCTCATGGCCTCCAAGGGCTACAACGCGCTGTGGAGCGGGTTTGTCAGCGCCTTTGCCTTCTGCGGCAGTATGCAGTACGTGGCCATCACGCTGCTGACCTCTGCCTTCGACCCGGTGCAGGCATTTTTGCTGAGTCTGATGGTCAACGCCCGGCATTTGTTCTTCTCCCTGGCGCTGCTGCCCAGGTACCGGGGCGCGGGGCGGCTGAAGTACTTCCTCATCTACACCCTCAGCGACGAGAATTTCTCCCTCTCCTCCTCCGTAGAGCCGCCGGAGGACATTGACCCGCCGCTGTTCTACTTCGCCATGAGCTTTCTCACCTGGCTGTACTGGGTGGTGTTCTCCATGCTCGGCGGACTGGTGGGCAGCCTGCTGACCTTTGACACCACCGGCATCGACTTCGCGCTGACGGCGCTGTTCGTGGTGCTGTTCATCGAGCAGGTGACGAAGCGGGAGAACCGGGCCAGCGGCGGGATCGGACTGGTATGCTCCGTGGCGGCGCTGGCCGCCTTCGGCGCGGACAATATGGTCATCCCCGCCATGGTGCTGACCATGGCCGTGCTGCTGCTGGGAAGGAGGAAGCTATGCGCTTAGACACGGTACATTCGCTGGTCATCGTGCTGATGGTGGCCCTGGCGACACAGATCACCCGGTGGACGCCGTTTCTGCTGTTCTCCGACGGGAAAAAGCTGCCCAAGGTGGTGGAGGACCTGGGCAGGCTGCTGCCCCCGGCCATGATGGGATTGCTGGTGGTATACAGCCTGCGCAGCGTGGACATCCTGTCCGGCAGCCACGGGCTGCCCGAGGCCATCGCCGTGGCGGCGACGGCGCTGCTGCACCTGTGGAAGCGGAACACGCTGGTGTCCATTCTGGCGGGCACGGCGGTGTATATGCTGCTGGTGCAGCTGGTATTTGCATAAAGAAAAGGCACGCTGAAGCGTGCCCTTTCTTTTGTTTATGCGTTTTTCGCCGTCTCGGCGCATTTCACCAGCCAGGCGGCGGCCTCCAGAGGATACTTCCCCGCCGCCGTCTCGTTGGTGAGCATCAGGTGCTCCGCGCCGTCCCACACGGCGTGGCAGATGTCCGACACCTCCGCCCGGGTGGGGATGGGGCACTCCGTCATCGAGCCCAGCAGCTCCGTCACCACCAGCAGGGGCTTCCCCGCCCGGCGGCACGCCGCCGCGATGCGCTTCTGGGCCGCCGGGACGTGCTCCAGCCCCAAATTTACGCCCAGGTCTCCCCGGGCCGCCGTCACCACATCGCAGCCGCCGATCCAGTCCGGCAGAGCGTCCAGCCCCGCCTGATCCTCTATCTTGGCGTACAGCAGCGCGCCGCCCAGCCCGGCCTGTATCATGGCCCGCCGCACGGTGTTCAGCTCCTCCCGGCCGTGGACAAAGGGCTGCATCACCGCCGTGACGCCGTAACTTGTTCCGTCGGCCAGGTCGGCCAAATCCTCCGCCGTCAGCGGCGGCAGGTGCAGCGCCAGCCCCGGCAGGGCTACGCTCTTTCGCGGAGCGATGCGGCCCGGGCGTGTTACCCGGCACAGGCCGCCGTTTTCCAGCGTCAGCACCGCGCCGCCGTCATCGATGCGCAGCTCCTGCCCCGGCAGCAGCCCGGCGGCGACAGTCTCCGGCAGCGCCAGCGCGGACAGTGCTATCGTCTCGTGCAGAGACAGCATGACGGCGGAGACCTCCCTCCCCGTCCGCACCTCCGGACCGCGCAGATCGATGAGCAGTCCCGCGGACAGGCCCGTCTCCCGCTCCGCCCGGTGCAGAGCGTCGATCCAGTCCGCCTTTTCCCGCAGACTGCCGTGGGACAGGTTCAGCCGGAAGCAGGAGATACCGGCCCGGAGCAGTGCGGCGATAGTGGCCGCATCCTTGCAGCTCTCGCCCAATGTGGCATAGTAGTTCACGTCTCGTCCTCCCCGTGGAAGTGATCGTATACGGCCTGGGCCGCCGCCCGCGGCACGGCCTGACACAGCTGCTCCACCGTGGCGCTCTTTACGGCGCTCACCGTGCCGAAGCGCTGGAGCAGCTTCTTTTTCCGCGCCTCGCCCACGCCGGGAATGTTGTCCAGCCGGGAGCGCTTGGCGCTTTTCGTGTGCTTCTGATGGTGGTAGGCAATGGCAAAGCGGTGTACCTCCTCCTGCACCGTGCCGATGAGGGCGAACAGGGCGGGAGACTGGCGGATGCCCAGCTCCTGCCCGGCGGCGGTCATCAGGGCACGGGTGCGGTGCTTGTCATCCTTCACCATGCCCAGCACCGGTACGTCCAGCCCCAGGGCCGTGACCACGGCCTCCGCCACCTGGGCGTGGGCCTGACCGCCGTCGATGAGCAGCAGGTCCGGCAGGGGCGCGAACCTCTCATCGCCGTCCAGATACCGCTGAAACCGGCGGGTCAGCACCTCCTGCATAGCGCCGTAGTCGTCGGCGTGGTCGCAGCTCTCGATGCGGAAGCGGCGGTAGTCCCGCTTCAGCGGGCGGCCGTCCTGAAACACCACCATGCCCGCCACCTGATCCTCGCCGCCGGTGTGAGAGATGTCGTAGCTCTCCATCCGCCGGGGCAGGGCGGGCAGCCGGGCCAGCTCCTGCAGCTGCCGCAGCGTGCCGTTGACCCGCTCGGCGCTGTCCGTGACCCGCTCCACCTCCTCCTTGGCGTTGCGGCGGGCGATGTCCAGCAGCTCCCGGCGCTGTCCCCGCTGGGGCGTTTTCACGGCCACCGGGTGGCCGCACTGCTCCGTCAGCAGCGACGACAGCGTGTCCGCGTCCTCGATGGCCGCCGGCAGCAGGACCTCCCGGGGCAGCACCGACCGGCCCAGATAATACTGGGGCACGACCTGCTCCAGCAGGGCCGCGTCTCCCTCCGCCGTCACAGGGAACACCGTGACCTGACGGCCCAGCAGGTCGCCGTTTTCAATGTGCAGCACGGCGCAGCCGGACTTGGCCGCTCCGTTGTACGCACCCCACACGTCGGTGTCTGCGCAGATGCCGGCAATGACCCGCTGTTCCTTGCCCAGCACCGACAGCGCCCGTATCCGGTCGCGCAGCGATGCCGCCCGCTCAAAATCCAGCGTCTCCGCCGCCGCGTTCATCTCCTCCGTCAGGGCGGCGGTGACGCCCCGGAGCTTACCGTCCAGCAGGGACACCGCGTCGCCGATGCGGCGGCGGTACTCCGCCTCATCCGGGCCGTCCGGACGGCAGAAGCCGTCGCACTTGCCCATGTGGAAGTTCAGGCACGGCCGCTCCCGGCCGATGTCCCGGGGGAATTTCCGTCCGCAGGTGGGCAGTCGCAGCGCGCCGCACACCGCCTCGATGGCCAGATGGGTCTCCCGCCGCCCGCCGTAAGGGCCGAAATACCGCGCCCCGTCGTCGGCAGCCCGGGCAGTCAGAGAAAAGCGGGGGTAGGGGGACTTCACATCCAGCCGTACAAAGGGATAGCCCTTGTCGTCCTTCAGCAGGATGTTGTACCGGGGCATGTGGCGCTTGATGAGGGAGTTCTCCAGCACCAGCGCCTCGAACTCCGACCGGACGATGATGGTGTCGAAGCGGTCCACATGGGCCACCATCATCTTCGTTTTCTCGTTGTGTCCGGCGTTCTCCTGAAAATACTGGCTCACCCGGTTTTTCAGCTTTTTCGCCTTGCCCACGTAGATGACCTGGCCGGACTTGTCCATCATCAGATAGACGCCCGGCAGCAGCGGCAGCTCGTTGGCTTTTTTCCGCAGCTCGTCCTTGGTCATGGTCTCACCTCCCGGGATGGATCGTTTTTGTCAGTATAGCACGCCCTGGCTGCGAACGCAATTCCCAGCAGGTATATCGTTACCGGTAACGATACCGGTATTTCCTGTTGACAACCCGACCCGATAGGTATACAATCACCACAAAGGAGAAGGACGTACCCCCCCTTGCCCCTTTTCGCACGGCGTGTATCCCCCCTGCACGCCGTGCAGACGCAGACCCGCCCTCAGGCCCAACGGCCCGAGGGCGGGTTTTTTTGCACATTTGCCGCAGCACGCAGTCTCAGTTCAGCGTGCCGTCCTTCAGCTCCAGCAGCTGGCCGATGCGCCGCCGCAGCGGCCCGTGGGCGGGCTGTGTCAGGCCGGGATCGTCCGCCAGCAGCGCCTTAGCCGTCTGCTGGGCCTCGTCCAGTGTCCGCATATCGCAGCTCAGGTCCGCCGCCTTCAAGACCGGCAGACCGTGCTGGCGGCTGCCGAAGAAGTCGCCCGGGCCGCGAAGGCGCAGATCCTCTTCTGCTATTTTGAAGCCATCGTTGGTCTCCGTCATCACCTTCAGCCGCCGCTTCGTCTCCTCGTTCCGGCTGTCCGACAGCAGGACGCACCAGCTCTTTGCCCTGCCCCGGCCTACACGGCCGCGGAGCTGGTGGAGCTGGCTCAGGCCGAAGCGCTCCGCGTTCTCCACCACCATCAGCGTGGCGTTGGGCACGTCCACGCCCACCTCCACCACGGTGGTGGACACCAGAATATCACTCTCCCCGGCGGCAAAGGCTGCCATGACCTTTTCCTTCTCCCCGGACTTCATCCGCCCGTGGAGCACCGCCACCCGCAGCTCCGGGAACACCTGCTGCTGCAAATGCCGGGCGTAGGCCGTGACGGCCTTGCGCTCGTCCTGGGTCTCGCCGTTCTCCTCCACCAGCGGGCAGATGACGAACACCTGATGGCCCTCGGCCACCTGCTTGTGGATGAACCCGTTGAGCCGCTGGCGGTATTTCTCGCCCACGGCGAAGGTGTCCACCGTCTGCCGCCCCGGCGGCAGCTCGTCGATGACGGACACGTCCAGGTCGCCGTAGATGATCAGCGCCAGCGTCCGGGGGATGGGCGTGGCGGACAGCACCAGCGTGTGGGGCGACGCGCCCTTGTGGGCCAACCCGGAGCGCTGGGCCACGCCGAAGCGATGCTGCTCGTCGGTGATGACCAGCCCCAGCCTGCCGTATTGCACATCCTCCGTCAGCAGGGCGTGGGTGCCGATGCACAGGTCGATGCGGCCCTCCGCCAGCGCTGCCAGCGTCTCCCGCCGCTCCTTGGCCCGGGTCGAACCGGTGAGCAGGGCGCAGGTCATGCCCAGCCGCGCCAGCAGCGGCGACAGGCTCTCGTAGTGCTGGCGTGCCAGGATCTCCGTGGGCGCCATGAGCGCTGTCTGCCAGCCGCTTTGCGCGGCGAACCACGCGCAGCCCGCCGCCACCATGGTCTTTCCGCTGCCCACATCGCCCTGGCACAGCCGGTTCATGGGACGCCCGGAGGTCATATCCGCCACCGCCTGCTCAATGGCCCGCCGCTGCGCGCCGGTAAGGACAAAGGGCAGCGCCTCATAAAACGCAGTCATATCCACGTCGCGGCACGCCGGGCCAGCCACCGTCTCCCGCCGCGCGCGCAGCAGGGACAGCCCGCAGCTGAGGAGGAACAGCTCCTCAAACGCCAGCCGCCTTCGGGCCAGCTCCAGCGCCTCCGGCGAGGCGGGAAAGTGGACGTTCTCGTAGGCAAAGCCGATGTAGCACAGCTGGTGTGCCCGCCGCACCTCGTCGGGCAGCACGTCCTCCGGCAGATCGCCGCACTCGTCCAGGCCCTGCCGCACCGCCTTGGCCACCGTGGTCTGGTTCAGCCCCGCCGTCAGGTGGTACACCGGCATGATGCGCCCGGTGAGCAGCTGCTGCCCCTCCCGCTCCACCAGCGGGTTGACCATGGTCCGCCGCTGGCGCTGGCCTTCGGCCTTGCCATAAAAAATGTATGTCTCCCCCTTGCGGAGGGAGGTCTTGCGGTATTCTTGGTTGAAAAAAGAGACGTCCAGTACGCCGCTGTCGTCCACAGCCCGGACCTGCACCAGCGTCCGGCCGCCGGGGATACGTCCGCCCCGGGGCTCCTGGGCGATGGTGGCCCGGACACAGGCGTATTCGCCGGGAATCAGCTCCCGCACCGGCACGATACGGCTGCGGTCCTCCCAGCGCATGGGATAGTAGGTGATCAGGTCGCCCAGCGTCCGTATGCCCAGCTTTTCCAGCGCTTTGGCCCGGGCCTCACCGATGCCCCTGACGTACCGCACATCCGTTGTCAGCGACGCCACGGCGTCACCTCCCTTCCTCCATGTAAAAGAAGTATACCCCAAAAGCATCGTGGTGTAAAGGCCGTCCGGCCGGGCAAATGTGTTTACAAAAAATTCACAATAAAAGTCAAGGAAAGTCAAATTTACCTATTGACAAAGTAGGTGAACGGGTGTATTATACGTTCAAAGGTCAAAGAAAGGCAAAGTCAGAAAGGAAGTGGATCGCCGCATGGGTATTTCCGATATTATTGCCGGGTTCATCCAGCAGGAGCTGGACAACGCCGGAGGCGCGCTGGAGCTTCAGCGCAGCGACCTGGCCCAGCGTTTCAACTGCGTCCCCAGTCAGATCAACTACGTCATGTCCACCCGGTTCTCCCCGGAGCACGGGTACATCGTAGAGTCACGCCGGGGCGGCGGCGGCTACATCCGCATCACCCGGGTGCAGGTGGACCGCCAGACGCTGCTGATGCACGTCATCAACTCCGTGGGCGACACGCTGGACAGCCGCAGCGCCCGGGCCATCGCCCAGAACCTGGTGGACGGCGAGGCCGTCAGCCGGGAGCTGGGACAGGCGCTGCTGTCCGCCACCGGGCCACGGGCCTTACAGGCTGCGCCGCCGGAATGCCGCGACGCGCTCCGCGCCGCCATTTTCAAGCAGATACTCATCCATTCGGTTTGATTTTTTCACAAGGAGGCTACGATTATGAAATGTGATCGCTGCGGTAAGAACGATGCCACGTTCTACTATAAGAGCAATATCAATGGCCGTGTCACCGAGACACACCTGTGCCAGGACTGCGCCCGTCAGATGGGCTACGCCGAACCCATGTCCAGCCGCATGGGCAGCTGGTTCGACGACGACTGGTTCTCCCATCCCTTCAGTCTGTTCGAGCCGCTGTTCGGCGGCCTGGGCAGCCGGATGCTGACGGAGTTCCCCCAGCCCGTCAGTGTGCTGGAGCAGGCACAGACCGCCGACGAGAAGTCGGACGGCAGCCTGCTGCCCAAGGAAGAGGCCGCCAGCCTGGCCCTGGAGCGCAAGCGCAACGCGCTGCGTACCCAGCTCCACAACGCCGTGGAGGAAGAGCGGTATGAGGACGCCGCCAAGCTCCGCGATGAGCTGAAGTCCCTCAGCGCCTAAGGGCGCGTGATCCCCATTCACACATTGAGAGGAAGTGTTTTTTATGTCTGAGAATAAATTCACCCCCCGTGCAGAGGAAGCTCTGCGTCTGAGTCAGGAGGCCGCAGAGGATCTGGGCCACGGCTACGTGGGTTCTGAGCACCTGCTGCTGGGTCTGCTCCGGGAGGAGGAGGGCATCGCCCACCGGGTGCTGTCCGAGTTCGGCGTCACCGACGAGATGGTGTGCTCCGTGCTGCAGCGCAGCGTGGGCCACGGCGTCTCCGGCGCTGCCCCCAGCCAGGGCCTGACGCCCCGGGCCAAGAGCGTGGTGGAGCTGGCCGTGTCCGAGGCCGCCCGCATGGGCAGCGGCTATATCGGCACGGA
>OIZI01001228.1_pt1 | contig 11361 bp, 10 predicted proteins | sample 1588441 | NCBI WGS metagenome assembly OIZI01 (sample SAMN03283284) | human gut metagenome | biome: human-associated habitat; material: feces | host: Homo sapiens | place: Peru | collected 2012
ATCTCTTCATCGACGAATACGACCATTTTACCAATCAGATTCTTGCCCACAAGGAGCATGAATCCCGATACCGCGAACAGACTCACGGCGAGGGATATCTGCGACATTTCTTCGACACCATCAAGGGAGCCGCAGGAGATTCATTGGGCAGAGTTTTCGTTACAGGAGTAAGTCCTGTAACCATGGACGACCTGACCAGCGGTTTCAATATCGGCACCAACTATTCCCTATCTCCGGAATTCAACGAGATGGTAGGATTTACCGAGGATGAAGTGCGCAAGATGCTGGGTTATTACGCCAGCATACTGCCATTCCGCCATAACGTGGATGAATTGATCGAAGTGATGAAACCATGGTATGACAACTATTGCTTCGCCTTCAGAAAATACGGCAAGACAACCATGTACAACTCCGTGATGGTACTCAATTTTGTGGACAATTACATCCGCAACGATTACGACATTCCTGATAGCATGTTGGAAACCAATATCCGCATAGACTATGATAAGATTCGCATGCTTATCCGCCACGACAAGGAGTTTGCCCACGATGCTAGCATCATTCAGGATATCGTTACCAAGGGATTCACCACGGGAACCCTGATGGAGAATTTCCCTGCCGAGCGCATCAACGATCCTGACAATTTCCTGAGTCTGCTCTTCTATTTCGGCATGGTAACGATAGGCGGCACCTACCAGGGTAACACCCGTTTTATAGTTCCTAACGAGGTTGTGCGCGACCAGATGTATACCTATCTGCTGGATACTTACAAAGAGAATGACCTCACCTTTGAGCAATACGACAAGACCAAACTGGAGAGCAAACTGGCTTACGAAGGCGCATTCAAGCCATACTTTGCCTACATAGCCGATTGTCTAAAGCGATTCTCCTCCCAGCGAGATAAACAAAAGGGCGAGGCTTACGTTCACGGCTTCACTCTGGCGATGACGAGCCAATGTAAATTCTACCGCCCTATCTCGGAACTGGACAACGATGGAGGTTATGCCGACATTTTCCTGCTACCTCTCTGCGATATATATAAGGATATGGAAGATTCTTACATCGTGGAATTGAAATATTGCAAGCCGGGCACCAGCGACGAGAAACTTGCCCAACTCTTTGCAGAAGCCTCAGCCCAGATAAGTCGCTATGCAGACAGCAATATCGTGCGCGAATCCGTGAAGACTACCCGCCTACATCGTCTCGTGGTGATTTATTGCGGAGCAGAAATGGTGAAATGCGAGGAGGTGGAATAGCAATTTGCCAAAAGAAATAAGCTATGGTACAAAAGAAATATACACAGGCACAACAAGTGATAGATACCCTTCGCAAAACTGGAGGGTATGCTACTCTTGGCGACTTGTATCATCTTGTAGATACGAAATCGTGGGCTACCAAGACGCCCAACGAATCCATCCGAAGAATCGTGCAGCAATCTGACGAGATATTCAAAATACAACCAGGTCTTTGGGCTTTGAAGGAATGCCGTGAAGAAGTGATGCGCAGATTCGATATCCAGCCAAAAGAAGAAAAAAGTGTTGAGCAATTTACACATGGCTACTATCAGGGACTTATTATCGAGATAGGCAACATGAAGCATTATGCCACCTATGTCCCAGCACAAGACCAAAATCGCAAGTTCCTGGAAAAGCCTTTGAAAGATATTTGCTCAACTATCCACATACCAGATTTTTCATACAACAACCTTACGGACCGGGCAAGAACCGTGGATGTCATTTGGTTCAACGAACGCCAAATGCCTGATAGCTTTTTCGAGGTGGAACATTCCACAGACATACAGAATTCCGTGACCAAGTTTTGTGACCTGCAAGATTTCCATAGCCGCTTCTTGATTGTCGCTCCACAAAATCGCAAGGAACAGTTTGACAAAGTGATGAGCAGGACAGCTTTCAAGGATATAAAAGACCGTGTGGCTTTTCATAGTTATGAAAGTATCAGCAAACAATACGAGCTGATGTGTACAGCAAGAGCAAGCGAAGGATTCATCTGATTTTCGAGATCATTTTTTAACAACATCAAGAATCTATAAAAACGCATAAGTGCTTAAATCTCATACTTTTACGACTTTACAGAAATGATCATTTTTGATCACAAAAGTCAAACTTTGATCTTTTCGGGCTTTCTTAAGTTTTTTGATATACTTTTGTGCCCGAATTATGGAATATCAGATACAAATACCAGAACGTTTACGGCGATCAGCAACCGTCTCTGCAACCTCAGAAATCGAGGCTGTAGAAATGGTGCGCCAATACCACAAGGAAGCATACTACCAATCACCCAATAACGATTTCATTCTTGCTCATGGTGATTGTTTCAAACTTCTCAAAGAATTTGATTTCAAGTTCGACATGATATTTGCCGACCCTCCTTATTTTCTCTCCAATGGTGGAATATCGTTGCAGAGCGGCAAGGTTGTATGCGTAGATAAGGGCGAATGGGATAAAGGAAAGTCGCAGGAAGATATGATGTCATTCAACAGGGAATGGCTTCGCTTGTGTCGTGAGAAATTGAAGGACAACGGTACGATATGGATAAGCGGCACCTATCACAACATTTTTTCCGTGGCAAATAGTCTTACAGAACTTGGTTATAAGATTCTGAATGTGATCACTTGGCAGAAGACAAATCCGCCAGCCAATATCTCATGCCGTTTCTTCACCTACTCCACAGAATTTGTGATTTGGGCAAGAAAGATGCCGAAAGTAGCACATAAGTTTAATTACGACTTGATGAAAAAATTGAACGATGGTAAACAAATGACTGATGTGTGGCGAATGCCAGCTATCGGTCGTTGGGAAAAAACTTGTGGCAAACATCCTACCCAAAAGCCTCTGCGCTTGCTTGTGAGAATGATTCTTGCTTCAACCAACGAAGGCGACTGGATTCTTGATCCATTTTGCGGCAGTTCCACAACAGGAATTGCGGCTAATCTGTGTGGCCGCCGTTTTGCCGGACTTGAACAGGAGGAAGAATTTTGCAAATTGAGCAAGGCAAGGCGCGAGGAAATTGAGGATCCTGAAAAATACAATTATCTGATTAGTCACATAGAGGATTTACAAAAGTTGCCAGACTTACTCAAGATTCATGGCGATGATAGATAAGATACCAGTCATTTCATTCATGTAAGAACCATCAACCTGAGACAACCCTGGTGGAAAATCGAGGAACGGGTGATGGAAATCGTAAAGGGTAAAATAAGGGGACGAACTCCCCCAATAAACATACTTTTTTAATATATATTTCTGTTTTCGTAAAAAAAGCTAAAAAAATTTTGGCTATATAAAATTTTTATTGTACTTTTGTCGTAATTTTTAAATAGTAAAAATAATGAAAATAAAGATAAATAGATATTTCGGGAATTCCCTTCAGGAAGTCCCCTATCTTGAACCTGAAAAAAGACCACTGAAAGCCGAAATCACAACGACTTTGGGAGCCATTTTTCTCATGGGCGAGATATGGAATGTAATTAACAGAAAATGGAGAGCGAACTACGACGATGTAACCTTGATATCCTTGATTGCAAAAATCGCTAAAGAAAACACCCTCAATTTCAAGTATAAAACAAATACTAATATCAAGAGTGCATAAACAAGTAAAATTATGACAAATCTAATACAGGAGATTAACGGTTTGATGAATGCCGAAAAAAAGATTGACATTCATAATACTCAAAACGTAACAATCTACCAAAACAGCAATTCGGATGAAAAGAACTCAACAAATCATATCCAGGAGGAGACTCTTGAAGCTAATTTGAAGTTTCCTTCATCCATATTCGACATTACAAAACTTCATCAAAAATATTGGAAGAAGTTTTGCGATACCTTTTATAAATATCTTGGTTTTTCATCTGATAAGGATGGTACTTACGAAGCAGACAAGGATAGTACTTGCGAAGATAAATACAAGACTTTCTGCAAGTCCAAAGTTCAAAACGAAGAAAGATGTCACCCCAAAATACACACGCTGGTCAAGGAAGCAGATTTAAAACATCTCAAGGCAATGGAGGAAAAACTTTTTACTTTAAAAGATAGAGATGAATTGATTCCTACACTATACTATTATGTCCGAACAACACAATGTACCAGTAGAAAAATCGAACACGATATCTGGGTAATCAAAATTACCAACCCCCGTTGTAAAAAAATTGATTATTCGCAATACAAACTTGATGGGACTAAAAACTTTGATGAAGGAAATGAATTCTGGCCTAACATCAGAGAAACTATGAAAAGTTATGTAAATGAAGCTATGATAAGGGATATGTTGGATAGTGAATCATTCGATCATTATACAAAAGATTATGAAATAAAAAAAGGAGAAGAAAGAGATTTATTTAACCCCAATCCTGCGGATAAAAGCACGGCTTTTCTTGTAAACAAAATTCTCGAAAAGGAAACTTGTTGTCTAAATGAACTTCTTGAAGAACTTTCGACACTATTACAAGATTGCCCAAAATATCAGGTAGGATTTAAAGAGCATCACTTCCTATACCATCTGTTCACAACATACGAATGTTCGCTGCCGGAAATCCAAAAAAAGGTAGATGAACTGCCTTCTCCGCGTGATCTGCAGGAGTTGGCGAAGCTGCGAGAACGCCTGATTAAGGATTTCTATCAAACTGCTATTGGCAAAGAATGGATAATGTGCATGGAGAACGAAGATGGAATCAAGTATATTACGAAATATTTCTTGAACCACCGCAAAGAGTTGACAGAGGAAGAGGAAAAGCTATTTTTCTACCAACTGGATAAGATTTGCATCATCGAAGATGTACTGAAGGGAAATGCTAAAAAATATGATTTAGATATTGTTTACCCTGATGATTGGTTTACCCAGAAGACAACTGAAAATACAGATGTTGCTCGTCTGGAAGAAGGTATCCCACAAGACTGTACTGATGCCGTCAAGAATGTATTGTACCCTACTTTCACCTCGGCCAATAAAGAAGTACTGAATTCAAGAGAGCAAATAGCAAAAGCAGCCAAAGTTGCCAAATTGAATCGCAAAGTAAAAGTAGCGATGCTGATGGCTGTAGCGTTGGAAGTAAATGCGATACGTCCCGACACGAACACTCGTGATTTTATCCGTACACTTATCGGGATGGGCGTAATAAAATATAGCGGCGATAAAGCGATTGGAAAAATGGCAGATGTGGTGAACAAAAAATTACACGGCTGCATAAGACATGGCAAGGAGATTCCTCCGCTTCCTGCAAATCATCGTCTTTGGAAGGAAACTGATAGAAATACCGGAGAAAAAATCTTTCAGGCTATGACTACCAAATAATATTCTTTTTTGCTTAAAAATCAAATTCTTTTTTGCTTGTTTTTCAGGCAAAACGCAACTGCAAAGCGGCAACAATTATCTGACAAGGATAATGGTTGCCGCTTTTTTATATCATCTATGTTCTTTTTGATTCTTTGTTTTTGTTCCGATTGGTTCTTATTGATTCTTATTGATTCCGAAATTGCTGATTTTCAAGCTTTTACAACAGACATTTTTGCGTCTATGAGATTTTTTACCCTAACTTTGCATCAACTTTCTGCAAGATCGGAGTAACTAACCAATAAGCCTTAAAGGAAGGCAAGGTCTTGATTTTTTTTCAGAATTATGAATACAAAAATAGATAATTTAATTAATTTTATTTACTAACCCGAGTGGAGTGAGTGAAGAAATCTCCGGAGGTAAGTAGCGCTACGTTTCTCGCTTTCTTTGCTCTCAATTTCACTAAGGTTATGACAGAAAATTTCAAAGACACCCATCTGTTGATGGACAGCAGTTCACGGTCAAATCTCATCTTGTTCCCTAACACGGAGTTGGGTATTGACCTCAAGTTGATGACACGCAAGCCGGGACGCTTGGCTATCGGAGAATACCTGGATGGTACCATCACACGCGATGGCGAAGACCACTTCTCTTTCATCCAAGACGACTCCTGCAAGAAGAAAGTTAAGGTGATACAGAGAAATCCGCACGTGTATGAGGGTACGTTTATCAACATCAACCGCAAACCGGACGGAACCCTCTACCCTACTTTCAACCGTCCACGATACACAAAGAAGTTTACCTTCCAGGATTTCTGCTGGGAAGCTGCCAACGAACTTCGCATGGTAGTGGGCGAAATGGCAAAGAAATAATACGGAGTTTTGGGCTTTATAGAGAAAAGGGAACTGGCGGGATAGCTGACTTTTTGTTAGTTTCAGACTGTTCTGCCGTTCCAGTTGTTCCAGTTGTTCCAATTGTTCCAAAAAGCTTTTTTAGGACAATATTCCTTTTTATAGATTCTATAACTACTTAATAATCAGATAATTATATATAGATGAAGTGGAATTGGAACCCTCAAAAAATTAATTGGAACAACTGGAACTGGAACGCTCCAGCCCTACCCCTTTTCCTCTAAAAGGCTCATTATCAATAATTTAAGTTAAAATGAAAACTACAAATTTGAAGTACGACATTACAAAAAGCACCGCTCCGGCGATGCCAAAACTGGGAAAAGGCACCGAATGTGTGCAACTTTTGCTCTCTCAGATATCAAAAGACATGCACGAACCCCTCGTTCCGATGTTTTTCCCTATTCTCGGAGCGCAGGTCAGCGAGACGGAATTCCAGTATCCCGACCTCAGTTGGAAGGAATTATGCGGCATGATGGGCAATCTCGTGGCCGATTCGGGATGTAATAAAGGGCAATTGTCCAACATAGTGGAAGCTATCTGTCACAACTTGCGAGAGCACGATAATACGGAACTGGAGAAGCTCGTGGAATGGCAGAAGCAGATGAAAACCAAATCGGCCAACAAGGAGAAACCGGCTCGCCCCGACGTGAGTTTCTGGTTTCCACCAGCCGATGTGACCAATGCTGCCTTTATCCAGAATGCCATGACTTGCGAGAAACTTGGCGGACGCACGCAATACCTCAATCTGCCCGAGGTAGAGATGGCCGACAGGATGTGTGGCGGACATAAGCAGATTTCACAGATGCTGCGCAATATCTACGACCGCCAGCGTTCAGGTGCCTTGCGAGCCACAGCCGAGGGAGTGACCGGCAATCCCGTGCTCCGTGCCAATCTTACGATTTCATCCACCCCGTATGCCGCCCGCAAGTTCTACAAGAACGAACTTTTCAACGGTACTTTCGGCCGAATGGTTTTCTCCTACAAGGCTCGACAGGGACGAGAGGGTAAGATTCCGAGACAGGGTAAATACGACGATGCTTTCTATCAGAAACTGGACGAGTATCTGGTGAAACTCAGCATCTGCAAGGGGCGATTCATCATCAAGCCGCTGAACAAACTGGCCGACCACCTGGCTGCTGACATGGCTTCGCTGGCCGACCTGACGGATGATGATGTGCTCTGGGACATCTCGAAGCGCTCTATCGTGTCGGCATGGAAGGCTGGCTGCCTGCTCTGGGTTTTGAACAATCAGACGTGGACGAAGTCGATGGGCGAGCTGGTGGAATGGATGGTTTATCACGATCTGTGGAGCAAGATGCAGATATTTGCTGATATGCTGAGCCAGGAAGCCGATTCTGTGAGCGAGGCGCAACGCAGAGGTCCGAAGAACCTGCTCGAGGATTTGCCTGATTCTTTCAACGAGGCACAACTGGAGGCACTCCGTCTCTCATTGGGTAAATCGAAAGAGGGCACGAAAGGACAACTCAGAAAGTGGGTGTTCCGCAAATTCATCACCTTCTCTAACCAGACGGGACTTTACTCGAAGACACAGGAATACCTAAGGGGGAATGAGAAATTAGAAATTAGAAATTAGAAATGAGAAATGAGAAATTAGAAAGACTATAAAATTACTGAAGTTTCGTATGTGGTTTAAGTACGGGCTGAAGGCCCAAAAGCTCATAGCCCGGGGCAACGCCCTGGGTATAAAAGCAATCAGCAAGGCGCCCTGTTTTACTCTAATTGAGCAAGCTTTGAGCGTATTTTTTAACGTTAATTATATTTAACGACCCTTGGGTCTTGCCTGATGAAGTTTGCGTCATAGTATTCACCTTTTTCCACGAGGGTGAATATGATCCTTAGCAACTTGTTTGCTATGGCATTTAGTACATAATGACGCGGCTTTTTATCTATTAAAGTACGTCTCTCGTAATACAGTTTAATCTCCTTGTTGTGCAATCTGGCGCTTTCTGCGCAGATGTACAACAAGGTCTTTGAACGTCTATTACCAATTTTGGATATATGTGCTCCCTTGTCCATTTTTCCTGATGATTTTTCGTATGGCGCAGTTCCAGCATAAGCTGAATACTGGCGCGCTGTAGTTATTTTTGTGAAATTCTCTGTTTTTACCAATAGTTCTACTGCAGTAATCAGCCCAACTCCATCGACACTTTTAACAAGCTCATAGTTGTGGTGAATGCTGTCATGTCCATTTATGACTTTCAACATTTCTTTTTCCGTCTCGGCTATTTCCGTGTCCAGCATCTCTTTTATACGGTCCATGCTTCGCTTGACGGCAAGACTTCTAACAGGACGGCAATCCTCGCTCTTGTCGGCTGTTATTAGCTGCTTACGCTGTTCTACAAGCATTTCTCGGTGGCGTGCCAATTGACGAAGCTCATACAGAGCCTCTTCTGGGAACTTCCTGTATTTCAGCTTATCAGGATATCTCTCTCCAAATTCTCTGAGCAGTGCGCAATCCAGGACATCCGTCTTGGCACGGTCAGGGGTAGCTCTGTATCTATGGATGACATATCCACCCACAAAGGCAATCTTTACATTGCTATCCATGCAGCACTTCAAGAGGGTATCACCATAAACTCCGGTATGCTCAGCAACCAATACAGCATCGCTAGGAAGGCCTTTTAAAAACTTTCCAATACCCTTTAAATTGTTCGTTACAACCTTATGTGAAGGTTGGTTTGATACTTTTTTTGATGTCAAGTCGAAAAAACTTACGTCAAATTTCTCTTTTGCCAAATCTATTCCGTATATTTGCATTTTGAATAAAGTTTTTAATAAGAAGGGTGCTCCGTTCTGAGCGGCTACAACTATACTACGAGTCCTGTCTTGTTCTACACAAGCAGGCTAATTTACTCTCAAGCTTCTGCTCAGAAAATATCCAGTTCCCCAAACAGGGCTAAGCCTTTACTATGCTAGAAAGGGCACAGGGTTAACGCTGGATATGGAGTATTCTTCTTTTTTTATTGTACTTATCTAATTTTCTGCAAAGTTAACAAAAGTTTGCAGATATAAAGATTTTCACCTCTTTATTTTTCCAAGTGCAAATATAATAGTAAGGGCAAAAGCCTTATAAATTGCTTGTTTTTTGAAGCTTTTGCCCTTACAGGGCGACAGGGTTGCGTCCATAATAACCCTGGGCTAGGGGCTTCTGCCCTTTCAGGGCGTGTGGGGCTTACTTGCGAAACTTCAGAGAAATGAGAAATGAGAAATGACAAATTAGAAATGACAAATGTGATTTTGGAAAATGGAAAAATATGAAATTGAAAAGCTGCGCGACCTCCCGATAGAGGAGGTTGCCAGCCAACTGGGATTGCAAGTGGCGAGACATAAGAGCCTCTGCCCTTTTCATAGCGATCATCATGCAAGCCTATCGTTCAATACGAGGAAGAACCTGTGCCGCTGCTTTGTCTGCATGGACGAGAGCCTCGACTCCATCGGACTGGTCATGAAATCGCTACACGTGGATTTCCCTAAGGCGTGCTTCTGGCTCGCTAATAGGAATGGTATTCTCCTGGAGAAAGTGAGGGGAAGGAATTGGCGGAGAGACTGCGGGTCTGCTTCGGCAGTTGCTTCATCATCGGCTGCTGCTCCCAATGCCGCAACTCCGACTCTTGATTCAGCTCCGTCTCTTGCTGCATCGCCCTTTTCTTCTTCGACTGCTCCTGCTGCTCCGTCTGCTGCATCGACTGCTGCTCCGTCTGCTACATCGGCTTCGGCTACATCGGCTTCGGCTCCATCGGCTGCATCGCCCGTTTCTTCTTCGGCTTCTTCTCCTGCTGCACCCCACTCTTTTGATGCGGCACGATATGCGAGATTCTTCGAACATCCGTGGCTGAACGAGGCTGCCTGCAGATTTCTTTTTGATGAGAGGAAGATTGACGGGAGAGTGGCGAGATGGTGCAGACTGAGTTCGTGGACCGACCGCAAGGGGGTGAACTGGCTGCAGATTCCTTACTTCGACAGAGAAGGACATCTAGTGGGAATCCAAAACCGCAACTTGGATTTTCATCGAAAATCTCGTCCCACAGATTCTATGAATTCTGAAAAGACGGGGGAAAGTTCTTGTCCCACAGATTTCACAGATGGCACAGATTCTAAGGATGAGACTGATTTTGAGGAGGCACCACGATTCCGATTTCCCTACGGCAGCCAATGCGGAATCTACAATCTGCAGGTGCTGAATTTGCTGACGCCGGGAGAAAAGCTTTTCATCACGGAGGGTTGTAGCGACTGCTGGGCGATGCTTTCTGCCGGGAATAAGGCTATTGCTATTCCGTCGGCCACGCTTCTCAAACCTGAGGACAGGGATGTGCTCGCCCATATCAGCGAAACGTTCGGAGTGGAATGGCACATGTTTCCCGACAGGGATGCGCCGGGAGAAAGACTCTTCCTGCAACTCAAGGAGATTCTGCCCTCGCTCATCCATCATCAGCTACCCTTGGGATGCAAGGATTTCGGAGAGGCTTACCTGAAGGGATTCAATCCCGCTGAAGAAATCAATCGTTTATAAAAAATTTAGCAATATGGAAGATTTTATCATTCGTTCGTACACCAAGAAGGAACTGGCCTTGATGTACTTTCCCGAGAGTTACCCTCGCACAGCTGTCAACCATCTGATGGTCTGGATTCGCCGCTGCACCCCACTGTGGGAGGAGCTGCAGATGATGGGATACATAAAGACGAACAAATCGTTTTCGCCTAAACAGGTGAAGGCCATCGTTGATTACCTGGGAGAACCGGGATAGGGTTTAGAGTTTAGAGTTTAAAGTTGATAGTTTAGAGTTGGTACTTTAGTATAAGCAAGCCCCAAGCGCCACCCAATTGATTACTGGCGTTTGGGGCTCATTTATGACATTCAGGAAGCTTCAGATACTTCTCTTTTTTCCAATTCTTCAAGAAGGTCTTCAAGCACATATTGATCGCTCATGAGCTGCAACCCCGTGTTGGGATCAGACAACAGCTGGGCAGTTCTTGAAGAATAATAGATATCAAGAGCTTGCTCTGGAGTAATATTCTTCTTCTTTGCCAATAACATCACGATACGGCTTTGTTTACGCCAAAGTACAGAGTCTCTCATAATTTCTGAATTTGATAGGATGAAACGAATTGAAGGTATTTGTCGATGATTTGCTATAACCTT
>OIZI01001231.1_pt1 | contig 11341 bp, 4 predicted proteins | sample 1588441 | NCBI WGS metagenome assembly OIZI01 (sample SAMN03283284) | human gut metagenome | biome: human-associated habitat; material: feces | host: Homo sapiens | place: Peru | collected 2012
TGAAAAGCGGCACGCTGGATCAGTGCGTTTACAGCAACGCGGAAGGCAAGCTGATCCTGGACGGCGTGACCATCACCGGCAGCCCCCAGATAACGAACTACAATGACCTGGAGATCACGGTTCAGGGAGATTCGGTCTTCCAGGAAACCATTTCCTTCAATACTGCCTTGTATAAGCCTGTCCACCTGCGGGGCGGCACCTTTAAAAAGGGTATCGACACAAGCAACGGTGCCCAGCCGCTGGCCCTGCTGGACGACGGCTTCGCCTTCCAGAGTGACCAGGGCATTGTGGATGCCTCCAATCCGGAAAATCTCACGGGCAAAATCCAGGTGGTGGCGCACACATGTAATTATGTGAACGGTAAGTGCGAGTGCGGCCGCAGCTGTGACCACGTTGACAAGGTGGATGGCAACGGCTACTGCACCTTCTGCCATGCGCTGGTCGAGCCTTACGCCATCGGCGAAGTCCGGTACACCAGCCTGGAAGAGGCTCTGGCCGCCGCCAAGAACGGCGACACCATCACCCTCCGGGGCGACTTCTACCAGGGAAGCAAAACCGTGGAGATTAACAAATCCGTGACCCTGAATTTGGGCGGCCACACCCTGACCGGCGATGCCGATGCCAAGCCGGTGCTGCTGATTCTGGCAGAGAATGTGACCATCCGGAACGGCACCGTGGAGAATACCCGCACCGCCAAGTCCAGCCCGGCGGTGACGGTGGGTGAATTTGCCGCGCCCGATCTGATGCTGACCGTGAAAAACGTCAACTTCATCGGAAGCAGTGACGGAAATGCCCCCCAGGAAGATGCCCTCGACATTCAGAACGGTCATGCCAAGGTGGAAAGCGGCACCTTTAACGGCGGCATCTTTGCCCAGGGCGATCTGACCATGACCGGCGGCTCCACCACCAGACTGAAGCTGGGCTACGTCATGGGGAAGGTAGAGCTGTCCGGCGGCAGCTTTGACAGCATCCACTTCAATGCCAATGCGGACTATGCGGGATTGCTGGTCGAGGGCTATGCCTACCAGTCCGGCGGCAAGCTGGTGAAGCCGGTGGACATGAACAGTAACACCGCCGTGCAGGTCGTCAAATGTACCCACCCGGACGGCCTGACGGCAGACACCGCCTGCCCCTACTGCGGTAAGAAATGCGGCCATGAAAACACCAGCAAGGAAACCGGCCTGTGCCCGGACTGCGGCTATCAGGCGTACCGGGCGAAAATCGGCGACACGCTGTACGAAACCGCACAGGCGGCTCTGGATGCTGCCACGGATCGCCAGAGGGTGACGCTTCTGGCCAATGACGCCCTGCCCGACAACTATGTCCTGGACAAGGTCATCACGCTGGATATGAACTCGAAGAAGCTGACCGGAAGCGCGATGACGGTGACGGGAGAAGTGACCGTTCCGAGCAGCGGCAGTCTTGACGTGCCCATGGAGATTACGGGCAAGCTTACCCTCAACGGACCCGCCGCCACCCTGCTCCAGGATGTGTCCGTCCGGGCCTCCGGCACCCTGATTCTCGACCGCAGCACTGCCGCCGCGACCGGAACCATCTCAGTCTATGAAAATGGCCGCTTCGAGCTGCGCGACGGCTCCATCGGAAAACTCCACATCGACGGCGGCACGGCCACCCTTTCCACCGGCCGTATTATGAGGAGCGTGACCGTGAAAAACGGGAACCTCCAGTCCATTCTGGCCGAGGGCAAGGCACTGCTGCTCAAGGCGGACGGCACCGTCATTGACGGCACCCGTTCGGCGGCCCTCGGAAATATGGAGATCGTGGATCACACCCATACCTTCGGGGAAGGGGGCAAGTGCGCTTGCGGCGCGGTGGCTCCCGTTCAGGTGGTGGCCGGGACGGAAAGCATCTACTATGGCGATTTTGAGCAAGCGGTCAACAAGGCCATGGACCTGTCCGGCTCTACGGTGCGTCTGCTGAAGGACGTGACCCATTCCGGGGATAGCGGTATCTATATTAACCGCGGCACCTTCACCATCGACTGGAACGGCCATACCCTTTCCGGCAGCTTATGGGGCAATCTGCTGACCATCAGCGGCCCGGCCAACGTGACTTTGACGGACGGCTCCGGCACCAATACCGGCGGCGCGCGTCATACCGGCTACGCCGCGGCGGTGTGCTTTGCCGTGGGAAGCGAAGGCCGCGTGAATATCCAGGGCGGCACCTACTTCCCCAATGTGACGCGGTCGCAATACGGCTATGGCTCCGTTCAGATTAGCGGCGGTGTCTTTGAAAACACCGAAGGATGTGGCCAAACCTTTGCCCTTTATGATCTAGGCGACAGACCATTGTCACAGATGCTGGCTCCCGGCACGGCCTTTGCCTACGACAAAGACGGCAGCGAACTTCTGAATGCCTACAATGCAAATAAGCCGGATAACTATAGAACCGTCTACGCGGTGGAGCATACCCACGAAAGCTTTGATGAGAACGGCGTGTGCGCCTGCGGCTACACCTGCCCCCACGAAAAGTGGACGGACGGCATGTGCGAACTGTGCGGCAAGATCTGCTCCCACGAAAGTTATAAAAACGGCAAGTGCACCGTCTGCGGCTATGTTTGCCCCCACGAGGACGTAACGGAAAAGGGCGGCGTTTACACCTGCCGTACCTGCGGCCTGACCATGACCGTCATGGTGGAGACTGCGGACGGCAATGTCAGCTACACCACCGACCTGGGCACCGCCCTGAATGACGCCGAGGACGGTACTACCGTGAAGCTGCTGGGCGACCTTGTTCTGACGAAGGGCGTATACATCGAAGGCGGTAAAGAAGTCACCCTGAACCTGAACGGCCACAATATTACCCGGGCGACCTGGCAGACCATCCAAGTGAAGGGCAATACCGGCAACGGTACTAAGACGAAGCTCGTCATCACCGGCTCCGGCGAGATTCGATTCAACGTGAAGGCCGCTGACGGCGGTCAGCTGGATATGAGCGGCTGGACGGGAACGGCAGCGGGTGTCGACCTTGAGAATGCCTGCGACTTCGTCGGCCCCACCGGGAACGGCCATCTGGATGCGCTGAATATCAGCAATTGGCGCAGCGACAACAAGGGCACCATCCTGCTCCAGGGCGGCACCATCGGCCAGCTTTGGCTGAACAGCTTCGAGAGCTTCCAGATGACCCTGGGCAGCCTGCTGAAATCCGGCTGTGCCGCCAAGAGCGGCAGCGAATATCTGCCCTATGACCGTGCCATCTCCAACCAGGACAATATGCTTAACGACCTGACCATCGTGCCCTGCCCCCACACCGGCCTGGATAGCTCCGGCCGCTGCACCTACTGCGGTGCCACAGGCTTTGTGGCTTCCGTGACCAAGGACGGCGTGACCGCCGGTTATACCGATTTCCTATCGGCACTCGACGAGATTAGCGAAGGCAAGCGCGGCACATTGAAGCTGCTGACGGATGTATCCGAGAATGGACAATACGTGTATAGGATAAGCGGCACTCTGGATCTGAACGGCAAGGATCTGGCGGGCAAGCTGGTATGCGCCCAGGGAAGCAATTTGCAGATCGTAAACAGCGGCAGTGACATGTCCGGAATGGGGAAGCTGGAGGTGTGGAACGGCGCAAAGGTGACCATTGCCGATACCGCCGGAAGCATCCTCTTCGACATGGTGACTGTTGAAAGCGGCTCCGTAGCAGACCTGCTGCCCGAGGGCGGTGTCTACTTCAGGCTTGACATGCGCACCTGGATTTCCGCCGCGGAGGCGGCCACGAAGCAGACCTTGGGATCCGTAGTCGTGCGGGAAGCCCCCGTCCAGAGCGTGTCCCTCACCGCCAACAAAACCACTGTCACCTACGGTGAAAGTCAGACCGTGAGCCTGAGTGCCGACTATGTGCTGGGCACGGGCTACAACACCGCCGACGTTAGCTGGTGTGAGGCCTTCCCTGCCGCTTACACTCCCTTTACGGAAACCGGAACCAGCTTCACCCTGCCTGCGGGCGTGAATGCGGGCGAGCATACCTACCGGGTTTCCGTCACCGTGGGGGACTACACCCTGAGTGAGGTCATTGAGATCACCGTGACCAAGGCTCCGGGCAAGCTGGTAAACAAGGACTATCCCACCGAGTTTACCTACGGCGACACGGTTCCCACCCCCAAGGCCGAGAACTTCACCTCCAATCACCCGGACGGTACTTTCAGCTACTATTGGTTGACAGGAGACGGTTCCATCAGACTGGAAACGGGTGCGAACCCGACACGTGCCGGTACCTACATGCTGTGTGCGACTTGGACGGCAGGAACCAACCACACCACAGCCAGTTTGAGCCTGGCAGTCACGATTCACAAGGCCGCCCAGACTGCCAACATTGCGGTGGTCAACGAAACCATCTCCGGCAAGGGCGACGGCGGCGTGACCCTGCTGCCCTCCGCAGAGGGTTATGAAATCCGGGAGAAGGGCGAGACGACCTTCGAAGCGATATCGGCATCCCAGGGTGAGACCTTTCATACGCTTATCCCGGGAGTCTATGAAATCCGCCTGGCAGAGACGAAGAACTACCTGCCCTCCGCCATTCAGGAGATCACCGTCCAGCCCGGCCGGAAGCTGAAAGTCACCCTGCCGACCAAACAGGAAGGCTACAGCCTGACGGCAAGCAAGACCCAGCTGGGCTGGCACGAGGATGTGGAGCTGAGTTTCCAACTGGATTCCGTGGGTGCGTATAAGGCCGCAGATTTTGGCATCTGGGCGGAATCTGGAAGTGAGAAAACGAAGCTGACCCTCGGCAATGATGGTGCGGTCAAACTGACTGCCCCCGAAAAGGATATCACCATCACCGTCACCGGTGTGAAGACGGACGACCGTGCGCCCACGGCCTCCATCGAGGGCAGAGAGATCACGGGAGACGTCACTCATATCAGATGGAACGGCTTTGACGACAATCCGGCGGACGACTTTGTGAACGGCGATTTTGTGATTTCGGCAACGGATCGCGGCTCCGGCGTGGCCAGCATCTGGTACTGCCTGTCTGACAAACCCCTGACCCTGGCGGAAATGGACACCGCTTCCTGGGTGCGGCAAAGCAAGGTGTCTATCACCGAGGACGGGGTGTACTACCTCTACGTCAAGGCGCTGGACAATGCGAATAACCCGGGCTACGCCTGCACCGGCAAGCTGGTCAAGGAGAGCAATCCGCCCACCTTCTCCGGCGTGAAGAACGGGGAAACCTACTATGTGTCCCAGCAGCTGGAGATTCATGACGACGGTATGCCGGACTGGTATACGCAGGTAGGCGGAATCGGAACGGTTCCGAACGGCGGGAATGAGAACCCGGTCAAGCAGCGGCTCGTTGGAAACTGCGACGCAACCTATACCATCAAAGCGGCTGACCGGTGCGGCAACGAGGCAACCATCACCGTGCACATGAAGCCCCTTTCCGAACTGACCAAGCCTATCGACGACATCCAGGCAGAAACAATTCGCAAATCCGACCGTGCCACCCTGGACGAGGTGGAAGCGACCCTCAAGGGTCTGGATGTGACCTATGCCACCGAGCCGGAGAAGAAGGAAATGAACGATGCGCTGGCTCGGATTGCGCAGCTGCGTCAGGTTCTGGATCAGGTGGCGGAGGTAGAGGCTCAGATCGATGCCCTGCCGGATTCCGTGGAGCCCTATCAGCAGACCGTGGAGGACACCCAGATCAAGCCCGCCCGGCAGGCCTATAACACCCTGACCGCCCATCAGAAGACCCTGGTGGACAGCACGAAGCTTGACAAGCTGGTTCGGCTGGAAGCTCAGCTGGACGCCTGGACGATTACCGAGGGCGACGGCCAGACCTGGTACAAGGGCAGCGGCAAGTCCCTGAGCTTCACCGTCAACGGTCAGAGCCGGAAATTTGACGGAATCCGCCAGGGAAACACTTATATCGGGAGTGGTGTCAGTTCGGTGTTGACGGCCAGCGGTGAGATGGACAAACCGTTTACCCTGACGCTGAAGCCGGAGTTTTTGCAGTGCCAGACGCCCGGCGAACACAGTTTCGCGGTGTATTACAGCGGATACCTAAGCATCAGCGTTACCTACACCGTCGAGACACCTGCCAATTACCTGGACGTGACAGATAGGGAGGAATTTGAGGGCAAGACCACCGTGACCGTCGATGGGAAGGAATATCCCATTGAGGAAATGGCGGGTTACCTGCAAAGAATACCTACGCAGCGTTATGTCAACCTGCCGGAAACCGGCGATCTGCTGACCATCTACTCCTTTAAGGACGGCACGCCGACGGGCTCCTACACCAACTACCCCACGGGTATGCAGGTGTTCCGTATCACCCGGCAGGAAGGCGGCGCGAAGGCCGAGGAAATCACCGAGTTTGCGAATCTCCTGAACTACGCAGGCTGCTCCATCCGGGTCTCCGGCAAGAAGGGCATCCGGATGATCACCGGCATTGACCAGGATGTGAAGAAGAGCCTGGTGAGCAAGGCGGGTCTGGCTGGCTACACCCTGGAGGAATACGGCACCGTGGTTCAGTGGGCGGACACCCTGGGCAGCAACACTCTGAATCTCGACAACAGCAACAAGAAGAATTACGCCTACAAGAAGGGCAAGGCCGACCCCATCTTCGCCAAGGAAAACGGCATGATTCAGTACACCAATGTGCTGGTGGGCTTCACGGATGCCCAGTGCCAGCCGGATCTGGTCATGCGTCCCTACATCAAGCTGATGGACACCGCCACCGGTGAAACCGTGACCCTCTACGGCGGCAGCGTCACCCGTTCCATCGGCTACGTTGCCTGGCAGAACCGGGATACCTACAAGCCCGGCACCGCAAGCTACAAGTACGTCTGGAACATCATCGAAAACGTAGATGCCAGCAAGTACCCCAACTAAGGAGGCGGACGGATGAAAAAATTCTTTGTGATTTTCCTGGCACTGACCCTTGCCCTGGGCACGGGCTGCTCCCATCAGGCGGAGCAGCCCACCGCCCCGGTGGCTGTGGCGTCGGCACCTGCAACGGAACCCGCTCCGGCGGCTGATCAGACCGAGCCTGCCGAGACCACTGCCCCCGCCGCCCCCCGGACGGTGGAGGGCACCATTCAGGGCATCCACATTCCGGCGATCCTCAGCTTCCCCCAGCGGGGGGACATCGTCCAGGTGACGGGCTATCCGGATGAGACCACGGCTACCGTGACGGTGGGGAATGCCCAGGGCAGCCTTGCCAAGGTGCTCCTGCGCTTCGACAGCGAGGAAAGCTATGAAGCCTGGCAGGCCTATGCCAAGTACAACACCCGGGTTTTCGAAGGCTATACCCTGGTGGGGGAGCCTTTGGCAACCCTGAAAACCAACACACAGATGACGGTGCTGGACGATCTGGGAGAATGCTATCTGGTGCAGACCGAGGATCTGACGGGCTACATCGCCAAGACCCAGGCCAGCAAGTGGCGGATTAAGGGGAGTAGTTCCAGCTCCGGTACCGGTTCCGGCGGCTCCGGTACCGGCAAGGACGGGGGAGACATTTCTCTGACCGGCTTTGCAGGCGACATCCGCCCGGTGCTCCTGGCGGACACCGTGAAAACCGGCGCGGCTCAGGTTCGGGCTGACGGCGGCCGGGTGGTGCTCAAGTATTTTGACCGGGGGGACAAGGTTCAGCTGGTGCTGGACGCGGAAGTGGCCCCGGAAATTCCGGGCTATGCCCTGATTCTGGAGGACGGCGTGTTGGCTTACATTCCGGTAGACTGGGTGGAAAAGCCCGGCGACGAGGTTTTCCAGCCCTGGGAGGGCTACGCGGGCTATCAGTGCAAGCGCTACGACAATTTTGAACTGGCGGGCAAGAGCCTGGGTCAGCTGAGCGGCAACAAGAAGATCACCGTTCTGTGGAAGAGCGGCGATGTGCTGCTGGTTCAGTCCGGTGACAGCGTTTCCTATATTGCTGAGTCCACCGCCCGAACCACCCCCATTCCCAGAAGCAGCGGCGGCTCCTCCGGTTCCTCCGGTTCCGGTGGAGGCGGCGGCTCCGGCGGCGACGCCTGGACCCCGCCCAAGCTGTAACACAAACCGAAAAATCCCCTATGCCATTTTCCAATGGCATAGGGGATTTTTGCGCGTGGATAAAAAATATTTTGTAGGGGACGATGCCCTCATCGTCCCGCCAATAACAGAACATCGTACAAAGGGACGATGTGGGCATCGTCCCCTACGGATTCTATCAATAGCCTCCCATCACTTTTCCTCGGCACTGCGGATATTGCGCACGTGCATATAGACGGTATTTTTATTGATGCCCAGCAGCTCCGCGACCCGGACGATGCTCTCCTTGAAGCTGAAAATGCCCTGGGCATAGAGCCGCTCCACGATGACCTTGTTTTTGCAGGCGGTGGAAATGGACTTGTCCCGGTGCACCTCCGCCGACACCCGCTCCACCATGTCCGCAATCAGGGATTGGGAGCTGGTGGCGAAATTCTCCGTCGGGACAGGGACGGCGGGAACCGGGGGCAGGGGAACATCCGGCATCAGGTTGGCAAGTACGTCAAAGAAAGGGGTGTCCAGGTACAGATTTATGCACAGAAGGCCGATGATCCGCTGATGCTCGCCCCGGATGGGAATGGTGGTGGATTTTAAGTGGGTGCCGTCCTTCTTGGTGGTGAAGTAATTCTTCGCCGTAACATAGCGGTCGGCTCGGATTTCCGACAGCATTTGCAGAGCTAGATCCGTAATGGGGGAGCCAACCGCCCGGCCGGTGTGGTGGCCGTTGCAGATGGCGATGACGGAGTTGGACAGGGATGCCAGGCTGTGGAGCACAATTTCGTAGTGGGCGCCAAGGTAGGCCGAAAGGCCTGGCACCATGGCGGCATAGGAGTTGAGAATCGCTTTGTCAACGGAAGTCAGTGTGATTTCAATATTGTCCATAACCAGCTTCGCAGCGCAGCTGCGAACACCTCCTCTTTGCAGGTTTGACCCGGGGAACTTTCATGGCCGCAAGGAAATAGTGGGAAAGAAGCCGGGACCTTTCATGTTTCCAAAACCTTATGCTATTGTAACGAGAATCGGATGAAAAAACAAGTTGTGAAATCATACAAAATCATCTCTGCAATAAACAAAATTTTAGCCACTAAAATTATTGACAGTTTATAGAGAAGCGTATATAATGATGACACTCCAGAAGGACAATTGCCCATGACGGGTAAACATTTTTGGAGGATACGACAAGTAGAACTGGAGGAAAATCCATGAAAATCATTCATACACCCAACGCACCCGCGGCCATCGGCCCCTACTCCCAGGCGATTGTATCCAACGGCACCCTGTATGTCAGCGGTCAGATTCCCGTGAATCCCGCAACCGGCGCTTTTTCCGGCGACACAATTGCAGCGCAGGCCGAGCAGAGCTGCAAAAACGTGGGCGCGATACTGGAAGCCGCCGGTGTCGGCTTTGACAAGGTGGTCAAGACCAGCTGCTTCCTGGCGGACATGGCGGACTTCGCCGTGTTCAATGAAGTCTACGCCAAGTATTTCGTATCCAAGCCCGCCCGAGCCTGTGTGGCGGTGAAAACCCTGCCCAAGGGTGCTCTGTGCGAGATCGAGGCCGTTGCCGAGCTGTGATTCAGGCAATCCCAAGAAATAAGCCGGTCTGACCCCCGGTTTATCAATGTTATTAAATATGAGAGGAGTCAATTATTATGAAGAGAATGCTTGCCATTGCGCTGGCCGCGCTGCTGGTATTCGGCCTGACCGCCTGCGGCGGCACCATTGAAAAGGCCGATACCCCCGTCGCTTCCGCCGCCACCGGTGCTGCCGGAGAAACCGCCCAGACCAAGCAGGTGGTGGTCGGTGTGAGCATGGGCGCAACCACCATGGATCCTGCCCACGAGTACGAGTGGGATGCCGAGATGATGCTGCACTCCGTGTATCCCACCCTGGTCACCAGCGACTACGCCGATGAATCCAAGATCCTGCCCTGCGTGGCTTCCAAGTGGGTCATCTCCGATGATGGCTTGACCTATACCTTCACCCTGAACCAGGGCATCAAGTTCACCACCGGCAAGGAGCTGAAGGCTTCCGACGTGGCCTTCTCCCTGAACCGGCTGAAGGGCGCCGCCGGAAATCCCTCCTTCCTGCTGTCCAGCGTGGAGAGCGTGGAGGCCACCGGCGATTATGAAGTGACCGTCACCCTGTCCGAGCCCAACCCCGCGCTGCTGAACATTCTGACCAGAGCCTCCGCCGGTGTGTATGATGCCGAGGTTGCCCAGGCCAACGGCGCCACCTGCGACAGCAGCGATGCCGGTCAGGCTTACTTTGACACCACCTCTATCGGCTGCGGCCCCTACAAGATTTCCTCCTTTAACAGCGGCTCCGAGCTGGTGCTGGTGAAGAACCCGGATTCCTACTTCCCCGCTGGCAATGTGGATACCTACATCATCCGCAACATTGCCGACTCCGCTACTCAGCAGATGGAGCTGGAAGGCGGCGACCTGGACTTCGCCCTGGATCTGACCGCTGACCAGACCGCCCTGCTGGAGGGCAACGAGAACATCAAACTGGTGAGCTTTGACACCATGGATCTTTTCTTCCTGGGTCTGAACGCCAGCGAGGAGTACGGCAAGGAGTTGGCCAACCCCACCGTTCGTGAGGCCATCCGTTACGCCATCGATTATCCCGGCCTGTGCGCGCTGGCCGGCAACGGCGCTACCACCCCTGCCGGTATTATTCCCAAGGGCTTCCTGGGCTACGCCGGGGAAACCACCATCACCCGGGATGTGGAGAAGGCCAAGGCACTGCTGACCGAGGCGGGCTATCCTGACGGCATTACCTTCAGTATGGGTGTCATCCCCGACATGGCTCCCGACGGCGTTTCCTTCATGACTCTGGCTCAGAAGGTGCAGGCGGATCTGGCCGAGGCCGGTATCACCGTGAACATCGAGCCTCAGGAGGTTGCCGTTTACCTGGAGGGCTACCGGGACGGCAAGCAGCAGTCCGTTATGTGCCACTGGGGCCCGGACTACAACGATTCCAACAACCAGCTGGCCTTCCTGCCCGGCAACACCGTAGGTCTGCGTCTGGGCTGGGCTGCCGACATGGATCCGGAGCTGGCTGAGCTGGGACAGAAGGCTTCCGTGGAAACCGACAGCGACAAGCGTGCCGAGCTCTTCACCGAAATCCAGAAGCAGATGGACGAGAAGAACGCTCCCGCCGTGGTGCTGCTCCAGCCCGGTAAGACCTGGGCAGTCAGCAGCCGCCTGAAGAATCTGACCGTCAGCGCTGCCTTCTGCTTTGACTTCGTCAGCCTGGATGTTCAGTAAGTTCTAACGCACGGGCAGCACTGCACGATTTGGCAAGCAGATTCGGCGAGAGATTTTTCGTCAAGTCAAGGTTTGAAAAGCG
>OIZI01001234.1_pt1 | contig 11301 bp, 18 predicted proteins | sample 1588441 | NCBI WGS metagenome assembly OIZI01 (sample SAMN03283284) | human gut metagenome | biome: human-associated habitat; material: feces | host: Homo sapiens | place: Peru | collected 2012
CTCACGCTATCCTATAACAATGTTCTTTGTTTCATTTTAAAATATCATAAAGTGAGCATATGGAATTCGCTTCACCTGGAAAAACAATTGCATTGACGATGCGTTCATGCTAAAATAGAGGTGAAAACTGGTTTGTATATTATCGCAGGGAGGAAATCTGTATGTTTTTTGCACCATATGTGATTCGCGGCTCCAACGCGGAAAAAGTGCTGGTACAGATTCTTCCTGCCTCCCCGGAGGATCTTGCCGCTACCAAAGGCATTCCTTCGTGGCAGACGGATTGGGAGTCTGAATATCTGAGCAAGCCTTCTGTTGATAAGTTCGCTTTGAAGTTGGAAAATGGCGAGTTGCTCGCGCTGGGTGCCTATCAAATTTCTGGGCGAAAAGCATATGTCTACATTTTATATGTGGAAAGTGCACCTCAGAGCAATCCAACGCTTACCACCTCCGCAAGACGGGAATACTATGGCATCGGTGAGGTGATGATCGCTTTCGGCATCAAATACTCGATAGATGCCGGTTGCCGCGGAGATGTAGTGTTTGATGCCAAGACCGACGAGTTGGCTCGTCACTACGCAAAGGATTTTGGCGCAAAGCTGATCCCCAGTGCAGCCAGCGGTGGCCCTAAACGCTTTATGCTGGCCGATGAAGACGCCTGGAAACTGTTTTCAAAATATTTGGACGAGGAGGATGCTTGAACATGTCACCTGAACGCAAAAAAATTGATGACTTGGCCGCACAAGCCGGCGGATACTTTTCACTGCCGACTGAGGACAGCAAGGCTTATACCGATCTGCTCTTTGATATCTGTCGGCAGTTTGGCATCCGCTACTATACGGCAACGAAAAAAGAACGTTATTTTGTAGAGGAAGTAACCCGTGTCACTTGGGCAAAACAGCAGGAAGAAAAGGCCGGTATTCCCCAAAATATCCGGCCTGCGTTTTCTGCTTAAACCACCTGTTTTTTGACTACTATTTGACTACTGTTGCTGTAAAACGGGTCTGACCGATAAGGAACGAAATGGTACGAAAAACAATGAAAAACAGCCCTAAAACGTGGGTTTTGGGGCGCAATAATACGCTTCAATAAAGCCACCGTCCCATTGGTAAGGATGAGGTCGGCGGTTCGAATCCGCCCAGCAGCTCCAACATTTACCGCTTGAATCGCAGGATTTGAGCGGTTTTTGTTTTGCTTTTGCAACTTTTTGATAGAAAACCGTTTTCTTAGAAAACAGGCTTCACCATAGAAACCCATACAAAAACCCATACGGACAAGGAAAAACCGCCCTTTCGGGCGGCTTTCATCTATGTGGCTGGTTTCTATTTGACTTGCCCTCTCTGTGTCGTGGCCTTGCGCTTTTTTGCTCTACGCTTTCTCCGGGGTGCAGCCTTTTCGGCTCTGCGTCCTTCCGCAAAGCCATAACTATAACCGCTCATAAAGCAGCTATACCCTTCGCCACGCCAACGCTTTTCTGCAGCAAAGGCATAGTCGATATCCGGATTGTAATAATTTTCGAGCGGATCATCTGGAAACTTTCTCCTGAACTCATTCCATTTTTCCAAATCAACTCTTTCCTCTGCGCCTAAACTACGAACAATCCCAATAACGATACCATCTACACGCAGTTCATCCAGCGGTATTGTTTCGTTTTCTTCACCATCCGTCGGGTCACATACAAGAACGGTTTCCCCATCAATAAAGAGACGTTGGTACAAGAGTTTCTTTGCCCGTGGAGAATACACAAGGCAAATACGCCCGCTGTAATCTGTGCTCTTGGTGTCAATTAAGCAAATATCGTTATCCATAAGAACACGTAGAACCGGCCCCGTGTCACCGCCGACATGGCCTAAGTTATCAGCCCGGCCAACAATTTGGAACAACTCCTGTATAGTCTTTTGTGCATATAAACTCATTTTTTCCTTGCCTTTCTGTGTTGGAGGCGGTACACTGTATGTGCCGCCTCCCTGTGGTGGTTGGTGGTTACGGCTCTCTGTGCCTTGCTTTGGTCGGCGTTGGTACAGAGGGCTTTTCTAATGCGTCCAGAAGGGCTATAACGCAGCGTGTGAGCTGCACAGCCCCGGCGATAGCTATGATGACCTCCATTATGCCACGCAGAACCGCCGGACGGTGGTTTCTCTGGTAAACGCTGCAGCCACTTCCGGCATTGCCTTTTTAAGGGCGCTGGTGTCGATTCTGGCGGTTGCGACGGTCTTCCATGTGATTTTGTACTCCCCAGCCACAACGGCCTCAGAATCGCCCATAGCGGCCTTTATCGCGTCCTTGATGGCTTCCGCCTCCTGCTGGGCTTCGTCGATTAGCGCCTGAAGCTGGCGCAGCTCGCGGGCCTTGCTCTCCAATTCGTTGATGCTCATTGCTGTACCTCCTGTTTTTTTGAGGGCCGGGTGACGTCTGGAATGTATTGAGCGCTCGAGGGGCTTTTCACCAGTATGTCTGTCACCCGATTGTGGCTTGTTTGGAGCCGCCCTGTTTTCCCTTGCGGTGATTATAATATACACCATATTGCGCAATATATCAATTGGCGAAATCACTAAAGTTATTGCGCAATATTTGTGAGAACTTTGTATTGCGCAATACTTGATTGTGGTGTATAATAAATCTACAATGGAGGAGATAGTATGAAAAAAATTTACTCCCCCGGAATGGAGAAGCAAATGACCAGCAAATCAGAGTATCGTAACAGCTGGATCGCAGAAAAGCTCGATAGAATCAACTTAACGGTTCCCAAAGGCCGCAAGGACGATATTAAGGCCCACGCAGAAGCCCGTAGCGAGAGCGTGAACGGCTTTATCAACCGAGCAATCACCGAGACTATGGAACGGGACAACGGCGCTCCTGCGGCCTTTGAGGGGCAAAGAGAGGGGTAACATCACACCTATCTCACCGTCAAAAATTCAGCAGCGATTTTTCACTGGTGGGGGACTGTCCAAAACTGGGCTGTCCCCCACTTGTATATTTGATAGCCCACAGCACAGCTAAAAGACCGGGACTGCACAATTCCGTGCAGTCCCGGCTTTATATCGTCTAAATCAATGTCGCCAAAATTGGCGGTATTAGTCCACTTGTTCACCGGCCAGTTCTGCATCTAGGCGGTCAAAGGCGATCAGATCAGCGTTCAGGTAGCCCAGGCACTTGTCGATGACCCGATCCAACGCGTCCCGTTCGTTGTGGTCGCGGGTCGTGTTGGCCGTGCACATGGCCTGACGGGCGCGGGGCATGATAAGCCGCAGCATGGTAAAATTGTCACTGTATTGGTCAGCCAGCGCCAGCAAGTCATCAGCGGTCATGATGCCGCTATCCAGCAGCGTGATAGCGGCAGGAACCACGTCGCTAGGACTTACCAGTGATCTCGCGTGGATGTCCGCTTTCACCTCAGCCCGAAGGGCCGCGCGGCCAGCGTTGAGGGTGGCGTCTGCATCGGTGACAGCGGCGGAATAGGCCCGCTCTGCCGCCGCGCAGGCGGCTTCTGCTGCGTCCTTGTCTTTCAGCTCCTCGCTGGCCTTCTTGGTCTTCTGAAGCTGTGCCAGGGCCGCAGACTTCTGTTTTTTTGCGGTGTCGTAGAGCGCGGTAAGGCGCTGTTCAAAGGTGTTGTCCATGTTGAAAATCCTCCTCCTCTCAATTTGTCTCATTTACTGCCTCTGCAAGCTGGGCGGGATCGTCGCACAGGGCGAAAATCCGCAGGCAGTCGGCTTCATTTGCCGGATCAACATCCAAATGGAACATATCCCAGTCACGATTGTCTATGTGTGCCTTGCGGCTGTTAGGCTCGTCCAGACGGGCAACAAGTTTTTCGCCATTCCGGTGAAGGGAGTAAATATTTTGGCGCACGGCATCTTCACTGAGTTCCTGTTTGAGACCGAGATACACGCCGCTTTTCCGCGCGATCTCCTCAAGTGTGCGCTCCGCGACGGGGCAGCCGCGCATATTGATCGCCGCCTGCCGCAGCTCGTCACGGCTCACATGATCCCGCATTTTCAGGGCCTGCAAAATGGCAAGCTGTTCCTGCGTCGGTGCGGAAGTAGGCCGTGCCATATATGTCCGTTCCATCGCATCGACCGCAGATTTGAGGCGGTCGTCATACTCATACCGAAGCGCCGCAAGCTCCTTGCCCCGGCGGTCGTCCAGCAGCCGCTTGCTGTCCATGTATGAGGCGGAGTCCTTGAAACGCTCCAACCGCTCAAATTCGGGCCGGTATCTGTCGTTCAGCTCCTGCAAGTCCTTGCGAAAGCTGCAAATGGAATTGAAATATCGTTCAGTATTGGTCATAATTTTTTGCCTTTCTATGTGGTTTTTTGGCACTTTTCAGTGCGAATCATTTGAAACGCCAAGTATTACGTTCGGCAGTTCTGAACAGCGTTTGAAATCGCTGTGATCTTCAAAATGGTCTATGTCGGTTTCCGTCTTGCTTGCGGCAGAAATCGCGTCGAGCCACCTCATGACCTCTCTTTGCCCAGATCGGCTCACACAGATAACCATCGGTTCTCTGTGCAGCTTCCGTGCGTCAGCAAGCCGCTGTAGGCGTGTTTTTAAGTTATTCAAGGGGATCACTCTCCAATTCCGGCAGGGTCAACCGCCCTTTCTCTACCGCTTCGTCAATAAGCTGGTAAAGGCTCAAGCTCAACGGGTCTACGCCCTCGATTGGGTGCGGGTAAAGAACAATGCGCCGCCCGTCGTGGGTATATGCCCCGTACTTGCGCAAATAGTCAAGCGGACCTTCTTTTGTGTGGTATTCCGCGCCACCCTCGACGACGAAGACGGTTTCACCGATCGCGTGAGATTTCAAAAACTCGCGCAAGATTGCAATGCGTGCGTCAACGGTTGGCATCGGTTTCATCCCTCCATTTCTCCAGTTCACGCAGCTGCTCCAAAATATCGGTCTGCTCGCATAGTTTCAGCGAGTATTCCAGCACCGAGCGTGCGGCTGTGATTCGGGCGCTGGCCTGCTCATCCCTATCTTCCATGATCTCACGCAGGGTGGAGAGGGCCGGGCTTAATGTCTGCTGTGCCTGCCGCGTAGCATCGCGCACCATATCCCCAAACGCCTGCTTGTATCGATCCATGAATTCGGGGTCTTTCATGTATTCCCGCAAGGTGCTCTCTCCGATTCCAGCGGTTGCTGCGGCTTCTGCCCTTGTACGACTTACCAGAAGCGCCTGTAGGGCCTTTTCTTTACGTGGGGTCAAAAGTTATCACCTTCTTCCTTTTCGGCGGTTTTCACGACTTTCTGGCGGCTGTGGAGGGCCATCCAGTCCACAAGCCGCATCTACGGAAACGCTCACTGCCCATCTTCTGCGTATTTCCTCGCACAGTCTGGACAATATACCGCTGTGCCGTACAGGTCACTTTCGTCATCACGGAAAATATCTGCGATATTGACCGTGAACTCCTTGCCGCAGATGGGGCAGGTTGTGTAAACGTTGTCGTCCTCGATGTACAGGTTACGGCCTTTCTTCGTTTTCAAATAGAACATTCTAAAATACCTCCGTCAGAATTCGCTTAATGTTACTTGTTCAGCGTGTCAGTTTGTGCATCCTTTTTGAGCACTTCGACGCTAATGCCGGCATAGTTTGCGCTATCAAAGAAGCACTCTGCCGCGCTAAGAAAACCCGAAATTTGGCACTGATTTGCAGTGGTATCAAATAGCGCACACTGTGCCCCCATGCACCATGCAGAAATCCCGTTTTCGGCCCGTGTCGCTGCCAAAAACGGGCACACTATTCTTAAATGTTCGTTCATTTTAGTTCTTTCGTTTCTTGTCGTTTTGTGTTGATACTTATTGTTTGGTTAATAGGTTACGTGTATGTTATGTGTAGAACCTAACTTTCCCTATATACACATCTAAATTTGCTTTACGCGAAGTTAGGTTTCAGAGGTAACCCTCGCGTAACCCACGGGTCTAAAGCACGGCATCATAGCCGTAGCCGCAAGCAGAGTTTTGCTGCGAAAGTGCTATGCCGAGCCAAGTTTTTTTGTTCTTCGGGGTGATGCGTATATACCCCAGCCGATCCAGCTCATAGGAAAGCTCTTTTTCACTGCGGATATAGCGCTCTCCGGCGTTCTGCGCCCATTCTTTGTAGGCAAGATACAGCTCCCGCGCCCCTGCCCGTGCACCCTCTGCCCGCTCGCAGCAATCGTCTATGAAGTTTTCAAGCCAGTTTTCGCAGCTTCGATACTCTTCCGTGGCCTCCTCTACACAATCCGGCAGCGTAAGACTAAATCCGTTTTTAGCAAAATTCTGCGCACCCTGCACGGCCCACGCAAGAATCGCGCCGCTGCAATGCTCTACCAGATATTCACCATAGTTCTGGATGGTCTTATCTGGCCTGATCGTGGCATTAAACGGTACAACAATGATGCGCCGCCATGTGCCGCTATCGGTAGACCCTACACGGGGCAGATGATTGGTAAACAGGCAGAGCGTATGGGACGGTTTCACGATCTCCGGCTGCTTGTACTTCTCCTCCACCTGAAATGGATCCGTGGACGATATTTTCTTGATGGTGGCGGCGGACAACCGGCGTCCCTCCTCCAGCTCTCCGGCGATCACCAGCCGCTTGCCGCGCAGTGTCGCCAGCGCGGACTTGTCGTTGCCGTTTTTGGTGGTAATCACGTCGATATCAATATATCCCGCATAATCGCCCAGAACGGCAGCAACCGCATTGAAAAAGGTTGACTTGCCGTTTTTTCCGTCTCCCACGGCAAAGGTTACGCCCTCCTGATAGACTGTGCCATACAGCGACATTCCAATGACCATCTGTAGGAAGCCTTTTAAGCTCCCGTCCTCACAGGTGATCGTATCAAGGAAACGGTTCCAGATTTCTGAGCCGTCAGCACTTCGACTACCGGCAGTGATCTTGGTACAATAGGCATCTCGCTGATTCAGGCACAATTCTCCGGTCACTAAATTAACAATGCCTGCCTGCGTATTCAGCGCCCGCGGCTCTGCGTCAAAGGTGTTTCCGGAACGCACCAGGTATGGCCGCGCCAGTTCGAGGATCGCGCGTACCCGCGAAGCCTGACGGGTCTTCAATGCGTGGTTAAGGTACAGCTTAGCCGATTCCGCAGCTTTCTTGGCCTTGTCTAATGTGGCTGTATCGGGTGTCCCGGCGTCCTTTGCCGCTGTCTGGTCTGCCAGTTCATGTGCGGCGTCGAAGTTGAGCCGCTTTGCTTCTGCCAGCATCTGATCGGTGAAATCCTCTGCCAGCTCCAGAGCCTTGTGTTCGTCTCGTTCCCAGCGCTTGCCGTCCCAATGCAGCCACCCCATGGAATCCGTAAAAACGAGATCATCCCCATACTCACGGACAAAAACCTCTGCATTTCCGGCATCGCTGAAATCCTTGGGACGCAGGCCCGCAACATAATTGCTCAACGCTGTACCTCCCGCTGTTCTCGCAGCTTCTCCAGCAGCGCCGGAACGTCTATGTAGTATGTCGGGCCACTCATGATGTGCGGCACAGTGCCATCTTTGCACCCCTTGCGCAAGAAATATTGGCTTAAGCCGGTGGTACGGCAGGCTTCAGGTATTTTCTGATACGGTGTCATGAGATCATTCCTCCATTTCAACAATATCTGCGGGGTCTACCCCCAGTGCTTTAGCGATACGACCAAGGGTAGCGGGCCGCACTCCTCGTCCTGCTATCGCGTTGTTTACTGTTGGACGCGGAATCTGCGCGGTGCGCTGTAGTGCAGCCGTGTCCATGCAGGCCCGTGCCATGGCAAGCGCCACTTTTTGACGATCGATTTTCAATGTTTCACCTCCCCTTAGCTTGTAATTCTTTTGAGTGTAATTGTATTTTACAGCAATCTTTTGAATTAGTCAATAAATATTATAAAATCTTTTGATTGATTTTTTTTGGTCTCCGTGATACGATTATATAAAAAGAGGGGTGATTTTCCATGACTACCGGCCAAAGGATTAAAAACGCACGAAAAAGAGCCGGATTTACCCAGGCTCAGTTGGCCGAGAAACTTAATATTCCGTATCAGAGTATTAGCCAGTGGGAGCGTAATTTACGAAAACCAAAGGCTGAATCTCTTCAGAAAATTTCAAACGCACTTTTAATTCCGGTTTCGGAACTCCTCGACCCTGTTGCTTTCAACGCTGGTTATGAAGATGGATTCAACGCCGCAGATTGCGAGCATCGTATAATCGATGAGGCATGGAAGCAAGACGGTTACTCCGGTTCAGACATTGAAGGTCGTCTCATTTCCGCTTTTTCCTCTCTAAACGATGATGGTCAGGCCGTAGCCGTAGAGCGCATAGAAGAACTCACGCAGATAGCTAAATACCAGCGGACGCAGCCCGATGCCAAAGTTACACACTCGCCAGAAGAAAGCAACGAAAACTAACGTAAGTCAAGATTCTAAAAGCAACGCTAATTACAAATGTCTCATAGTACGGCGGTTCTATGTCTTCCACAAATAACAAAGCCCTATGCTGGAGCATAGGGCAAAAACAGAGGTGAATATATGAGTGACAACAAAAGCGAGATCATCATCTACCAGTCCGAAGATGGTCTTACACATATTGACGTAAAAATTGACAACGATACAGTATGGCTTACGCTGGATCAGATGGCCGCTCTATTTGACAGGGACAAATCCACCGTCTCCAGACATATCAAAAATGTTTTTGATGAAGGCGAATTGGAGCGGGAATCAGTTGTTGCAAAATTTGCAACAACTGCGACAGACAGAAAGACGTATTAAGGTTGACTACCACAATATCAGAGGTGTGATATGGCAAATAAGAAAGTTGAGAGTGTTATTCATGCGGATGGTGTAGATATCGCTGTTGTAACCACAGTCGGCAGCGAAGAAGACTATATCTCCCTGACTGATATGGCCAGACGCAAAAATCCTATTGCTCCTAAGGATGTAGTAAAGAATTGGCTGCGGTTACGAAGTACGATTGACTTTTTGGGCCTGTGGGAGGAACTGAACAACCCCAATTTTAAAGGGGTCGAATTCGACTCCTTTAAAAGTCAAGCCGGAGAAAATTCATTTACGCTTTCACCGCAGCAGTGGATAAAGTCAACAAATGCAATTGGCCTTATTTCCAAGTCTGGCCGCTACGGTGGTGGTACATACGCCCACAAAGATATTGCTTTTGAATTTGCATCGTGGCTTTCCCCTGAATTCAAGCTGTATATCATCAAAGACTATCAGCGCCTGAAGGAAGACGAAGGGCACCGGCTTGCGTTGGACTGGAACGTCAAACGTATCCTTGCAAAGGCAAATTACCGAATCCATACAGATGCAATCAAAATGAATTTAATTCCGCCAGAGCTTCCGCGTGTGCAGCAAGGCTATGTTTATGCTGATGAAGCCGATGTTTTGAATGTGGCGCTGTTTGGGAAAACGGCAAAGCAATGGAAACAGGAAAACCCTGATGTAAAAGGCAATATGCGTGATTTTGCATCGATTGAACAGTTACTTGTACTTGCAAACTTAGAAAATATCAATGCGCTGCTGATTGAGCAGGGAGTACCACAGCAGGAACGATTAGAAAAGCTCCATGCCACGGCGCTTTATCAAATCAAGACCATTACGGATAGTAAAAGCGCTCGTGTGCTTAACACGATGCACGACCAGTTAAAGCTTCCAACAGACGAATAAATAGTGAGGTGCACCTATGCCGTCCACACGAAAAAAATTTAACAAGGCCGGACAAGCCTTTTATGAAATTCGCGTCAGTCGTGGGCGGGATAAATCCTATCTGACGCGGCGCTGGTATGTTCCGGAGGGCTGGAGCCAGCGGGCCATAGATCGTGAGCTTGCATCTGTGGCGGCTGAGTTTGAGCGCCAATGCAACGCCGGTGAGATAATCAGCCGTGAGGAAAAGCGCGAGAAAGCTGCACAGGAAGCCGCAGAAGCCGCCCGTATCCTCACCCTCAAGCAGTACGGTGAAAAGGTGTTTATGCCCGCCAAGCGTGTCACGATGAGTGAGAACGGACGCGCCAGCTATCAGAGTTGCCTTGACAAGAAAATCTATCCGGTATTGGGCAGCACAAAAATGCCGGAGATCACCCCGGCGCAGATTACGGCGCTGCTCCTTAGTGTTCAGACAGAAGGTAAGGCCCACGCCACCGTTATAAAGGTCTACACGGTGCTGCACGGCCTGTTCAAGATGGCATATCTGGGTGACACGATCAACCGCAATCCGATGGATAAGGTAGAGCGTCCGAAGCCGCGCAAGGGAGAGGTTAAGCCGGAAACACCTGCGGCATACACGGCAGAAGAAGTCGGAAAGCTGCTTTCTTCTTTGGCTGGTGAACCGCTGAAATGGCGGGCGCTGGTGCATCTCCTGATTGACACCGGTATCAGGCGTGGCGAGTGCTGCGCACTGAAATGGGAGAACATCAAATTCAAAACAGGCGAAGTCACCATAGCCGGAAACCTCTGCTACACCACAGCAAAAGGCGTCTACATGGATAGCCCTAAAAATGGCCGTAACCGTGTTGTATTCATCGGTGATGATACAATAGCCCTCCTTCGTCAGCTCCGCACAGAGCAGGCGAAAAAGGCTGTGAGCGCCTTTGTTTTCACGAAAGAGGGAAGTCCAGAGCCGATGCACCCTCAAAGCCCGACGCGCTACCTCAAAAAATTATCTGAGCGTTGCGGGCTCCTGATCTTCACCCCCACAAGCTGCGCCACACCTTCGCAAGCGTGGCGATCACCAACGGGGCAGACGTGGCCAGCGTCTCTGAAGCGCTGGGCCATAGTGATAAGGCGGTGACGCTGCGGATGTATACCCACGCCAACGCCGAGAGTGTTAGCCATGCTGCCCAGATCATGCGCGATGCAGTCAAAAAAGCTGTAAATAAGGGATGAGGTCTCGCGGTATGGGCTTCACCAAAAACCCATACAAAACCCATACGGGCATCAAAAAACAGCACTTTTTAAGGCACAACAAGCAGCGATAAGAAACGACATAAAAAGCCCCGTATCCCTTGATATAAAAGGGCTGCGGGGCAACAGGAGGCAACAGCCGCCAACAAGCAAAAACAGGCTGTATAGAGTTGGTAAGGATGAGGTCGGCGGTTCGAATCCGCCCAGCAGCTCCAAAAAGTCCTGTTTTCTCTCGAAAACAGGACTTTTTCTTTACTTTCTGGCAGATTTAATCTGTGGGTCAGGGTGTGGGGCAGCTTTGACCCACACCCTGACCCACACGCGGAAATGCACGGAAAGGGTGAAAGAGGAGCGGACGGAATATCCGTCCGCTCCTCTCAGCCTGTCAAAGAACGCCAGTTCTCGTTATGCGAGAGCTGGCGTTTTAGTCGT
>OIZI01001236.1_pt1 | contig 11288 bp, 15 predicted proteins | sample 1588441 | NCBI WGS metagenome assembly OIZI01 (sample SAMN03283284) | human gut metagenome | biome: human-associated habitat; material: feces | host: Homo sapiens | place: Peru | collected 2012
CTGCTAAAAAGGCAACCTACTTTGAAGAAGAGAAAAAACGAATGTAGTGATTATTGTAATAAGTAAAAAAATAAGCCTAATTTCATTTAGACGGTGATATTAGGCTTATTTTTTCGCCCTAAATTTGGCACAAATCCACTTCAAACCTATTGTATGATATTATCAGAAACATTGCAGTGATAATATCAGAAAGGGGAGAATACGGTGGGAGTAGATAAGAAAATATTGGAGCAGTATGTAGATGCATGTGAGATGATCCGGGAGACGGAGCAGGATATTAAGAGATTGCAGCGTAAACGGCAAACGATTGTGACGGGAAGCGTAAAAGGTTCTATGAATGATTTCCCGTACGCAGAGACACATTTCAAGATTGAGGGAACATCGTTCACATATACGGATGATGCACAGTTGCGAATAGAAGAGAAACTGTTAGAGGAGAGAAAAGCCCAGGCGGAAGAAATCAAGGTACAGGTAGAACAGTGGATGAACAGTATCCCGGTACGGATGCAGAGAATTATCCGTTATAAGTTCTTTGAGGGACTGAGCTGGGAGAGGGTAGCGGACAGGATAGGCAGGAAAGCAACTGGTGACAGCATAAGAATGGAGTTTAATAATTTTATTAGGGCGGCATAAAAGTAATTTCGTTTTTTTCGGATTTTTCGTTTTTAAAATGTTATAGTATAAACTGCAAGAGGTGAATTAAAAGAGCCATGAGCCGTTTGCTTCTTGCAACTCCCCCGACCCCGCAGGAACACCCGTCAAACGATGGGTGTTTTTTGTATATAAAGAAAAAGGTAGGTGATGGTCCTTGCCAAAGGCAAAAGATGCGAGAGCGGACAAAGCCTTTGAGATGTATAAGCAAGGGCTTAAGCTAATAGAGATTGCAAACCAGCTTGGAATAGCCGAGGGAACTGTGCGGAGCTGGAAGAACCGGTATAAGTGGGATGATGGTGGTAATGCAACGTTGCAAAAGAAAGAAAAAAAGGAACGCAACGTTGCGAAAGAAAGTAAGCAAGCGAAGAGAGCAAAGAAAGAGCCTGTTGCACATGAAGTTGAAACAGTAATACAGAATACTGATTTGACCGATAAGCAACAGCTTTTTTGCATTTATTACATTCGTTGCTTTAACGCGACCAAGGCATATCAGAAAGCATATGGATGCGACTACCGTACAGCACAAAGTAATGGCTATCAATTACTTACAAATACTTACATCCGAGATGAGATTATGCGGTTGAAGCAGGAACGGCTCAACAGAGAGTTTTTGAGTGAAACAGATATCTTCCAGAAGTACATGGATATTGCGTTCGCGGATGTAACCGATTTTGTGGAGTTCGGAAACGAAGAGATGGAAGTGATTCTGGATACAGGGGAACATAAAACTATCACAGTAAGCCATGTTAATATCAAGAATGATACTGATGTGGATGGAAGCATTATTTCAGAAGTGTCCAAGGGCAAGGATGGGGTGAAGGTAAAACTTGCCGACCGCATGAAAGCACTACAGTGGTTATCCGACCATATGGACCTTGCAACGGATAAACAGAAAGCGGAGATTGCACTGCTAAAAGCTAAGGTGCAGACCGATGATGAGGAAGAGACTGCGGATGACGGATTCTTAGAAGCGCTACAGGGAAGTGCCGCGGAGGATTGGATGGATGAAGAAAATTAAGCAGACATTCAAATTCAAGCCCTTTTCTAAAAAACAGCGCATGGTATTAAATTGGTGGTGCGATACATCACCAGTTAAGGATATGGATGGCATCATTGCAGATGGGGCAATCCGTTCCGGTAAAACGGTATGTATGTCGTTGTCCTTTGTGATGTGGGCGATGACACAATTTAACGGTCAGAACTTTGGTATGTGCGGAAAGACAATCGGCTCTTTCCGGCGTAACGTACTGTTCTGGCTTGAAGTGATGTTACGGAGCCGCGGCTATACTGTAGCAGACCATAGAGCTGACAATCTGGTCGTTGTGACGAGAGGAGAGACGACCAATTACTTTTATATATTTGGCGGCAAAGATGAGCGTTCACAAGACCTTATCCAAGGTATTACCCTGGCTGGGGTCTTTTTTGATGAAGTGGCGCTGATGCCGGAAAGCTTCGTGAACCAGGCAACCGGACGATGCTCTGTTGAGGGATCGAAGTATTGGTTCAACTGTAACCCGGACGGACCGTATCATTGGTTCAAGACGGGATGGATTGACAAAGCAACTGGATATCTTGGGAAAAAGAAAACACAGGAGATAAGAGAAAAAGCTGCAGCAGAGAACCGTGATCCGGGATTAAAAGAGATTTTATATCTGCATTTTACGATGGATGATAATTTATCCCTGTCTGAGAAAATCAAGGAAAGATACCGCAGTATGTACACAGGTGTATTCTACCGGCGATATATCCGTGGTTTGTGGGCGATGGCAGAGGGGATTATTTACGATATGTTCGATAATGCCCGCCACATTATTTCTGATTTATCGAATCTTGTCAATGCAAATTACTACGTGTCTTGCGACTACGGTACGCAAAACGCTACAGTATTTCTGCTGTGGTGTAAAGAGCGTTCCGGACGGTGGGTGTGTTGCCGGGAGTACTATTATTCCGGTCGTGATGAGGAACGACAGAAAACAGACACAGAATATGCAGATGACTTGGAGCGATGGCTTGGTGGTATAAAGCCAATGAAGATCATTATAGATCCATCGGCAGCATCCTTCATTGCGGAGTTGAAAAAACGAGGCTATGCGATCAAGAAAGCAAAAAATGATGTGTTGGATGGAATCCGGTTTGTGGCATCGTTGCTGAATCAGGGGAAAATCGCCATCAGTGACCAGTGCCCGAACACTATAAAAGAGTTTGGGTCGTATATCTGGGATCAAAAAGCATCTGAGCACGGCGAGGATAAGCCCGTAAAGCAGCACGACCATGCAATGGATGCTCTTCGGTATTTCTGTTATACGATTATTCGCAAGCCGGGCGGCATCAGCATTTTGAAATAGAGGTGAGAACATGGAACTTGAGGTTATGAAAAAACTCATAAGAAAATACGAACCGGGACATACACAGTTTTCCTTGCGGGCGATGCAGGCGGAACGGTACTACCGGAATGAAACGGATATTCTGGTGAAAGTCAAGTCCGAAGACGAGAAAAAGAAAGAGGATTCCGACAACCCTCTGCGCAATGCAGACAACCGGATTCCCCGGAACTTCCACGGGCTTATCGTAAATCAGAAAGCCGCGTATATGTTCACGGCGCCGCCGCTCTTTGATATTGGGAATGAGCATGGAAATGAAGTCGTGACAGAAGTACTCGGTGATGAATACCGGAAAAACTGCATGGAGCTGTGCATAAATGCTGCCAATGCGTCGGTGGGATGGATTCATTACTGGGAGGATGAAGATGGAACGCTCCAGTGGGCGGTAGTTGACAGCAAGCAGATTATCCCGATTGAATCACACAATCTGAAAAAGAAGCTGCTCGGTGTTCTCCGTGTATACGATGAAATCGACGAGGAGACGGGAGACACCTATGCAATCTACGAGTACTGGGACAAGGAGAGCTGTTGGACGTTCCGGCGGAAAAATGGAGACACCTTAGAAGATGGATTGCATTACTACAACACTTTCATGATACCGGATTCCAGTGATTTTACCGCCGAGTACCGCCATGAATTTGGAGAGGTGCCGTTTATTCCATTCCCGAACAATAACACGGATACGAATGATTTGAAAAACATTAAGCCGCTGATAGACGTATATGACAAGGTCTACAGCGGTTTTATTAATGATTTGGATGATATTCAGGAGCTGATTTTTGTACTGTCCGGGTATGGTGGCACGGACCTCAACTCATTTTTATCGGACTTGAAAAAGTATAAGACCATCAAGGTGGATGGCGACGAGAACAGTAATCCAGGAGTGAGCACACTCAACATTGAGATTCCGATAGAAGCCCGCAACAGCGTGTTAGAAGCCACTAGAAAGGCTATTTTTGAGCAGGGGCAGGGATTTGACCCACAGCCGGAGAACTTCGGGAATCAGAGCGGAGAAGCCCTCAAATTCATGTATTCGTTGCTTGAAATGAAAGCCGGACTGACAGAGACAGAGTTTCAACTTGGGTTTGCCCGCCTGGTAAGAGCGATATGCCACCATGAAGGGATTGATTGCAAGAAAATTATACAAACATGGAGCCGCACTTGTGTAAAAAATGACACGGAGCAGGCACAAATTTGCAAGGATTCGGTTGGGATTGTCAGTAAAAAAACGATTCTCAAAGCGCATCCGCTTGTCGAGGATGTAGACGCTGAATTGAAGCAGTTGGAGAAAGAGGCACAGGAAGCGCAGGAGAAAGCAGATGCCTACGCTGGTGCTTTTGGTGCATCTAAAAATAGCACTGAAACAGATAGCAATGAGAAAGCAGATGCCGAGCAGTGAAATGAGGTGATTGCATGGGAGAACGGACAAGTGAATACTGGCAGGAGCGCTTCCGGCAGATGGAAGAATCGCAGCATGATACATCCGTTCGGACCGTGCAGGAGATTGAACAGGAGTTCCGGCGTGCAGAGCAGGCGCTTGACGGCAAGATAAATGCCTGGTATCAGCGGTTTGCTGCCAATAATGGGATTTCAATGGTGGAAGCCAGACGTCTGCTTAACAGTGACGAACTGGAAGAGTTCCGGTGGGATGTGCAGGATTACATCAAGTACGGGCGCGAGAATGGCATAAATCAGCAGTGGGCAAAACAGCTTGAGAACGCATCCGCAAAGGTGCATATCAGCAGACTGGAAGCGCTCAAGGTGCAGACACAGCAGGAGATTGAAAAGCTGTACGGAAATTATCATGATTCCATCGATGAACATATCGCAAATCTGTATACATCCGGGTATTACCATACTGCATACGAAGTGCAGCGAGGCATCGGTGTTGGCTGGCAGATGCAGAGCTTTAACCCGGAAAAGGTCAATGACATCATACATAAGCCCTGGGCGGTGGATGGACGCAACTTTTCAGAGCGCATCTGGACGGATAAAACGAAGCTGATTAACAATATGCACGATTCCTTAACGCGGATGTGCATTACCGGGGAATCGCCGGACAGAGCTATACGGGAAATATCCCAGAACATGAAAGTGAGCAGGTCACAGGCGGCGCGAATCGTTCAGACGGAATCGGCGGCTTTTTCTGCAAAGGCACAGGAAACTTGCTTTTCTGACCTTGACGTGGAAGAGTTTGAAGTGGTAGAGACATTGGACAGCCACACTTGCCCCACTTGCGGGGAAATGGACGGGAAACACTTCCCGATGAAAGATTATAAGATTGGCGTTACCGTACCGCCGTTTCATCCAAATTGCCGGGGTTGTACCTGCCCGTATTTCAACGATGAATTTACCACGGGGGAAAGAGTTGCACGCGGGGCGGACGGTAAGAAGTATTATGTGCCGGAGAATACGACGTATGAGGAGTGGAAAAAGTCGTTTGTTGATGGGGATGCGGAAGCGAGAGACAGACTGGGACTTATCACAAACAATAATAAGAGTAACCCTAAATACTATGATTTTAACGGGAAAGATTTGCAAACAGTTGAGCAGGAAATCAGCCAGAGTGATTATGAAACGGCAGTTATATTTGACAATGGAAAAGCAATCAGTTGTCAACTAGGCAATGAGGACACTATAAAATTTACTAAGCATCAGTTAAAATTGATGAAGGGAAAGGATGTTACGCATAATCACCCATTGAGTACACCACCATCACCAGAAGACCTGTATCTGTTAGTAGACCACAAAGCGAAAAGCTTTAGAACTTGTGGGAAAAATGGTACATATGTGTTAGAATACAATGAACAGATAAAAAATCTTCCCGAATTTGGAGTTTTTTCAAAGCAATATAATGATACCATGAATGCACTTTTGCCTAAATACAGAAGTAAAGTTATGGATGGCATAGATCAGGAAGAAGCTATTATAGAACTGGGAAATGAAATATGGAATGAAATGTATTTGAAATTCGGTGTGAAGCCAATATTTGAGCGGAGGTAATGATGTGAATGCACAAATTGATAAATATCATTTAAATTTATATTGCTTGTGTGCAAATTGCAGAAAAAGAGAAGTGTCTGGAAAGGCATATTCGTGTACAGCTTATCCGAAAGAAAAGGGGATACCGTCGGAAATATGGAATGGGAAAAATGCAAAATGTCCGTATTTTAAAGAAAAACAGAGGTGACAGAATGATAACACTTATAAAAACCTTGGACATCCAAAACGCATCACTAAATGTGATTACAGCAGGCAGGCGCCTTCCACTTGCACAGTTTACCGGAAAAATCGAAATCACAGAACATCGGAGCATGACACCGATTCTCGGCAGAATGTGCAAAGGTGAAAAGAAAGTCTACGCGTCATTTATTTTATGTCAGGACATTGAATATCAAACAGATGATGAATTTAATGCTGGAAAAGTATATGAAGCAGTCGGAGATGTGCAGGGGGAGCGGTCTTGCGAGAGGCTTATTTTTTCAGGACTCCGATTTGAAGATATGAATCCGTTGAATGGAACAGTAACCCTTGAAGTAACGGATTTGGAATTAATCAGAAAGATGCTTGAAATGTAATACCACCAGCCAATAACGGTTAGGTGGTATTTTTACACCCAAAATCGGGATGAGAGAACATACTTAGGAGGTACGATGAATCGGGAAGTAATTGAGAATCAGATTACGCGCTGCTTGGATTTACAGGAAAAGTGCGAACTTGAAAACATAGAAACATTTTTGGCACTTAGTAAGCGTGTGGTAGAGCTTGATAAAATGTTAAGCAGTGCTGTGGAGCATCCACCGGATATGAAAGTGCAGAGCGAAGCAGAAATATTTTAGTAATAACAGGACAACCGGAAATTTATGAACTGAACGGTGCAGAGGTGACACCAAGTAGGTTTCTCCCGGGGTCCTGTTTTTATATTGTCTTTTTCCGCAGACATTAAAGAACGGTACTACTCATCTGGAGAATAAACAGAGAATCCCAACACCCGGAGAGCGGGAATAAAAATCTATGGAGGATAAGAAGCATGGAATGGTTAAAGGCAATTTTGGAAAAAGCAGAGATTGCGGATGGAAAACTGGATGTGGATGCAGTCATGAATGCAGTGCAGAAAGAGTTTCCGAAGCACGCAGTACCAAAAGAGGACTTTAATGCAAAAGTCAAAGAGCTGGAAACAGCAAATGGAACGATTACGGAACTGAAAAAGTCAAATGGTGACAATGAGGAGTTACAGAAAAAAATCGGCGATTACGAAGCAGAGATTAAAAACCTCAAGAAATCTGCGGAGGATACAGAGAAAAATTATGCCCTGAAAGAGCAGCTCACAAAGCAGGGTGTTCTGGATCCGGATTATCTGATTTACAAAGCGGGTGGACTTGAGAAGTTCAACTTTGACAAGGAAGGTAAGCCGATTGGAGTGGAAGAGGCGGTAAAGCCCTATAAGGAAGATGCAACAATGGCGCACCTGTTTAAACAGGAACAGCAGAAACCACCGTACAACCCAAAGAATGGGGGCGCAGGCGATGTGACGAATCCATTCGCAAAAGACACTTTTAATCTGACCGAACAGGGACGTATGTTAAAAGAAAATCCGGCGCAGGCAAAAGAACTTGCGGCAGCAGCCGGAGTAACACTGTAAGAAAGAGAGGATGATAATTTATGGCAATTACAAAGATTGCAGACGTAATTGTACCGGAGCTTTTTAACCGGTATGTAATCAACAGAACAATGGAGCTGTCCGCGTTCTTCCAGAGTGGAATCGTGGTAAACAGCCCGGAATTTGACGCACTGGCAAGCGAGGCAGCCAGAACACACAATATGCCGTTCTTTGAGGATTTACAGGGAGAATCCGAAGCAATCCTTGAGGATGTGAAGATGACCGCGAAGAAAATTGGTTCCAACAAGGATGTATCTACCACAATTTACAGACAGAATATGTGGGGAGCAAGTAACCTTTCCGCAGCACTGGCAGGCGCTGACCCGATGAAAGCCATCGGTGACCTGGTAGCATCCTATTGGGCAAGAGATATGCAGAAGGAGCTTATCTCAATCCTTGCGGGAGTGTTCGGTACTACCACCGCGGGTGCAGAGGGTACACCGGCGGCAGAAACCAGAATGGCAGACCACATTCTCGACCTTACGACTGGGAAAACGGATGCTGCAAAGCAGATTAGCGCATCTGCATTTATTGATGCTTGCCAGCTTTTAGGTGATGCGCAGTCGCAGTTATCCGGTGTGGCGATGCACTCTGCCACAAAGTCTTATCTGAAAAAGCTGAATCTGATTGAGACAGAGCGTGATTCTACGGACGTGGAGTTTGACACCTACCAGGGCAGACGCGTGACCGTGGACGATGGATGCCCGGTAACTTCCGGCGGCGTGTATACAACATACCTTTTTGGTAATGGTGCGGTAGCATACGGCAATGGTTCCCCGACCGGATTTGTTTCAACAGAGGTTGACCGCGATAAGCAGACCGGCGGCGGTATCGATTATCTTATCAACCGTAAGGCGTTCATTCTGCATCCGAGAGGAATTGCATACACCGGAGCTGTTCGCGAACACGTAGAGACACCGCTTCGTACAGAACTTGCCAAGGCAGAGAACTGGAAACCGGTATATGAGCCGAAACAGCTTCGTATCGTGGCAATTAAGCACAAAATCGGTTAGGGGGTGCGATATGGCAGAGGAAAGCAGGCTGACAGTCGAAAGGCTGTCGACGCTTCTCGGAATTAGTGAACCGGATGAGACGGTAAAGGTCCATTTGGAGTTTACGCTTGAAAATGCAGAGGATGTGGTAAAAAACTACTGCCATATCGACGAAATTCCGGCAGGACTTGAGACTACGGTGCTTCGCATGGCAATGGACATTTACCGGAATGAGCACATGGGGAGCGCTGATGTTCCCCAGTCGGTCTCTTCGGTGCAGATAGGTGATACAACGACTTCTTTTAAAACTTCTGCAACAGAGTTTTCGGAAAGTCTTATGAAAAATTATAAGGCAACGTTGAATCGTTACCGGAAGGTGGTGTTTTGATGAATATGGTCAGAATGGCGCTTGAAGCCATGTACGAGGACACTTGTACTGTCGTAGAACATTGTAAGACGAAAGAAAATGGTGTGGTAAAGTACACAGATACCGTGGTATTAGAGAATCAGCCATGTAAGCTGTCATTTGAGACAATTACGCAGGCGGAAAAGTCGGATGCGGCTTCTCCGGTGACGCAGGCTGTGAAATTATTCATTGCGCCGGAAGTGGAAATCAAGAGTGGCTCCAAGATTATTGTGGCGCACTGCGGAAAAACCACGGAGTACACCCGAAGCGGTGTCCCGGGGATGCACGCGACGCACCAGGAGATAATGCTCGATTTATTTAAGGAGTGGGCTTGATGGGAGACATCATGGTTGATTTGAAGGGACTGGAAGAGTTCCGGGATAAGATTCAAAAAGCTGCCGATGAGGCAGGGCGGCAGGCGTTCATGGAATCCTGTGCCAAGGAACTGGCGGCGCGATTGCTGACAAAGGTTATCAAAAGAACACCGGTAGGGGATTATTCCGATGCGTATGACGTGGAGGATGATGGTCAGCAGAAATTTCTTGTTATGTCAGATAAACAGGGAGGAACACTGCGGCGGAGCTGGACAGCCGGAGCAATTGAAAAAGCCGGGGATACTTACACGATTAAAGTAACCAATGACCAGCTTTATGCCAGTTATGTGGAGTTTGGACACCGCCAGACACCGGGAAGATACGTTCCCGCCATAGGGAAGCGTCTGAAAAAAGGCTGGGTAGAAGGTCAGCATATGCTTACTATCTCTGAAAAAGAAATCCGTGAAGCGGCGCCGGGAATCCTTGAGAAAAAACTGAATCAATGGTTGAAGAGGGTATTTGAATGATTAATGAGGTACGCAAGGGCATCACGGATGCCATATATGCCGCATTTGGCGATAACTATGATATCCACACAGAAGCATCTATGCAGGACATGACAGAGCCTGCATTTTTTGTGCGCTGTATCAGCCCGTCACTGCCAGCACAGATTACAGGGCGCAGGAAAGCAACATTACTTTTCGTAATACAGTATTTCGCGGAAAGCGCCGAGCCAAAGCAGGAAATGAACGATGTTTTTGAAAAACTCAATGAATGTCTGGAACTTATTGAGGCAGATGGAAAACTGGTGCGCGGTGAGGTGGAGTGTAAGGATATTTCAGATGGGGTACTGACTGCAAATGCAGAGTACACGCTGTTTCTGACCAGACAGGAAGCAGAAGCCTATATGGAAGAATATGAGATGAAAGGAGAGGTTACGGATGGCAGCAGTTAAGGAAACGAACACAAAAAGATATACCAAGGAGCAGCTTATCGCTTCACAGCGGTATGCGGACAAACGGGACTTACTGGAAGCATTGCTGGACGATGACAAAAAGTATTCGTTGAGTGATGCGGACAGCAAAATTGAGAAGTACATGAAAGGAGAAGTGAAAAAATGTTAGGTGGAGGAACTTTTACCAGGCAGAACAAGGTTTTACCTGGTGCATACATTAATTTTATTTCAGCAGCAAGAGCAACAGCAACACTTTCGGAGCGTGGAGTTGCAACCATGCCGTTGGAGCTGGACTGGGGACCGGATGGAACAGTGTTTGAGGTGGAGCAGGAGGAATTTATCAAAGATTCCATCAAGATTTTTGGATATTCGTACTCTGATGCAAAGATGCTGGCATTGCGGGAGCTTTTCAAACACGCAACAAAAGCATTTTTATACAGACTGACTTCTGGTGGGGAGAAAGCAACGAACCTTTTTGCAACAGCAAAATATTCAGGAGCCAGAGGCAACGACCTCAAGGTTGTGGTTGCGGACAGCGTGGATGTAGAAGGCGCCTATGATGTGAAGCTGTACATGGATGCAACCCTTGTAGATTCCCAGACAGTAGCCAAGGCGGAGGAGCTGGTAGACAACGAGTTTGTTATTTGGAAAAAAGATGCAGAACTTGCAGCCACATCCGGTACGGCGCTTACGGGAGGCACAAACGGAACTGTTACCGGTGCATCCCATCAGAAATACCTTGATGCAATCGAATCCTACAGTTTCAATGCAATGGGAGTATGCACGGACGATGCGTCTACGAAAGCGTTATATGCCGCATTTACCCAGCGTATGAGGGATAAGGTAGGAACAAAGTTTCAGTGTGTGTTATTTGCTCATGCAGCGGATTATGAGGGCGTTATCAATGTTAAAAACTGTGTTGACGT
>OIZI01001239.1_pt1 | contig 11266 bp, 10 predicted proteins | sample 1588441 | NCBI WGS metagenome assembly OIZI01 (sample SAMN03283284) | human gut metagenome | biome: human-associated habitat; material: feces | host: Homo sapiens | place: Peru | collected 2012
CTGCCGGGTGAAATCCGGGAAGCCGTCTATGTAGAATACATGCTCCTTTGCAAAATCCCCCTGCTCCATCTGCTCCAAAAGCCACGTCATCTGGTCTCTCGGGTCGCGCTTGCCCCGGCTGCACAGAGCATCGTAGCTCTCCATCAGAAGCGACAGCTCTTCCAGCTTCTGCGCGAGACTGCCCTCCGTCTCCCCGGCGGCGCGGCTCAGGTCACCGGAGGAAATGCAGCAGCGCTTGAATTCGTCCACGGCGTCAATGAGGCCGGTGAGAAACTCCGGCTTCGTCTCCACGGCGGCATAGGCTTTCAGGCGGCTGGCCAGATTCTTGGCCGCCGCCGCCATGGCCACCACCCGGCCGCCGTTGTCCAGGCATTCCTCCGCGGCGCTTCCCATGGCATCCGCCACGCGCCTGGCAAGCCGGGTAAAGGACAGCACCTCGGCATACCGGCTGGCCGTATCTCCCCCGGCGGCGCACAGCCGCCGCTCCGTTTCGTGGCTGATGAGTTCGGGAACCATCAGAATGCGGTTTCCCTTTCTCCCGGCAATGTCCGCCGCGATGCGCTTCATAACTTCGTCCCGGTTGGCCGTCCAGTCCGTGCCAAGCAAAAGGTGCAGCATACGCCCACCCCCTTCTCTTTTTTGTCCATGATACCACAAATTTGCTTTCCTGAACAGAGCGGGATTCACCCTGCAAATAATATTTTTTCCAGCTCTCCCAGGGCATCCAGCAGGAAAAAGCGCATTTCATACTTTTCTTCCCCGTCCAGAGCGCCGGTAAGACTGTCCGGGAAGCCCGCTCCCGCCGCCCTGGACGCAAACTCCTCGGAGGTCGCGCTCAGGCACAGGCTGGGGAACGCCACGCACCACCAGTTATGCCCCTCTCCCTCGCCGATGGTGATTCGCAGCGCCTCGTAAATCCCGGCGGGCAGGGTAAAGGTGTCGTAATAGCGGGTGTCGAAGGCTTCCTTACACAGCGTTACCACCGCCTCGCAGTCGCACCCCGTCGCTTCCAGGACGCTGTTGGCGACGGCCTGAATTTGGGGCAGCTTGGCCTGTAAGTACGCCCTTGCCTCGTTTACGTCGGCGATTTTGTTCAGGTCGCTTTGAAGGCTATTTAGCACGGCATCCCGCACCTGCAATTTGGTGGACTGGTCTTCCTCGCTGTCGGAATTGGCGACCACGTGGAAGCGGATCAGCCCGTCGTTCAGTCTCTGCCGGTCGGCCAGCAGCGACCCGCACCACACGGACGCGGCAAGTATCAGGCAGATACCGATTCGTTTCAATAACTTTTTCATAAAAAACACCGTCCATACGGAAATACTTCCAGTATGGACGGTAAATGCCAGAATTATACAGGTTTGGCAATATAAATGTTCGGATAGTTCTCTTTCAGCATATTGCACACCACGGCGGCGTACTCAAAGCTGGGCAAAATGGCAAAAATCGCGGAACCGGAGCCGGTCATCTGCTCCGTCAGCGCGCCGTAGCTGTTGCAGATGGACTTGATGTAATTCAGTTCCAGATGCTCCGACGTGACCACCGGGTCAAAAACGTTGTATACGTTCTCCGCCACCTTCCCCAGATCTCCGGCCAGCAGTGCGCTTTCCATGGCCTGATTGTCCGGGCGGTGGGGAATCGCCACGGTGTCGATTTTCCGGTACAGCTCCGGCGTGGACACGGAGAAATCCGGCTTGCAGACCACAAAAATGCAGTCGGGCATGTCCGGAAGCTTTCTTAAGCGCTCGCCCCGGCCTTCCACCATGGCCGTGCCGCCCACCACGCAGAAGGGAACGTCGCTGCCCACCTGCGCCCCCAGCTCCGCCAGCGCCAGAACGGACAGCGGGTCACCATAGTGCCGGTTCAGCGCCCGCAGCACCGCGGCCGCGTCGGCGCTGCCGCCGCCCAGGCCTGCCCCGGAGGGAATGCGCTTGACAATGCGAATTTCCAGACCCTCCGGGTCTTTGCCCATGGCGTCGCAGTAAATTTTCGCCGCCTTCCAGGCCAAATTCTTTTCGTCGGTGGGAATCCCCTCCACGGAACAAAGAAGCCGCCAGGGCTTTCCCGTCCCCACGTCAATCTCCACGTCGTCCCGGATGGAGACGGTCTGCATCACACTCTGCAAATCATGGTAGCCATCCGCCCGCTTTCCCAGAACGTCCAGCGTTAAATTCACTTTGGCAAACGCGCCTTCATATAATGTCGTCATTGCAAAATTTTCCTTTCTGTGCATTTTGTTTTATTATAACGGAAGCACCGGAATTTTGCAATGATTTCGTGATAAAATGAGAAAAAGTGCGCATCCTATCAATGTGAAATGGAGGTAAGAATATGGATACCCTTGCGCTTATTTTGTCCATCATCGGCTGTATCAACTGGGGGCTGGTAGGCATTTTCCGGTTTGATCTGGTGGCCTGGCTCTTCGGCGGCTCCGGCGCATTGCTCAGCCGGATCATTTACACCGTCGTTGGGCTGGCAGGTCTTTGGTGCATTTCCTTCCTGTTCCGCAAGAAGACGTTTGTGGACGGGGAATAAATGATGGGCAGCTCCGGATAGGAACTGCCCAATTTTTACATCTTTAGTTATGGCACCGCACGATGCACTTGACCGTCTGGTCGCCGTATTTCGCGGTAATCTCCGTGGTTCCGCTCTGAATCGCCGTGACATAGCCGTTTTCCACCTTGGCGATGTAGCCGTGTTCCACGCTCCACTCCACGTCCTCGGGCTTGAGGTCGCCGCAGTCCACCAGCTTCAGCTGGGTGCTGTAGCCCACCTGCAAACGCATGTCCGTTCTGTCCAGCTTCAGCTCCACCTGGGGCTTCGTCTCCGCAGGCTCGGTCTGGGCGGCAGTCTCCGCCTGGGCTGCCACGGTGGCCTCCGTGGACGGCTCCGTCTCCTGTTCAAACTGGCAGGTCACGGGGCAGGTCAGCTGCTTCTCGCCGCAGGTGATGTAGATGACCGTCTTGCCCTCGCTCACGGCGGTGATCCGGCCGTTGGCGTCCACCGTTGCGATGCTCTCGTCGCCGGAGGTGAACATCAGCTCGTCCGTGGTATTCTCGGGGATGACGACCACGTTCAGCAGGAAATAATATCCGGGCTGGGTCAGCTCCGCCGCGCCGCCGGGCAGAGACAGATCCTGGCAGGGGATACGGGGTTCGGTAGTCGCGGGCTCCGTCTGGGCAGGCTGCTCGGTCTGAACCGTGGGTTCGGCATCCACCCCTCCATGCAGGTTGGGCAGCAGATACCGGAAGAACAGGAACGCCGTTCCCGCCAGCAGAATCACAATCAGCGCCGTGAGGATTACCACAACGGCGGTGTTATGCTCCCGGGGCTGCTCCTCATATTGATCCTCGTCGTCCTCCGGGTCAGAGGAATACGGCTCGTTCTCCGATTCCGGGAAATCGTCGCTCTGCTCGTCAAAGTCAAAGATTTCCTTTTTCTTTTTGCCGGACGAGTAGCGTCCGCCCTTGTTCAGTGCGGGCATCTGATCCAAAATCAAATCATCCTCGGTAACGTTGCCGGACATATCCCGGGGGCAGCCGCAGATGGGGCAGCACTCCGCCGTGTCCTGGTAAGTCGTTCCGCAAATTTCACAAATTACCTTGCTCATATGATACCTCCTGACAAAAATACACATACTGTACCATTATCATCCGCCATTATAGCACTCTTTTCCAGATAAAACAACTACAAAATAGTTGCATTTTTCATATTTTTATTTTATGATATAGGGGTTAAAGGAGGCGATTACGATTGACTGAACTTGCCGAAACCGAACTGATTTCTCCTTTGCTGGACGGATTTGCCATGGGCAACCCCATGAGCAGCCATGACGGCGTTCGCTGCTGCCCTGCCATCAAGGAAAATTCAGGCGAAAAATACATAGTCAAAATCATTTCCGTCCCTGCTACCCAGGCACAGCTGGATGCGATGCTTCTGGCAGGCGCCTACAAGGACATGGCGGGCGCCATGGACTACTTCAAGGGCGTTGCCGACGACGTGGAAAAGGAAGCGGAATTTTTGCAGAAGCTTTCCAAGCTGGAGGGCTTTCTTCCCTACGACGGCTGGCAGACCGTCCCCATCAAGCGCCGCCGTCTGGGCTACGAGGTCTACCTGGTCAGCCCCTATAAGCACTCCCTGGCAAAGTACATCCGCCGCAACCCGGTCACCCATCTGGAAGCAATCAATCTGGGACTCGACCTGTGTTCCGCCCTTTCCGTCTGCCGTCAGGCCGGATGCCTGTACGTGGACCTAAAGCCCACCAACATCTTCCTGACCGAGAAAAAGAGCTACCGCATCGGCGACCTGGGCTTCATCCCGCTGGACGCTCTGCGCTACACGTCCCTGCCGGACAAGTACCGCAGCCCCTATTCTCCCCCGGAGCTGCACGACGCCATGGCCACGCTGAACGAGACGGCGGACACCTACGCCGTGGGCATGATTCTCTATCAGCTCTATAACGACGGCAGCCTGCCCTTCAAGGACAAAGCCCCCGGCGAAGCCCTCCCCTCTCCCGTCAACGCCGACTACGAGATTGCGGAGATCATCATGAAGGCCATTGACCCAGACCCCGCCAAGCGCTGGCAGGAGCCGAAGGAGCTGGGCAAGGCGCTGGCCGCCTACATGCAGCGCAATTCCATCAACGACACCCCCATCACCATCTACACCCCCATCGAGGCAAAGCCGGAGGATGTGGTGCCGGTGCAGCCCGCGCCCGTTCCCGACAAAGCGCCTACCCAGCAGGAGGAAACCATCGCGGAGGATCCGCAGGACGAAACCCTCCCGGAGACTGCGGACGCGGCCGATCTTCTGCCCCACCAGATGTCCGAGGAAGTTTCCCAGATCATGGACGAGGCCGACGCCCTGATTGCCCACGAGGTTCCCCAGGCGGCCATCACCCCTGAGCCGGAGGAGGATGCCCCCGACCGCTTCTCCTTCGCCCAGGACGAGGAGGACAACGAGCCGCTGCCAGACAACAGCAACGAACCCTTCGCCGACGCGGAGGAAGAAAAGCGCCTGCAAAAGGAAGCGAAAAAGCAGGAGCGCAGACAGAAAGCCAAGAAGGCCGCCACAGCCGTTATCGCTCTGGTAATCCTCGCCGCCATCGGCGCGGGGCTGTTCTGGGCATACCAGAAATACTACCTGCAAACCATCAACGGCATTTCCATTGAGGGCGACCAGTATCAGCTGGTTGTCAGCGTGGACACCGCGGTGGACGACTCCCGGCTCAGCGTCATCTGCATGGACAACTACGGCAACGCCGTGACCCGGGGCGTGGTGGACGGCAAGGCGACCTTTACCGATCTGCTGCCCGATACCCTGTACCGGATCCAGCTGGACATCAGCGGCTTCCACAAGCTGGTTGGCCAGACCTCCGATATCTTCACCACCAAGGGTTCCACCAGAATCGCCAGCCTCTCCGCCGTCACCGGCTCCGAGGATGGCTCCGTCATGCTGAACTTCGCGGTCAGCGGCGCCGACCCGGAGGAATGGGTCGTGACCTACTCCGCCGAGGATGAGGAGACGAAAAGCGAAAGCTTCTCCGGCCACACCGTCACCGTCAAGGGGCTGACCGTAGGAAAGCTGTACACCTTCACCCTGGAGCCTGCCAACGCTTCCTCCGGGGAAACCTTCACCGGGGAAAATACCCTGGAATTCATGGCCTCCCGGCTGGTTCTGGCGGAGAACCTGACCGTCGCCGCCAGCAGCGGCAGCGACATGACCGTCCGCTGGGACGCCCCCGGCGACGTGGTGGTAGAGAGCTGGGACGTCCGCTGCTACAGCGACGGAAGCGGCTACGACAAGCAGCTCACCGTCACCAATACCGAGGTCTACTTCACGGACATCGATCCTGCGGTGGCCTACACCATCGAAGTCACCGCCGCCGGCATGACCCAGCCCGCCCGTACCAGTGTCACCGCCAATCCCATCAACATCACCGGCATGAACGTGGACGACAGCGAGCCGGAGCAGCTTACCGTGACCTGGGAATACAGCGGCACCGCCCCCTCCGGCGGCTGGCTGCTGATGTACCAGCTCGACGGAAGCTCCACCTCCAATGTGGTCAAATGCCAGCAGCCCACCGCGGTGATCTCCCCCCGCGTCCCCAGCGCCAAGTATCAGTTCACCATTCAGGCGGCGGACGGCACCTCCATTTTCGGAAACGTCAAGACCTACACCTGCCCCAACGCCAGCGTGTACGAGGATCACGGCCTGTCTGCGGACAAAATCACCGCCCACCTGGTCAAAACGCCGGACACGGAGGACTGGCACTTTGAATCCGTCGGCACAGCCGCCTACACCAGCGAGTTTGCCGTTGGCGACAAGATCTCCGTGGTCTTGCAGGGAACCGTCAATTTCTACGTCCCCGAGGATTCGCTGAACATCCTCTATGTCATCCGGGACGGCTACGGCAATGTGATCCCCAAGTACATCTCCGAGGATACCGGCGACTGGAAGGAAATCTGGTACGCGGGCGACTATCACTACGGCGAGCTGGATGTCCCCACCGCTCCCGACGCCGTCGGCGATTACTCCCTCAGCATTTACTTCAACGGTCTGGCCATCACGGTCATCACCTTCACCGTTACCGAGTAAATTTTCCACAAGACAGCCCCGTCTTTAGTGGGTGGTCGTAAAGCAGTGAATGGAGCGTATCGGCAAAGATACGCTCCATTTCTCGTTCCAACACATGCAGCCCCTTGGCTCTCCCTCCGGGAGAGCTGTCACCGAAGGTGACTGAGAGGGTACCGCACCCTAGTATACCCTCTCCGTCCTCGCTTCGCTCAGCCACCTCTCCCAAAGGGAGAGGCAAGGGGTGCCGTTTATGATCCCACTGCGCCTGTTAACTGTCTGGTGCGCCCCGCCATTGGGGCTGCTTTTTCCTGTTTCTGGAAAATCCCCATGTATTTTTGTCCAAAGAGCACATGCCGTTTCCTAAGTACCTTGTGATAATCGCCGATTTTTGGAATTGTTCACACATTTTCCCCGGAGATGTGTTATACTTCCTCGGAAACCTCAAAAGGAAGGAGCTGCAAGATGCGCGGAAAAAGTCACCGCTGTCTGGGAAAATACCTGGTGCAGCACTACATGAGCGACACCCCGGAGCGGTATGTGAAGGCCTTTTTGCTGGGATGCATCGAGCCGGATCGGAATCCCGCTACATACCTGAAAGGCTCCATCCGCTGCCAGTGGCTGCGGGGTCACAATTACCGCAATGCCCGGCGCTTCATGCGTGCCATTTCCGCCCGGCTGGAGAGGAAGGAAACGCTCAAGCTGTTCGACTACTATACCCTGGGCAAGCTGATCCACTACACCACCGACGCGTTCACCTACGCCCACAACGACACCTTCCCCACCTCCCTGAGCGATCATCGGGAATATGAAGCGGCGCTGCAAGACCATTTTCTGGAATACATGAAGCAAGACCCCAAGGTCAACCCGAAAATCGCCGGAAGCGTGATGGAAGCCATTTACAGCTACCACCGGGAGTATGAAGCCCAGGCGGCAAACATCTACACCGACACCCGCTTTGCCCTGAACGCCTGCTGCTGTGTGCTGGCCGTATTGCTGACCAACCCCATCTTTTGACGGAGGCTGCCGATGTACAGATTTTTTGACATGGGTCTGGAAGCCGGTACGGCGGCGGTAATTCTGGTTCCGTTATTTCTCGTCGTAAACCGGATTTATTTCCATGATTTGGGGCGCACCGTCGGCTACCTTATTTTCGCCATATACCTGGCCTGTGTGGACGCCGTGGTGGGGCTTCCCTGCATAACCTATATCCGCCTGGATTTTAACTACAATTTCGCTCCGTTTCTGTATATGTTTTCGGACTACAGGAGCAGTCTTCTGAATGTGCTGCTGTTCGTTCCGCTGGGCTTCTTTCTTCCCCTTTTCTGGAAGAAATTCAGTGCCTTCGGGTACACGCTTCTGTTCGGCTTCTGCACCTCCCTGCTCATTGAGCTTTTGCAGATTTTCACCTTCCGGGCGACGGACGTCAACGATCTGATGACCAACACCGCCGGTACGGTTTTAGGGTATCTGCTTGCCAGAGTCGTGCTGAAGCTTTTCCCGGGGACGGAGCCGTCGGCGCGGACAAAGGATGTGTTTCTCGTCTGCGGCATGACCTTCGGCGTCATGTTCTTCGTGCAGCCGTTTCTGGCGGCACTGGTCTGGAATTGGATAATGTGAAACTTCAGCGGCATTTGGAAGCGAATGCCGCTGATTTTTGCGTCATATGTTCCTCCGGTTCTCTTTCTCCCGCTCGGACATAAGATGTTCCATACATCTGAATTTGAGGTGGTACTATGGAACATAACACAAATCAAATCACCCTGCGGGGAAATCTGTCCGCGCCTCCCACGTTTTCCCATGAGAACCACGGAAAACAGTTTTACCGGTTTTTTCTGGAGGTGCCGAGGCTTTCCGGGGCGGCGGACACCCTGCCGGTCATTGCGGAAGCCTCCCTTCTGGAATCCACTGGAATTGACCCGGGCGGGATGCTCACCGTCACCGGCCAGATCCGCTCCCACAATGTCCGCACCGACGGACGGCGGCATCTGATGATCTTTGTCTTTGCGTCGGCGCTGACCTGCGAGGACGGCGAGGCACTGAACGATGCGCAACTGGAGGGCTTTCTCTGCCGGGAACCCATCTACCGGCGCACCCCTCTGGGCCGGGAGATCTGCGACGTGATGCTGGCGGTGCCGAGGGCGTTCCAGCGGGCAGATTACCTGCCCTGTATCCTCTGGGGCAGGACGGCGCAGGAGGCTTCCCGGTGTCACACCCGGGATAAAATCGGCATCACAGGCCGATTGCAGAGCCGCGTCTACACGAAGCTGACCGAGGAAGGCACCGAGGAACGAACCGCCTACGAGATATCCGCCCTCACCGCTCAGATTCCCATGGATTAAAAACGTGTCTTTTTTTGTTGCAAAGCTGCGGTTTTCGTGGTATATTGGGACAAAACAGATAAAGGAAACGATTCTCGTGAACAAAAAAGAAAAGGCAAAAGCCGTTATTGAAATTCTCAGGCAGCGCTACGGCGACGCGGCCTGCGCCCTGCACTACGCGAAGGACTACGAGCTGATGATCGCCGTCCGGCTCTCCGCCCAGTGTACCGACGCCCGGGTGAATCTGGTGACCCCCGCTCTCTTTGCCGCCTACCCCACCCTGGAAGCCATGGCGGCGGCGGATATCGCCGACGTGGAAAACTATGTCCGCTCCTGCGGCTTTTACAAGCACAAGGCGCGGGACATCGTCCTCGCCTGTCAGATGCTGCTGACGGACTACGGCGGAAAAGTTCCCGGCACCATGGAAGATCTTCTGCGTCTGCCCGGCGTAGGACGGAAAACCGCCAATCTGCTGCTGGGCGACCTGTACGCCGTCCCGGGCAGCGTCGTGTGCGACACCCACTGCATCCGCATCTGCGGCCGGCTGGGGCTGAGCACGGGCAAGGAGCCGGAGAAGGTGGAGCAGCAGCTGCGCAAAATCCTGCCCCCGGAGGAAAGCTCGGACTTCTGCCACCGCATTGTCCTCTTTGGCCGGGACTGCTGCACCGCCCGCAGTCCCAAATGCGGCGAATGCCCGTTGACCATGTACTGCAAAGAATTCAATCCCCAGGCGTGAAACAGCGCCGTTTTCATTCAAAATCCATCCATTACAGAACATTTCCTGTTCTGCCACTCCCCCTGTCCGCATATGCTGTGGACAAGGGGGGATTTCTTTGCCCAAAAAGCTGCCGATTTTCTATTCCGCGCTGCTGCTCACGGGGGTGAACCTGCTGCTGCGGCTGGTGGGAACTTCGTTTCAGGTGTATATCTCCGGCCGCATCGGCGCCGCCGGAGTGGGTCTTTTGCAGCTGACCATGTCCGTGGGGAGCCTTGCCATGGTGACCGGCATTGCCGGCGTGCGAACCGCCGCCATGTACCTGACTGCCGAGGAGCTGGGAAAAAAGCGCGCCGGGAACGTGACCTGGGTCTTGTCCGGCTGCTTCGTGTACAGCATTCTGTGCAGCACGGCCGTGGCTGCTGCCCTCTATTTTCTTGCGCCCACGCTGGCGGAAAACTGGATCGGAGACCTGCGCACGGTGAATTCCCTGCGGCTGTTTGCCGCGTTTCTTCCCGTCTCCTGCCTGTGCGGCGTCATGACCGGATATTTCACCGCGGCCAACCGCATCGGAACACTGGCGGCGGTGGAAGCGGCGGAGCAGCTATGCTCCATGGTCGTGACCATGGCCGTGCTGACCCTGTGGGGTGGGGACGACCCGGGGCGCGCCTGTCAGAGCGTGGTCATGGGCGGGTGCTTCGGCGCCTGCCTGACGCTTTGCTGTCTGATGCTGCTGCGCCTTGCCGAGCGGGGAAAGCCCGGGGCAAAAATCCCCGTAAGGAGCCGTCTAATGCAGGCAGCCGTCCCCCTCGCCATGGCGGACGTGCTGAAATCCGGCATCAGCACCACGGAAAACCTGATGGTTCCCAAGCGTCTGGCGCTGAATTCCCTGATTGACAGCCCTCTTGCGGCCTTCGGCGTCGTCAGCGGCATGGTGTTCCCCATCCTGATGTTCCCCGCCTGTATCCTGTTCGGACTTGCCGAGCTGCTCATTCCGGAGCTTGCCCGGTGCGCCGCCGCGGGAAGCAAACAGCGGATTTCCTATCTGGTGCGGCGGAGTCTGCGCGCCGCCATGCTGTACGGCATCGTGTTCAGCGGTCTGGAATTTCTGCTGGCCGAAGGGCTGTGCAGCTCCCTGTACCACAATGCCGAGGCGGGGCGCTGGCTGCGGCTGTACGCCCTGCTCATCCCCATGCTCTACTGCGACGCCATCACCGACGCCATGACCAAGGGTCTGGGGCAGCAGAAGGTCTGCGTCCGCTACAACATCATCACCAATTTTATGGATGTGCTGTTTCTGTATTTTCTGCTTCCCAAATTCGGGATGCAGGGCTACTTTTTCAGCTTTTTCATCACCCATCTGGTAAATTTCATTCTCAGTCTGCGAAGGCTTCTCATCATCACCGGAGAGGCCATCCCTTTCTCCGTCCCGGCGCTGTCCGTCGCGGCCGCCATTGCCGCCGGGTGGGGCGCTTCCCACTTTGGCTCCCCGGTACTGCGAGCGGGGACGTATCCCGTTTTGCTGGGGTGCCTGATGTGCCTGTTCGGGGTTCTGGGGCGGGAGGATATTGCCTGGCTCAAGGGGCTTTTCCGGGGAAAAACCGTTTCAGACGTACGCACTTTCTCCAAAAGCGCATAGAAAATGACCCGCCGCGGCGGG
>OIZI01001243.1_pt1 | contig 11238 bp, 10 predicted proteins | sample 1588441 | NCBI WGS metagenome assembly OIZI01 (sample SAMN03283284) | human gut metagenome | biome: human-associated habitat; material: feces | host: Homo sapiens | place: Peru | collected 2012
GAAAACCGCCGCTGTCGGCATCACAAAGGGCGCGGGCATGGAGGATGTAACGGTCATCCTGCCGCGCAACGAGGTGGTTGCCGATCTGTGGATCGAGGTGCCGGACGAGGCGGCGGTGGAAGCGCCGACGCCGTATGCACACGGCCCCGTTTTGTACTATGGCTCGTCCATCACCGAGGGCGGCTGTGCATGCAATGCATTCAATGCCTATAACATGCTCATCTCCCGCCATCTCAATCTCGATTTCTATAACTTCGGGTTCTCGAACAGCGCCAAGGGCGAGCTTGCCATGGCGGACTATATCAACACGATCCCCATGAAAGCGTTCATCATGGACTATGACCACAATGCGCCGAGCGCGGAGCATCTGTGGAACACGCACGAAGCGTTTTTCCGCCGCATCCGCGAAAAGCATCCGACGCTGCCGGTGCTGTTTCTCACGATGCCCGCTGCGGAATACTCCGAGGGCAAGAAAGCGCGCCGCGCCGCCGTGCGTGCGACCTATGACAACGCGGTTGCGGCAGGGGACAAAAACGTGTGGTTCATCGACGGCGAAACGCTGCTTGCGGGTGAGGACGCGTGGCTTTGCACCGTCGACAACACCCATCCGAACGATTTCGGCTTTCACCGCATGGCGGCGGTCATTGAGCCGGTTGTGCGGGAAATGCTGGGGGTCTGACGATGGACGTGAGAGAAATTCTGCGGCATGTGGATCACACGCTGCTTGCCCCGACGGCAACCGAGGCGGACATTCTGCGCACCTGCGACGAGGGGCTTTTTTATCACACCGCGTCGGTGTGCATCCCGCCTGCCTTTGTGAAGGCGGCTGCCGACTATGTCGGCGACAGGCTGAAAATCTGCACCGTCATCGGCTTTCCGAACGGCTATGCCACCACGGCGGCGAAATGCTTTGAAACGGCGGATGCGGTGAAAAACGGCGCGGCGGAGATCGACATGGTGATCCCGCTCGGTGCGGTCAAGGCGGGCGACTTCGACGCCGTGCTTGCCGACATCCGCGCGGTGCGCGCTGCCTGCGACGGGCAGGTGCTCAAGGTCATTGTCGAGACCTGCCTTTTGACAGAGGAAGAAAAGGTGCGGCTGTGCGACGTCGTTTCCGCGTCGGGTGCTGACTATATCAAGACCTCAACGGGCTTTGCGGGCGGCGGCGCGACGGCAGAGGACGTGGCGCTGTTTGCCGCCCATGTTGCCCCGCATCTGAAGATAAAGGCGGCGGGCGGGATCGCCTCGCTTGCCGATGCCGAGCGGTTTTTGGTGCTCGGGGCGGATCGCCTCGGCACAAGCCGCATTGTGAAATTGGTGAAAGAAGGGAATTTGCTGTGAGTCATCCTGCCTATCCCACGCCGCACATCGCGGCGACGCCTGCGGATTTTGCCGCGACGGTGCTCATGCCCGGCGACCCGCAACGGGCACAGTTCATTGCCGAGAATTACCTGACCGCGCCCCGCCTTGTCAACAATGTGCGCGGGGTGCAGGGCTATACCGGCAGCTATAAGGGCGTGCCCGTCTCGGTCATGGCAAGCGGCATGGGGATGCCCTCGATGGGCATTTATGCCTATGAGCTGTTTCAATTTTTCGGGGTGGAAAACATTTTGCGCATCGGCTCGGCGGGGGCGCTGTCGGAAAAGCTGCGGGTGCGGGACATCGTGCTCGGCATGGGCGCCTGCACCAACTCCAACTTTGCCGCACAGTATCATCTGCCCGGCACGTTTGCGCCCATTTGCAGCTATGACCTGCTGCACGCCTGCACGGCAGCGGCAGAGCGGGAGAAAATTCCCGTTCATGTCGGCAATCTTCTGTCCTCGGACACGTTCTATAACGACGACGCCGATCTGCCCGCAGGGCTTACCTCCAACAGGGCGTTTGCGAAAATGGGCGTTCTCGCGGTGGAGATGGAAGCGGCGGCACTGTATATGAATGCGGCGCGCTGCGGCAAAAATGCGCTGGCGATCTGCACCGTGTCCGATCACATCGTGACGGGTGAGACCACGACGGCAGAGGAACGCCGCGCCACCTTCCGCGACATGATGCGGCTGGCGTTGGAAACGGCGGCAGCGTTGTGAGAAAGGACGGGTGCACATGAAACGTGTTTTTCTGATCGTTCTTGACTCCTGCGGGGCGGGAGAAATGCCGGATGCGGCGGCGTTCGGCGACCATGACTGCAACACCCTTTTGCGCATTTCAAAATCGGAAAAATTTTCCGCCGTCAATATGTGCAAGCTGGGGCTCGGCAACATCGACGGGCTTTCCTTTCTCGGAAAAGAACCGCAGCCGACGGCGGCTTTCGCCCGCATGGCGGAGCGCTCCCGCGGCAAGGACACCACGATCGGACATTGGGAGATCGCGGGGGTCGTTTCCGCAGAGCCGCTGCCGACCTACCCGAACGGCTTCCCGCCCGCGGTGATCGACGCCTTTCGGCAGGCGACGGGGAGAGGGGTTTTGTGCAACCGCCCCTATTCCGGCACAGAGGTCATCAAAGACTTCGGCGAGCAGCACGTGAAAACGGGCGATCTCATCGTCTATACCTCGGCGGACAGCGTGTTTCAGATCGCGGCGCACGAGGATGTCGTGCCGCTTGAAACGCTGTATGCCTATTGTGAGGCGGCGCGGAAAATCCTTTGCGGCAAGCACGCGGTCGGTCGGGTGATCGCCCGTCCGTTTGCGGGCAGCGCTCCCGATTTTTACCGCACGAAAAACCGCCGCGACTTCTCCCTTGCCCCGCCGAAAGAGACGATGCTCGACGCGATCGAAAGGTCGGGCGGGGACGTCATTGCCGTCGGAAAAATTTCCGACATTTTCGCCGGTCGCGGCGTGACACAGGCGGTGCACGCGCACGATAACACCGAGGGCATGGCGGCGGCGCTGACCCTGGCGGACGAGGATTTCTTTGGACTTTGCTTCATCAATCTTGTCGATTTCGACATGCTCTATGGACATCGGCAGGACGTCGACGGCTATGCGGCGGCGTTTGCGGCGTTTGACCGCTTTTTGCCGCAGTTCCTCAAAAAGATGCGAAAAGAGGACATCCTGCTCATCACCGCCGACCACGGCTGCGATCCCGGCGACGACAGCACCGATCACACGAGGGAATACACGCCGCTTTTGCTGTGCGGCGCACCCATACAGCCGACAAACCTCGGCACACGGAGCACCTTTGCCGACATCGCGGCGACGGTCACGGACTATCTCGGCGTGCCCTTTGCGGGCGCGGGCGAGAGCCTTCTGCCGCAGATTTTGAGGTGAACTATGAACGAAAAAGCATTGTGCAGGGCGGCGCTTGCCGCAATGGCATATGCCTATGCGCCCTATTCGGGCTATACCGTCGGGGCGGCGCTTTTGACGGCGGACGGGCGCGTGTTTTCCGGCTGCAACATTGAAAATGCCGCGTTCACGCCCACCGTTTGTGCGGAACGCACCGCCCTTTTCAAGGCGGTGAGCGAGGGCGTGCGCGACTTTGCGATGCTCGCGGTGGCAGGCGGCAAGGGCGGCGCAGTGACGGGCGTTTTTCCGCCCTGCGGCGTGTGCCGTCAGGCACTGTCGGAATTCTGCAAGCTGGAAATGCCGGTGCTGCTGGTGAGCGGCGCGGACTGCTATGAAAAAACGACGCTCGGCGCGCTGCTGCCGCTGGCGTTTTCTTTGTGAGGTGTCGGATATGCGCATGTATGATATTTTGCACAAAAAGCGGGACGGACTGCCGCTCTCCGACGAGGAGATCGCGTGGTTCGTCGCGGGCTATACGGCGGGGGACATCCCCGACTATCAGGCGTCGGCACTTTTGATGGCGATCTTTTTGCGCGGCATGACGGAAGCCGAGACCGCCGCGCTCACGATGGCAATGGCGCGCTCGGGCGACACGGTGGATCTGTCCGCGTTCGGCGACCGCTCGGTGGACAAGCACAGCACGGGCGGTGTCGGCGACAAAACAACGCTCATCGTCGCGCCCATCGTCGCGGCATGCGGCGGCAAGGTCACGAAGATGTCCGGCAGAGGGCTCGGACACACGGGCGGCACGGTGGACAAGCTCGAAGCTATCCCCGGCTATATGACGACGCTCGCGCCCGCTGCGTTTCTGCGGCAGGTGCAGGAAGTGGGCGTTGCCGTCATCGGGCAGTCGGGCAACCTGGCGCCCGCGGACAAAAAGCTGTATGCTCTGCGGGATGTGACCGCGACGGTGGACAGCATTCCGCTCATCACTGCCAGCATCATGAGCAAAAAGCTGGCGGCAGGCTCGAAAAACATCGTTCTCGATGTCAAGGTCGGCAGCGGCGCGTTCATGAAAACGCCTGCGGATGCAAGGGAACTTGCCGCCGAAATGGTGAAGATCGGCAAAGCCTGCGGCAGGAACACCGCCGCGCTCATCACCGACATGGACACGCCGCTCGGCAATGCCGTCGGCAACATTCTTGAGGTGAAGGAAGCGATCGCCGTTTTGCGCGGGGAGTGCGACGGCGCGCTGCGCGAGGTGTGCGAGGCGCTGGCGACCGAGATGCTGGTGCTGTTTTCCGGCATGACGCCCGCAGATGCGAAAAAGCGGGTGAAGGAAACGGTGGACAGCGGTGCGGCTTTTGCCAAGCTGCGCGAATGGATCAAGGCGCAGGGCGGCGACGTGCGCTGCATCGACGATCCCGCGCGATTTGCCTGTGCCCCCTACAGCATGGCGGTCAAGTGCACCGCCGACGGCTTTGTCACCGCCATGAATGCCGAGGAGATCGGCGCGGTCGCGTCGGTGCTCGGCGCGGGCAGAGCGGTCAAGACCGACACGATCGACCCGACGGCGGGCATTCTGCTTGTCAAAAAGACGGGCGACCGCGTGACGGTGGGCGATACGCTGTGCACCCTGTACACAAGCAAGCGGGAAGCGCTCGCGCCCGCTGCGGCGCGGTATGCGGCGGCGATTGCCGTCGGCGATGCCCCGCCGGAGACAAAACCGCTCATTTATGATATTGTGCGATGAAGAAAATGCCGTCTGCGGACGGCATTTTCAGTAGGATATGTCAAATTTACGATAGGAAAAGGTATTGAAACATCTTACTTGTGCTGGTATACTGTACGCTAAGGAGGCGACGAAATGTATAGAAAAGAACATCCGAAGCCGCAGTTTTGCCGCAAGAATTGGCAAAATCTGAACGGCGAGTGGGAATTTGAGTTTGATCACGCCGACAGCGGCAGAGAGCACGAGCTTTTTTCGCCGACGGCGGCGTTTGAACGGGTTATCAATGTGCCGTTTTGTCCGCAGAGCAAGCTGTCGGGCATCGGGGAGACCGATTTCCTGCGTGCCGTGTGGTATCGGCGGCACTTCACGCTGGATGAAAAGACGGCGGCGAACAGAGTGGTGCTGCACTTCGGTGCGGTGGACTACGAGGCGTATATCTATGTGAACGGGGCGCTGTGCGGCACGCACAGGGGCGGCTATGTTTCCTTTGCCGTGGACATCACGAAGGCGGTGCACGCAGGCGACAACGTCGTGACCGTGCTGGCGCGCGACGACGAGCGGGATCGGCGCATCCCGAGCGGCAAGCAAAGCAAGGAGCTGCGTTCCTACGGCTGCTTTTATACCCGCACCATCGGCATCTGGCAGACGGTGTGGCTGGAGTTCACGCCGCACACCTATATTGCGGACTTCACGCTGCTGCCGGACGTGACGGCGGGGGCGCTGACGGTGCAGGCAACGCTTGTCGGCTGTGCCGATCTGACGCTCAAGGCGGTGTTTGCGGGCAAGACGATGGGCGAGATCACGCTGCCGTCGGCTTCGGACACCGTTACATTTACGCTGCCGCTTGCGGAAAAGCACCTGTGGGAGATCGGGAAAGGCGGGCTGTATGACCTTTCGTTCGGCTTCGGCGACGACGCGGTCGAGAGCTATTTCGGTCTGCGCAGCATCGCTTACCGCGACCGCGCATTTTTCTTAAACGGCAAACCGGTGTTTCAGCGGCTTGTGCTGGATCAGGGATTCTATCCCGACGGCATCTATACCGCGCCGGACGACGCCGAGCTGATTGCGGACATCGACCGTTCCGTGGCGATGGGCTTCAACGGCGCACGTCTGCACGAAAAGATCTTCGAGGAGCGCTTCCTGTACCATTGCGACCGCAAGGGCTACATCGTGTGGGGCGAGTTCCCCGACTGGGGTCTTGACCCGTCGAACCGGGATGTGCTGTATAACACGCTGCCCGAATGGATCGAGGAGGTGCGGCGCGACCGCAATCATCCCGCCATCGTCGGCTGGTGTCCCTTCAACGAAACATGGGATCACGCGGGCAGACAGCGGGACGGCTCGCTGCAGGAGCTGACCTATGAGGTCACTAAGGCGATCGACCCAACCCGTCCGTGCCTGGATGTCAGCGGCAACTATCATGCGGGCAAGTCCGACATCTATGATGTCCACTGCTATGACCAGGATCCGAAGAGCTTTGCCGCGCGGTATGCCACCCTGCCGCAAAGCGTGGATGATACCTGCGGCAATCACCGTCAGCAGTATGACGGCGAAAGACCGTTCTTTGTCAGCGAATACGGCGGCATCCGCTGGAGCAACGACAGAAACGGCTGGGGCTACGGCGACGCGCCGAAGACCGAGGAGGAATTTTTGGAGCGGCTCAAAGGGCTCACCGACGCCCTGCTGGAAAATCCGTATATTTTCGGTTTCTGCTATACCCAGCTGACCGACGTGGAGCAGGAGCAAAACGGTCTGTATACCTATGACCGCACGCCGAAATTCCCGCCGGAGCAAATTGCGGCAATTTTCTCCGCCCCCGCCGTGATCGAGGGCAAAAATCGGGATTGAAAAACTGCATACAGTGTGCTACACTCCCCTTATGATACTCTATCATAAGGGGAGTGCTTTTTTATGTTCAAAACCGCACCGGCGGTGTTCGCCGTCGGAGACAGCTATCAGATCATGGTGACGGTGACAGCGCCCGCGCTTTTCTCCGTCAGGGTGGGGGACGAGACCTTTTATGACGCGTCAAACGGCATCATGCGCTCACTGTCGCCGCTGCACCGCGTGAGCGTGCCGATGGCGGCGCTGGACGCGGCGGGCGGCTATACCGTGTGCGTGCGTCGACTGATCGAACGCAAGCCCTATTTCACGACGACAGAGCCGGGGGAGGAGCAATATTTCGCGTTCACCCCCGTGCCGCACGGCAGCGCGCGGGCATATCACATTGCCGACGCGCACAACCGCGTCGAAACGGCGGTTAAGGCGGCAGAGACGTTCGGCGACATCGACTTTCTGATCCTGAACGGTGATGTCATCGACCACAGCGGCGACCCGTCGAAATTCGACAACATCTATGCGATCGCCGCCGCGCTGACGGGCGGGCACAAGCCGGTCGTTTTCTCCCGCGGCAATCACGACATGCGCGGCAACTTTGCCGAGCAGTTTGCCGCCTATACGCCGAGCGAGAACGGCAACACCTATTATACGTTCCGTCTCGGCGACATTTGGGGGCTGGTGCTCGACTGCGGCGAGGACAAGCCGGACGGTCATGCGGAATACGGCTGCACCGTCGCCTGTCACGATTTCCGTCTGCGGCAAACGGCGTTTCTGAAAAACGAGATCGAAAAAGCCGCCTTTGCGGCGGACGGCGTGAAAACGCGGCTGGTGATCGTGCACAATCCGTTTACCCATCGACTCAAACCGCCCTTTGACATTGAGGACGAGATCTTCGGCGAATGGACGCGGCTCATCCGTGAGCACATCCGCCCGCACGCCTATATCTGCGGGCACCTGCATCACCTCGGCGTGCACAAAACGGGCAGCGCGTTTGACGACAGGGGTCAGGGCTGCCCTGTCGTTGTCGGTGCAAGACCGGGCGACAACGGCTATTTTGCGGGCTGCGGACTCATCATCGACGGCGACCGTCTCACGGTGCAGTTCACCGACAGTGACGGCGCGACGCTGGCAACCGTCGAGGCAGCACCGTGAACGCTGCCGTTTTTGCGTCCCGCCGCCTGGCGGAGACGGACCTCAACCGCCCCTGCGCGCGGCTCGAACTGTACACCTATTGGTGCCGTGAGGCGTTTGCTGCAGGGGAACAGTGGAATTATAAAACGCACAGCCATTCCTTTTTTGAGCTGCATCTGTGCCGCGGCGGCTCATGTGTTTTGCAGCTGCCGCACGGCGCGGTGACGCTGGAAAAGGGGCAGCTTTTGCTGCTGCCGCCGCACATGCCGCACACGCTTTTGCGCCTTTCTTCCGATTTTCGCAAGCTCGTTTGGGGCTTCAAAGCGCCGCCCGAAACGGGTGCGGCGCTTGCCGCCGCGCTTTCTGTGCCGCAGCCGACGGCGACGCCGTCGGAGATGGCAAATGCGGCGGATCTGCTGCTTTCCCTTGCCGCCGCACCGTGTGACGGTGCCTATGCGGTGATGGTGGGGCAGCTGGAGCTTTTGTATGTGCTTTCGCTGCGATGCTTTGCGCCGCAGAGAAAGGAGAGCGCCGCGTGCGATGCCGCCGACCGTCTGCCTGCGGTGCGGCAGTTCATGCTCGACAACCTTGCCTGCGGCTTCACTGTGCGGGAAATTGCCGCACAGTTTTATATGAGCGAGCGGCAGTTTTACCGCCTGTGTGTCAAGGGGGCGGGCATGACGCCGCACGCGCTGCGCGAGTCGCTGCAAATGGAGAAGATCCGCGCACTTTTGTCCGAAACGGACATGTCCCTTGCCGCCATCGCGGCAGAGGTCGGATTTGCCGATGCGTTTTCGCTCGGACGCTTTTTCAAACGGCATGAGGGCTTGCCGCCCGCCGCCTATCGCCGTGCGCTGAATGTCCGAACGGGATAGTTTTTTGTCCTTTGCGGACATGGAAAAACCGACGGCTTCGATGTATGCTGACCGTAGAGAGGTGAGCATATGCAACAGATCCGAAAAGGGGTATACCCCACCATGATCACGCCGTATACCAAAGACGGTGAGATCGACTATGCCGCTGTGCGGCGGCTGACGGAATGGTATATCGAAAAGGGCTGCACCGGCATTTTCGCCGTGTGCCAGTCAAGCGAGATGGCATTTTTGAGCCTTGCCGAGCGGGTGAAGCTCGCCGCGACCGTCACAGAGACGGCAAACGGCAGGGTGAGCGTCGTCGCGTCGGGGCACTGCGCCGAAACGCTGTCGGAGCAGACAAAAGAGGTGCGCGAGATCGCAGCGACCGGCGTGGACGCGTTTGTGCTTGTCAGCAATCGGCTCGACCTGCACGGCGACGGCGACGACGTGTGGATCGAAAACGCCGCCCGCCTGTTGGACAAAACGGGGGATGTGCCGCTTGGCATCTATGAATGTCCGAAGCCCTATAAACGGCTGCTGACGCCCCGCATCCTCGACTGGTGTCTTGAAACAAAGCGCTTTTTGTTCATCAAGGACACCTGCTGCGATCCGACGTTGCTGGATGCGCGGCTTGCGCAGCTGCGGGGGAGCGACCTTTTGCTGTTTAATGCCAACGCGCAAACGCTTTTGTATTCTCTGGAGCGCGGTGCGGCGGGCTATTCGGGCATCATGGCGAATTTTCATCCCGATCTTTTTGCCTGTCTCTGCGCACATTTTGCGGAGGATGCGGAAAAGACAAAAAGGCTTTCCGCGCTGCTCGGCATGATGGCGTGGACGGAAAGCTCCGCCTATCCCTGCACGGCGAAATGGTATCTGAACGCACACGGCGTGCCGATGAACACCGCCGCCCGCAGTGCGGATGAAAAGCTGCTCACCCCCTATCAGAAGCTGACGGTGGAGCAGATGGAGACGCTCGCCGCGGCAGCAAGAAAGGAGTTTTTCTGATGAAAGCACACAAGGCGTGGAGCTATGCGCCCTACCGTCCGCCGTTTGTTGAAGTCGGCGACATCTATATCTGCCGCATCGTGCCCGATGCGGACAGCATCACCTTTTCCTGGCTGCCCGTCGGCGATGTGACCTACACGGTCTGTTGCGCGCGGCGCGGCGAAACGCCGCAGCCGATCGGCAAAACGACGGATACGACCTTTTGCATCACGGGACTGGAGACTTCTGCGGAATATGCCTTTTTCGTGGAAGCGGAGGGCAAAAAAAGCCGCACCCGCCTTGCCCGCTGCGGCACGGCGTTCGGCACGACGGTCAACTATCTTCATCCCGAGGACGACGCCTACCGTTTCTCCGGCCGTTTTCTCTGCAGCCCCTCGCTTTTGCGGCTGCCCGACGGCGGACTTTTGGCGTCGATGGATCTTTTTGCGGGCGACCACCCGCAGAACCTGACGCTCATTTTCCGCTCGGACGACGACGGCAGGACGTGGCACTATCAGTGTGAGCTGTTCCCCTGTTTTTGGGGCAAGCTGTTTTTGCAGGGGGAGCGCGTGTTCATGCTCGCCTGCTCCACCGAATACGGCGACCTGCTCATCGGCAGCTCGGATGACAGCGGCAGGACGTTCGGCGAGCCGACGGCGCTGCTGCGCGGGGGCGGCGGCAAAAACGCCGAGGCAGGCGTGCACAAAAACCCGCAGCCGGTCGTCACCTTTGACGGACGGTTGTATACCACGCTGGAATGGGGCAACTGGGGACGGCGGTATCACGCAGCGATGGTGATGAGCGCTCCCGCCGACGCCGATCTTCTGGATGCGGACAGCTGGACGTTCAGCGAGCCGGTGCGGTATGACCCCACATGGCAGGGCGTACCCGCAGGCTCGACCACGGGCAACATCGAGGGCTGTCTCACGGTGGTGAACGGAAAGCTTTATAACATCATGCGCTATGACATGGAAAAGCTCACCCGCAACTGGGGGCTCGTGGTGGCGTATGAAGTGAACACGGAAAATCCCGCCGCGCCGCTCACCTACAGCCACTGCATCGAATTTCCCGCCAACAACGCCAAATTTGAGATACAGTTTGACGAAAAAACGGTGCGCTATTATTCCATCGTTTCGCGCATCACGGACGGGGAGCATCGGTGGGCGCGCAACATCCTGTCGGTGCTGACGTCAAAGGACGCGGAGCATTGGGAGCTTTTGACCGACATCATGAATTGCGGCGACGAGGATCAGCAGAAGATCGGCTTCCAATATGTGGATTTCTTCATCGAAAACGGCAGGATCTATTATCTCTGCCGCACCGCCATGAACGGCGCAGACACCTTCCACAACAGTAACTACAGTACCTTCGGGACATATACCATATAAGGTCAACGGGAACGGGGCAGCATGCCCCGTTCTTTTTTGTAGAAAGAAAACCACGCGATAGTCGCGTGGTTGGATAAAGGTTAACCGGTGA